>WLWD01006155.1_pt1 | contig 186673 bp, 88 predicted proteins | sample 6712731 | NCBI WGS metagenome assembly WLWD01 (sample SAMN12718690, study PRJNA576275) | sponge metagenome | isolation source: marine sponge | host: Mycale hentscheli | place: New Zealand: South Island, Marlborough, Capsize Point | collected 2014-11-01 | reverse complement strand
AAGGTCCAGTTTTTAAATTTAGCATACAAGGGTAAAGGGATTTCAGTGCCATAGTAACAACTCTCTGTAACTGCTTGAATTGAAGGAAAAAAACAACAACAAGACAATACACGTTATTTAAAAGTTTTCTTTGTGATATTCTTTAGCTAAGTAGTGGTTGTAACACACAATGCTTTGACACAACTGGACATGCACCTACACAGACTTACCTTCGCAGTAGTCTAGTGGACAATGTATTTTCAAGTAAATACTGTTGCGCACGGCTTATAACCATGACAAAGAGCGCATTGACTTACCACCGCCACTAACTCGAATAGAAAAACTGCACCCGCAAAAGAATTCAAACGGTAAACAATTCAATTTCTAGGGTGATACGGGTACTGATCGATAAACCAGAGGATTCTGTTTAGTGCAATTTGGGACGGGGTCGACCACATAACTAACACCAAAACGCGAGGGTCAAAGTACGAAATGACATACGTACGTCCATATATATAAATAAATAAATAAATAAACTAGTGATGTGCTTGAGCACAAATGGCGAGCGAGCCTAAAGACTATACTATTTTTATATGAATGATTTTGACTTCTAACACTGAAGCAGGGTAAAGGGATTTCAGTGCCATAGTAACAACTCTCTGCAACTGCTTGAATTGAAGGAAAAAAACAACAACAAAACAATACACGTTATTTAAAAGTTTTCTTTGTGATATTCTTTAGCTAAGTAGTGGTTGTAACACATAATGCTTTGACACAACTGGACATGCACCTACACAGACTTACCTTCGCAGTAGTCTAGTGGACAATGTATTTTCAAGTAAATACTGTTGCGCGCGGCTTATAACCGTGACAAAGAGCGCATTGACTTACCACCGCCACTAACTCTGATAGAAAAACTGCACCCGCAAAAGAATTCAAACGGTAAACAATTCAATTTCTAGGGTGATACGGGTACTGATCGATAAACCAGAGGATTCTGTTTAGTGCAATTTGGAACGGGGTCGACCACATAACTAACACAAAAACGCGATGACATACGTACGTCCATATATATAAATAAATAAACTAGTGGTGTGCTTGAGCACAAATGGCGAGCGAGCCTAAAACTGCACTATTGTTAAATGATTGATTTTTCTATATACAGATACAATTTATAAAAGTCGTGTATCACAATGAGAGCCAAATTAAGAGAGGATAGCAGAAGAGATATCAAACAAAAGTTGATGAGGATAGTATCTTGAAAAAGTTATTGTACAGATGTAATTACATCATAGTGATCATTGTCATGTCGAATATACATAGCCATTTGTAGAGAATCTATTTGACTGAGATCAAACACCCCATACACATTGCCAGGAGCATATCTGTTCCATCCATGGGTTGTATCATATGAGTAGATGGGAATATTCAGAAGATGAGCCAGTACCATGATTTCTACTTCTGAACCCCAAGTTGAGTCACGATCCATCCGGGAAGCAGCAATGTACTGTTGGATACCTTTATCCCATTCTACTTCTGGCGACACATTCCTTATCCAGTGAACTTCACCAATTCTTCTCAAGTGTTGTAAGAGGGGACGAATTTGATTTGTCCACAGCAATTCTCCCATAAATCTAATGTGCTCAACAATAAGATCTCGCACACGCGAGTGTTGGTCTTCAGACCCGGTAATTATATACGAAAATGATCGAAACATGCAATTACCATCACCTCGTATGCTTTTAAAAAAAACAGGATCAGTCAATACAATATCGTGACCACCAGGAGTAATTTCATTGGAAGCAATATAATTCAAGTGCAACTCGGCACACACTCTGCGCTGCCAATCATCGTTAACAGGGTGATAACGGAATCGATAATTGCTCTCCGTACGAACTATGATCAAATCATCAGTGTCATTTGATTGGGCCTGTTCGATAGGAACATTGGCTAACTCAGAAGATCCTTTGTCCGCCTCTTCAGAAGGTTGAATAGTACTACCGTCTGAGCTATTGTTGTGTTGATCTGGCTTTGAAGAAATTGGTTTATTAGCTTGTTTCTCTGCTGGAACCTGTGAATTCTCAATTATGTCTTGCTTGACAACAAAACATGTGGTGGTTAAATCAATGCCCACATAACATTTTTCCTTTTTGCTCATCGTGTGTAGTCGAGCGTCTTCGCAAATTCTCTCATTGAGTCTACGAGAATTGGAAATGTTTGATATTCTTTGGAATGAAAATGGTGGCACAAAAACCATGTCTTTCAAACTTCGCACTCTAGAGCAAGCAACAAAAGTGAGACCAGTGGAAAACTCTTTTTTCCCAACATCAATCACAACCTTGTCCAGTGTCATTCCCTGGCACTTGTGAATGGTTACTGCCCAGGCAAGTTTGAGAGGAAGCTGAAGCCGTGAACTTTGTTTGTCTGTAGAGAGCCATGATCGTCTAAGCGGAGTGATGGGTACAGTGCCATCGGACAGAGTTGGCCCAGCATATGAATCAAACTTCACCGTCACCGCAAGGGGCAGACTTGGTGGAGATTCATCATTATCATAGCAAATGCCTACAACCATACCCATAGCACCATTTACCAAACCGGCATCAACCCACAGGTTGGCAGTAAGCATCACTCGTGCTCCATGAGCCAAGCACACTACAGACTCTAGTCCACCAGCATCTTCAGCTGAAGCTTTACTCGCACCTGGCCCAGAATGAACAGCATTCATGATTGCCACTGGCTCACCGTTCGAGTGCAACTTGGTTACATTAAACTCAGCTACAGCCATTGCAGTTGGGAAAAGATGAAGAGCATTATCAAATACACTGGTATCTCGAACATTGGTCAGAGTTTGTTGCATGAGGTTTTTCCAGTCATCAATGGTGGATTGCCCATTTCTGAGCCTCATGAGTAGGTCACGGAACTGCTGCTGAGCATCACCGTTGCCAGCTTGCCTCATCACATGATCCAATACGACCACACTGTCAAACATGTTGTAATTAGCACTGCCTAAATCAGATAATTCTGACTTTGCAGCAGTACTGTACAATGGCAGATCCATCACTGGTGGCAGCTGACCCCAGTCTCCAATCAAGATGCATGAGCGTCCACCGAGCAATTCTTTGGCCCTGCAAAACAGACTCGTTTAACAAGTTGCACACAATAATAATTCATTACAAACTTACTGGTGGGGACATGCTTGTCTCATTCTTCTGTCCACTTGACCAAACATTTTCCTGCCAGCCATAGACATCTCATCTACGATGAGGTAACGAATGTTGGCAAAAGAATCTTGAAGCTTGTGTAGACGCTCACCCTCGAGATCTTTAAAATCCCAACGAATCGGAATGCTAAAGACAGAGTGCAATGTGTGACCATGCACATTGTAAGCTGCCACTCCTGTTGGAGCTGTCACCATGAGCAAATCACCCAAAAGATTTTGCAAGCATTTGATCAGATAGGACTTTCCAGTACCAGCAGTGCCACTGACTATCATTCTCAATGGTGTTTTGATATTGTCTTGCATGTGTCGACTAACAGTTTCATAAGCGACCAACTGCTTCCCACTCAGTTTTGAAGGATCGACATCTGAGTGAATTGATGAAGCCAAAGAATGATTCTGACGCTGCTGTGCAATGAAGGAAGGCATATCTTTGAAGTTGTTGTAACATTTTCCTGCAGCTGACCAATCAACATCACTTGTATCCATTTTGGCATGCTCTAAATCTGGTTGATGAGAACATAGGAGCATCCAATCCTGTATCACCAATGGATTTTGATCAATCCCTTCTTCATCACTCTGTGCCTAAAAATTTGATAAAGGTAACATGAATATTGTTAGTATATTGAGTCTTTTAAAACTCACCTCATTCACAGTGTCAATATTGGAACAATCATCAGTTTGACCCATTTCGAGCCGATGAACATCATCAGCCAGTGAAGCAGGGACATTGCTTGAATGAAGAAACCTTCCATATGCATCCTTGAATGTATCACACCGCCCTTCTAGTAAGTCGTCTATCTGGCGAAATGGCTTGTGCAACATCAATTTTTGCCTGCAGTATTGTTCATAGTTAGGCCCATCTGGATCTGGAGGACAGTATGGGCGAGGGATCACTACCACCTCTTTGGTTCTTGGAACCACTGGAAGCCCTACGTTTTTTTTTATTTTGTACTTTTGAACAAATTCCAACAGAGTAAGCTGGTCAAATTCATCACTGTCAGGTCGACCACCATAATGATCTAGTTGCGAATCCACAGTGACTGGTCTGTCATCCTCAAGTTTATCATCCACCTGCCGAGAACCATCAAGACTGAGAACTATAAAGTCACGAGAAGCTCGGAACATTGGCAGCATCAGGAGGAGATGGCACGTTTCCTGTGCAGAAAAATCCCTCTCACCGACTGTACTTGTTAGTATTTTTTGTACTACTTTGAGAGGAGTGCCACCATCACCAATTTGTTTCATAATGGTGTTGTAGACTTCTTGCAGTGCCTTTGAACGAGGCTCTGACTTTGTGGCATACTTGGCAATGTACTTGACAACCTTCTGCCGTGACACAACATACTGCAAGTCCACATTAGCTCTCCATGCTGACAACTGCAACGGGTTGTACCCATTCAACAATGTATCATTGCGAGCTGTGACTACAATTGGTTCCCCATCTTCTTGTGTGTCTATTGAAGTCACTGGTTGCAAAGGCTTTGGATAGCCAAACCTGCACTCTTGCTTGCCTTTTTTTTTTTCAGGCAGTATGCAGTCGAACATCTGGTGTGACGCTGGCAAGTGGCTATCAGATCTACAAGATCCATGCTAAAGTCTTTTACATCACTGTAAGACTTGTTGCACACATGTGGCTTGGTCTTAGCCTGGGGTACTCGATCTTGGATGTTACTTCCACCAGCAGGAATTCCAGGATTCACAGTGCTGACAAGGTTGTCAACATAGGTTGTGATCTCCTCAATGACATCCAGCAATGCAGCAGTGTCTTTTGCAGAATGCAGCTTTTCCACATCTGGTGCATTGGGAAGCCATGCCAGCCCGTGGACATGTGGACTTCCACGGTGCTGCCACTCAAACCTGAACCAAAAATCGGTTGCTCCAAGAACGTCCACATAGAAGGCCTGCACAAACTTGCTGATTCGCTCATAAAAAAACCAGTCTGCTACAGCAGGATTGGTGGTGACTGCAGAGCTACGACAAGCACTTTTGTCAGCATTTTCAGCACATATGAGCCGAGCTAGCTCAGGCCACTGACCATCAGCAGCACTGTGGGTAAAAAAGACAGTAGGAATGCCCAGAGTGTCGACCATAGAAATCAGCCTACTTCTCTGTTTGAACCAAAACTGTCTCGACCCACGCAAGCTGCTGGCATAGTGCAACACTCGCTTGCTTAGCTGTTCACCTCCACTCTGTACCATTCCTTTGAGATCATCCAGTGACAGTTTAGCATCCTTTGGGTGCTGCTTTATGTACACCCTTCCCGTTTGGAGAGCTCGCCACCTCATTTCTGTGTTGAGGGCAAAATAGCGAAAGCGAGGGTGCCTAGCAAACCTTCCGTCTTGAAACTTCAGGAGATGCTTAAAGTAGTTACCTACCGTCACTGGGCGTTCTCGAGGAGCCAGAAAGTCTGCACTGCCTGTGGGGAGCAAAGTAGGAAAAGCACAAGACATGTATCCTTCCGTTATAAACTCATTGATAGGAGCAGAACCCCGTACTGGCCATGGGACACTCTTGGACTGCTGCTTTTCAGCAACTGATTTTTTGATGGCTTCTTGTTCTGTCATTTTTTGAACTGCAAGTGGAATAAAGGAGTCAATTTCTTCAGTTTTTTCGTCTTCAGTCAGGTTTTTTCTGTCGTGCGAGGCAGATTTTTCTTCAATTTGACTCAGACCTGATAGATTTCCATCCTCTGGAAGCTGACTCAAACACTCATAGTTGATGCTAATATCACGATAGTACCTGTTGTGCCGTTTCAGCCACTGAAGAGCACTTTGCACAACTGCTCGTCTGACTCTAAAGTCTTTGTGTGCATGGTCACCACCTTCCTTTCGAACTATCAAGATATCTAGATCTTTGGGAAGATGTGGTAAGCTAGTACAAAGAGAGTCAATCTCTTGTGGCAAATTGATAACGTGACCTTTGTACCCATACTGGCCATGAGGTAACCTGTAGATTGACATGAGTGGTATCACTGCTGAAATCAGCATTTCTTCAACCTGAGTCAGTCCCTGGAGATCGCACAATATTTATAGATTTAGTGTTTGAATGAATAAGAATAATCCTAACGTAAGTAAATAGCTATTGACTTATTCAGCTATTAATGGCCATTGATATCTGTGCATAGCATGAATGTTGTCAAGAAGGAAGAAGAAGAAATTAAAAAACAAAAAATGGTATCATGCATGGCGTTTTAATTAGTATAAGTATTTTGTAAATACTAAGTCCTCATTATAATAGCTTGTCTCACAAGTCTGAAAAGTGTTCAGAAGAGGTAAGGGTGGTCTACCAAAGTACCCTGACAAAGAGATTTGGTTTCTGATTATCACCCTCCAATTAAATACTTTTTACTATTTGTGGCAAATATGAAATTGATAGTGATTTTTTTACATAATTAACAAAATAACATTTACTTAAAGCTATTATTATGAGAAAAATTTGAACTTAACAAAATAGTTTTGAGAAAATGTAATAATTGTAATTTCGGGTTTTCAACTCTGATCTCAGCATAACACTTCCCTAAAGTCGACAACAGTTAAAACCATTCCCACAACAAATACCAAAGATATCATTTTTTACTGTGTACTAACCTGTAATTCTATAGGTACTTTTCCAGGATCCATGTTGTTATTGGTGGAATACAGTTTTGGATCCTTTTTATCTCGACAACATCTTTGGCATATTGTTGACTTTGTCATCTTTGCTCCAGAAAAAGTTTCCAAGCATACTGAGCATATGTTGAAGTCAATAGAAGATAATTCTTCATGAAACTTCATCATTCGGGTTCTTGCAAAGGTCTGCTGCAGTAATGGCGCCGTGGAATCATCATCACTTTGAACCTTATTCTGTACAGCTTCACGTTTTTGTTGAAAAACTCTCATTTGCTGTAATCTTAAAGCTCTTTCTTCGGAAGATTCCCTCTCCAGCCTCTTCTTTTGAAGTGCATTGAGATGTTCCAGCCTAGCAGCTCTTTGCTCTGCTGACTCAGTGTCCAGCCAATTCTTTTGAAGTGCATTGACATGTTCCAGCCTAGCAGCTCTTTGCTCTGCTGACTCAGTGTCCAGCCTCTTCTTTTGAATTTTTCTGATATGCTCCAGCCTAGCAGTTCTTTGCTCAGTGGATTCACTTTCAAGCTGCTTCTTTTTAAATGTATTGTCGTGTTCAAGCCTAACTGCCCTTTCTTCTGATGACTCAGCTTCCCGCCGCTTCTTTTGAAGTGTACTGACATAAGCAAGCCTTGAAACTCTTTGCACTGCTGTTTCATTTTGAATATGCTTCCTTTGAAGTGCAGACTTATCTTCTAACCTGGTGACTCTTTTTTGGGGGCTTTCTTCAGAAGATATTAATTTTCTTTTCCCCAACCGAATCTTCTTATCTTGTGTGCTTTCCTCTCTTCTTCTAGCTCTATCTTTTTCATTCCTTTTTTCAAGCCGCTTCCTTTTCTCTTCCTCAGTTTCTGTCCTTCTCTTGGCTCTCGCTCTCTCATTCTTTTTATCAAGTCTAGCTCTTCGTTCATCTTCATTTATGAAGTTTTTCTTTTCAGTTTGATTTTTCAACATCTCCATGCTTAGATTAAAGTATGAAGAACACCAAAAACTCTAGCTATAGCTAGCACAGTTCTAAACAAAGTTGCGTAAGGCAGTGCAGCAGCAGGATTCTCCGCGCTCGTTAATTGAAAAATACTGGAACTGTGAACGCTTTACCTAACTTACGTAATTAGAAGCGCGGGCGAAAACAGAGGTCTCACGTACCCCATAAACAGATAAATAAATAAATATAGCGAAATCTCGATTGCGTTACCCCTGAGAGTGTCTCGCTCGCTTCGCTCGCTCGCCAATAAATAAACAAACATCCCCGATTTTCGATTGTGTTACCCCTGTAAGTGTCTCGCTCGCTACGCTCGCTCGCCAATAACATATACCCGATTTTGCATTATCCACCCCTAATACTGTCTCGCTCGCTACGCTCGCTCGCCAACTAGAAAATGCTCGTGTAGCATTGGTTGGGCGAGCGAGCGAAGTTCACAGAATTGCCTGAATAAACTTAGAAAGCAGTGGCAAAGAAGCGCAGTTTGACAAAGACTTCACAATTGTTTCAAGAAGAGAGTAGCTATAAACGTTTTGGTTGAAACAGAGTTGCGTAAGGCAGTGCAGCAGGATTCTCCGCGCTCGTTAATTGAAAAATACTGGAACTGTGAACGCTTTACCTAACTTACGTAATTAGAAGCGCGGGCGAAAACAGAGGTCTCTCACGTACCCCATAAACAGATAAATAAATCGTGTAGCATTGGTTGGGCGAGCGAGCGAAGTTCTGGAATGCGCGCGCGTTTAAACGACGACGTACGACACGTTTAAAGGACGACGTATTCAGGATTTCCATAGACTACATCTTAGAGTTGCTAGCTAGCTTCGCTCGCTCGCCAATAACATATACCCGATTTTGCATTATCCACCCCTAATACTGTCTCGCTCGCTACGCTCGCTCGCCAACTAGTGGTGTGCTTGAGCACAAATGGGAGTGAGCCTGATAGTTAGGTAACATAAAACTAAGTATTGTTACTATGTTTAGCTTAGTTCATGCAAACACTATGATAGCAGTTACGACCTTTTATTTCAGCAAACTAATACAAAATCACTCTCTTATCTGATTAATGGTAACTTTTGTAGTATCAAACATCTGCCATTCTGATAATCTCAATTACCAGTAACTCTAGAATAAGCTCTCAGCAATGATTAAAAAAAAACAACAACCAGTGTTATTATTTGTAATTTTAGCCAACAAATATGGAATTACTACTTATTTCAATTTCCTGAGTATTGATAACTTCTGTAGTATCAAATTTAAGTTACTTTGACTATCTGAATTATCGTGAATTCTTGACAACAAGCTCTCAGCTACAAATACAAAAGACGACCAATTATAGCACACAAATACAAAATTATTTTCTTACCTCATTTTCTTGAGCAGTGGTAAATTTTGTAGTACCAAATTTGAGCCAATCTGACGATTTGAATTTACCAGTCACCGTTGACAAGCTCTTAGCTACAAAAAAGAAAGGCCAGAGTTATTTTTGCATATTTAGCTAACAAATATGGAATTACGTACTTACTTCAGCTTCTCTCGAGAAGTAGTAGCTTCCTTAGCATTAATACTGCGGCATTCTGACTACCAATGGCTCTTGACAACCAACAATCAGCACTCCGTATCCCCCCATAAAACGGCGAAGTTTTTCCAGTTTTTAGCTCCACACTCTGAAAGCCTCCATTGGCTATATAATCTGCTGATATCATGAAGTGTTGGATTAACGAGCGATCACACATTGTCCTTTCCAATTATCCTTCCTCACATGTATTCATCAATGTAGTCTCATAATAATGTCGTGGAAGCATATGGAGGGACTGATATAGGTGAAGGAGGCACTGATGAAGAAGGCATTGTTATAGGTGAAGGAGGCACTGATATGGTGAAGGAGGCACTGATATAGGTGAAGGAGGCACTGATATAGGTGAAGAAGGCACTGATATAGATATAGAAGGCACTGATATAGGCACTGAGTAGAAGACACTAATATAGGTGAAGAAGGCACTGATATAGATGTAGAAGGCACTAATATAGGTGAAGGAGGTACTGATATAGATGTAGGAGGCACTGATGTAGGTGAAGGAGGTACTGATATAGATGTAGGAGGCACTGATATAGATGTAGAAGGCACTAATATAGTGATATAGGTGAAGAAGGCACTGATATAGGTGAAGAAGGCACTGATATAGGTGAAGAAGGCACTGATATAGGTGTCAGATGTAGAAGGCACTGATATAGGTGAAGAAGGCACTGATATAGGTGAAGGAGGCACTGATATATGTGAAGGAGGCACTGATATAGGTGAAGAAGGCACTGATATTTTTATAAAGGAAAGAGTTGGAAACTGATCAGGTAAGAATGTAGCTTCAGACTTTTCAAGTTTATGTGATATATTTGGTTTTTTATACAAGATTTTGTACTCAATTTTAATTCCTTATTATTTGCCTAAACTGAATCTCTTGTAGTAACAATGGGTCTGCATTTTTGTGATGGTTCTCTGTTAGAGCACTATATACAGACTTCAACGTATCAATGTCATCCGTGAGTTTGGTGCGCACATCGCTAAGACAAAAAAAAAAAGTAAAAGGTATTAATGCAGACTAAATATATCATAAAACCGCATGCAGAAACTGAACCCAATATACCTTATAGGTGATGCAATGTAGAAAATCGTTCGATACTGACTAGTTTTGTCCTAAAAAATCAAAAGTGGTTGAATCAACGTGTCCATTTCAATCTTAAATATAGTGAATGGCCTTTTGTTATCCATAAGCTCATTTTCAACTGCCTGAAGTATAATCAGAATGATGTACTTACATTCTCTATATGATACACTTTTTTTTTTTACCTTCAGCATGAATACTCCACAATCATAGCTATTGGGTTGAATTGGGATGGTCTGAAAACATAATTGTTTTTTTAATGAAGCCAAGTTTCATGTTACTGTTGTACCTGGTCTTGTGTAGTCTTCCACAGTTTCCACTGTAGTCTTTCACATACCATCTCCAATAGAGACCTGTTGATTTTAAATACAAGTCTGTTTATGTTATAGTTAAAGCATGAGCGCTTAGTTTCTAGTCGATTTATTGCACGACAGCCCGAGGGCCGTAGGCCCGAGGACTGAGTGCGATAAATGTACTAGGCACTAAGCGCTCATGCTTTAACTAGTTTAAATACCGGGCAAGTGTTATTGCACACTTGCCAAGTTATTACACCTGACAACAATATAGCAACGGTATTTAATGTATTATAATTGCTATATTATTTGTGATTATTTGTTATGTATCCTAACAGCTTATTCATGTGGGAATGCCCTAGTCTGACGTCGCCGACCCATTTCCTTCCCTAAATTGGTGGGCGGGGAGGAAGGAAAGGGTCTGGTACTGAAAAAGAAAAGTAGCTATACTCTGTGTGAAGCTGCCAACAGAATCCAAAAATGGAAATAGTATTAACATAATAAATATAAAAACACTTATTTTCAGTGTTTATCTGCCAGAAATATTTTTAGTCCAGGGTTTCAAACTCAAATTCTAGCCAGCACAAGGTATACAAGTTGTTCATCTGGACCCCACTAATACCCTTAATCATGAATCAATTTTTTCCTATTGTCATAAAAATTATTCCTAGTGAGTTTTAGATTAAAACAATTTCTTCATTTGATGTTGATAATATTTTTAATCTCTGATATATTTTTTTAATTTTATGTCTACAATAGGGTGTGAATGCTATTTGGCAGTGTTATTGGATGTAGTGGATATTGTCTGTGGGAAGGTACAAAACAAAAAATTTATCAGTTTATTACAAGCAAGTATTATGCTATACTTAAGGCAATGTTGTTTTCTGCTCTTACTTCTATGAACTTCTTCTTGGTAACTGTGAGAGAGCATGCAATCAAGCAATGATGGTATACAGTGTGTGCATTTTAATGTCAAGTGTATAGTAAAATAACTTTATTTTTTTTCAGATGTCAAGAGAAAAAAAATGGATAATTCCAATCAATTCTCAAAGTTCAAGCAAACCACTTTCCATGAGTTAATATAACATGAATGAATATCTTGGTAGGTGATTAACTTTCCCAAGAGGGAAATTACCACTGTTGATTCTCTGCATATCAGACATCCAACAGCAATCACAAAACTGAAGTAACTAACACAGAGTTCAGGACTTATTTTACTTCCTTTTGGAAAGATATCTTGAAATTTCATAGACTGTTCAGCTGTCTCAGTAGCGGGAGACACTTCTGAATATTGTAATATTTGCTACCACCAGACAGTCCGGAAAAAGAAAAAAAATCAAAGTAGTCTCCTGTAGCATGCTAGGATAGTCATATGTGATGGATTTAGTAGTTTTAGTATTATTTAGCAACAAAAACAGTATGTAAGAGACATATCTATAGCTATACCACATCATCCAGCCATTGGTTTTTCGTGTGTCCTTGGCCTCCATCCCCAGAGATTCTCCAAAAAGCTTCTCTATTAACTAGAACGTTTTTAATTAAGGCCACTAAAGTTATCAGGGGTTGGAGTAATTTCAGTCACCACTTCACCGAGGGAGAAAGAAGCCATAGACAGCTCGAGGCACGACCACGCGTGGAGTTTTCTGCAGCAATTTCAGCTCCACCTACAATATTTTCTGCCTAGATATAGCCCCGCCTCCTATAGCAGCGTTCGCGGGTAAACTGATAGAGTTCAAAGGTGAAACGGTCGGCTCGGAAAAATTTCTAAGTCGAAACCGCCTCGTCCAAAAAAAAAAATTCGCCCGGCGCGGGTTGGGTTATAATGGGTGTGGTGAGATACTGTGGCGCCAGAAGGTTTGCTGTAGTTAAAAATGGCTGCTCGTACTCCTTCAGTTAAAGATCTTACGAGTCACTGTCAACTTGACGAAAAAGACCTACACCAGTGTATTGATGAAGACGATTTTAATGTGATTGCACCTTTCCTATCGGAATGGAAAAAAGTAGCATTGAATTTCAAAATGTCTAAAGAAATTGAGGACATTGAATCCAATTACAGGAAAGAGGACACCAGAAAAATAAGTTTCCTCAAGGAATTAAAACAGAAGTATTCTATACATCTAACCTACGAGCTACTTGTTAGCACCCTGTTAGAACTTGAAAGAGCTGAAGATGCCAGATGTATTTGCCATGCACTAGCAGGTAAACTTATTACATTCTTTGTTGTTGTTTAGCATTGTGTTTATAGGAAACAAAGTGCTTGAGTGTGTATTTTACTGTTGGTTGGAAAACTGGGCATAATGCCGCAACCTACCTCTCTAGTGGGCTGAAACAGTTTTTGTCATCAGGTCATCTATTAATTTTTTTTCTTTTTTGCTATAATATTTTTATGGACTGACTAAAACTGAAGCATGGGTGCCCATTTGTAATATTGTAGCATGGACAAGAATACTGACTGTTGCTAGTATTATGGATTTTACCCAGGCAGTACCTGCTAATATATTAATGTTAAAAGTTTGCAAGTTCTAATAAATCCAAATTTTTTAAATCCTAGTCTCGCATAGCCAGACCCTTTACCTACTGCTGTGCTGGGAAAGGGGTCTGGTGGCCTTAGTGTGCAGTACCAGTTCGAAAGGAATGTGATTAATCCTTTACCCCCCAACCCCCCCACCCCCCCCCCCCCCCCCCCCCCCCCCCCGTATGCTTTGTAGTTAAAACCTTACTTAAACGTAAAAATACTGCACACGTAAAAAATGTCACATGCGTAGCTAAATGCTTGTACAAAGCATCTCTTGCACTGTGGGAAGGTGGGTATAAACTGTGCCATAACTGCTCTATAACATTTTCACAAGATGTCGTTATTGCTGCTGTCACAAAATCACTTCAAGTATTACTTGTGTGACACCTATTGGTATGCTGTAAGGTATAACTTATCTTTTGTTCTTAGTTTACTATAAACAGTGAAGGTAACTTATAACATGTATACAGGGAAGGATTCAATTTGCTGTTTGTTCTTGCCACCCAAATTTGTGGTGCTGATACCAGCACAGTGCTCATTAGACTTGGGATTAGAATAGACTATATTTTTCTTCTTTAAATATTTTCTAACAATCTGCTAGGCAGACCAATCAGCATTCAGTAATGCCTCCAAAACCTTAATGCCATGAACCAAATTCCCTCCCTTCCCCCCCCCCCCCCCCCCCCCTCCCCCAAAATTGTCATATTCCCAAAATGGTTTGGACATCCCCTTACTACAGATTTGTTTACTTCTATTATAGCTCAAACATACAGCTACTGTATAAGTTTTGTGATATGCACCATAGAGTAAACAAAGGTATACGACATTGAAAGACTTGAAAACTGGCTCTCATTAGGTTAATATAGTACAGTAGAACCTCATAGATCCGAACATCAGACAACCGAATTAACCGGTTAACCGAACTGTGAAGAGACATCACGATGGGTACGGGTAGTCATCACGGTGTTTTTTTTTGTTTTTTTTAAATTATTTATTTATTTTTTTAATTTTCTTTTTATTGGAACTGCAGCAAAATGGCAAAAGAGTTGCTATCAGAAGTAGTTTAATATGGAAGAATAATTGAACAAGGAATATTTTTAGCTGGAGTTGTTCAGGAGTTTGGCTTAGGAAAGTCCACAATTTCAGACTTCTAAAGAGACAGGAAGATTATAGGAAAGTTTTCAGCAGAATCAGCTGACCCTAGTGGCCTGAAGAAGAGGTGCATTGTCAGAAGAGATAATGATAAAGCATTTATAATGTCTTGCATTCTGGTTTACTCAGAAAAAAAACTCAACGGTACACCATTAAATGGTCCTTTAGTAATGGATAAAGCTGAAATATTGTATTCATAGTATTTTAGTCGTTTAAATATTTTAGTACAATGTCATATTCAGAGTTACATACATTTCAGAGTTACATACACCTCATTCCCAAGGGGTACGTAACTCTGAGGTTCTACTGTATATAAGAATATATCTCCCCGTGTTGGTCACAGTTAAAAAAAGCCTAGAATCTTTATCCTAATTCAGTGCTAACTAACCCGAGATTTTCTTACATAAGAGTTGTACCACTGGACGGAATTAAACTTATATGTAAACTGTATACAACTTTGAAAATTTTTAAGTGTCGTGTCAATAAATAATGCCCACTGCTGACTGCAAGCTCTTGAAGTTTACAGGATGCCATGTGTGTACGTATTCTTCATGTTTATCAAGATCTTTTGTGGTGCACTGAAGCATTACTAGTGAACTGCAGGGTTTCATGGATAGTGCTTTATTTAGAACAAGAACTGTCCATATTACTCTGCCCATACTTGTATATCATTGTGGAATAGGAATTGAATAGTTTTCTATTATACTAACTTTCAGCCTATACGAATTTAAGTTACTCTCAGGTGTAACTCATAGAGATTCTGTATGTATGTACATATGTGTAATACTTGGGACTTCCATTTTACACACGTAACTAATTATGTAAGTTGGTAAAGCATCTTAAAAATAATTGGAAGGTATTCCAATTGATATACTGCATGTGATAGAGTAACACACCTATTCTTTGTAGTATGCCAAGAATTTCATTTCAAATTCAGTAGCTGGAGTTTTAGAAGTTAAAATTAATTATACAACCATTTTAGGTTTATGTAGCCTAAGCAGCATATTCTTTTAGCATAATAGGCTACATTTGAGCAGTAACTTCAGCCAGACAATTTAAGTTACTCTCAGGTGTACTCCTAAGATTCTGTATGTAATGGACCTATGTGTACTTTGGGATTCCCCAGTTGACAGACACACGTAACAATTAATGGTAATTGTAAAGCATCTTAAAATAATTGGAAGCTATTCCAATTGATATACTGCATGTGGAAGTTTTTAAGTAACACACCTATTTGTAGTATGGCTAGAATTTTCATTTCAAATCAATAGCTGGATGTTAGGAGTTCAAATTAATTAACAACCATTTTAGGTTTATTGGGGGTAGAGGCCCTAAGGCGGTAAACATATTTTTTCTTTTAAGCTAATCCACCTGTGGCTACATTGGAGCATTTACTTTTTGGAGCAATATTGAGCGTAATAAGCTACTTTTCAGCTACGTTAGCTACCATCTCTTGGCTTTCAATTGGAATGTGTACAACCCATTGGATTGCAGAAGTCCGGCAACATGGAAAACTGAACTCTCCAAAACCAAAGTTGATACAAGCACAGAAGCTGATTAGAGCTATGTTTTGGATCCTGAAGTGCTTGATTTCAATACTCTGCAGTCCCCTGTAACTTCATGAACCACCATGCATATCATCCAGTATAACTCTAGACAGCCAATATGACTGCTCCTCATGCATAGCATAGCACTTGAGCTTTCAGTTATCTGTACACAACAACCTCAGGAATTAAGCTCTATCTTCATGACAAATGCAGAATGACACAAAGGCGTTGTTACATTTCAAGCTGTAAAGTTGTTTTCACACTTCACACCGTCTGAATTCATGAAGTACAACGCCACTGCTGCAGATTTAGATCGTCTAAAACATTTCCATTCTTAATGCTGCTAACCTACCCATCTCAAGCTGGCCTATACCAAGCTTTATGCAAAGGTATCTCCAAGTCAACTTGGCAGCAAGATTTTAAAAGAGTTAGGAGTGGTGGAATATCCACCAGGAATCATTACTAATATTGGTCTTGTCTTTTCCGAAATTCTCTGTATCAGGCCTTCCTTGGCAGCTTCTGAAAGGGTATTTTCCCCTTTTGAACATTCTTCATGACAAACCAACAAACTGCTTAGAGGACCTATAAGTGAAGCCTCCTCTATTATTTATGCGTATAACCAGCCCGATCCAATATTAAAATTTGTCATGTTGATCATAATTGAAGAATATAGGCACATTAAAAAAAAACATGGAATCTGACCTAGCATAATAGGTATTAAAAAAGCCATTTCCTCATCCCTCCTCTCACTTGGGCTAAGCCATATAGTTTTTAGGTACATTTACCTGTTGTGGGAACTCTTATACGTTCTGTATTGAGCTAAGCTCGACTACCCTTGTAGCTAGCAACCTGCCTAGCTTACCATTATTTTGGTTTTTACAGCTACCCTTTCCTCTTGGTAAAGCTCACTCACCTTGATTAGCTTGGGGGCGTGGGTAGCCCCCCAACCAACTTAGAAGCTGTGAGTTACCAGTCCTCTAGTACTAACTACAGACTCTGGGCAGAGTATATTGCAAGTATTTTACTCTCAGGCTGTATTTTCACTCCTGCTGGCTCTTAAAATAAATTGGCCCATTAAATTTTCACTCTGACTCATTTAATAAGCATTATATATTACAATATTACTTTTTCCTTTACATTCAACATAAAAGGACTGAAAAAGAGAAGTGTGCAGCACCTAGTACTACCTGAGTCCACTCCCAGAATGTACGTTTAATAGATTTATATTTCGGTGCAAGTTTAGACTTTTTGAATAAGTTTTTTAATAATTCAGTGAATTTGTTTAAAGTAAAAATTGCATACTTGGCTGCTAACACTTCCATCACAATACTAGCCTCAACTAAATATAAAAAGGAATCAATGAGTAACAGTAAAGTGACTGAAATAAAGTTGTAATTGGGGGCAAGTGAGCAAGCAGCGAACAACTATACAGTGGTGTAAATTGGGAATCGGGGAGTTTTTGTTTGTATATATGTGTGAACATTATGGTATGTTATTTGTATTTATTAACCCGCTCGTATTTTTGTGTTAACTCGATGTTGACCCCGTCCCAACGTCACTAAACAACAAAATCCTCCGTTTACGCCATTACCCATATCGTCCTAGAAATTGATTGTTTACCACTTAGATTCTTTTTGTGGGGTGGCGTATAAACTCAAACCAAAACTTTTTTTTTATCGGAGTTCCATTTCTATTCGAGTTAGTGGCGTGGATAAGTTAATCCGCTATTGTTCATTGTTTAAAGCCCTACGCACAGTATTTGTTCGTTGGCATGCGTAACTCCGCACTACAGCGTTGGTATGGTAAGTGAATTAGAGTAGCTCGAAGACCAGGTGCCAGTGCGGCAATCAATTACAGTTGGGAGAAGCGCGGCGAGGCAAACAGCTTTGGTAGGGTCTGTACCTCTGGTAAGGTGAACCAGTGTTACTAGGTAATACGAAAGAGCTATTGGGAAGTTAATTATTTCACAAAGTTCAAAATTCTTTATTAGTTTTTATCTTCTTGCTTGATCCCTGGCACTCCTTTGTTGGGCGAAAGTATAGCCATCTGCAGAGCGGGGTTGACAGATTATTTATTGGATGGCAATGTTATTGGTTTTGTTTGTGCCATAGTCTGGTATGACACAGACAGTATTTTAACGTGAAAGTTCTTGTCCTTTAACTACCACAAAGGGAAGTTTTCGTGTGGGTGTTTTCAGTTGTGTGATAGTATTTGCGTTACAAGTACTACTTAGAACAAAGATTTTAAATTGTTAAAATTCCAGGACTTGCTTTTTGTTGCTTTTTTTTCAATTCAAACATGTTGCTGGGCGTGGTTTATTAATGGCATTTAATCTCTTTAATTACCGTATATATGGAATTTTAAAAAAACTCCGGAATTTTTTTATTGCTTGAGTGGTGTGGGACCATCTCCTAGAAACTACACCTTCTAACATAACATAAACAGATATATTCTCCTGAGGTTGGTTTGTCCATGTGTTATCTATGATGTCAATGATCCACTTCTTGTGCACTTATCTTTTTAGTCTGAGCATTACCGGGGGCCGTGACACACCACACTCACTGGCATTTTTTCTGTCTGTGTTTTACCCCGGGTGGTGAAAGTATAAAACTTTCAGATCCCATTAAACCTGGTGGGTGTGGGTGTTACGACTAAATCGATGGAACCTGTGCGACTTACTCTGTCTAAGGGTCTATAGTTATAGGCTTGAGAGCAGTGGGCAGTACAGTGCAGTGTACCGAAGGTCCTGGTGGGCAGTACTACTACTCGGTTGTGGATAGCTTGAGCCCTCGCTTCCAGCATCCATCCCCACAGAGTGTTAAGTTTAAATCCATCATTTAACAGAGTGTTTGTTTAGACTCGCTTCGCCATTTGTGCTCAAGCACATCACTAGTTTTAATAAGACTGAGGATATTTTGGGCGATTACCTTTTTTTTTAATTTTTACTACTCCAATGTTCTTGTATGACAATAATTGAGTAGTTTAGTGAGCATATGAAAGACGTCATTCCACCACTGGTGGCCTTATAAACACCGCAAGTGGCCTTTACCGGTATGTATTGTGTTGCCTTCCTACTTTTTTGGCTAAACGGCCACACCGTTTATTTGTGACTTAAACAACGAGTAACTTTTCTGTTTGTCACTACTATTTACGGTCGAGACTTTTGCCATAGCTATCTATATTGGGGCGCTAAGGCCTCATATTAACCTTTAAATGCTTCGGGATATGATGTAAATCAACACGTACAAAAATTATACATGTCCACAATGACCAGGATTCTTGTTTTCAAATTTGTGGGAGACAATTAAGGAGAGTGTGTAACATGTTTAATGCCAAAAGATCATGAAAATTAACCCTATGTCATCATTGTTTGTGAGACAATCCCAGTCTTAAATTATTAAAACCCATAAAGATATCCCTGTATGTCCCCAGAAAGAGTTCCCAAATTCTCTTTAGGTCCCATGGAAACTAATGACACTTGGAATGTATTACAAAACAGACAACACACAACCAAAAAAGAAACCCAATCAAAGAATATTCACGAATTTGTCGAACGAATGCCAACTCCCTCCTGAAAGCAAGTGATTGTTTTGTATTTGGACCCTCATCACGCATGAGCAAGAGGCTATAGTAAGTTTTGCAGTCTGTCGGTCTGTCAGTCAGTCATTCTCTGATTTAAAAAATGACAGACAGGTAGCTGGTGAATTAGGTATAGCTTGTTAATGATCGACATGTTTCATTGGGGTTCCTGGCAGAAGCAGCACGTGAAATTTTTTTCTTGGTTTCTTTAGGTTTTAGTCATGGCTACGTTCAAAGCAGTAACCAGTTTACTGGTTATTGGGTGAGTAAGAATCCTTGACCTAGAGAATCATCAAAGCTTAGTGAGAATATTACTGCTCAAGGCCTCATATTCCTAAACGCAGAAAGTCATGTAATCGAATCTAGATATTATAGATAGCTGGTCACATTCATTAAACGCTCGTTTCCTGTGGTGGGAGTGAGGGTTTGGAGAGGTTACAGGGTGGGGACCTGTGTGACTAAACTCACTCTTTTTTTAAAAATTAAATTAATTCATTTTTTTATTTTTTTTTTTATTATAAGCTCTGCCGATAGCAAGTTGTTCAGAAATCATCAACATTTTTTCGATGGTAAATTAATTACTGATAGGTTGAAATTCATAGTTTTAGATCTCACTAACCGTTTTACCCATCTGCACATTTTCTCTTTAACGTATTAAAACTAATCCTTGAGATGTAATATGGTCAGTCTATATAAATATTTTAGTATATCTACAGTAGAACGCTTCTTTCCTGGTTGCCTTTGTTTTGGAGGAGTGCCTGTACTTAGAATTGTTTGTATCTCAGATTAATGCTTGAAACCACACTACATGTAACCGTAGAATAAAAAATAAGTTCCGAATTCCGTTTCTGTAGATGTGCTGTCCGCACTGGATTAAAAAACTGGTGGGAACGGTACTCCCTGATTTGAAAAAAACCCGCCGTTCCTAAAAAAAATGGCTGTTCCGTGTGACTGCGTTAAACCGTTTTAAATCTTTCTCGTTCAACCGCATGTCTCGTCAAAGCAATAAAAATCTTTATGATATCCAAAAAAGTTCTGATTTTTTAAACATGCTCCTGATGTGGGATCTTTCTGGTAAAAAAATTGAAGTCGTCCCTATTCTAAGTGTCTCCAGAGAATTGTTAGTTGTCGACACCGCATAGTATCTCGATTTTTTCTCGCTGTTAGGGCCTTATCTGGCTTAGACTTTTACTACTGGAGGTCCTCGTATCTGCTACAGAAGATCTACGAAGTACGGACTCGTTATAGCTTCTTGGGCCCTGTCAAAAAAACTTCGGTCCTGGGCAGCTCTATTGAATCAAGTTAAATTTTGTACATATTTGTTGCACTATCCCCGTAAGCATTTTATGGTCCGTACAAGTCTTATCTTGCTGATATAGCTATGGAAGAGTTCTTAGCTAGAAAGCATTCCTGTGAATTGAACAGAAAAGCTTAAACCGTTAAAAAAACCTTTTTTTTTAAACCGTTTTAAGTAAACTGACGGTGTCCCGTTTTGGTCAAAACGGTAACGGAATTTAACATAAAAACGAATGGTTTTCAACTTTATGTTTTCTCCTACTGTATTAAAAAAATCATATATTTTACATGTATAGAACCACAAGATTAATTTTTGCTAAGGCTCTAATAATTAATTAACCCTCATGCACATACGTGAGAGGGTATAGTATGTGGTTGTCGTCAGCTTCGTTCATGAATGGCTGAGAACTAACCTTTAAAACAAGTATGAATTGCGTGATAATTTTAATTCCCTTAAATTGGACCACTTTTTCAAATTTAGAGCTAGTTTTCGAATAATTTTAGGCTCAGACTGTTTTTTGCTATTCAGGCTACTAACAAGAGCAGGCCTAACAATTGTGATATGTTTGTAACACAGGTGTTTGTCCCCTCAGATTTCTTACCAGTTAGAAACTCAGCCATTTACTGTTTTCTGCCAAGATAATAAGAATTAATTCATCATTGACTCTATATGCTACTATTTGTGCTTTAGCTGTCCCTTAACCTCATATCTAGATAGGTACATTCTCTATAGTTATGGAAGGCTATTTAACGAAACACCCTCCTACCCTCCACATTCAGCTGCTGCTTGTATCTACCACATTTCCCATGTCATCATAAAATTATATATATGTGACAGCTATGAGAAAGGCAAGGGGGCACTCCCGCAAAATTTGAAATTGAGATATAGGCTCCAGAAAGTAATTCATAGGCAATTCTTTCTTTCTCTATTTTTGTTTTTTTGCAGAATTAGTCTTAGTGACCCCTTACTCTAATTTCTACGCCAAATTTCAAATGGCAAAACAACTTAAACCCCAAGCGTGCCGTGGAAAGACAAGCTACTTTTTATTCTCTCTTTTCTCGAAGACAATAAACGGGGAATGGGGAAATTTCAACCTAGCACTTAAAAAAAAAACGGCATAGCTTTGAGAATAGTGCATGCAATCTACAGCTTCCCTCCTGGTTGAAAGTTTATTACTACATGGAGTAGAGTAGCCAAGGATTCCCTGTGAGGCGCTCTGAAAGCTAAAAAGAACTCTACGCAAACTTCGTTAGTCGCCGTTAAAAAGAGGCTGTACGATTTAATTGCGTATGCGGAGTACGCCGTTAAGTATACGGAAACATTAATTATACCGGAAGTGGAAATTCATTTTATGTTTTCTCGATTTCTAGTTCAATTGCTTTGCTGAATACAGCCCAGTTCAACTGCCAGTTTCTCTGCGTGTCGAAGGTTTTACCCTCCAGTATTTTAGCACTAAGTTGAGATAAATTGTAGCTTTATATCAGCATAAAAAACTCAATTTTTTTGGTTTGAGTGAAGTGCCCCCTTTTCCCATAGACTGTCACATACAGTAGGAGTCAAAAAAAAGTTTCGAATTCCGTTCCGTAGAACGGCTGTCGCAAAATTAAAAAAAGGGGGAAAACAGTATGCCGTTTGTTGAAAAACGGCCGTTCCGTTCGACCGCGTTACCGTTTTAATCTTTCTCGTTCACCGTATGTCTCGCTCAAAGAAATATAAAAAATCGTTTATTCAATAAAACGTTCCGATTTTTTGTTTACAGGCTTACTTCAATTGATTGAGGTCCTTCAATTGCAATACACAATCGTCTTCCAATTGATGTCACTAATTCTAGACCTGAGCCGATTTTAATCAAATGGGTGTGGTTTCATCAAAAGTGGGTGTGGTCAAACAACGTGTGGCCCTCTTTCCTAAAAGCAACCCCAACCACCCAAACACCAAACAAAACCCAAACACCCAACCGAAACACCAACCACCACCACAAACCCACCCCACCCCCCCAACCCCCAAACCCCCCCACCACCCCCCCCCCCCCCCAGAAAAAAATCCTGTATGAAACCCTGTATATTGTATATGTCATTATAAAATTATATTATGTCAATTTTTTTGTACAATTAAAAAGCCAGTTTTTTTTTTCATTTCAACTAGTAAACTTACGGTAATAATGCGCACCTTAGAGCTACTACTGTCATGTGACCTTATTGGTTTCAGGTTTCGCCAAGTGCATTATTCTTTTGCCACATTTGTGGTCGCGCCAACTCAACGTGGACATTCTATAGATGCAATGACTCTTACCTTTGCTTACATTTGTTTATGTCATACATTAGTCATGTGATCACTTATAGTTGTGTGTTTTCTGTTAACCGCGTGCGTCCTCCGAAGAACTCATAGTCGTGTAATAATGCGCTGATGGTTCACACTCTTGGTGCCTAGTTTAGGAATGGAGGTTCTGCTGTATAATACTTATTACATCAGTCAGCGCCATGTGATTAGGTGAAATACTTTATTAGCAGGCCAATGTCATTTTTATAAACGAGTGGAGATAAAGCTGAAGCCTTCATTGCAATAGTTTGTAGTAGGGTTGGTAACTCGTAAAACTCTGAGAGATAGCTCATAGGGACTCCCCACACTCCCCAGCGGATGTTTTAGTTGCTCTGACCAGGTTGGGTTGGCTCAGTAGACTATAACCAGATGAATTACATGTACCACTACTACTAGTTTATCCTGAGTGATAAAGTTTCGCCTGTTCTACCACACTATTTCGGAAAAATTGAGAAAAACATGTTTGAAAGACCGCAAGAGAAAGGAGTGCGGCATTTCTAACAACACGCTCGCCATGAAATACTTGTCGTTGACACTTCAAATTTTGTCAGAAAGTAGGCAAAGGGTTTTAGATTGGTATGAACAAATACATTTTCTTTCCAATTTCTATGCCCAACTCAATGTTTTTGCCTGTATCTCAATTTCATGTTTTGCGCGAAGTGGGCTGTTTTCTCAGATCCTGTCACATTTGTGGTCAAATTTGGTTGCCTAGCAACAAACCACAAAGTCGTTATGGTTGACCATGAACATAACATGCAACTGTATCATAACAATGTGATTCTAGTGCAATACTAGTGGTGTGCTTGAGCACAAATGGCGAGTGAGCCTAAAACTTAAACGATTTATTTTAACTTCTGATGCTCAAGCTACTAAAATATAGTTGAGTTTTTAAATTACTTAAAGACATTCAATGCTATAGTAACCACTCCCCTCAACTGTTTGAATTGAAAAAGAAGCAACAAAATCAAATCACGTTATTTAAACTTTTTTTTTGTGATATTCTTAGTAGTAGCTGTAATGCACAATACTTTCACACAACTGGACATACCTACGCAAGACATACCTTCGTGGTTAGTCCAGTGGACAATGCATTTTGAAGTAAATACTGTTGCGCAGGGCTTATAACTATGATAAATAGTGTATTAACTTACCACCACCACTAATTCAAATAGAAATGGAGCTCCCACCTCCCACAACTTTTAGAGTTTTAACTGCACCTGCAAAAGAATTCAAAGCGATAAACAATTCAATTTCTAGGGTGATATGGGTAATGATCGATAAACAGGAGGATTCTGTTTAGTGAAGTTTAGGACGGCGTTGAAACACAGAACGAACACAAAAATACGCTAGGGTCAAAGTACAAAATGACATACGTACGTCCACACATATATGTAAACAAACAAATATCCCCGATTTTCAATTGTGTTACCCCTGAGAGTGTCTTGCTCGCCAATTAGCAATTGCTTTGTACATGACTAGATCTTTTACCGTTATTATAGACAGTCATCTCAGCCAGCAATACTGTGGCCACCGACAACCGGGAGGTGTGACTGCAAGCTCTGCAAAAATACAATAAAAGAAAATACTATTTTGCCAATCATTTGTCATTTTTCTCCTCACTTACACTTACACTTACACTTTTCCCTCTTGCAATTTTCTTACTGATACTTCTCATTTCCTGTTTATCATAATATTGTCTACCTTTTTTGTTTCCAACATAATCAGTGTCATCATCATCTGAATATTTTGAGCTTACAGAAGAAAATAAATCATTCTTTGAAGGGACAGAATAAGGTCAAAGTAATTTAGAGAGCAAAGGCAGCTCACTCAGCTCATCACTCATTGGTGGGAATTAGTACAAGAAAGGTTATAGGCGTGACCATGTGAGCACCACAATCCTAAGGAAGCTATTGAACAAAATAAAACTTACTGCCTTGTTACTGGAAATACTATTTCAAACTTTTTTTTTATAAATTTCTGTCTCCTCTTCGACATAACTGCTGGTATCTTCGCTACCTACAGTGCTCTAGTAGCTCTTGAAAGTTGAAAACTAATAGTTTCCTCAACTAGCGACTAAGTGACAGCTTTAGCAAGCAAGTCCATCTCCCAATCCTCGATAGTAGTATGTACCTCCACGGTAACTATATTTCCTCTATCCCTTCCCTCTCACTTTCACTCTTAGAATAGTTGCCGCAAACAAGATCCACCTCCTTAGTTGCAGAAACAATTCTTGCCATTTTCCAAAGCAACGCCTAGGTTTTTTAGCCTGACTACCTTAGTTACGTAATAGCTTTCTATTTAAAAAAAAATATATAATAGAACAATACATTAGTTGCGCTTTGGACACCGTAGCTAACTAAGATTTAACATTTTTCGTTTAGGGGTTAATATTTTTTATCACATTAAGTCATCCTTGAATGCCTATAAGCACTTGTGCTGGTGAATGGGTTAATCAACAATGTTTTCACATGAATATTATAACTATGAAAATCTCCGTTTAAACGTAGAGGTTGCGTTTATAATTCAATGTTCTCCGTACGTGAAATCTGTGGCTTCATTTACCAAATTCCGAACTCCTTCCGGAGGTCCGGGTATAAAAGGAAGAATCCCCAGCATGCCCTTTGACCTCTAGCTCGTATTATTCGAATTAAAAAAAGTAGCCGCCCAAAGAGAACCCTCCATTATAGCTCACTATCCTTTCTAGTCGATCCACACCACGGCTACACTCTTTTATACGCGACCTTCTCGTTTAAGCTGGGAACTGGTGAGGGCACACACATACTTGATGGGGAATGTGATCAAATAACCTTTATGTACTGGAGACATAAATCGCAAATGCTGAGCCCAGTTTTATTGTCATCATTAATTTCCTTAACCCTTTGACTGTCTGAGCAAAGAATTCTCAGTGTTGCACCACTCCCGATTCTCCGATTAAAAAAATCTATTATCTAATTATATCGTTATTTTTTTGTTTATATGTTGCTCTGATGTAGTACTTTCTATAATAGAGAATTGAAACGAGTGCAATGGTATTTTTAGAATTAAAGTATGGCTACTGGAATGTTTACCATTGAGCGTCTGTCCACCCGAACATTTCTTTATTGTACTAGGCTCTGAGGCTCAAAATTCAGCAGCTAGAAGGTGAATAAGCCGTGCACTCTGTGAAATAAAATAGTCATACATTTTCATGTTACCCAACTGGTCATCATAAAATTGACAGGGGCTTAAACTAATTATAAAGTAGGCACCAAAATAAAGTTCTGGATTGCTTTCCGTAGTATGGCCATAAAACAGTAATTTTTATTACCTTAGCATTCTGTACCATATTGACTAAACGGCCGACCCTGCTTACTAAAACAATAAAAATGGTTAAGTTTTTTCCATTGATTTACTGTTATTTTCTTGCTACAAACCCTTCCACAGCTATATAAGCAAGCTAAGGCTTATTAAATGCTATGGGGATAGTGCAAAACAATTCGTACAAAAAATCTAACTTGCTTCTATAAAGCTAGCTGACCGAAGTTCTAATGGTACACTGCTTTAACCTGGTCTGCACTTCGCAGGTCTTCTACTAACTACGTACCATTGGACCTCCAGAAATTAATAAATCTAGGCCCATGAGGGCCCTAGCATCTAGAAAACATCAATGCCATGAGGTTTTTGAACTTACAATAACTCTCCACGAAACATCTTAGAATTGGATGGCTTCATTTTTTTTACTCCAAAAGTTCTACCTCAGGAGGCTGCAAGCAAAAAATCTGAATGTTTTATTGGATAATGATTTTTTTTTATATTTCTTAGATCAAGGCATGCGTTAAATGGGAAAGATTAAAACGCTAACGCGGTCGAATGAAACAACTGTATTTAGCCAAACGGTGTACTTTTTTTCCTCTTTTTTCTTATCTTGCAACTGCGTTCTATGTAACTGAATCTGGATATTTGTTAATGTTTCTTAAGGAACATTAACAAATATCAAACTTCCTCTGAGGAGGGTGAACCCTACACTGAAACAGATACTAAGGAGTAACCAAGGACACCACACGGACACTTACCTTGCACTTCAGACAAATCGCTTGCTTGATCACTAAGTACTATATGTACCGTATATCCGGGGGGGGGGGGGGGGGGGGGGGGGTTTGTTAGCATTTATGTTACATTGATTTCCGGTATGATTCATCTGGATGGGCGGTTGTATATATAACATTGCTGGAGCGCTCACTGGGAGATTTTTTCACGTGCTCTGTTCTGTAGACTATTCTGTCATAAAAAAACATAAAATATAACTCTGGGCAACGCCGGGAGAGGAATTATACCAGCATCAGGACAGAGAGTCAAGAAGAGCTGCTGAATCTCTGGTGGTAGTGACTGGTCAACGACCGATATCATTGGCAAGGGATAAGAAAACTGTCTTGTGTCTTGGTAAATCGGAAAAGGATCGCCTAGACTGAAAGAGAGAGCAAACCTCGACATCCTCAGTTTGTTTATTCTTTCTACCGAGATTATTTATTTCCCGAATAATTTTTCTTGTCTTTTCTCCCAGGAGCGGTACGAGAACTGAACTATTCCCATTTACCATGTATTGGACACCTTTTTTTTTATGTCAGAATTTGTCCCACATTAGTCATAAATTGTACATAAAATTTAGCCATGCCCTTTATGCCACAGCTTCTGTTCAGGATTTTCTGGGGTGGGCTGCTTGTGCCTATCAATAAACGTAATACAGAGTATAGCAGTATACAGGAAACAATTTGAGTCATTATTGCATTGGTTGTATTTCATACATCTACAACTACTCTGAAACAGAATACTTTGTCTTAATTTGGCCCTTTTCCACTGTTTGTTTTATGTTGGCCAGCTCGATAACATGAAAATATATGAATAGTTTTTTTTTTTCTGTAAAAATATTCAGCAAATGGTGAATGTTTAAAGCAAGTTAAGAATACTCTTTACTATGCCAGAACAGTGTATATAGGCAAAAAAAAATGGAACATTATATCTGATAATTGATTTTTAATAACAGGAGAATTGCCGATCGAACGCTGAGTGCTTACATATTTCGCTAATGGTGGTGTGCATTCTTGGGTTGTGAGTTGTGGTTTTGAATTTCTAGTATTAATGGGATAAAATGGAGTTGATTTATGTGCTCATATGTAATGTTAGATGATTATACTGACCAGAGTTTGGAGCTGAGACGAAAAAAAAAGAAAGGTGAAAGTGATAATGAAGGTAAGATCGTAGTTAGTGCTCTTCTTTAGTGTTTAGGTAGATATGAAGATGTGAAAGTATATGCTGATCTAAAATGACATTGGTCACTGTAATGATTGAATAGGTAAATTGTGACCTGCTATGAGAAAATCGACCATTGTGACAATAAATTAAAATTGAGTAAATGCCCAGTAAAGTCAATTTACTTCAATTTTTCAAAAATAATTGTTTTTTTGGGGGGTTTTCAGAAACCATTACTATCAAACTACCCGAGGTTAAAATTTCGGCTGATTTGGGGAAAAGCTTCTGTGGAAAAAAGGATTTTAGTTATGGCGGTCTACCATTCTAATAGAACCCAGCTGCATTTGGAGGATGCGGGTCGCCGTTTCTATGGAGACGCTCCAAGCTAAAGAACGAAAGGTAAGCGCTTTTGACCTACAGGGTTACCGAATAAAATCAATTTTTTAAATTTTGTCTCAACGATCGGTTTTCTCATAGCTGGTCACAATTGATCTGGAAAATGTTTTCTTTTAGGACCAACACCAATGCTCTTAACTGCAATAGTGTATGCCAGCATGTACTATGGCTTCTCAGGTTGATAGCCAAATAGTTACAGTAGGAGACAAATAAAGTTTCAGATTCCATTCTGTAGGAACGGCCGTCGCATGATTAAAATGGGGGGCGGGCGGGGGAAACGATATGCCATTTGGTAAAAATGGCTGTTGCGTTTGACTGTTTTATTCTTTCTCGTTCACCACATGCCTCGCTCAAAGAAATATGAAAAAGCGTTCATCCAATAAACATACTGATTTTTTTTTGTTTGCAGGCTGCTGTAGGCGTAGCTTTTCGGGTAAAAAATTGAAGCCGTCCTGTTCGAAGCTGTCTCACAGAGAATTTTTAGCTCGATTACCACACAGTATCAATGTTTTCTCGATGTTTGGACCTTCTCAGGCTTAGATTTTCTACTACTGGAAGCCATCAATAGCTAACAGAAGATCTACAAAGTGCTGACCTCGTTTATTTCTGTGTGCCCGTCGAAACTTCGGTCTGAAGCTTAATTGAAGCAAGTTAAAATTTTGTACGAGATTTTAGCACTATCCCCGTAGCGTTTAACGGGTGATACAAAGTCTTAGCTTGCTAATATAGCTAGAAAATATCAGTGAATTGATGGAAAAGCTTAACCGTTAAAAAAAACAACCATTTTAATGAATGGTGTCGGCCGTTTAATTGAAACGGTACGGAACGCAACAGTAAAAACTACGATAAACTACTGGTTTATGTCCGTACAAACGGATGGAATCCAGAACTTTATTTTGTCTCCTACTGTATATTTTAACATAATGAATAAGAAAGAGGAAAAAAATTTAAGCAAAAGATAACCAGTTTATGCAAATGTTTATCCTCTAAATGATTACATTGGTGGAAGCTCTACTCCCAATTGCTGCATATATGTGACTCATCATACGATAGAAAACAATGCACCCTTGGAGAAGGAATGAAGCTGGTGCTGAATGTGGGGAGATGAAAATTCTGCCTGTGGAGTTTTCAGTCGGAGGCTAATGCCATTTGTTTTTATGACTACACTCAAACCTCTCTTATCCATTCATCTAAGTTACAGACACCTCTGTCTACCGGACACAAACAAAAGTGATTGACTGTACGGAACATCAATGTAGCCGGAAAGTTACCAAATTAAACCAATAAAATCGTGAAAATATTTTGCGCATGGTACAGTAGTGGTCAAAATAAAGTTCCCACAGCGGAGTGACTATTCAGAGTAATTTTGAATAAAAGCCGGGGAAACTCCGCTGAAAAAGCCGCTAGTAAATCTCCGTGAGTGGTAAAAGCCGCCTCAAACTCCGCTGAAAAAGCCGCACCCTCAAACCTCCGCTAAAAAAGCCGCACCCTCAAACTCCGCCGAAAAAGCCGCACCTGAAAAAGTTGCACCTTCAAACCCCGCTGTAACCCGCCTCAAACCCCGCTGAAAACAAAGAATTTTGCACCTACATTTATATCAACACCAGTGACCTCCAACAATTTCTAAAATTTTGGAAAAAGAAGGCATAAAAGTCAGCAGGAGGGGGACATTGAAGCTTTTAAGTCGCTATATAGATATGGAACTATAGCTAGAAAGCCGGGTAGTGGTAGACCCTCTCTTGTCACTGCTGAAGTGAAAAATATTGTTGAAGCACAGATGCAGAAAGATGACGAAACTACAGCTTACCAATTGCAAAGTCTCCTAAATTCTCTAGGATATCCCTTATCTCTTGTCTATTGTTGGAGGTCTCCAAGGTGTGGCAGTAGAGGGCATCCAGGAATCAGTAGGAGTAGAGAGAGGTGAAGGAGAAGTTTGAACTGTGGCTGGTAAGGAGGAAGCAGGTGTGGATGATGCAGGTGTGGATGATGGTGATGAAGTAGCAGGTGTGGATGATGGTGATGTAACAATTGATGAAGTAGTAGGAGGGCTCAAGGGTGCAGGGGATGGAGATGATGGAGAAGGAAAATTTAAATGATCTGCTATACATGAGCAACTGGCGATGAGGGGGTGATAATGACTGAGGTGTCAGATGTGGATGCAGCATGAGACAACGAAAGTGTGGTAGTGCTTGCAGAAGATTGATAAAGAGTGGAAGATGTATAGGTGGATAAGCAGTGAGATTGGAATTATGGGGCACATGAGATAATTGAGTTTGTAAAAAAGAAACAGCATTTTTTGTGTAATTAACCTCAGCTTGAATAGTACTTAATGTAGATTGAAGACTTCTAATTTTGTCAGCTTGCTGGTTGACTGTGCTTCTTAGCTCACAGACTTCCAGTTCAAGTGTGAGCGGATCTATTAAAACATAATCTAGTTTAGCAAGGGTTTATAAATGTACCGTTTTCACTGACTTCACTGCCTGCATCTAGTCTGATGTCTAATGTAGTTAAAAAAATCATGCAGTTCGTTTTTTGCTATTACATCCATATAAGACTCACTATCTGCACTTGATGGAGAGATGGTGTCTCGAATACTTCTATCATCTGCAATGAATTATCTTATTAGCAGATAATTAAATAATTCAATATTTTACCAATTTCTGAGAGCACAGTCAGGTGTCAAAGGCTGCAAACTCTTGTACTTCTGTGAAAATAAGAATAATAAAATACGTGTTTTTCTTTGTTTAATTGTAGCTTAATTTACCAGTGTTTGATAAGCAAGGCAAACTCCCTCATGGGGGGCACTTTAATTATTATGGAATTTTAAACAGCCATACTAGTAATTATTATATCGGCATGCCACATGGTTTTGTCTTTTTTATTTCCTTCACTCTCTTGTCTGAGTGGTCTGGTTGGCTCCTTTCTTTTTTGCTCTCTTAGGAGTATCCTAAACAAAAGAACTCATGAGGAACATGATGCAAGAATGCTCAGGTGTGCTGCATGCAGTAATTGTGGTGGATAGGTTAAACTTGTGGTGGGGATAGATTAGACCAGAAGCTGGGGCTTAATCACCACTCTCACAACTGTTGCCAGACTTTCCATGGTCTTTGTTTTAGTCAAAGAAGTTTTAACAGTTGCCATAAGCTAACAAGAACATATGGTGCATATTATGCTTGTAAGGTTTACATTATTCGTTAATTTTTCTAAGAGTTTGGATCACTTTCAGGTATCAAGCAGCCGAGAATAATTAAACTTCCCCCGGTTGGGCTGGATTTTAGGGATAGAGTGCAAATTATTGAGCTGGATGAAAGCTCATGAGACAGAAACTTGGAAGATAATATGTGGGTTCAGCCCAGCAGCACATGAGATATATATTTTTAACCTTTGTGTTGTGTTCACTTATAACAGTATTAATACTGGTATGAACAACTGAGATATCTGTTCAGCACATAACCCCTGATTTACAGTTTAGAGAAGAGAGCAGAATATGTGACTTGTGATGGAGCAGATAACAGATAATGATAATAAGCAGATGGCTATTGAACCACACTTCAACTCAGCACATCATTCCACATGTGATGTACATATCTGTGTTAGTATGTAGTTACATGTTGACTGAACTCACTTAACTCTGCCACTAAAACCACATCCACTTAAGTTACATTTCCTAATATGGGCATAGGCACTCAACACTCATACACTACAGCACTAATTGCCAAGTTAGTGCAGAGAGTAACTTCTCATGCCTACTATACTACTAGTCATGTGCAATTAGGATATTGTAAGATCAACCGTAGTTGTTACATTTGATGACAATATATATTCTACAATTCTACAATTCTACAATTATTTCTACAATTTCGCATAGTGAATTACCTGTATTTCAGTCGATAAGGCTGCAACAGCAGTACTTTCCGAACCTGTATATATTGTCATTAAAATTATAATCCAGTATTTTGCCAACAAAGATGTCTGTACCAATAGTTAATGGTATCACTCCCTCTCAGCCTTTTGTTCGCAACCTAAGAATGTTAATATTAATAATTCAGTAACTCTTGTTGTTTTTAAAATTAAATTTACCGAAACAACATTTTGACTAGTGTCTGTGTGGAGAATCTCGCCTGGTGAATTTAGCTCAGCGTCATCAGCTAAGCTATTCATCTCCGATTCTGTGCCTGAATAAACGTGTTATTTAAAAATTATATATATGACCTGACACACTTATAGTACACTGTATATGTGTGGTAACTAGGAGGCCACTTAGAAATTTTAAAGGTGCTATGGTTCATAATTCAATGCATGTATCTAACAGCCAAGAATTATAAATTGTGAATTATGAATTGTATTGGCCTGGAGCTGTCCGCACGACAAAGATGTTGGAATTGGATGTGAACAATGTAGACCAGCCTTAGAAACTACAGGTTTATAAAAACCTGAGAAACAATTTTATTATCATGGCCTTATATTACAGTGGATGCGGAATTGCACTGGAGGGGTTGTGTCCATTATTTAAAAAAATTGTTATCAAAAATTAATTTATTCATCAATAATTATGAAATATTTACCAACTCCTAAAATTTCTCCCTCATGAATGTGATTTTTATGCTGCATTTATCACCCTTCTTGTCTCCAGTAATTAGTTTACTTCTAGGCAATACTGTGAATGAGTCTTCCTCTGACCAGTACTCTAGACAATATTCTGCACAGTAGAAGATTTTTAATAAAATTATACTACCAAACTAATCATTTGTAAAGCTATTTATTGTTTTATTAATTTATTTAATTTGCCTTGTAATGGAACTTACTTGTAAAAAAAAAAAAAAAAATCAAAGAGCTAGTTACTGTGAAACTTCCACTTCAGCTATGCACTTACAGAATAAGAAGGAATGGAAACTTCAGAAGATCTGCAAAAAAGAAATAGTTGAGAACTTGAAGCTGACAAGCACGCACACTAACTACAACCGTTTTTGGTTCAATTTAATTCGTGTGGTGAAAAAACTCCCGACTTTATAATCTGGCGCGAGTTTCCCCGCGCCGAGCAAAACAAGCTTAACAGCAAGAAAGCAGCACATTCAGAATGGAAAAGGTGTACCTCCACACGATAGACCAGTCACCCTGCTTGGAAGAAGCGTTCAGGCAAGACGGACTGCATATTGAAAGCTAGTCGCAGTTGTTGGAAACAGAATAAGTCAAGCGGTCCGATTTTTTTCTCCGCAAAACTGGAGTAATGTGTGCTCGAGCATGGGGTGGTACTTGGCAGTCGCCTTGCTCGGAAGAAATGTTGAGGTAAGACGAACTACTTTCCCAAAACAGTTCGCAGCCGTCGAAAACAAGGAATCGAGCGGTCCGATTTTTTTCTCGCAAAAGTGGGCGGTTCCACAATTAAGAACGCTCCCGTGCGGAAGCTTTGCGATTCTGCGTGGGCGTGCGATAAACGACTTCGTTGCTTAGCGGCTTTTTTTGCGGCTTTTTCAGCGACTTAATTTAGCGGCTTTTTCAGCGACTTGATTTAGCGGTTTTTTCAGCGACTTAATTTAGCGGCTTTTTCAGCGATTTAATTTAGCGGCTTTTTCAGCGATTTAATTTAGCGGCTTTTTCAGCGATTTAATTTAACGGCTTTTCAAACATACCGGCTTATCTGCGGCTTTGTCACTCCCCTGTGGGAACTTTATTTTGACCCCTACTGTACTTCAAGTGCATTTGATTGTGGCGTAGTGTGTGGAATGGATCAAGGAAATCGACAAGCAGTTAATGCGGTACATATTCATTTTAACTACTCATTGTTCAACTGATGAAGATCCTATTGGATCAAAACATCTTGATAGAATTAAACTTCAATACTACGATAGGGTCAAAAAATAAGACTATTATGTTCACAGTTAATGCGGTTTTGCTGCTAGTTCTTCTCAGAACTCTTTGAAAGGCAGTGGGGAGGCTAGTTCTTCTAAGAACTCAATGACCAACAGTGGTGGAAGCAAGGTTGTGGAACTAAATGCAAACATAGCGTTTTAACTCTAGAAAGAAAGCTGGAGATAATATCAGAAGTTAAGAAAGGAAAGTCAGTAAGGTTAGTGTCTGGAAAAATCTACTGTGAATGATATTTGGAAAGGAAGAGAGCATTGAAAGTTAAGTATCTGCCAGTGAGTGTCCCTCTCTAGCCAAGAGGTGATGTATCATTATAGATCCTAATTATGAGAAACTAGATCAAGCTTGTCATGTCTGGTTCCTTCAGCAAAGTTCTAAGGGAGCTCCAGTTTCAGGGCCTATACTAAGAGAGAACACACTTCAGTTATTTGCTCTGCTTTATCCTGACTTGAGTGTAGACTCATTTAAAGCAAGCTCAGGATGGTTGCACAAATTTTGTCTCAGACATGGAATTAGTTCTAAGTCACTTCTTGGAGAATGTCTGTCTGCTAATCTTTCTTGCATTGGTGATTTCCAAAGTGAGTTGCATTCTAAAATGAAGTGTGAAGGTTACACCTTAAGTCAAATTTTTAATGCAGATGAGACTGGCTTGTGGTGGAGGCTTATGCCATCAAAATCTTTAGTGCATTGTGGTGAAAAGTGTGCTGCAAATAAAATAAAAAAGCGAAGGAGAGAGTTGCTAGTGTGTGCAAATACTGCAGGAACATGTGAACTTCCTTTGGCATTCATTCATAAAAGTAAAAAGCCTCGATGTTTTAAGAAAATGGACATGCCTAATTTACCATTTCACTATTTTTCACAAAAGTAGGCTTGGATGAAAGCCACAATTTTTGGAGTTTGGTTCCATAATTTATTTGTTCTTTTTGTGAAGAAGTTCTGCAGTGATAATGGGATAGAGTATAAAATTTTAGTGCTTGTGGATAACATACCAGCACATCCCGCAACAGATTGTTTACAGTTTACTGATGGAAAGGTGACCACTATGTTTTTGCCTGCAAGTATATTACATTTGTAACTCAGCCTATGGATCAGGGTATTCTTGAATCACTAAAAAAAATCGCTATAAGAAACATTTTTTGCGACATCTGATTATTGAAAATGAATCCTCTTCATGAACTATTCCAGATATTTTTGGGGAAAAAACAAACATTAAAAGATGTCATGTATTGGTCTGCTCAGGCCTGGGATGAGGCATCATCATTTTCATTAGCCAATAACTGGAAGAAACTGTTAAAATTTGATTTGGTTAGTCAAAGTCAGTTTCTGATATAGTCACAGTAGATGAATCACCTGAGGTTGTAACTAAGCGGGGAACAAATGGAAGTGTCAGAGCTCTCAATGCTGATGAGTCTAAATTTTGAAAGCCTTTATGCTGGAGGTGATCCTAACTGGTCTGTTCCAAACACCTGGTTAATGGAGGATGCAAATGATCCTGACTATCAAATCATGAATGATGAAGAAATTGTAGAAGATGTGTTGCAAGAGAGAAGAATCCGAGTCTGAAAATGAAGATGAAGCCCCTTCAAGTGCAGCTACTCCAGCGCTAGCTTGTGCTGCTTTCGATACTGCTTTGAAGTGGTTGGAGTCCTAAGGCAACACAAACCCTGCACATCTTATGCTAGTAAAAAGTTGGAGAGATGATGCAGCTCAGCGTTGCTGGAAATCTATGAAACAAACTAAAATCACTACATATTTCAAATATAATGATTCATGTACTTACATGTGTTTTTAGTAGCCATGAGTAATTTATTAATTCAATTACCAAATAAATTAACTGTATACACCGTTAATCACCTATTAAATTAAAAATTTCTGAGTTATGGACATTTCTTAGTTGTGGACACTTCTATGTCCCAGACTAACTGGATAAGAGAGGTTTGAGTGTATTTCTGTAGGTGGCGTCGTTGCATTACTGAGGTTGAGGGAGAGGTTGAACCCCAGTGCAGCGTTTAACCCCAAGGACTTTTTCAACGTTTATGAGTACCCTGGCAGCATTTATTTGTGTTGTGGTAATTATACTGGAGCTAGGTTGTCAGTGGGAGCTGTAGAGTCCCAAGGACTCTAGCAGCGTTTGCTAGTGGTTCACCTGGCACTCTAAAGAGAAGCTTGTGACCATTTGGCACCTACTTCTACTGGATCCAGTCCATATCGCGGTTAGCAAAAGAAAATCCTGTACGGGAGACTTTTGGTAATTAAGAAGGTTTGTGACAAGTATGGGGCAAATTCTAAAGTAAAAAAAATGGTGGTACATGTTCCTCAAAGTTTCCTCGCAACTTGCTGTAGGATGGACTAGTTGCTGTTCTTTTTGGGGCCATTTAGCATGTTTTTTTACCGTTTTAGTAAACGGTGTCGGCCGTTTAGTCAAAACGGTACGGAACGCAACGATAAAAACTACGGCAATAAAACTATCGTTTTACGGCCGGAATACGGCACTTTTTTTTGTCTCCCACTGTAATAATGTGCTTGTGTGTCAGTGACACTATGTGTATCATCATTACCCTGAATGGCAAAGCATGGTAAAGCATTATCATTACCTGAATGACAAAACACGGGAAAAGTTCCAGGTGCTTTAGCTTTTGGGTGCCGTACTTGCAAACCAGTTTTCTGGCCACCTCCCTCATGGTTATAAGCCCTAATAAGTGAGTTATATTGAAGAGATTATTGTAGATGGGGTTGTTCTCTCGGCATGCTCTAGTAAGGGAAGGCTTTATCAAGATGCATATTCAGTGTGTGTGTACCTATAGATTAGTGGATCATTTTTACTTACCGGATAACTCAACAGTTTCAGTTTACGTACATGTACAGCTTTTCTGTACATAGTATTTCACATTATTTGTTTATTCATCTGTACTTAGCTACATCACAATAAAATATTCATCTCTTAGCTAACTATATCATAATATTTTTATATAAAATATACATCACTGTAATATATATGTTCATAAAAAAAATCATCACTGGTCATCACAATACTGTACAATCAGGAAAATCATGAGTGATAATCATTAAGTTTTTCCATAAGAGTAAAAATTAAGATGATGTGGAGTCATTATTAAAGTATTATTTATCTGTCAAAACTTGGAGACATTTTGAGAGCCATTGATTGCTCACAAAAATTTTATGTGACTTTTGGACCATAATCTACACTTTCAACAATAGCAAAAAAATATTAAAACCACCGCAGTTTCTCTTTAAAATATTACTGTTGCTAAAGAAGCACCAAGGTGCAAATCCTCAGCATTACTGTGATTGCTGACACATGCCTTAGTATCCAGCACAGTCAGGAATTGGTAGTCTATGACGCTGCCACCAAGACTCTCCTCTGTAACTTAAGTCTGTTGCACTCCCAGTATCACTATCCAATAATTAACAGTGTTTTTTTAATTCTATTAATTGGCGAGCGAGCGTAGCGAGCAAGACACTTACAGGGGTAACACAATTGAAAATCGGGGATGTTTGTTTATTTATAATAATATGTTTAGACATATGTATGTCATTTTGTACTTTGACCCTCCGTATTTTTGTGTTCGCTCCGCGTTCGACCCCATCCCAAACTTCACTAAACAGAATCCTCCGGTTTAGCGACCATTACCCATATCACCTTAGAAATTGAATTGTTTACCGCTTTGAATTCTTTTGCGGGTGCAGTTAAAACGCAAAAACTTATGGGAACTCCATTTCTATTCGAGTTAGTCGCTATTTGTCACAGTTATAAGCCCTACTCAACAGCATTTACTTGAAAATTCATTGTCCACTAGACTAACCACCAAGGTAAGTCTTGCGTAGGTATGTTCAGTTGTGTGAAATATTGTGCGTTACAACTACTATTAAGAATGTCACAAAGAAAACTTTAAATAACGTGACTTGATTTTGTTGCTTCTTTTTCAATTCAAACAGTTGCGGGGAGCGGTTACTATGGCATTGAATCCCCTTTACCCCATACGTAATTTAAAAACTGGACTTTATTTTAGTAGCTTGAGTGTTAGTTGTTAAAATCAATCATTTAACAATATTTAACAATAGTGTAGTTTAATGCTCGCTCGCCATTTGTGCTCAAGCACACCACTAGTTATAGGACACACAAGGTAAGGAATGCACAAGACAAGCAGTGTAGAGAATGAGACTGAAAGTGATAATGACACAGTCTTATATATATGTGGATATTTCTGAATGGAGAACACCAATACTGCGTGTGCTCTCAAAAATATAAAATTATCCATTCTAAAAGTAACTTATAATAGTGCAGTGTATGTATTGTATTTCCGGTTTAATTAAAATATTCATTGCACTTTCTTCTCCTCTGACTCTTCTCTTTCTCTTCTTCCTGTCTAGCTATTCTCTCTCATCATTTTCATCTGTCCATCCTTCATGACCTTTTTTACAGAGGGCGGACCCACAGTTACTATACACTAGCTAGCTATTACAAAGACGAAAAGAATTATTTATTTGGCGTAGTATCAATATGTAGCTCATACAAGTCGATATGTAGCTCTTACTATGATACAGTAGACATTATTGCTGTCTTCAAGAAATGCTAAATGTGCAAGAGGCACTCACCTCAGTAGTAGTTTCAATGGGAAACTAACTTTTAGCACTCCCGAAAATCACAGAAAATACAAAGCAAAACTACCGCAGGAAGCAAGAAATTATTTATTCATGAGATTACGGCGTGATAATCAGGGGTGTTACTAACAAAAGCTGATGATCCTATGGTCAAAAAAAAACCCCAGCTTTTTCTTAAAAATTAAGTTGAAATAAAAAATTCTGGCACAGTAAAGGGCCTGAATTTTCCAATAGAACATTTCGATGCTTTCCAGAGGGTGCTGTTTACGAGATCTGTTGTTGTGTGACAGAATTACTGACTGACTGATAAACTGAGTACTATAACCATGTTGCTTATGCACACATGAGTGTTGATGAGCCAAGTTAAAATTGTTGCCTATTAAGTAGTGAAGTTTCTACTAGATTTCAGATATGAGCTATAATTTCTATATTAAAGACCGTAATGATTAAGTTATGACCATTTTAATCACATTTCTATTTCGTTTCATTTCTCCTTTTTGAGAATAGTCTATTCTGGTGTAAGAAGGGTCAGAACTTGTTTTAAATTATTAGTCAAACACATTGATGACTCATAGTGCATACATTTCTCAAAAGTGGTTATAGACAACCAGCTTGTTTGCACCACTACTTGAGTGTGTTTTCTAGTTGTAATTAGTGATTTTTAAGTCCGAATAAATTCTATTTACAGTAGGAGACAAAATAAAGTTCAATTCCGTTCCGTAGAGTGGCTGTCACATGATTAAAAAAAACGGCACGCCGTTTGGTAAAAAACGGCCGTTCCGTTAGACCAGTGTTACTGTTTTAATCTTTCTCATTCACCGCATGCCTCGCTCTTAGAAATTATAAATAATCGTTTATCCAGATAAAACATTCCGATTTTTTGTTTACAGGCTTGTGGGGTGGAGCTTCTCAGATAAAAAAATGAAGCTGTCCCATTCGAAGTTGTCTCGTGGAGAATTGTTAGTTCGACCACCACACAGAAGCGATGTTTTCTCGATGTTAGGGCCTTCTCAGGCTTAGATTTTTTACTACTGAAAGTCCATCAGTAACTAACAGAAGACCTACGAAGTACAGACCTGGTTATAGCTGTTTGCCAGTCGAAACTTCAATCTACAGCTGTATGAAGCAAGTTAAATTTTTGCATGATCTTTTTTGCATCCCGCAGCTTTTAACGGGTGAAGGCCTTAGCTTGCTGATATAGCTATGGAAGCGTTCCTAGCTAGAAAATACCAGTGAATCGACGGAAAAGCTTAACTGTTTTTTACCGTTTTAGTATACGTTGTCGGCTGTTTGGTCAAAATGGTACGGAACGCAACGTAAAAACTACAGTAAAAAGACTACCATTTTACGGCCGTACTACAGAACGGAATCCGGAACTTTATTTTGTCTCGTACTTTATATTGTGCTGATAGTTTAAACACAGGGATTAGGAATTGTAAGTACGGTGATATGGTTTTAAAAATATTTAAATTTTTTGTATAGAATATTTTGAAGAGTTATTCCGTTTTTTAAAAGAAGGAAACCAGTCGTCATTACCAAAGCTATTGATGAATAAAAAATATAATTTTTTTAAAAGAATTGGTGAACGGGACGAGACATTACTCCACATTGTTTGTCGACAAGGGCATCTAGATGCATTGCGTACTCTGATTGAGATATTTGGCTGTAGTTTAAGAGTAACTGATAATTTTGGTAATACACCTTGTCACACAGCTTGTGAAAATGGGCAAGTAGAAATAATGGATTACTTGTATCAATGTCCTATTTCTTTCAGCTGCTCATATAAAAATAATCAAGGAGAAACATGGTTACACTTGGCCACTAAAAGTGGTAATATTCAACTCATGAGGCTCATTGCTTTTAATACTATTGAAGTGGAAAGGCAGTGGAGTAAACTTGTAGAATTTAATGATGATATTTTGTATCGTATTTTTTCTGGTAATAAATTCATTAAATTGCTAAACCATTTTATAGAAGTGTTTGCACCTGACAAAAGGGGCTACACACCTCTTCACACTGCCTGTCTGAAACGTGAGCTGCCCTTGCTTGATTTTTATCTGAAAGAACTGAATCTTGTTCTAAATTTTAATTTCCAGCAATATATACCATCACTATTGATGTTAGCTTGTGAAAATCAATACGAAGATGTTATTAAACATTTGTCACTTTTTTATGATGAGCCCCTTTTATTATGTCCTAATATGGAAGAATCTCTTCAGTCTACCTATTATGTTAGCAACGGTAGTCCATTTAGTAATGAAGTAATTCCATTTTTTCTGGCCAAACGAGGAGATTTGGAGTTTTTTCAATTAATTTCTGAATCATTCATTTCTTTTGATATTTCCAATGAATGTGGGGACACTTTATTACATGCAGCTTGCATGTCATGTGACCTAAAAATGGTTACTACAATCTTTCAGGATTTTCTTAGAAATAAAGCTGACCCTTACTCTAAAAATGCCGCAGGCAATACTTGCCTTCATATAGCATGTGAATGGGGATCCTACAATATTGCAGAATTTCTCGTAGTTAAAAATAAAGCATTGATCCATGAGATGAATTCAAATGGAGAAACTCCACTGCATATTGCTTTCAGGAGAGATCGCACTACCATAGTGCAACTGCTTATTAACAACCAGGCTGATTTAGCTGTAAGGAATAAGCATGAAGAGAGCATGTTGCATATTGTTACTTGTAACCCTACAGGGTTGAAATACATGAAAAAATATAATGATTTGTTGAAGGTTGAAAGTTTAAATTCGAAGGATGCTAAAGGAGACACCCCATTGTTTAATGCTTTTCGTACCAAAAATAAGGAAATGATATTTTATTTAATTGATCATCCCTCGTGTAACGTGTTCATTAAAAATGACATGACTAATGAAACGGTTGCCAACATAGCGTGTAGGTTTCAATGGAATGACATTTTATCAAATTTATTATCACAAGGAGTGCATCCTGTGAAATTACAAAACTATATGGGTCAAACTCTCATTCATATTGCTGGCTGCATTAATAATCATGAAGATGAAATCATGACAGTTTTAGCAAACAACCAGGACTCATACGATATTAGTGAGGATATAAATTTATTGGATAGTATGGAGGGACGTACTCCTCTACAGAGAGCTTGTATGATGAAAAATTATGATTTATTTTCCTATTTCCTTAAGGTGAAAGGATGTTTTCCTGACACAAAGACCAAAAGAGGAAACACTGTCTTACACATTTGTTGCTTGTGCAACTTATTTGAAATGGCTGAAACTTGTCTCAGGCACTGTTCAGTTACTGTTCGCAATGAAGAGGGGAATACACCACTGCATTTGGCTTGTATAAGAAAAAATTTTAAACTTTTATGGATGTTACTCAAAAACATTCCTGATGGTCAAAGAATTGATACTTTTATAAACAAAGAAGGGGAAAATGTCTTTCATGTTTTAGCAGCACAAGAAGGATCTGTAAATATTTTAAAATACATGGTTCAATCTAAACTCTGTGATCCAAAGTTTGTGGGCAGAAATAGAAATACAGCACTACATTTTGCCTTTCAAACTGGAGTTATTGATAATGCAAAGTATTTACTCGAGAATGGGTATCGTGAAGATTTGTGGTATAATAGTGATCGAAAATCCCCATTATGCTTGGCAGTGGATAATCATCACTATGAACTTTTACAGTCTATTGTTTGTTGCTGTAGTATGGATATGTTGTTCACTTGTTGTGAATTTGTTGACCTTAATCGATTCTATTTTGCTCAAACCACCCAAAGTGTTACAATGCCACTATTATTTTATTTATTTGCACCCCTACTGAATGGAGCATATACAGATAAAGTGGACAAGGCATTACATCTAATGTACAACTTAGTTATTAAGAATATACATTCAGACATAACTAAACTAAAAGATTCTTATGACAACACAATTTTACATTATCTTGCGATGTATAACCATCATAAAAAATTGGAAAAAATATATGATTTAGTGAGCAAAAAGTTTGTCGACTTGAACTTTGTCAACAAGGGGTCTTCCACTCCTCTACATTATGCATGCTCAAGTCCACAAGACTGGATGGTGTTCAAGCTCCTTGAAGATAATGAACACAATGCAGTAGAATCATTGAACAAAGATAGTTTTTCTGGTAAGCCACTTTCATTATCCTGCAATTCAAGGTCTCAAGATGCTCGTCTATACTTATTAGCTCAAGGTTCCGTTAATTTCAATAATTTAATACCTTCATTCTATACGGAAGCCATTATTAATTCTTTAGGTATTGGTATTATTGTATTAGGAAATTCAGGAGTCGGTAAAACCACACTGATAGAAACACTGCGACAGATGATTACAAATGACCGAAATGTAATAGAAATAGAGAAACCTACAACAGGTCTTGTGACGAATGAATATGTAAATTCTAACAATGGCAATCGATATACATTTTATGATTTTGCTGGTCAAATTGAATTTGAAACCACTCACTCTGTCCTTCTTGAAAATCTCATGACATTAGCTGCAGAGGATAGAAGAAATTCTTTTGCATTTTTTTTGCTTGTAAAGGGTACTGATAGTTTGAAAGAGAATAAAATCCAAATTGACCATTGGTTATCATTTGTCCGAGGTCATGTGCCAATCACTACAATGTCTGTTCATTTATTTCTTATCTCTAGTCATGATGATAATATACAAAATGATGTAGAGAGAGCTCAGAAAATTAAAGATCTTACCGCATATTTACATTCTTGTGATGCTTCACCCCTTAACAAACATGATCATCCAATATTTTTGAATAGTAAAAAAGCTGATACATCTCCTGTGTGTCAGTTAATGGCATACTTAGAAGATTTGTTCATATCTTGTGAGCCAGTTAATAGCTGCATGGTTACTAATGAGCTTCTCTATTTTATTCAAAAATGGTTTCCTGATGATCCTTGTCAAGTTAAAGATTTAATCTCGGAAATTAAGAAAAACAGGATATTTAGCTTGGATCCTAATTATTTTGTAACCACAGTGGCTGGATCTTGCTCACGTATGATCATTCCACAAAGGCTTGATGCAGTGGTGGAGTATCTTGACAAGTTATTTTGTCGGAGTGACATCATGCTGTTGAAACCACCATCAAGCGACAAATTAGATTGGTGGATTATAGGGAAAAAAGTACTACATCAACTGTTCAGCAAAGCCAATTCTTTATTTTCACCACAATACTTTCCTGATTGTCCAAATCATTCTCTGAAAACTTTTAATACTGGTGTTGTACCATATTCAAAACTAAAAGAAACGTTTAGCAGTTTAAAAGTTGATATTAATCTTATTCTTAATTATATGATTTCAATGGAGTTTTGCAAAGAAATTTCTGATGACACTGCCAAAATTATTGGATTTACAAGCGATCTAACAGAAAAATTATTTTTTTTTCCAGGTCTTGTAAAGAAAGAAAAGGATAATAATAGTATTAATTGTAGTCCCAAAGATAATACAGTTATTTCAGCCTTCTTGATCGAAAACAAATGTAAATGGGGATTACGATTTCTACATACCGTTTTGCTTCACCTGACATACAAATTTGCTGTGGTTAAAGATGATCACTATTATACGAGAAGGATTCATTTGTGGAAAAACGGTCTTTTCATGTGCACTAATAAACAGATTGAATTGTTTGTGGAACTCAAAGGAGAAAAAAAATTTTATTTAGTATTTAGGGGTAATCATTTTTCACAAGTGGAATTACCTGAGCTTAGATCCCAAGTTTTTAAAGTTTTTCGCAATATTGAGCAGAGTCTAAAGGACCTTGGGACAATTGAGTTTAATAGTTGCACATATGTTCTTTATCCACCACCACAGAATTACTCAGCTTTTGAAGAGGCAGAAAAAATACTGTTAGAGAAATTAAAACCACTATTTCATGATGAAGTAAAATATCGAGCTTATTTTATTAAAGATACCATGAGCGTGCAATTAAAGGATATTTTATGTTTTGAACCATACGTTAGTATGGAAATAGCTGTAATCAAGCTGAGACAAGATTCATTAATTGATTTGCAAGAACATGAAAAGTTTCGTAGTTTTCCAGAATGGAAAGATAAAAATACGATGTCTGCATCCCAGTTTCATCACATAATTGAACACTATAGCCTTTTTTCTGCTGAAGAACTCGCTGCAGCTGAATAGTAGTAGTAGGCAAAATTTTGAAGCTTAATTTGTACATTTTCACTAACATTATAAACTAGTGTTTTTAGTCATTTAGCTTTATATTTACACATACAGAACGTAGTTTATGTAATAAAATTTATTATTATAATTTTTGTAGTTTTTTTTTCTTCAGTAGTTTCCACTGTATCACATTAGAGTCTTTTATTATTGATTAGATACTATTGCTATTTATATTTAAGCTATAAATTTAAAGAGTTTGTATTATTTTCAGATTTGAAAATTGAAGTATATTTAGAATACTTCTAAAGTATATAGTTATTGAGCTCACAATTTAGCAGAAAGAAAAAAAAAAGATCACCTGAGACATGTTTCTTCTGGGCAGATTCATTCCATATTCTTTAGTTCTTGAAATTATAGAATTAAATGTTGGACTTGAATTGTCCAGTACAATAGTTGATGCCTCTTTTAATGTTGGGGAGGTCACTGTCTTGAAGACATGTTGTTGAGTCACAGACTGGCTGACTGACAAGTGAGTACGACAACCTCCTCACACATGAAGGTAACCAGACAAGCCTGGAACAAGCCTTTAAAATGCCAAAAATATTTTTGTACCAATTTAGTTTTCCAGAGATATTACAAAAGAACCTAGCTGATGGCAACACATACTACTAATCTGATGAAGTGGCAGAGTCCTGTTGTTGCTTGGCTGGTGTGGATGGAGAATGATTAATTGTAGTCTTCTCTAATGAAGCAGACAACATCCCCACATTCTAAAAAATAAAGAAAACATTGTTTACAAGAGTTATCTTCAATAGGAACAAAGTACGGAGCACAACAAAGATTTGAATTTGCTACTAAAACAATATTAACTAAATGAAAGCAGTGACAAATGTGCTAGCGTAAGTCCTTATTTATCGACACTCATCTATTATCAACCACGTAAGCCTCAATTATCTACCAGTCAAAAGTACGGAATGAGCACGGATTCCCGTATTTTATTCTGCTTCAATTTGTATTGTGGCTCTGTGCACCTTTTTCCTGGCTCTTCTTCGTATTTCCAGGTAAACTGAGTTGGAGGTAGCTGTAGATGATATCATTTGATGTTGAATTATGAATATCAGTACACTCTACCATTAATAGCTAGCCATAACACCACAGCTATTAGCTAGCAGTTAGCTACATGTAGCTACAAAACTAGTTGTTTGTTATGCTTATCAGCTGTGGGCTTGGTAAAACTTAAATGATTGCATGCAATGATTTATGACTGCAGTGAAGAAAGAATTCAGCTGTAAGGAATCAATGTTGTACCTCCATAACCTACATCACAAAGTAGGTTCATTACATCTCTATCTTAAGTACCTTCATGTTAAGTAGGCTTTCTGCTGCATCCATCTCCAGTTGGCTCCCACAACTCCTTTCTATTCCACATCTCTACCACTAGTTCTGTTGTGAATACAAGGACTTGGTGTTTAAGCAAGAGAGCTAAACTCAATCGACAATATCATGTATTTACAGATGTGCATGTTTTGAATCATGTAAAGAAATCAGGAATTAAAAAAAGAGAGCTGCAATTATCTTTCATTTTACCCTTTTGTGGGGTTTTGATTGACGCTGCCACCAGAGTTCCCGGCGCACTAATAGGACAGAGGTATTGTGGGCCCGTGCCTAACAGTGGCTGCAGTAAGTCACAATAGAATTTTAGGTCTATTTAATTTAACTACAGGAAGGGTAACTGAACTCTACAGGAAGTGGAGACGGGTTTTATGAGATGAAACCCGTCTCATACGCATGCTCACACTGATACACAACTTCTTACAATAATCTTTGCACACGACACATAGCTAATCTAAACAACGCACACCACACTGCTAATAATAATAAATATACACAATGACACGCACACTAATGTTCCGCATACAATTGTTCAGTTCTTTCTCTTTTCTTCACTCTCTTGTCTTCTCTTTCTTTCTCGTCTTCTTTGCTCTCTGCCTGGCCCCACACCTTTCATTCTTTTTAGGTTTCTCAATAACATCCTACAGCAACACCCAAATGTTCTTCATGAGTGCCTCCTCCAGTGCTCTTTGCATCTTGGGGTTGATCTCTTCTTGGTCTTATTCCATGGCATTAACTTCATGGGAGACAGTTTGTCCACCATGCTAGCCTTCTTGGCCGTTTTGAACTAGGGGTGTGGTCTGGTACCAAGACATGCGAGAAAAGAAAGGTGCAAGACATTGATGAATATTTTATAGTCTGAATATCGAATATAACACAACTTGTATCACCAATTATGTACTATTAATGTATAGAATTTGTATCGCCTTTAACATGCGACCTGAGCCAATATTAGATGGTATGGACTAAATTACAAAAGAAACATTTTTATATGCTTTAGACTCCATAAAATAATTTTTGATAATTTCAGATTTCTGAAGGACATCCTCAGCCAGTGCAAACCCAGTGTTCTCTAAATGGTACACCTAACACATACAAACTCACATGCACACACACAGAATCTTAATTTGATATCCCCATAACTCTGTCTCGTCCTAGGGCTGTTGGAACGGGAGCGGCCATGGCCGCACCAATATTTGAGCAAACAGGGGATGTGTATTATTAATTAGGCACATCCTACTTAAGAACAAATCGAACATTGTGTGTATGTATGTGTAAGTGACTGTTATTTGTGTATTAAGTGTTCACAAATGATTCTTAGTCACATGGAATATGTCAGTATGCAATTTCTTGTTCTCATCATGTACTTGTTGTCACTCCTATAAAAGCATTGTCACTTTGTGTGTTTGTCAGTTCTTCTTGTGCCATTCTCCAATTTAAATTGTATATTCAAATCCAATTCCATTCGTTGAAGAGGGCTTGCTTACGAGCGAGGGAGATAGGTAGCTAAGGACCTGGTGAACCACCTGTGGGAAGACTTCATGGAGTTAACTCTCACCTACAACCAATCGTGCTCCTACACTCCTTTCCTGATCTCATGGTAGTACCGAACTTGGGCAGTTGACATTGAGCCGTCGAAATGACTTCTGCTAGGATTGAAAAGCTAATATCAAGCCTTTTTAGGAAACTCCAGACCAACCTGGTCCTTCATTTACTCCAAAGCGATCTATACAAACCTAGATCGAAGGTTTTTTTTAAAGATACAACAAATTTGAAGGTAACTTGTAATAATTCTACAACAAGTAATGTTCACTATATTATTGACCTTTTTTTTTTTTCAGGATTACCTAGAGCATTTTGAGGTGAGTTATATTTATATATTTTTATATTTTTTATTTTTTTATCTTTTTTTTATCAGAGAGTGCGCTAGCACTCTATTTATGGTTGACAACTCCCTTCCCATAGTGGTGTAGTGGCCAAGTGAACTATGAATATTCGCACAAATGCACGCCTGGTAACTGGAGACCATGCGGAGATTTCCGTGCTCTGAACATGGTAACTGTGCCAGAGAGGTAACCTGCATGATTTTACTGCCTGTCTTCAAGGAGCGACTATATTCTCTCATATCGATTTTGTTCGTGCATACCATTATATCCCAGTTGCACCCGAAGACATCCCAAAGACGGCAGTCACTAAGCCTTTCGGACTTTATAGGATGCCTTTTGGACTTCATAACACTGCCCAGACATTCCAACGCTTCACGGATGAAGTGCTTCACAGATTGGATTTCGTGTATGCCTACATTGATGATGTACTCATAGCAGTGCCTCTCAGGATGAGCACATCCAACATCTTTGTCTCGTACTCAACAGACTAGACAAGCACAGCATTCTCATAAATTTAAACAAGAGTCACTTTGGCATTCCTGGGTTGGATTTTTTGGGTTACTACCTCGACTCCATAGGGATTCTATCCTTACCGGAGAAAGTACAGTCTGTGCAAGAATTTTCACTACCTCTCAGCGACAACTCCAAAGGTTTCTTGGGTTGATAGATTTCTATCACTGTTTTATTCCCAACATAGCTACTCTCCTGTGCCCACTCCACTACCTCTTTGAAACATAGTAAATGTCCTATGGATACTCATCTGTGGACCGTGGCCTTCTATCATGTCAAGGAGGCCCTCACCAATGCTTCTTTACTTGTACACCCGACAGCTGATGCACCTACTAGCATGGTGACAGATGCATTCGATGTTGCAGTGGGAGCTGTAGTCCAGCAGTACCTCAATGGTCATTGGTGCCCTCTAGCACTTTTCTCTTGGGGACTGCCTCTAGCACTTTTCTCTCGGGGACTGACTCCTACTGAGACACGGTATAGCACATATGACCGGGAACTGCTGGCCATCTATCTTGCTATCAAGCACTTTCGCTATTGTATAAAGGGAAGAGATTTTCACATCGAAATAGACCACTAACCCCTTACATATGCACTATCATCTCGTCCGGACCGTCATTCTCCACGACAAATTCATCACCATGACTTCATCAGCCAATTTACAACTGATCTCCAACATATTCCTGGCTCACCCAACTCTGTAACTGATGCTCCTGATGCTCTCTCTTGCCCAGGTATGAATGCTCTTCATGTGGGAACTTCTGACTCCGTTGTGGACTTCCATAAGCTTGTCATAGCACAGAGGCAAGATCCAGACTGGATAACTTGCTTGCCGACTCCTCCCTCAAATTTAAGCAAGTTCCACTCGCACTGTCTGATGGTTAGTTGATCATCTATGATGTCTCTACTGGTACACAGCGACCATATGAACTAGAAGATGAGCTATTTTTGACATCCTCCACAACCTCTCTCACCCAGGAATACTTTCAACCCCAAAATTCGTGACCAGTCAGTTTGTATGGCGTGGTATTAACACTGATGTCAGACGATGGGCCAGCTCCCTCTCATGTCAATGTGCTAAAGTACACCGGCACAATATTGCACCTCTTGCTATGTTCGCCACTCCGGATGAACGGTTCGATCATGTTCATGTTGACCTCGTAGGACTGTTGCTGCCCTCACATGGCTCTGTGTGTTTGCTCACCTGTATTGATCGCTTCACACGGTAGCCAGGAGCACATTCCTGACATTACTGCTGACACAGTGGCCAAGGGATTTGTTCGCATTTGGTTTTCCTGTTTTGGTGCACTATCTATTGTGACTACATATCTTGGAATACTGGTTAGTCAAATGCTTACACAGACACCTAAAGAATGCCACTCCACAACTGGAACACTGGACTGACACATTACTACTTGTACTTTGGGGATCCGCACATTTCTCAAGCAAGATCTTGGCAGCACGACTGCTGAATTGGTGTACGACACTTTTGTCTTCATCTTTCTGGTGAATATTTTGTCTCTCACGACAACAATGATGATGACCCCTCAAGCTATGTTCAGTGCCTGAGAAAGACCATATAGACCCTACGCTGCAAACCCACCAGGACATCCAGACACACAAGCACTCATCATGTCAATGATTCCCTCCATACCTCATCTCATTGGTTTTTGCGACGAAAAGAGTCAATAAACGACTCGAGGCACTTTAAGGTCCTGTAGATCATCTATGTATTTCACACTGGATCTCAATGGTCGCAAGGATGCTGTCAGCATAGATAGACTGAAGCCAGTTTAACTGGATTTTCCCAATTAAAGCGACTCACCCACTTCAAGCGACTTGCCAAGCATTTCCTCACCCTCCACTGCGAGTCCAACTGCTACACCTTCACTGGCCTTATTTCCTCAACCGACAGTGGAACTTACCAAGCCACAGTCTACAAGTTCTGGACGACGTGTGCACTGGCCAGCCTACTTGCAGTATCTCATTTTGGCATTCAGCCACTTGGCCAGGAAAAAGGAATAACTTTGTATGAATACAAGTGCATTGGATGTGAATGCCATTTATATTTGTGTTGCAAAATTTAAGGTTGACTATATTTGTTATAACTAATTAATCATGTTTTTCAAGTACTGTTTAAAAGACAGGTCAATCTTATGAATAATACACATAGCTATATAAATACATAATGAGTGATTATCCCAGTACTTAAGACATAATATACCTCTATATCTCTCCCCTTCTCTATAGATCATCACTTCCTTTCAATGAAGTGTATAGATGAGTTAGCAATTCCACACCATGGAATCAAACCTTTTTTGCTCAACATATCTGTGTAATCTCCATTGTTTAGAGCCTGCCCTAATGGTTGTGTCATGTTGAGAGAGGAATACTGTGTGAGATTCTTGTATCAGAGAGCTAGGAGGGTAACTAATATGAGTGAAAACTTGGAAGGAAGAAGAGAAACACCTACACAAAGTGCTTCAAAGTAATGATTATAACAATGCAGCCATAGGGCAGGCTCTAAAGATGTTTACCTTCTAAGATTATAAAGATAGTGATCAAAACAAGGTTATATTCTTACTATTTTATACGTAGCAGGATTGAGTGCAGGAATGGGTTCAAGCACTTTGTACAGTACTTGAAGCTTAAGTATACACTTTGAAATTTGTTTAAGCATTAAGCACTTTTAAAGCTCTTGGTTATCAAAAAAAACTTTGAGCACTCAGTCAAGCATTTTTAAAGTCCTTTCTAGCACAATCTCAGTCTCCATTACAAACAAGTGCGAATGTACAATTTTTACTTTTGTTATTTTCACATAAGGAACTTATGAAGCACCCTGAATTTATAGGCTTAAGTACAAGCACAAGCACAAGTGATTTATTTGCCAAAGTGCTTGAAAGCACCATCAAGCACTTTCGAAGCCCATGCCTGATTGAGTGATGGTATTCAGAGAGTGTGTAGAGATTTTGATATCAAACCTGCATTTTATACTATTCTCATAAGCACTCAGTCATCCATAGTGTATAGCATACCCTACAGCTGTGGTAAAGTATAATAAATAGGTGAAACAACAAGACGGCATGAGTAAAGAGTGAAAGAATATCAGGATGCTTGCAAAAGAGGTGATGGGAAGATTTTAGCCATTGCAGAACATGCTTGGCAACAGCATCCCCCCATTAAATGGGAAGAGGTAAGAGTTGTAGACGGAGCCACTAAAAATTGTGAGTTAAAGATCGAGGAAGCTCTACGCATACAGATAGCACCAGACAACAAGTCTAACAGAGACATAGGTTTAGAGTTTCCTGGATGCTGGCTGTATATGCTGTGTCTTCACTATAATTATATTAAACAGTAAGCATGCCCACCAGTTATTTTGCTGTTTATATTGTGCACCACACAGAATTCGACCTCATTGTCCCCTGAAGATGACTTTGGCAAGAAGTCAAAACGTTAACGTTAAGTTTTTATTAAACATTATTGGCTGTTAGGACTGAGAAAAAATTTGCAATTACTGTAAATATCTCAGCCGAGAATGGCTGAAAACGAAAACAAAAAACAACAACAACACAGTTTTAGATTATTTTAAGTTCCTTAACATGGAGTCTACCACAGTTAGCTACACTATGTTACCTTCGGACTTGCCCGCTAAGTTTTCATTGGAATGTACTAAGAAAATAATATGAAAATGCTAAACAGTAGGTCTAATGAGTTAGCTGAGTGTGGTAGAGCATTAGTCCACAATAGAACATAGGGAGAAGGGATTCCATGACTCAAGAAGAAAGAACTGAATAGAGGAAAAGGTTAACGAGGGCTGAAAAGACTGAAAGAAAGAGAGCAGGAGAGAGAAACGGCTTCAGATTGAATAATTAGTTAGCTAAAAGTAAACAGAATCTTTAAATCAAATAGGAAGTATTAAACTTACCTTCGGCACTTGTGCCAATTTGGGACCCAAGCGGCGATGGTGGTGGGAGGGGCTCATTATGGTCGTCAAATATATATGTATACACTTTGTTTTGTTTTAGGTAGTCATTACTGCATAGCTTATACAAAGGTCCTAACTTGACGAGTAGTCTGGACAGCCAGAACTAGAGCTAGCTAGCCGACTAAAGCCCGAGCAGAATGTACCTGGAAGTTACACTTTGCGCGCTACGTGGGTCTGGCTCCGCCGGACTACCTAGAGGTGTGGTCCAGAATAAAGGGGGCGGTGGTGTGATGGGCGTGGTGAAAATCGGTGTGAGTAGAATGGACACTACTCCTTCTGTCAACGATCTTGTGAGTCACTGTAAACTCGAAGAAAAAGATCTGCTTGAATTTATTGATCTAGGCGATTTCAATTTACTTGTACCTCATCTATCGGAGTGGGAAAAAATAGCATTGGATTTCGAAATGTCTGAAGAAACGGAAAATATTAAATCCAATAACAGGAAAGAGGAAGATAGAAAAGTAAATTTCCTCAAGGAATTAAAGCAGAAGTGTTCTATTAAGCTGACGTACAGTCTACTTGTGAGAACCCTGTTAAAAAATAAAAGAGCTGAAGATGCCAGATGTATTTGCCTTGTACTAGCAGGTAAGCTAACACATGCTTAGTTAATTTGTGGCTAATTATTGTGTAACACTGAATTGTCTTTATGTGTGTGTGAGGCCTTGGCAAAATCTGCTTCTCCAAAAATTTTGAGCAAAATGAGTAAACAAAAGAATGGAGCAATACTTATAGCTAAAAGAAAAGAGTAGAAGCAAAATGACCAATTCCATTTAGCAAAATGGACAAATTTGAAGCAGTAAATGTACAAGCATGTAGTAAATAGCATAAGAGTCACTGGTAGATTTTCCCTTCATGTCTGACTTTGACAGGCTAAGATTCTCCAACCTGCCAACCTGCTGGTGTTCTCAGCAGCCAGTAGCTATTAGTCTCACGTAGCCAGACTAATCGCTATGCGGGAACAGGGTCTGGTAGACTGACATTAAGCAGTTTGTTCAGTTCCCCTCGCTAATTGGGGAGACCACAAACAATAAGTGATGTAATCCTGTGACATAAGACTGCTCAAACTTTTGCGTGTGTAGTATATCTGTGCACAACTCTCCAACAGCTGTGTCAAAACTCTTCCTTTAGATGATGCCACTAGTAATGCCAAGCAGTGACTTGAACTAGCCTTTTTAAGATTTCTGCAGTTGGAAGTTTCACTTAGCAGTAAGCTTTGTGCACGGGCCATTGATGCCATGGTACCTTAGGTTTTTGTCATGCTTAAATAGTTTTGCATAAGCAACATTTCTTCATGGCAATACAGAACGAGCTCTGCCTACTGATCTGAACAATTCACGCGCCTTAAAAATTTTAACGATGTACACCTAAACTAATTGAACCACAGTTAACCACTTGCTGACTAAGCAAGAACAAACTGCTCAATGTCAGTCTACCAGACCCTTATCCCGCATAGCAATTGGTAAAGGGTCTGGTTAGTGAGACTAAGTAGCTATCATTTTCAAAAAATTATTACCGTACTATGTCTTTGTTCATTAAAATTTTATGTGACTTGTTAAATGTTATTGGAAAGCAAAATGGGTAACTATAACAAAAAAATTATTTTGTTGATAAAAAGAAGAAAAGAATACTAGAAAGGAAAATTTTGTCAAGGCCTAACATGTCACTGTTCACTGGAAAATGGGCACAGAGCTGCAAATTTAATAATGGTATAAAAACAGTTTTTTGTAGCTGCTCTATTTTTTCTATGGACGGATAAAGTGAAGCACAGATGCTAATGTAACTTGAGCAAATAGCCTAAATTTTTGCTGATTATTATTGAATGGACAAGAACACAATCTGTTTGATAGTATTTATGAATTTTATACAGGTAGTACTTACAGATAATTTTTGTTTTCATAATGTCAAGAAAAAATGTTTATAGGTTCGTAAAACCTCCGTAACTACAGATATCTTTTTACATAGTACAGTTGCGATAGCCACAGCAAAAACTTGAAATTGGATATACTATAGGTTAAAGTAAAAAAAAAAATTAGTTCCCTGTATTTTGCTGGATTTTAAAGCTGTCAAACTAGCCCAACACCCTTACTATGTGTCATTGTTGGTGCAATTAAGAATGTGTTTTATCAACATATACTCTAAATTTGTGGACAAGTGCTCAGTGTTGATCATATAAAATGTCAGTCCTGAAATTTAAAAAGATAAGGTCAACATTTAGCTATGTATAAAAGAGTTACTATAGATGTTACTGGTGAAGGGGGGATAGCAAAATTAACTTGACAATATTATGTGAGTGTTGAGTCATTAAGTACCCAAGGTGCCAGGTATAAATATTCTCTTAAATGTTTCTTCCAATACTTGTGTTCAAGCTCAGAAAGGATACTGGTTATAGTAGCTATGTTATTGGTTGTCCATTTATCTGTCTGTATATGGCACCAGTGGCAGGTCTTTAGTTATGCAATAAGCATTATATGTGTGGAGGATTTACATGGATAGTGTTCTAACATAAACTGTCCCAATTACTAGCTCTTGCTCTATCCCTCAATGTACATAATTTTGTGAATAGGAGCTGAATTTTTTTAACCACTGCCTGTTTATTTTCAAATCATTAAAATTTAAGTGCATATTGTGTCTTACTTACATACTTTTTAAAATTTCTAATAAATTAATGTGAGCATGATTTGGAGAACCCTGACAGTTCAGAGATTCGTTTATTTACCTCTTAATTCATTCGATGGTGATTTTGTATTAGCTAACAGCATTTTAAATGTATTTGACTAATTTTTTTGTGACCCTTCCTGGTGAAAATAAAGTGGATCATAAAAATGGATTAATATTCTGTTTATATCACTACACGAGCTTTTGATTGATTGTGTGACTTCCCTTACTGTAGTCAATAAAGTGGATATCTAAAAGACATTGACGGTATGGATCTTTGCTTATCTCAAGCTCAGTCACCATTTTTACTGAAATATGTCTATTATAATGATTGCATGCTATGTATATAATTTTTCCCCTTTACATTCAACAGATAAAATGAGAAGAAAGAAGTATGCAGCATCTAATACTACTGAATCACTGCCAAAATGTAAGGTTTGCAATAATCTAAATTTGGATACCATTTTAAATGTTTTAGTACAAAAATTGCTTATTTTGGGTTCTTACATTACATCACATTAACTAGTGATGTGCTTGAGCACAAATGGCGAGTGAGCCTGTGCACAAATGAAGCACTTCAAAAAAAATTATTACTCCATTTCTGAAAGTATAATACGTAGCCGTTGCATACTTTAGCTAACAAAATTAATATAGAACTACTTATTTACTGAGTACTGGTATTTTCTGTAGTGTCTCTAATATCACATTCTAACTATCTGAGTAACCAGTAGCTATTGACAACAAGCACACACAGCTACTATAAACGACAGTTTTTGAAATTACATCTGGTAAAGGGTCTCAATACCACAGTAACCTTTCACCATAACATTGTGTGACTTGAAAAAAAAACAAGAAGTTCTAAAGAATTACTGCACAGTGTTGAATCTAACAGTAAGTTTTTAAGACCTAAGTGTGTCTTGTTTAAAAACAACTTAATACAACAGGGTAAACAATTAAATTTCCTTGAACGATATGGGATTGCTAAACCGAAAGATTCTGTTTAGTGGAGGTATGGGAAGAGGTAGGCCACGAAGTAAACACAAAAATGTGAGGGTTAAAGTTACAAAATGACATACGTACGTCCACACGTATATAAACAAACAAGGTATAACCAAAAAAAAATGTTTAGCTTGTTGCCTTCTTCTAGCTCTCCCCAAGTTTTATGTCTTAGAAACGTTTCTTTCATGCCAAGTGCATTGTTTGAAGTAAGCTCACTTTTCTTTACAGAAATTGAAGTTCAATCTTACGCAGACATGTATGTGATTAGAGCGGAGATTTATGTCACGTAAAGTATACGGAATTAATTTAATTTCTAAAAACGTTCGTTTCTTGAAACGATAAATCGATGTTTACTTACAACGCTCTGCTTTGAAACGGCTATAACACACGAACGATATTGCGTATAAGTGTCAGTTAAGTTTTAATGGAGTAAATAAGCATCATATTGCTATGGTAATACAAAAAAAATGATGGGGTGTGTAAAGTGGGCTGTTTTTGCAGATCCTGTCACAAATTCCCTCCCAATTTTCACAATAGTATTTTTGAGTTCATGACACGTGCTGTAAATTGTACACTCATCACACTCTCTGATAAGCTTGGAGTATAGCAACCATTCAGATGATGCAGGGAGTAGGAAGCCAGATCGTATTGGTGCGGCCATTATAACCACACCCACCTATCTACACCTACTCATTACAATACAGTGTTTTTATTATTATTAAATAAACCAAACAGTTTAATTCAATGCTCTACGTATCAATAAATTCAAGTGCCACTGTAATCATGTCCCAAATCTTTAAGTCACACCCTGTCTTCCTAACCCTCACCGCACATGTGCCAGAGGGTTATAGTAGTCGTCCTATCTGTTTGTCACACTCAGATTTCATGAGATTACCGACAATTTACCCTTGAATTAGGAATAAACTTACTCAAAACGACCATTAAAGTCCTTTTTGTTTACCTTTCCTAATTTTTCAGGAAAAAACACAAAGCGGTCATCTCTGCATTGGTGCTAGCTTGTGTGGGTACTTCCCCTATCACCACATTGTAATTATGTGAGCAAAGAAAAAGTATCTTGCTACCTATGGTAGCTTTGCTTTATGTTGATTTGCTTACAAAGTGTTAGAATTTTGAAGCAAATGGTAGTGTCCCTTGCATGGTTAACTTCTCACCTACCTTTTTCATTGCAAGAGCTATACTATTACCTGATAGGTATGCCCAAAATAAATTATTCTTTATGGTCTGAGAAATGATATTTGCAATAGTGATCTAGCAAGTGTGTTGCAGAGGTTGTTTGCTTTGTAGCTATGTCCAAGTAGCTATATTAGCTATCCAATATCTCTACATAATAGATAACTTCAATTTAACACTATTTAATTGATGTGAACCTACTGATTGTTACAAAAGTCATTTTACTTGTAATAATATTAAAATAAATGCTTGTACTGACTTTTTTGGTGAGTGGTGTGCAATTGTAGAAATGTCCCTATGAAACTAAGTGTATTAGTACAAACTACTGGAGTGAAGATATCTACTATAGAATAAACCATTTATTATAGTCTTCTGAGTGTGATACGGTGAAATATTACACTCAATTGGCGAGTGAGAAAATTGAGCGAGACACAATCTCGAATAAAACAATTGAAATCGGGGATATTTGTTTGTGTATATATGTGTGTGTGAACGTACGAGCCCGTCCCACTTCACTAAACAAATCCTATAGTTTATCTATCTTTACCTGTATCATCCAATTGTTTACATCTTTAAACTAGACTGTCTCTGAACATTGTAGGACGCAGTTATGTAGCATACTGGTCCATTTTCTAATGACCGCTGTAGGTCTAAGTCCTGTGCAATAGTATTATTCTTACTTGAAAATCCATTATCCAGTAGTAAGTCACGAAGAGAATATAATGTAAGTCTCGTGTTGATATTTCCAGTTAGCAATTGTGCATGTGAAAGCTGTGTGTTAGCTACAGCTACTGCTTAGCTAAAGAATAGCACAAAAAATTTGAAGGAAACATTTCAACAAATAAGTACACCATAGATGTGGGTTGTTGAGCACTGTTTTGTGATGCTCCCGTTTTCTTCCTGGGGTTTAGCTCTTTTATTAAGTGCTCAGTGCATCTCTTCAACTACTGATTGGTGCTCAGCCCCAGTTTTAGGTTACCACTTGCTGTTAAGTGCCTTTTTTTTTTATTAAGCACCAATTTCCTTATCATTTGGAGTTATAGGCGGGGACGATTACCATGCACCCATGTCTACAGTATTAACTGTCTTTTTTATTCTTAAATTCTTATTTTAGAAGTAAGGGTCAAAAGTGAGTGATAAATCCTTAGAAATGCTTATTTTATCAGGTCACAATAAGCTTGCCGAGTTATTATGGCATTAAAATCCTTTTATGTACATGATTTTAGTTTCTTAAAAAATGGCTGCATGATGCCCTAATAGGAGCCGGGACATTACAGGTAAAGTAAGAGAATTTAGCCTATTTTGTGGTGCCTTGTACAATAATTGCTTCATACAGATCCTTGATATCTGAATTTGAAAACTGCTTTGCCTTGTGGTTTGAATTACTAGTGCACAATAGCTTACTCACCATTTGTGCTCTAGCACATCACTAGTATAAATGTGTATGAGTGGGTGACCATGCTATTTGGGAATAATAAATAATAGTATAAGTAATGCAGTTGAAATTGCATGAGGCATAGCTGAGTGCTACTTCAATAGTGTTACGAGTTAAATTAATCCCAAATAGAACAGGTATGGGGACTGTTAGGGGAATGGTAATTTGGAAGAACTTCTACGCTAAAGATTGACATAATCTCCGAAACTACTCAAATTGTACATTACCAAGGCTAGCACTGCACATATGCACAAATATTTACTTATCTACAGTGCTATTTCACTCGGTAACAGAACACTGGCACTTCCATCAGATGATGTGCCATGAACTGCTCTTGAACACACCATTAAAGACTGCCACTTGTGAATACAATGCCTATTCCAAACAAACTCGAATTACAAGATTAAATAGCAAGAGTTAGACAATAAGTAATTGGCGAGCGAGCGTAGCGAGCGAGACACTTACAGGGGTAACACAATAGAAAATCGGGGATGTTTGTTTATTTATTTATTTATTTGTATATATGTATGGACGTACGTAAGGCATATTTGTACTTTGACCCTCGCGTTTTTGTGTTAGTTTGGTTGTCGACCCCGTCCCAAATTGCACTAAACAGAATCCTCTGGTTTATCGATCAGTACCCGTATCACCCTAGAAATGGAATTATTTACCGTTTTGAATTCTTTTGCGGGTGCAGTTAAAACTTGAAAACTTAAGAGACTTCCATTTCTATTCGAGTTAGTGGCGGTGGTAAGTCGATGCTCTCTTTGTCATGGTTATAAGCCGTGCGCAGCAGTACTTACTTGAAAATACATTGTCCACTAGACTACCGCGAAGGTAAGTCTGTGTAGGTGCATGTCCAGTTGTGTCAAAGCATTGTGTTACAACCACTACTTAGCTAAAGAATATCACAAAGAAAGAAAACTTTTAAATAACATGTATTGTTTTGTTGTTGTTTTTTCCCTTCAACAAGCAGTTGCAGAGAGTTGTTACTATGGCACTGAAATCCCTTTACCGTGTATGCAAAATTAAAAAAACTGGACCTTATTTTCAGTAGCTTCAGTGTTAGAAGTCAAAATCATTCATATAAAAATAGTATAGTCTTTAGGCTCGCTCGCCATTTGTGCTCAAGCACATCACTAGTAAGACACATAATGATGAAGTGTTAACCGATTACCGGCCTATTACGCAATTTGCGTACCTTCGTATTTTGTCCTCAAAGGCCAAATATGCAGTGCGTACAAGAAAGGTGGTAATAACTATCTGCCTACAGCTGCATACCGGTGTCTAGTCTTCTCAAAATGTTTATTGACTCTTCTGTGGATTCAGGACTCCAAAGATGCAGGAAACATAAGAATATCTTCCATTTCTAAGCTGATCCATAAATAGCAAGAGCAAGTTTGTCCTGCGGCCAATTAATAGAAACTTTACATCCACGTCCGATTACTTCTCCGCTATAAAGTCAGAAAGTTTCTTCTTCGGTAAAGGAATACTTCCGGCTGAAAACAATGCAGCAGCACGTGTCACAGCGGTAACGTAATCATTGGGCGAGTGAAGCAAGACTCTCACTAATGAGTCTCAACTTCATAATTGGTAATCGTTTCTGAGCCCGAGCTGACTTTGCTCCCATGTATTACTTTCCCATTTTGGAAGTACAATTATAGTAGCCAACACTACCCAGCTGCTTTAATCCAATAATGAAGATCAGCCTTATAGAGCCAGTGTTGTTTTGGTTCAGAGATTCCAGACTTTCTTATTTTAAAATAATATCTTGAAAGTTTAGGTTTAAATTTTCTCGTCTCATTCTCCCTGAAGATTTAGTTATTAGTATTTCTTCAATATCATGTAGAAGATTTAGTTAGTTATAATATCAATTAATTTAATTTGTTTTGTCTCTCAAATTCTCCAATGATGAAACTCCTAAAAGAAAGTACCCATGGGAAATTTTTTTTTCAATCACTACACAAGGCTTTGATTGTTTCTGTGACTACCACTACTGTAATTACATTAAAATAGCAAGTGCCTGCCACATAGTGGCGCTAGACGTATTGCAAAGTAAGAATGCAGTAGTAGTTGATGTACTTTTCCCAAAGATCTCAAAATAGCTTATTTCTATGAAATCTTAGCTATATAGCTAGAGCATGATATTTTTTATATAGAGAATGTTTACTTGACAGCAATTTATATCTTCACATTTAATAATGACATAATTCAAGGTGAACTGGTTACAATAAAAATGGCTTAGTTTTCGTTTTTGTCATTCACTCTCCAGGTTATTTAGTTTTTATCGAATTTACTGTCTTCTAAAATATTGAGTTTTAGTTTTTTCATGTTCTCTACAGCTTAGTTTTAGATTTTCTTACCAAAAGTAAAATACATACCCCAAAACAAAGAGGTTTTAGCTTTAGTTAATTAAAACAACACTACTTGGCTATAAAAACCACATTTCTTTTAAAAAAAGAAAAGAAAAAAATCTCTTTTATATTTAAGGATAAGCTATGGAATGATTATTCTTGTTTTCCCTATTCTTTTAAATGCTTATATTCTAGAATTATTCCATCATACAATTTCATGTCTATACTATTTCAGAAAAATGCTAGCATAATCTGGCAGGACCTAAAAGTGATAGGTTTCAAGCAAAACGTTTTGTTTAAATTGTCTACTGGCGAATTAATGCAGTTACACTGCTTGAGAAATACATAGTTATAAATCAGTAATTGACAATACCTGGTACTGCCTGGCTAGTACAGCAGGCAAAACTTGAGGCAATTATTTACTAGTTACACTTAACTCCAAACAGCAAAGCCAGCAAACTGGGCAACGGTGTGCCTGTGTTTCTTTGGGTGCCTGAGAGCAGGTGAGGCACTGGCTCCAGAAGTACCATTCGACCCAAGAGCACATTTGACATTTGACGATGTGGTAGTGGACAGCCTGGAGAAACCGAGGCTGATCAGCATCTGTCCACTGTGTTCTGATTCTCATAGTACAGTCAGTCTGTGTGCATTCTGAATAGTGTGTGTACTAGTCATGTTTCTTCATCGACGTTTTGCGGCTCGGCGCTGCCCAACGCGGCCTCTGCAGAGGCCTGCCCGCAGGCGTAGGTCGGTTAGCCAACTGCCAAGCCTCCCGCATACACTAAAGCAGGGTTAAGCTTGACTAAGGAAACTAACACAATACACATCAGAACAGTACCCAAGAATGGATAGCAGAAGACAAGACGACTCGGCAGGTAACTAATAGTAGTCTTGCGTAGTGTGACCTTTACCAATCGCAACGCTGGAAAGGGTTAGCCTGTCGTAGCCAGACTCTTTACCGAACCGCTACGCTGGGAATGGGTCTGGGGACATGGCCATACCAAATTTGTTCTGCCGCACATATTATTGCGGCGGTCAATTACCATTAGCAAATTACCGGGAAAAGCCCTCCTCACCCGCAAATAGAATTCCTGTATTTGTCATTCACCCATTCACCCTTTAGCGATCATGGCTAATTTGCGGTAGAAATTCAGGTATAAAGGAGGTAGGGCATTCACCACTTCCAGAACAAATTTGGTATGGCCATGTCCCCAGACCCTCGGCGCGCGTTGCGCGCTACGTGGGTCTGGCTTATCCAGACTAGGAAAGGGTCTGGTCAACTGACATAGTGCAAGTTGTGTTTGCACTGTCAGCATAGCGGTAAGTTCCTCGGATGTGGTATAATTTATAATTTAGCGACTCATTTTTTTTGCTCCTGCTTCATGAAATGGAATTAACATACTCCATATACCCAATTAGCAGGGGGAAGCTGCACAACTTTCCAGATCCTTTCCCGCCTTGCGATTGGTAAAGAGTCTGGCTACCCTAGAGTGCACCAATTTTCAATTTGGCACCATTGTATAGTGTCTCGCTCGCTGCCAACAGACAAATATCCCTGATTTTCCAATGTTTTACCCCTGATAGTGTCTCGCTCACTTCACTCCAATGATATTCAGTGTGCGGTAGGTCTAGTTGCTTAGCAATAATCTACGCAATAATTAGAATTGATTCAGTGTCTTGTGGTTGCTTGGGACGTTCCAAACCTCGATGAGGTTGGACGCCAGACTCATTCTCCCCCGCAAAGCGGTTTGATAAAGGGTCTGGCTACACACCAAACTAAGAAACCCGGTTCAGAAAAAGAGGGGGTGGGGTGTGATGGGCGTAAACTATGTGGTCTAGAAAAAGGGGGCGGGGTGTGGCAGGCGTGGTGGAATAGGTGTTGACTGGTTAAATGGCTATCCCTTCTGTCGAGGATCTTAGAATTCACTGTAAACTTGAAGAAGAAGGTCTACTTGAGTGTATTAACCAAGATGATTTTAATGTTCTGGCACCCTATCTATCCCAATGGAAGAAAGTAGCATTGGAGTTCAAAATGTCCGAAGAAATTGAGGATATTGAATCCAATAACAGGAAAGAGGAGGATAAAAGATTAAGTTTCCTCAAGAAATTAAAGCAGCACGATGAAAAGAATAAACTCTAAATTAATAATGCAAAGAACAATTCCAGGTAAAATTCTGCTGTTCAGATTATTACAATGTACATACTATTGAAGAATTACTTTTTTACAATGATCACCAATTTTGGGAAAATCTGCCAAAATGCGGCATCTAATTTAAAAAAAAAATTTTTTTTAGCTGTAAGCACAAGTCATCTTCGCCCTACACAATACCTTATTTTTTGTTCAATTTATTATTGTTAATTCCGAGAAAATGACCCGTAAAGGCGTTGCTAGGGCCCCAGGGACGTGTTCTGTCAACAATGTAGCTTATTATCTGGGTCAAGGACTATCAATGTAACAACAGAGTCGTTCGAACTTCATGGATGGAGATTGAGTTTTTATTTACTTGGAATTGTATTGGGTAGCTAATATTCATTACCTCCCTCACCCCACCATGAAATATTTACAGCATACAGTTAGAATTTTCTAGTTGAGGCTGACCTGCCTAACCTGCTGAGAGCGAGGCTGTATGTCTGGTATTCATGACATTCACGGTCATTAGCACATCAGTGAAAGTACATGTATTCATATTTAGTATTCCCTACTGCTAGCTAAGTGAAAGTAATGTACACAATTCAGCATGGCAAGGATATTTAAGCTTACTTTGTTAAGAGTGTTTACAACTTCAATAGCACCCCTAATAACACCTTAACCACCACCCTTGCCTTCATATTAATTCAGGTACAGATGCTAAATTTGAATTCTTGTAGTTGGAGCATACAATGTACCACAAAGACACACACATACACACACACATACATGCACACACAAACACACACAAACATGAACACACACAATCATCACACACGTAACACACCTAAATACCCAAATGTACACATACACACATACGCATGCACACACACATACATACACACATGCACACATACACATAACACACATGCACACACACATACATATAAACACACATACATATACACACACGCACATGCACACACACATACACACACACATGCACTACAAATTTTGGAGAAAAAAGAGGGAGGGAAATTTTAATATAGAAAATGGACCCTTGTTTCTAGGATATTTTGTTCACAAAAAAAAGTTCTACCAAAGAGACACAATACAATCTCTTCCTACTACACAACACACAAACTAGCTAAGTGAAAGTAATGCACAAGGGTATTTAAGCTTACTTTGTTAAGAGTGTTTACAACTTCAATAGCAGCCCTAATATCACCTTAACCACCACCCTTGCCTTCATATTAATTAAGGTACAGATGCTTAATTTGAATTCTTGTAGTTGGACGTCGGGGAAAACTTAGAAACCATTTACACACACATACACACACACACACAACAACAACAACAACAACAACAACAACAACAACAACAACAACAACTTACACTATATTTATAAACTATGGGCCAGGTTTATAAACCATGGGCCTGGTATATAAACCATGGGCCAGGTTTATAAACCAAGGGCCAGGTTTATAAACCATGGGCCAGGTTTATAAACCATGAGCCAGGTATATAAACCATGGGCCAGGTTTATAAACCATGGGCCAGGTTTATAAACCATGGGCCTGGTATATAAACCATGGGCCAGGTTTATAAACCAAGGGCCTAGTTTTTAAACCAGGGGCCTAGTTTATAAACCAGCCTATGATTTATACAAACTAAGGTATTGGTTTTATAAAACAAAGTATTTTGAAGTAACAAAAAAAAATTTTTAAGTTTGGTACAAACGGCACCCCATACATGCACACTGACCATGAAGCTGTCTAACTTATGGCTTAGTTATTCTTGGAATGCCTTATTAACCTATTGCATCCTCTTCTTTCTTTCTTTTTTTCTCTCCCTAAGTCTTGCCCTGCTTATCCCCATTCTAAAACTGAACACTGGGTGTCTGTCTGTATTCATGACTAATTCATTTGCTGAACTGAGTTGTGAAGGAATATTCACATATAGTAGCTAACCATAATCCACCACTAATTATGGGCAGAAGAAATGCAGAGAAGCTGGAGAAGGCAAGGGTCAAGAATAATAGAAGCAGGTGAGAAAAGGCTGACTGATGTAACTACTTAAGAAGTGAAAAAAGTACACAGAATAAACAAAAATATCTTGTGCTATAGTATTTCTATAATTTGCCAAACTTAGTAAATCAAGTGTAAATCAAGTGTCACAGGGTGGCGGCGTAAAGCGTCGTTACATTCGGTACAAGGCGATCAGTAGACGAAGGTGATTAAAATGACAAAGATACTGAGAAGCAAGAGAGATCGACAAAGGAGGAGAAAGGATTCCATGAGCTGAATAGAGGAACAATAAAGATGAGATGGCTCAAGAAGAGATTAAGGAGAGGAAAATTATGGATAAAATAATACCTTATTCTACTTCATTCCAAATTTGCTAACGTTAATACATCAGACGCTCATGGTGTGGAGGGGTACTTGCTAGTGTTATTAACCCTCAGCACGTATGCACGAGAGGGTTATAGTAGTCATCCTATCTGTCTGTCAAGCTCTGATTTTGGAGATTACTGACAATTAACTGTTGATTAGGTATGAACTTACTCAGAATGACAATGTAAGACCTTTTATTGTGCTACTTTCGGCCTGATTCTTGGGAAAATGCGAGGCTTCAGCTCCGCGTAGGTACCAGCTTTTGTGGGTAAAGCCCCGTAGCGTCACGTCATAATCACGTGAGCAAATCCCCCTCTTGCAGCCAGTGATGTAGTTTGCTTTATGCACAGGGAAGTTAATGGTGGAGTGAATGTAGTGAGATTTCGCGTTGAAAATGTATACCAGTGAGTGTTTCTGGTTAGTTTAGCTTCTTCTCTTATAAAGACAGCGTTTCCATGTACCATTTTCATTGCTCAAGCTACATTGATGCCTCATTAAAATAGCTAACTAATTGCATGTTCTTTTGGAAGGAGATTTATTGTAATAGCTTGGTAGTGTTTAATAGTGCTAAGTGTTTGCACCATTTGCTTCATTCTCTATTGTTTCTTTTTTCCCCCTTTAATCCTTAAGTGTTATAACATGAATATGAGTGAAGTGTAATGAACTAAGAAAATAGTCTAGAACTCTATTTTATAATAGTTGGTACATTTTCACATGCACACCACATTTAAGTGCAAGTTTAACAATGCACCAAGGGTGTGAACCCTCAGCTAGCACACTAGCTAGCTATTACTAAGACCAAAAGAATAATTTATTTGGAGTAGCATCAATATGAATATGCCAATATGTATGTTCGTGCACAGCAATACATAAAGCTTTAGCGAGTCGATAAACAACTCATGTAATTACAGAGTAGACGTTAATGCTGTCTTCATAAGGGAAGCTTAGCATACAAGCGACACTCATCCCTCACCAATGGGAAACTCCAAGCACTCCAGTAAACCACTGACAAAAATGTTAAGCAAACTTACCGCAGGAGCAAAGAAATTATTTGCTCATGTGAATACGGAGCTGCCATCTTCGAGATCTATGTGACAGAATGACTGACTGACATGCACGCTCAGGGTTAATTATTGAATTTAGTAAAGGAAATATTATTTACTAGTCAACAGTTCTGTTCAAACTCACACTTGTAATTTCCACTTTGGAATGTAGCAGGTAATTGTCAGATGACTGGGTATTGTGGCTTGAACGTGTGCTGGAAATGCCTTGTTAGAAAATGACTGCTGGTGTAAATCCAGCAAGCAGTTCCCAGGCTTCTAGTTACACAAACTCAAATGACTATACCAATGTCCCCCGACACCACAGCACATTCAAGTTACACTGAGTGATACAGAAATAAAGAAACTCGCAAAACCATAAATAGAAGTAAGGTGGGCACACACAAGAAAAAAAGGGAACAAGCAGCAAAAAAACATGAGGAGTCAGTCCTAATGAGCATGCTCAGTTCCATGAATGAGGTGTAAATGCATGAGTAGCATGTGGTTTGTATAGTTAGGAGGTGGGGCTGGCAGCATTATTTCCAGGTCTCAAGCAGGCCTGGACACTGGGCTTTATGGTACTCCTATTTATCTGTCACTCTCTGATTTTGGAGATTACTGACAATTAACCGTTGATATAGGTTTTAACTTACTCGGCATGACAACTTATGACCTTGTATTGTGCTACATTTTTAAAATTTTGAGCTGAGTTTTGAGAAACACAAAGCTTTAATCTCCGCATAGCTTTTATGGCCTTTCATCACATCATAATCATGTGAGCAAATAATTTTTGCTGTATTCGGTAGTTTTACTGAGATGTTAACCAGTACTTGAATTGGATTTTCGTGTTGAAACTATATACCAGTGAGTGTCACTTACATGTTTGGCATCTCTTGTGAAGGCAGCCTGTACATTTATTGTTTTCATTGCACAGCTGTATTGATTGGTATACGGTACATGTGTACAAATTATTTTTTACTCACTACTTTTTTTTAGGTTCATCTGACAAGAGTTCAAGGGATTCAACAAATTCAGATGGTAAATTGCAATTATTTAGTAGGTTTACAAGCATGTGATAAAGATCTTACTGTGTCTGTATATTGTTAATTTATATGCTTATTTTTTATGTTGGGTATTATGAATACTTAGCTTTCTTGGTGGCAGAGAAATAATTAGCTAGTTCAACATTAGTGTGTTAAAGCAGCACAACTAAAAGTTGATGGAAACATCACCTACACTAGAGATATATACCTTTTTTGCCGGCTTTTGGCTTCATTTACCATTTAGATGGTCACACCTTTTACTTATACTAGCCATACCCATTAATTGCAATTGTACTCACATGGCCACTAAATATTAGCATTTGTACTAATGATTTATTGTGCTGTGGAGTGTGATCATGTGGTCAAAACAAATGTAATAGTCGGCATCATAAGTGACCGGCTATGAGAAATTCGACCGGTGTGACAATAAATTAAAATCGAGTAAACACGCGGTAAAGTCAATCTACCTCAATTTTTTCAAAAACATTTTTTGGGGGTTTTCTGAAACCTTTACTATCAAACTACCCCAGGTTAAAATTTTGGCAGATTTGGGCGAAGGCTTTTTTGGAAAAAAAGGGTTTTAGTTATGGTGGTCTATTGTTCGCATTGCACCCAGCTGCATTTGGAGAATGCGGGTCGCCGTTTCTGTGACAATACCCGTGGAAGCTTAAAGAAAAAATGGCCGAAGGAATAATAGCTTATAGCAAAAACTCTAGCTTACCAAGTATGACTAGCAGCTAAAGCCTAAAAGCTTACAAACTTTTTTCACGAAGTCTTGGAGGAGCAGTAAGCCATAACTCTGCACAAAAACTCGGGCCGTGAGGTCGACCTTTCCCAGGAAAATCGTATTAACATTACGTAATTTTTTCGTAATAGTATAACGGTCCGTGAACGGAAATCACTCGTAAAACTTTAAACACGATTTTCTCTCGAGTTTAATTTTTATGACGGAGCTAACCGCGTGGCTTTCTGAGTGTTTGTATAGCCCACGGAGACACTCCAAACTAAAGAACGAACGGTAAGCGCTTCTGACTCGTTAAAACTAGAGGATTACCGAATAAAATCGTGGGGCTGGGTCTGCCACTGGAGCTTGGTAATAGCTATAGAATTAAGAATGTAGCCAGTGAGCATGAATTACACTTATGTTTCCTATCAATGGTCTCTGCTTTTTTGCATGCATGCTATGAGTTTAATTATTAAATGTCAGCAACTATCTGGGGTTGTTATCTGAGTTACTGTCATGTATAAGGACAGGTTGAATTAGAACCTTTTAGCTGTACATTACTTAAACTAATTATGTTGAGCACTGCAGAAGTATTAAATAAATCTAACATATCGATACCAAAGGAGGAGCTTGAAGGCATCATAGAATCTATTGCCCATATTGTGCACTATTTCTTGTGGCCAATTATTACAGAATATACATTTGTGTTTATTTATATCAAGATAAAAAAAACTTGCAGAATTAAAAATCAGCCTGCTGCAGCATCAAACCAATGTATGCCATTGCTTCCATTTATCGTCTGGATTATATTTTTTGCAAATGACACTAACTCAGTCTAACTCTAGTGGATTTATTTATCATTAATTTCTTCTCTGGTTGAAGCATTACTGGATGATGACATTACACATTGGGTATTAGAATTACTTACTCCAAAAGAGAGCCTTCTTTTGGTGACAAGAGAAACTATTGATGCTGACCAACTGCACAACTTTTAAAAAGCTTTTGGAAAACTATTTCTTGTCAATTTGGTCGTTTTGCCCTTGCACATGGAATGGTTTCAATAATGGCCATATTTGATTCTTGAAATGCTCCCAGTGATAGTACTGCAGTTGAATTTCCAATGCTGGGAATAACCTATTAATTTACTTTTTGATCATTGACGTTCGAAATCTGCTGTAACCCTAGATGGACAAGAAACTGCGAAGTTGGCATTAATAAATTCTGAAGTGCACTCTGTCTCAGTCTGCTTTTTTTTTTTACACTAACCTTACTTAACTCATGCATTCATGAATACACACGCCATCATCGTTGCTGTACTAACAACGCTTTATAAACCCAGCTCAATTCATAAATATACTGAAGACGCTTTACCAACCAGGCTCAGTAATAAGTATTCATGAATATTGTAGTCACTTTTTTTCTCACTTACAAATACACACACCGTCGTCATTACTTACATACAAGCATATCATTGTATTGATTATTCATACTTTTTTTTTCCAATCTAATACTTTCCTCCCAATTCTATGCAGTTTGCCATTGGTCAAATGCATGCCTGGTATATTTCAAACTGAGGAAGACTTCTTATTGTACAATAAACTTTTAACACTAAATATGCCTCTCTATAATTGTTATATGTAAGCTACATAGCAAACCCATTCACATGCTGATGTTTAGATATTGCTACAAAGATTTGGAATTCAGATTTATTCACATTTTGAGTAACTACTATATTTGTTTTTGTGTGGTTGTAGAAATTCACAGTCTGAAAGATAGCATTCTAAAATCAGGATGTAGGGAATCCTTATTCAAACTCTGTCAAGAACCTACTTATGACTACAGAGGTCCAATAAATGACAAGAAGGAAACCTTATTGCATATTGCTTGTCGAAACGGACACTTAGATATAGTTCGAGCACTAGTTGAAGTCTTCCAATGTGATTTAAGCATTGCTGACAAATTTGGAAATTCACCATGCCACTTGGCTTGTGAGGCTGGGCAACTTAAAGTTCTAGACTATTTTGACAAGTGCCCATTTACTTTATCTTACTTCTCTAGAAATCATTCTGGTGACACTCTTCTACATCTTGCATGTAAATCAGGATGTCTACCAACCATCAGGCTGGTTCTTGATAGACCCATTATTAGACTACATGATAAGCATGTAAAACTCAATGAGTACTATGATGTAATTTCACACGTATCTCATTATGAGTACCTTTTGAGTTATAATAAGTCAAATCACACTCCAGTGCACACTGCTCTGATGTGCAAACATAACCATGTGATTTATGGTTTATTAAGAGAATATAACCTTGATTCTTACAAAGATTTAATCCATTCTGTCATCGCCTTTGCTTGTGAGCAGAAAAATTACGAGATTATTGAATTGTTTTCTAAATATTGTAATTATTCTAAAGCCGGAAATTCCCAATATTTTGATGCTGGTAGAATGTTTAATGGTAGTGAGACTCCCTTGTGGAAAGAAGGCAAATGGTGTACAATAGGCAATCCAAGAGATTCTTTACAACAGCTAGAATCTCCCACTTTTATGGCATTACGTCGTGGAGATGTTGATCTGTTCAATAAGATAAAACGAGAAAGTGATTATTTCACCAAAAATTCCAATGGAGACACAGTTTTTCATGCAGCGTGTTCTTCAGGCGATGCTGCTGTTTTCGAAATGGTATTTGAAATTTTATTTAACAGCAATAAGGAAAATTGTGACCAACTCCTTTGTGCAGTCAATAAATTTGGGTACACTTGTCTTCATGTAGCATGTGAGCTTGGGTCACTTGACCTTGTGAAGTGCCTTATGGAAAAAAAACAGCTCATGGCAGCATTAAATAGTCAAACTAATGAAGGGAAAACTCCGCTACACTTGGCAGTGCTTTATAGCAGGAAGCTGGTATTTGAGTTTTTAATTAGCTGTGAAAATAGAGATGTAAATATAAAAAATGTTTATGGTGAGACTCTTCTACATGTAGCAGCAGCAGAAAACCTTCCCTATTTTGTTAATATGATAATGCAAGATACTAAATTTACCTCTGCCTATGAATTAGATAATAGTGGGGAGACAGCTTTGTTTAATGCATGTCGTGTTAAAAGCTCAGAAAGTTTCAAATTGTTATTAACAGGATATAATGAATTTGATTTACATCTCACTAACAAAAGAAATGAAGATGTTTCTTCTATTGCATTGAGAATGGCATGGCTAGACCTGTTTAAACTGATTAAAGAAGTTGAAACGTATTCAAATTTCAAACCAAACTATAATTTATGTGCCGCATATAGTTGCAATGAAGAGAATGCAACACAAAGATTTACAACAGAAGCCTCAGATAGCAAAATTCAAAATAGTGATGTAAAAGTGAAGGCTCATTGCAACTTAATTTCTTGTATAAAAGCTATGCCAGATGAATTCCCTAATTTTTTTGACCGTGTCAATGAATTACATAATGGTAAAGCTTTAATTCATCATGCATTCTTGGACAGAAATATAGAAGTTTTAAAAGAAATTTTGTCTTCGAAAGATTGTGATTGTGATACCAAAGACTGTGAGGGCAACACTATTCTTCACCTTTGTTGTCGACACAATTTTGAAGATATGGCAGAACTCTGCATGCAGCAGGCACAGTGCTCCTTGGCTGTCAAAAATATAAACGGTGACACTCCTTTGCATATTGCTCTGACACCACATAACAATATATGCTCCTTCACTAAATACATTTTACAAACAGCTACGGTTGAGAGACTTGATAACTATTATAACTCTGCCGGAGAAAACATTCTCCATGTTGCAGCTGCTCATGATGAGACCAGTGAAATATTGAAGGATATAATATCCAGAGTTTGTAAACCATGAATCAAGAACTCGTAATGGAAATACTGCTTTTCATATAGCTTGTAAAAACAGCTCTTTAAAAAACGTCGAGATTCTAATGAAGTACGAGTACAACGAAAAGTCATGGTACAATAATAAGTACAAGTCACCACTTTTTTTAGCATTTTTCAGTGATAATTACCTTGAAAAATTTAATGGATCACAGGACGGTAATTTCCCTGAAAATTTAATGAAGTACAAGGAAATTACAGGTTTTTTGTTGTCAAAAAATTTTGTACGAGCTAGATACTTTTATAATGAACCAACTGATGCTTCATTTTTACTCTTTCTCTTCTTTCTTGCTCGTACTACTGTGAAGTGTAGTAATGATAAGTGTATTATCTCATATTTTCCTTTTAATCTCATTAACAAGCTAATAGACAAATATGATGTAAAGATGACTGACAGTAATGAAAACACAATTTTCCATTACTTGGCTATGTGTTCGTATCACTCATGTGAGAGCTTTCAAAGTGTTGTAAGGAAGGTATTTGTGAAATACAAAGACTTAAGGACAAGCCTGAATAAGTATGGAGATAGCCCCCTTCACTTCACTTGTAATGGTAGAAATGAATGGTTTGTAAAGGAACTTCTAGATTCAGGAGTCTCACTTAAATTTATCAATGAACCTGGAAGAAATGGCCCTATTCTTCAAAGGTACCTTTCTCTTAATAATAATGATCCCTGTGCTACAATTGTTCAGTATATTATATCAAAAGGTGGCAGTCATGATCTCACTCTATCTCATGTGCATTGTGATCAAAAAATAATACCCAAACTCTTCATAATTGTCGTTGGTGATTCAGGAGTAGGAAAGACGACTTTACTCAATAATTTGAAATGCTACACTAACAATGCATTTGTGCAGAGCGACAGCAGCACGCATGGGTTTGTTCCTGTTACAATCACTGAAAATGATCACTGCTACCAATTCTATGATTTTGCTGGTCAGATAGAATACAGTGAAGTGCAGCTGCTATTTTTGAGAGATTTGTTATCATCTACTTCCAACCAGCCCACTCCTGCTTCCTTTGTGTTCCTAATAGTTGTAAAAGCAAATGAAAATGGCAGAAAAATCGAGGAACAAATAACAAGATGGATGTCGTTTCTTCAAGGTTTTATTCAAAGTGTCAAAATAACTGCACAAGCAATGCTATTGTACAGCCATGCTGATCAGAAAGTCTCTGATGATCAGAATTCTTTATTGGCACTTTCTGAAGTTATATCAAAAAACTTCATTGAAAGTCTTGACATAAGTGATACCTTAATTTGCATGGACTGTAGGACCACTGGAAATAAAGTTGCGGAACTTTCCAAAACAAAAAAGTTGATTAAAAGTTTTGAAGAAATGTGCAGTAGGAGTGAAGGAGTACCTTTATCTCCTTTGGCCTTGGAGCTTAAGTCACATCTAGGGCGATTCTCTGCTGCCCCATGCCAGTTTCGAGATGTTATGCAACTTATACGAAAGAAATTAAGCTTTTCCTTCGCTGATGGAAAAATTAAATTGTCTTATTGCAGTCTTTTATCAGAAGTACCAGAATTAATGGAGAGTCCTCTGAAAGAGTTACATATTCAAAACTACATCATGCTGCAAAAACCATCAAAAGATTGTATGAGTTGGTGGATAATTCCTAAAGCTGTTCAAGAGGACTTATTCAGTAAAGCAAGTGCATTGTTCTGTAAAGCAAGTTCAGCCAACTTAACTGAACAAGTTCAGAATACTGGAGTAATACCAATTTCAAAATTGGAAAATACATTTAAAAGCATGAAAGCTAATTTTGAGTTTTCAGTATTTTTAAGTTATCTTAAAGATATGGAATATTGCAGGCCAATTGAGTCTGACCTAGCTAACCAAATTTTCAGTGAGGATACAAAATTTGAAGGTGATTATTTGTTTTTTCCTGGCCTTGTTAATAGCTCAAGAAAAGATTCCACTTATGCATTGACCGATAAAAGTAACTGTCGCTTTTTCTTCAGTATGCTGTTACACACAAAAGGAAGATTAAGCCTCCATTTTCTTCATAATCTTTTGCTTCGTTTGACCTTTCAACATTCTGAAAGAATGGAAAACATATTGAAACGCCGCATGTCGTTGTGGATCAATGGAATTTATTGGAGTTCAAAAGACGGAGTTGAAATTTCTGTTGAAGTACAAGAGTATAAAGATGTTATTGTATTAGCTCGTGGTCTTAATCGTAAAAATGTAGCCAAGCATGCTTCTAGTGTCTTGAGCGAGATACTAAATGTCGAGGAAAACTTGCTTGATCGTGGAGAACAATGTCCACCACTAGAAAAATATTGTCTTTATCCCATACCCAAAGACTGGGATAGCTTTAACCAAAGTTCTGAAAGAATTCAAAGAATTCCAATTTCTGAAATGATGGATAAGTTCATGGAAAATCCAGATAGTAGGTCCTACTTCTTGAATGAGGATGGAACACCTCCTGTGCCCTTTGGTCAATTATTACCAGTGGAGCCATACATTTTATTGAAGAAAGAAACACTAAAGGAGCTTAGAAGTTCGTCACCATGTAGTGAACACCTACTAAAAGATGAGTATATCCGAGGCATTTGGGAGGACAATTCTTGTACAACGTACGAAGATCTCTGTAATACTCTAGATCTCTATAGTATATTTAAAGGAAAAAATTTGGCCGATGGGATTAGAAACAAATTTCTCAGCCAAGAAGAAAACACAAAAAAGTAATAGTTCTAGATTACAAATGATAGTTACACTTAAAGTTCATTTTCACACATTCTATTTATACTTTAGTTCATGCATTACTTTTGTAGTCATAGTTTCTACCACCCTTTTGTGTTCATGTATAGCTAAACATCAGTCACAAAAATTTTCTTGTACAAATATTTCATTAGATATGACTTAATAAATAATTTAGCTGAGAATGCAATTAGCTCATGATGAGCGGTTCTTGTGCTAGTTTGATGTTTGGTCTTAGTTTTCACCCTATGATAGCTGACCACACGCCACTACTAAAATATTTCGGTACAAACTCAAACTCGAGTCTCAGCTTGACTTGTTCTTTGTGTCTGTGAATACTTTAGAGCTAATATTTCAAAATAGTTTAGTAGAGAAGGAACAACAATCTGTTTGATTGCTGTTTGTTGTCAGGAGCTGGACTGTTTGCTGCATGAAGGTCATCCAGGTGTCACATGTACGAAAGAGTTACCGTGAATGCAATGTGTGTGTTGGTACTGGTTGCCCTTTCCATACCCTCAAGGTTAGCAACTTATCAAACAGCTTTGTTTATCTAGTTTTCATTAACACTGGGAGTGTAGCTCAAGGCCATAGTAGGCAAATTTTAAACGGTTCGGCACTGGAAGTGCTGGGTGTGGCTTATTTAAATTAAAATACATAAAGTGTTGTGATAATTAAAAAGACATTAGAAGTGACAATGATAAAAGTAAGATTAGGTAAAAATAATTGAATGAGCATGCTATGAACTCATTGAGAATAGTTTGGATCAATTGATCTCAATGCTCAATGACAATTTGAAGTAAAACTTGCTGATATCCCCCTCCCCAGGTAAAATACTGATGAGAAAGCAGATTGGATATTAGTCTCTTCATCTTTGTAGTCATAACAAGTCATTGGTGTGGCACAAAGCTATATCTCTAGTTTCATCATAATATGAATGGCCACAATCTATCCCATCTGGCTGGAAACTACTTGGAACTTCTTGTGCAAAAAAGATTTCTTGAGGAAATGGAATCCAAGCGACTAATAAGGTTTGTCCGGGACAGCAACTACTAAATACAGGGATCACACTGAAAGAACCTTTTCACTCTAGCCAGGAAAAATACCAGCAAACTGAATTAATAGCGGCGTATTTTACTAGCATGCGCACACTTATAGTTTTAAAAAATTTAAATTTCAGTTTATGAACTTTGAACTCTGCAATCATACAGCTCAGTAGTTTAGAGAATCTGCCATTATACATCTTTTTGCTCTATCTAACTGGAGCACTTCATTGAAGAAATCTATGCAGTAAAACAAAGTACTAGAAATAATTATTGAATTAAATAACTAGGCACATTACAGTAGACCCTCAGTTATCTGAACTCTCGCTAATCCAAACACCATTTTTTGGAATTATAATGGCATTCATTGGAATTTTGCTGTGCATTAAATACATAAGAGATTAAGACCCCATTCAAATGACTTATTTCGAATATCCGAACATTTCAAATATCCGAATAACCCTCGGTCCTGAGGTGTTCGGATATTTAAGGGTCTACTGTAGTAATTTAATTGAAATGTTCAGTAACAATCAAAATGCAGCTATTCTAACTTTCGTCAGACTGAGCTACTCTACAATAATCTATATGCACAAACATGAAACAATGAGTCACAACAATGTTAACACCTGTGCGGGGTGGTTGTAAGGCACTTCGCAGCTGGGGATGAGCAATGCGAAGGACCAGCTCTATCTATTTATTTAGATTGAGCAGTACAATTAGCAACCACAGCTAGCTAGGCTAAGTACAAGCTAGAGTGACTACTGATAGATAAATAGATAAAACTAGGCCTACCGTGAAGGCAATGCTAAATAAGTATAGATATTGAGCTTGCAGCAGCTAGGTTTCAGATTTTTCAACAAAAAAGGAAATGAATACAAAACAGAGGGGAAAAAAGTGATATAGCTATGTATATCATTGGGTTTAGTGGGTGGTGCCTGCATACAGAACTCAGACAGTGAGGAGACTGGGAAGGGCCAAACAATCAATAGCTACACAAACAAACCAATTAACAAGTTCAAAGTTCATGCATTATTGGATGACACGTTATCGTACACACATAGGGTCCAGGTCGGCCTGGACACAGGTATAAAGGAGGTGGGGCACTCACCACTTCCATATTCCTTCAGAACAAATTTAGTATGGCCATGTCACCCCCCGCGTGCTGTATGGGTCTGGCTCCACCAGACTAGTCTGACAGATGATAGACAGAACTTTTCGATTATTCCTGTCTCCTTAAGGCCTATAAGGTGTGTATGATAAGGATGTGTCTGAGTGGTCTGTTTTATAGTTCAGTAGAAAATAAAAAATATTATTACGGAGTTGACAAAGCTAAACGTTTTGCACGCATACTCTTTAGGGTGTACTTAATGAACCCAGAAGGGGTACTGCCACACAAAAAAATTGACTCCTCTCAGTTGTGAACTTGCCCAAGCTTCCCCATAGACAAAATGTTTTAGATGGAACCCTGAGCATCTGCTACATAAAACCATATCACGTCAGATGTCAGTGTTTTTTTTTAGCAAGGAACAACTCTCTCCTTAGACCTGCCTTGTGGATTGAAAAGAACATTTTTAATAATGTATTGACCATTTGGTTTTCTGTGTACAGTAACCCTCAGTTATCCGAACACCCCAGGACCGAGGGTTGTTCGGATATTTGAAATGTTCGGATATTTGAAATAAGTCATTTTGAAGTCTTAATCTCTTATCTATTTAATGCACAGAAAAAATCCAATGAATATCATTATAACTCCCAAAAATGGTGTTCGGATTAGCAAGAGTTCGGATAAACGGGTTCGGATAACTGAGGGTCTACTGTATTTGGTGACAACTTCTCAGCTGAGGAACGTAAACAGCTCTTTCTATTCTTTGCCACATCAAACACACACAGTGTATCCAGGAAAATCCAATTACATGTGAGTAGTTAGTGTCAAATGCATGAATTTACATTGATGACATAAGGTGCATTGATGATGTATGATTGTTATGCAATAGCTAATAGGACGTGATAACAGGTAGCTAAATAATAGTAAATAGATAGCTCAGTAGAACTATAAGTGTTACTTGAAGATTTAGCTAATTTCAATTATTAATATCATACAATGAATTTGATTTTACATCATTTAACTTTATCTTCAAAAATGAAATTCCTTTAAAAAATTAGCTAAGGCACGTTTCCATAACAACTTCTATATATTTTTTATGAAATCAATAATTCCACACACCAATGGTTAAACTATTACATATTCAATTCTCTAGTGCAGCTACTTCATTGCCTAGCAGGACACTTGATATGTGCATATTTGAGTATCCAAATTATTGTATAAAAACAATAAAAGCATATACAGTACTTTGGTGTTATATACTAATATAAAAAAAAAAACAAAAATTTTTCTACAAGTTACATTGCCATTTAGCAATAAAAATTTCCACTAAAACAAAAATAAAATATATCTAACACTAATTGATACAAAACATGAAAAACAAAATAAAAATTGCTACGAAAACAAAAATAAATATAGCTAACATCAATTGATACAAAACATGAAAAATAGTGAATAGCTATAGAATGAAATAAAGAATAGAAATTGTAAAACTTATGGTTCAAAATCAATCAAAATATTTCAAAACATCATGCAGAATACTATATTTATTAAGAATGACACTGAGATCCTCAATAGGAATATTTTCGGGTGTGGTGCTCTTTTTTAGTTCTGGAATTTCCAAAATGTTTGAAGGAAAAAAGCTTCTGTTCAGTGAACTTCTTTTTATACCATTGTTTAGTTCAAAAGATTCAAGATCAATGCAGGGATCAAAAGTTAAAATTTGCTTCAAACTGATATTTTCAACATCGCTTATAAATATCGAGCGTTGAGATGGTTCTTGTTTCAGGGTCTCACTTACTTGAGATAATCGATTTTTCTTGCAATTTTTTATTGCTTCATAACACTGTGGCTGTGGGTAGAGAACGTATTCACCTTTAAAACTTGTAGTATCCCAGCTTAAAACATCTTCCTGTATAGTTCTGATTTCATGCAAAATTTCTGCTCTATACTTTACAAGAAGAAATTTGGAAGAAGATCTGATGACAACATACAATTCTTTAGTATTTTCAGCTTCCACTAATACCTCAACCTGATCTTGTGTACAAAAAAGAGCCCATTCTTCCACAAGTGAATTCTTCTCACAAAAAACAAATTATCTTTTTTGACGGTAAATTTATATGTTAAGTGAACTAATATAGAATGAATAAAGCGCAGGCTCCAATTTTGAGGATTCTCAAATAGCCATGCGGAGGCATAAAATTCACCTTCCTTTTTGTCATGTGGAACCACACCTTTAACGCTTTTAATCAGCCCTGGAAAAAAGAATAACTTGCCATCAAAACTTTCGTAGCTGTCTAACTTAGTTTGTTTAACTACACAATCAAACGTATGTTTGAAAATGGTTGTGCAAAACTCCAAGTTAATCAAATAGTTGATCATGACTTCACTGTTAATTTTGAGACAGTGAAAAATTTCTTTAATTTTCTTTTCGGGAACCACTCCAGTATTGTATGTAACCAGTGAGTATTGCGGTGCATCCTGAAAATTACGGGGAGAAAACAGTGAATTAGCTTTGCTGAACAAAATGTTTTGTGCCTTTTTTCCAACCACCCACCAATCTAATACATTATCTGGCTGCATTAGCAGAAGAATATCATTGCGAACATAGAGTTCTTTCAAAAGTGCAACGAGAGCTTCTTTTTCTTGTGGAATAATCATTTGTGAATTAGATCCATTGACTGTTAAACGATGACGTTCACTGAGAGTAAAGTGTCGTTTACTCATAATTGTGGAAATAATTTCATGCACTTGACATGGAAGTCGTGGAAACCATAAGTTGAGGTAATACTTAAGTTCATCCAATACCTGATCCTGAGGAAAAGATTCTGAGGAAATAAACATATCCTCCATACTACCAAGAAGTTGGCACATTCCAGTGGTGTCTGGCTTAGTACAGTTCAACAAAATAAGGATATTCATGTCTATCCAAAGGAGATGTATCATGCTTGTCTAAGAATGCTTGAAGTGCCTTTCTTTTAGACAGTCGGGACTCACTGTCATCAAATTTGTCTTCATGGCTGCAGACTAATATGAGATGTATAGATATGGTGTTGACTCGAACATGGCCGCGAACAAAGTTTAGCCATCGAATAATCTGCTCTTTATTTTGGTTGAGGCTATCAGTTCCTTTCACGAGTAATAAAAACACAAATGGATTTTTTAAGGAATCAGCATTTAGGGTCAGCAAATTTTCTAAATGTACAGAATGACTCGCTTCAAACTCAACTTGACCACCAAAGTCATAAAATCTACAACAGTGTGCATTTTTATAGTAATGAAACTCTGACATCACTAGACCAGTGGTTGGCTCAACTACTGATTGAATTTTTTTCCTGTCATTTGTAAGCATCATTCTTAAAGTGTCAATCAAAGTAGTTTTCCCGGCAGTTGAATCCCCAAGCACAATGACACCCACAGAAGAGTCTGGAGTAAAGCTTGTCTCTTGCCGTACATGAGAACGCAATGTACTTCCTTCAATTTTAGCTCCATGCGCAGCAAGAAATTGTGGTATAGAAGAACCGTATGATTTATTACATATTAGAAATGGAGTTCCAAGTTTACTCTTTTGATTGAGACTTTTAAAACCGTCTTCCTGTTTAAAGATTTCATAAATGATCCATTCTTGCTGATATAAACAAGCATAATGAAGGGGAGTACAGAACGTCGAGTTCATAGAATTAATATCAACAACTTCAAATGCTATCTTCAGTATTGAATGTAGTACATCATCATAATCACACATAGCTAGGTAATGTAATATTGTATTTCCATGTGAATCGGTCTGTTTTAAGAGTGAAGTTTCATCAGACACCAATGATATCATATCTTCGTAAGATGTCTTATCCTTTTTAGAAGATAAAGATCTTCTTATAATTTTATCATCAACACTGTATTCATTATCATCATCATCGCTATCCTGATCATGAATGTCATCATTTCTAAGTACTCTGCGATGATAGGACAAATGATCTTCTTCATAAGCAGAAGAACGGTACCTATACTTGCTTAACTTAAAGTAAATTAAGTAAAGCAATAAAGGCATCTCAAGACTTCCTATTGATTCTTTGAAATCACGCAATAAATTTGGATTTTCTGTTGTTAAGCACTGAGCAAGCATTTTGAGATTGCATTGTTTGAAAATTTTTTCAGCAAAGTGCAATTTTTCATTGTTAAGAGCCAAAAAAAGTGGAGAATATCCATCATTGTTATACCAAGCTTTTTCATCAAAAGATAGGGACAACAAATACATTGAATTGTCTATTACTCCTTCACGAAAAGCTACATGTAGAGCTGTGTTTCCTTTTCTATTTTTAGTGTTGTGGCTACACTTTTTTGAAGATATCAGAAGTTCAACTAAACGTTTAGTTTTGCGTCTTCCTGCAAGAACATGCAATATTGTATTCCCTTCTTTGTTTCCATAAGCATCCAATTTACAGGTATCAGTAAGACCTCTGATAAACCATTCTAAAAGATCATAATTTTTTTTATAACAGGCTACATGGAGAGGTGTATCAAAATCATCATTGCGAGATAGCCTAGAACATTTCTCAACACAAACTTCAGCCATTTCTCTCATGTTTTGTCGGCTGCAAATGTGAAGAACAGTTTCACCATTTTTACTTTTTACATCTGGATAAGAATCTGGTAAATTGAGGAAATATGTCACCAATTTTATATCATTTTTCATACAAGCAAATTGCAAAGGGGTTAATTCATTCATTCTATCAAGCAAATTAATATCTTCACTTAAGTTGTAATTATTGCTTGAATCTCCCAATAATCTGATCATAGCTATATCATTTTTCCAGCAAGCGTAGTGAACAAGGGTTTGCCCCATGTAGTTTTGAAGCTTTACTGGATACAGCCTTTCTTCTGATAAAAAACGTAGCAATAATTCCAAATCTTGAAACCTTCCAGCTATATTTGCAGCTGTCTCCCCTTTTAATTTATTGACAGCTAAAATGTCAAAATGGGAATAAAAAAGGAGCAAATTTATCATGTCTTTGCTTCTTGACTTTAAAGCATTGAAAAGGGGTGTATCACCATATTTATCATGATGATTCCAAGTATTACATTGCTTTGGGTCCAGGAGGGTTTTTGCATAGTAAATGTCATTTTGGTCACATGCAGCTATATGGAGAGGGGTCTCATTAAGCCCATTAGTGATATTTACATCAGCTTTGTGTAAAATTAAGAAATCAAAAATAGATTTTTTTCTGTTTCGAATGGTAATATGCAATGGAGAATCTCCATGATTATTTCTGACATTCACATTGAAGTCTTTTGCGAACAAAAATTTTACAATTTCTAAGGAACCCCATTCACAAGCAATATGCATGCACGTGTTGCCAGAGTGATCTTTGGAATTAATGATATCAATTTCTGGCAAACAACTGAGAAGGAGATGATAGACTGTTTTGACCATTTCCACATCATTAGACATGCAGGCAGCATGCAACAGACAATCCTTACTCGTTGCCTTAACACCCACAGAGTGATTATTTCGCAAATGAATGAATAAAGCATGATCACCTCGCTTGATTGAAAAATGAAGTATATTATTTTCTTCAGTTTTAGATTTTTTTATCCTTGCATGTTGAATATACCCTGCTTCCTCATAATAGCTATCAACAGGAAGCACCCATAGGTAACTCATCATCATCATCATCATCATAACCGACATAAAAGTCTTTCTCTTCTTTCCAATTTGGCTGCACTACTTTTTTCGATGGGGGAATTGATAAAAGTGGTTTTGACACATCATTTAACAAGTAGTCAATGATATCATAGTGCCTGAGTTCACAAGCAAGAGTCAGCACAGAAGAAACATATTGCTTGAAATCAAAATTTAAAACTAAATTCAACTCAGAATAAAATAGTTTTATAGCAGCTAAATTATTACTGCGACAAGCAACATGAAGAGGAGTACCAAAGTTTTTACCATTTGTAAATGCTGCTTCAAAACTATTGGCAAGCTTTACAAAATTAGATTTGGCAAACACCTCAAATAAAATATCATCTTCAAATTGAACTAGCTTTGGTTGCTTTCGACCTTGAATGCGAGAAATACTAAAATATGTAATCAAGCGTATCAGAGCCATGGATGTTGATTGGCAAGCGACATGTAGCAGTGACATATTTCTGTGGTTTTTGCTGCCACTGCCCACTAATTTATGTTCAAAATAAAAATAAGTCATTACCAAAAATTGGCCACTTTGGCAGGCTGTATGCAATGGAGTATTGCCAAATTTATCTTTTACATCGAATCTGCAACCATAAATTTCAATGAGTGTACGCACAATATCAAACCGCCCATCCCGACATGCCAAATGAATCAGTCTTTCTCCATTTGAATTTAAGACTTGATATATGTTGAATTTATTGGATGTGATAAAAGTAACCAGTTGAGGATTATCTTTTGATAGACGGATATCTTCAAATTCTTGATAAGTACAGTCTATAAAAATAATTAAAATATAACAACAGTAAGGCTCTAAAAAAAAGTTCCACATTCCATATCATAGTATGGCCATAAAACAATAAGTTTTTACCGCAGTTAATACCGTTGAGTTCCATAATGTTTTGACTAAAACACCCACACTGTTATTAAAACATAAAAAACAGTTTAAGGCTTTTCTGTCAATTCAGTAATATTTTATAGCTAAAACCTCTTCCATAGCTATATCAGCACGCTAAGGCCATGCATCACTTGTTAAACGCTATGGGGATAGTGCACAACAATTCATATAAGAATCTAACTTGCTTCAATAAGGCTAGCTGACTGCAGTTTTGACGGGCATACCACTTTAACCGGGTTTGGACTCCGTAGGTCGTTTGCTAGCTATTGGACTTCCAACGGTAAAAAATTCCTAAGCCCTTGAATGCCCTAACATCTAGAAAACATCAATACCATGAAAACAACTTAAAATCGGATGACTTCACTTTTTTTAAACACAAAAGCACTGCCGCAAGAACACTCTTAAAAATTAAGTCCTGAATAACTCAGTGTTGATGTTAAATAGGAGACGCTGCCGCAACTATAAGCTATCAATTACATATGCTCGTTTGGAGTTAAAAATAAATTGGTGAGAATAAAGGTCCTAAAATAGGGTGTCCAGACTGTGCCTCTTGGAAAAGACCCTACGAGGTGTTATCCGAGCAATCTTTAAACAGTGAACCTGCAAGCAAAAAAACAACAAAACAACAAAAAAACAAAAAAAAAACAACCAACAACCAAAAAAAAAACAACAACAACTTTTTATTGGAAAATTTTCTAATATACGGTATAGGAAAGATTAAAATGGTAATTTAGTCAAACAGAATGGTTGTATTTTACCAAATGGCATATTGGTTTTCCTCCTTTTTTTTTTTAATCGTGCGACAGTCGTTTCACAAAACGAAATTCGGAACTTTTTTTTCATACACACACACACACACACACACACATATAATATATACTAGTGATGTGCTCTAATAGCACAAAATAGCGAAGCGAGCAATGCATGTTCCCTGTAATTGCAGCTATTCCATGCATGCTTGGTGTGGCTACAAAATACTGTCAGATTTTTTACTTTGCTATCTGTTTCTGTTTCGTTTTAGCTCTCCTCCTCCTTGCCCTGTCTTTTTCATTTCTTATCGCTCTCCTTACTAATTTTTCTTCAGGAGTTTCTAACGCCCTCAAAGCTCTTGACCGAGCGTTTCTAACGTCATCGCTACTTCGTACGGCGGGTAAACAAAACAAAATGTTGCTAAGAAGGTTACCCGGCCCGCGCAAGCGCGTAGGTGAAAGGGTACACATGTACGCCCACGCAAGAACAAAAACAATTTCTAGACCTAAATATATATATATATCGCGAACTCATTAGAGAGTCAGCTCCACTCGCTTCACTGAATTATTAAATCTTAAGCAAAAGAAAAATATATGATTATTAAAATTTATATCACGGTTATTGTACGTATATTTATTGTGTACTAATATTGTGTACTAAATAGGCCTAATGAGCATTGAATGTATTAAATTGGTAAGTATTGTATGCAAGCAATATTCCAAGGTAAAGGAGGAGTCTTAAGTTATTGCAACCCCCTAAGCTTTATTCTTACGCTTACTGTGTCCTTTTAGGGTAGTGCCAATTAGTGCTGGGCGATATACCGGAATTATCGTTACACCGCTGGAAGCAGATGGACAAGGCAAGCTCATTTCAAAGGAGATTGCAATTTGTAGACTTTGCAATAGCAGAACATCTACAAAGGGAGGCAGCACCAGCAATCTTTTCAGCCATCTCAAAAATCATCATCCTAAGGAGTATGCTTACTTAAAGTCTGCAAGCAGCAAACCTGCGAAGTCCAACCATCAGCCATCAGTCATCAGTCATCTTCATCATCTCAGCCTACACTAGTAAGTGTCGTGGACAAGCTAAAGCCATATAATAGAGATGGGAAAAAATGGCAAGACTTGACAGACTCTGTCACATTTTGCTTGTGTAAGGACGTGCTTCCAATATACACAGTAGAGAAGCCTGGGTTTCAGCGAATGTTGAAAAGTTTTGACTCACAGTAACCAACTTCCATCCAGAAAGTATTTTCCCGAGACTGCGATTCCTAAGCTCTACAACCAAGAGAAGGAGAGAGTTGTGGCAGAGTTAAGCCTGGTCAAGAACTTTGCTGCTACCACTGACATGTGGTCTAGTGAGATGGGTCAACCATTCTTGTCATATACCGTTCGCTTTATAGACAATGAATGGAAACTGCGAACGTACTGCTTGCAGGCATTGTACTTACCTGTGGACCACACAGCAAGTAACATCGCAGACGCCTTATTATCTATTCTTGAGAATTGGAGTTTGAACTCATCAAATCAAGTAAGAAAGTCCTAGTTATCTTATTATTGAAGAGCACAGAATTTTACTCACCATGAACATTTTTATATATTCTTTTAATTTTTTGGGGCAGTGGGAGTTTTATACAAACAAAATCCTTTTCTTTATGTGTGTATGTGTGTGTCAGGGGGGTGGGAGAAGGGAAAGTGGTAAGGGGAAAAATTCACATAATTGTGGAAATATTTAGACTCTTAAAAATCTAATATATATAATCTGAAATAAAAATGACTAAGAAACCTAAACTGCCAATCCCTCCATAATGTAAACTCTACACAGTGAGCGCTAAACAATGTTTATAGTTAATTGACATAATTAATATCACATTAATTCATTCAGTTCTTTATTGTTTAGTTATGTGTGACAACTGATAATGGAGCCAACATCACGTGTGCCCTAAACAGATCTTTGGCATGGCCACGATTACCATGTTTTGGTCATAATCTTCACTTGGCGGTCACTAATTCAATTAACCGATTACTTCCGGAATTAATTACTACTCGGGGCCGCCGTAAAACGGAATTCTTTTTTGGACGCGGTCGCGGTCGACCCTTCTAGAAGGAGTTACTTGAAAATTACGAGCGTTGAGACGAAGTGAAGTGAGATCGCGGAAAACAAAGTACAGACTGCTAGTACCTAGAGGGCTATTCTAGGCTACTATAGACACAGATTGGCCCTAGGCTATATTTATTCTAAGTTTCAGCGTCGGGAATGGAAAGATTATGTCATAACAACGATCACAGGCAGTAGAGGACATTAAAGGCAACTAAATTTAGAGAGAACAGAACATCAGAACTGTCTAAAAGTTAGTGGCTACTACACTATCATAAGGTAAGAATATTACTTGGACAAAATAGTCTGTTTGACATAATAAAAAATACTGTTTTGGTGGTAGCTAATTAGAACATAAACATTTGCATTGAAATAAAAAAGAAAGAAAGTTTCAAGACAGGATAGATATTGATATAGTTAGTTTCTTTGGTGCCAAGACAGAAAACAATCATGCTCAGTGCCATTGTGACACAGCCACACATCACATTCTTTACAAAACCATTGTGTGTTCATTAAAAAAAAAGTAAATACTGCTTCACGTGTGCAGTCACTCATACTGTCCACAATCGAATTTTAATAATCGTAGAAGTGCCAAATGAATGATTGGTGCCATATGGAGCTCATGCAGGTGAATGGGTAAATGACCAAAATATAAAAACAGGACTCCAAAAACTACCTAGCAACCACCTATCATGTGAAAGTACTTGTATGGGTCAACATTTGTGGTCAAACTTGGTTGCTTAGCAAATACCACAAAGTCATGGTGATCACAACATAACTGCATAATAACAATGTGCTGTATATGTATTCCAGTGCAATATTAGCAATTGTTTTGTGCATGATTAAGATTTTTATTACTATTTACTATGGGCAGTCACAGCCAGCAATGTTGCTGCCTATCAAGCATCAGGGGAGGTGCGACTGCAAGCTTGGTAAAAAATATTATCTATATATAATAATATGCTTATGTGTCGGTAACGACGATGGTGATAATGGTGACCAATGATGCCAGTGTGTGTTCATGAATAATTCATGAGCTAAACTACTGTATTCTTAATTTGCAAAAATTAGTACATCAAGCACCACAGAGTGGCGGGATACATGCTAGTTCAGTAAATATTATGTACGTAAGATGGATAAAGTACAAAAAAATGTTCAAAATGTCAAGGTTTTTTTTTGTTATTGATTTTTGCCCAGCTACCTTAGTTATGTAATAGCCATATTTATTTTATAATCAAATGTAACAGAACAATACATTAGCCGAGCTCTGGACTCCAGTTGTCTAAGCTTCCACCATTGTATGAGATAAGAGGCTGACTCATGCTGAAAGCATATGGTATATTTCTACTCTATGGTAAGTAATGTCAGTATACAGGGTTTCATACAGGATTTATTTTTTCTGGGGGAGGGGAAGAGTTTAGGAAGGAGGGGGGGAGCACACATTCGTTTGACCACAACCACATTTGCTGAAACTACACCCATGTGATTAAAAATCGTCTCAGGTCTAGAATTAGTGACATCAATCTTGGAAGACTAATGCTTATTGCAATTGAAGGACCTCAATTAACTGAAGTGAACTTCACCAAATATTAGATATATACAAACAACAAAATCACAGAATACCATTATAAATCATAACCACAGAGTACCATAAGTAGTAAATATTATTAATTTATTTCATGACGTTCTGGAGGGGGGGGGGGATCCCAGGGTGCCCCTACCTCTGTATGAAACTCTGGTATATAGTGTGTGTATGACTAAGAAATGGCTGAGCCAGTAGATCTTCCTAGCTCTAGTTGGAATGGTAGAAAGACGAAGCATTACCTATTGATTGTCTTATTCCAACCTTCATTTGCTGCTGCCAAATGAGTTATCCTCTCCTTAATGCTTCCTTTGAAAAACCAACAAAGCTCACTAGAAGATTACGTAGAGTCAACATCCATCATGCTTCAGTACAACAAACGCTAACTCAAGCTATAAACTAATCTATTTTTCTCTCTCTCTATCTCATAGTACATTTTCTTTGAACATTCAAGTTCATTATCTTAAATTCATAATTATGACTCTAAATAATAATTTTGCAGTCATTATTTAAGTGTATGATCGGGCGTAATAGGCATAATCTGCTCCCCCCTCCCCCCCATGAACTACACTAGAGCCGAAGTAAGCACTAGATACTTGCGGCATAGCGTTTTTGGCTAAGTAAGTTTTTCTGACAAAAGCCAGGATTACGCAGAGCACGGCAAGTAAACTAAAGCTTTGAAGTAGCACTAACATGTATTTTCAAAACACAGCCTTTAATATGTTTGAAGTATGCCAAATTCGTAAAATTCTAGTTCTGCTAAAATTGTTGGTTATAACTAGACATATTAAGGGTGGCCGCACACCGTCCACGCAGTTTTTGTTGATAGTTTCTATGCATGATTACTACTATTATATACTTACAGGGGCTTCTCCACTACAACACAAGCCAAACCCTTTACAACTGCGTTCTTGGTTTACTTGGTAATTCAGCTCTAGTTCACGAAACTGCTCTACTGATTCTGTGCCACTTCCGCCTACTATCCATTATTTGTGCCGGGTTTGGTTGCTAACCAGTTCGCCCTGCGCTCCAGGCTTACCCAGTAATTCAGCATGAGTTTACGAGTATTGTGCATCTGTGCGGTCTAGCTCATTATCTCATGAATACGTACGTCGTCGTTGGTCACAGGTATTATTAAATAGATGATTTATTTTTTTCACATTTTTTTTCCTTTTTATTGAAAATTTCAAGTTGTGGTGCAGTCCATTTGTTTTTAGGTTACCCGTGTGAAATATTTTTTTTATCTTTCTCATTTAGATTCCAATAACTGATATAAAATTGGGAACTTCTATTCCACTCGCAATTCTTATGAAATAATTCTGCCCCCCATTAGTCTGGCGCAGCCAGACCCTTTACCTAATCGCTACGCGGAGAAAGGATCTGAGGACAATCATGCACCTTGGCTGTTCTACAGCAAAAATTTTGGGCTGTGGTTAGTTAACATTTTGTCGTCTCTTAGGCAGCCCTTGGTGAAATGAGTGGGCATCTTACCACAAGTGTACATAACGGAGCCCTCGTTCCTGAATTATCAGTGTTGGTGGTTGCTGCGCTTGCGCAAAATACTCTGTGGTTGTACTCGGGTCAGCTCGTCCAGCAAACCGTGGGCGCCGTATCAGTAATTAGACAACTACTACCACATTCCTCTAGAACTGCCAAGGTGCATGCATGATTGTCCCCAGACTCTTTCTCCATGTAGCGGTTAGGTAAAGGGTCTGGCTGAGCCAGACTAGCCTCCCATGTCTTGTACTACTAGTACGCAAGCATTTTTTCAGTTTGGTTGTATGGGTTTTAAAAAGAGCCCACCTATATCAAGAGTAAACAAGCATCAATACAACAATAACAAGAGAGTCAGAAGAGAGGACAGTTTCTTGGAGATCCTGAGGTGAAGGCCTTAGAGCTGTGTAGCTTGAGAAGTCTTTGCTCCCAAGAAATCGAGCCTGCTGGATCCATCTGCTTGAGCTCATATGCGCAGAGCCTGGAGAACGGCTACAGGAGGAGAGGCAGCCTGGCACACCTTGCCACGTGAGCTCAGACGAGGACTACTGTATGGAGTGTTGTTGTAAACGGGTATGAGACAACCTGAAGCTAAGATACCACAACTTCACGAAGTATACTTCTGCTGCTACTGTATTGTTGTTCCTGCTCGCGTATTATCAAACGGTGGGATATTGGCAGGGAATAAATTAAAGTCCGGATCTATGGGTGGTGCACATTGCTATGTGCGGCCACCCTTAAGAAATTAGATCGTCACATGTGAATAATCTGATCGATCCTTTATGTGAATCTATTAAAATAGATTCATACGCTGCAGCATGTAGAAGTCAATTAAATCAAGCATTTGTTTCTAAGCCATAGGCCTTTACCACAACAATATTTTATTTGCATCTTTAGATTTTCATCATTGCTACATTCTAAAACATTGCTTTATTGATAGTACACGAGTCTAACTGAGTAGTGTTTCTCGCATCACGGCGCGAGTTCTGGAACTCGCCAGAGCTTACAACTGTGCCATAAGCTAGAGCTAACAGATGTTTATCTATTTCTGCCATAATATTTTTTGAAAAAACAAAACAAAACAAAACAAACAACAACCCGTATGGCTTTACCTGTGGATACTGAAAAAAAATATTCACTGTGTTTAGGTTGATTTTCCCAAAACTGGTCACATATTATGTTAGTAGTCTAGCGCACATTTTTGGATCCATCAATGGCATCCACTTTATCAGTCCAATAAGCAGTATTGAGATATGGCTAACACACATTAGTCCCCTACCATTAAAATATAGGTAATAAATTACTTTATTTATAAGAAATTTTGAATATTTTATTATCATTAGGACCATGGATTACAAACTTCAGATTTCCAATGAATAATATGTTAATAAACATAGATCGCCATTAACGAGCAGCTGCTCGGCAGATTCATGGAATGCGTGTACCTACTGGACACCATTCATATGTGTTTTCTTTCTTGATGCATGCGTTTCTAACAATAACAATTGTGAATAACTGAAGGACCTTATGAATGCATGTGTGTATTTTTGTGAGTGCTTATGTGCTGCATGAGTACAAATACATTAGGATATCAATTCGATTCCTTGCCAAATAGCTTTTTTTTCTTCCTCTTCATGCTCATATACCAGTCTTAGAGTCGGTTTTATAGTGTTATACCCCCAATACATTTGTATGTCATTCATTCTTTGTAGCTTGTTTTAAATAAATTCACAACTATTCAGCTGAATCCACTACTAAAGGCGCCCAGGCGTTGATATGTGATGGCACTCTTAACCCAATAGCAGGTCATTACACCATTAGGTAATACCTGGCTTTTTTTCTTTCTTTCTTTGGTACTCAACACTCTTGCATAAAAAATTGACTACATGTAGTAGGAATATCGACCTATTCACAGAACAGTGCCAGAGGAATTTTCATTGTCCTTCCCAAGAAGTGAAAGATCAATTTAATGCACACCCACTCATTTCTTGCACTCACATTGTTGCCATTACATTCACATACTTTAATTGTATTCAATTTTGGAATAAGTAATTTTTTTCATTCAGAAAGAATTAAACAAAAGTAATGAATTGTATTGCGCAGGGCAAAGACAGCTTGTGCTATAGCTCCCAAATTTTGAGGATGTCACTCCCATGCCCCGTGCAATATCTACCGATACAAAAAAAAAAGAGCTAGGTGCTGTGCTTCATCAGATTTTCCCAAACCGGGTCACAAATTGTAATGATCAGGTTGCCAAGATGGACAATAATACAGTAGCGATGAGGCTTCCACAAAAATAGTAATTCACATAATTTAATCTTTAGCCTTTCACTGCTGAGTCACAAGTGTTTGAGATCAAAATCTGGCCAACCTAAAGGATATGTAAGTTGTACTGGCATTGCTATTGGTAGACAGAAACTCGATGCCCATGCAATGCTCGCCTTATAAAAAGGACGATTTCCCCCCACATGCCAATAACACTGAATGCTTCATTAAGAAAGAGCCAAAGGCCACACATTTTATACACTATATGTGAGTGGGTCTAGGAAAAGGGACCTCATGGCGCAACCCCCCAAAAATTGAGTTTTTTATGCTAATATAAAGCTACAATTTATTTCAACTTGGTGCTAAAATCCTGGAGGGTAAAACCTTTGACGCGCAGAGAAACTGGCAGTTGAACTGGTCTGTATTCAGCAAAGCAATTGAACTAGAAATCAAGAAAACATAAATTGAATTGCCACTTCCGGTATAATTAACGTTTTCAGTATGCAATTAAATCGTGCAGCCATTTTTTAATGGCAAGTACGAAGTTTTGCGTGGAGTTCTTTTTAGCTTTCATAGCGTCTCACAGCCAGTCTTGTCGGAATCTTTGGCTACTCTACTCGATGTAGTGGTAAACTTTCAGCCAGAGGTACATTTGTAAGTTGTAGAGTGCATGCAATAGTCTCAAAGCTATGCCGTTTTTTTTTAGCTGCTTGTTTGAAACTCTGCCCATCCCCCATTTATTGTACTTTGAGAACAAGAGAGAATAAAAAGTAGCTCATCTTTTCACAGCACGCTTCGGGTCTTTTAAGTTGTTTTGACATTTGAAATTTGGCATAGACGTAGAGTAAGGGTCACTAAGACTAATTCTGCAAAAAACAACAATCGGAGAAAGAAAGAATTTTTCCAATGACTTACTCCTGGAGCCTAAATCGCAATTTCAATTTTTGCGCCGTAAGGTCCCTTTTCCCAGACTCGCTCACATATTAGCATGATTTGATGTTATTAGATTGTATTCAAGAAGTTGCCGGCCCCAACAATATTTCACACCCCCCTCCCCTATAGCCTGGGCATACAAGCAGTTCCTAAAATAACATCACTGAATTTATAGACACTTAAGTAACCACATTAACATCTGAAAACATTCAGATTGTTTGGCTTTGAACACAATGTGTGTGTGTGTGTGTGTGTTTATGTGTGTGAGTTTGAGGGTGTGAGTTTGAGGGACATAGGAAAGGTGATCACATAGACAAGAGACATATGCAGACACGTAACCTCGATACCATGATAAAAATAATCAGTGATTGTGATTTTTTTCTTTAATTTCAATACTTGTCTTAAAATTGGGTATTTAATTACCACCCATAGTATAATCTATATAATACATTTATCAATAGTCCCAAAAACAACTTAGAAAACATGCCTGGTGTGAGTGTATATGTGACCGTCTACAGGAAAATTGGGCCCAACGCGGCGTGCGTAAATATCGAGAAAAGATCGATAGATTTCTTAGAAATGTATTGTTTCAAGCCGACGGAAGGGAACGGTTAGGTCTATTATAGTGGGTGTGGGCCTGCATCCAGAGAGCCAGACGGCCCACAAGAGGAAGGAGCAAAGATGAAGATGAAGATAAAGATGAACATTTATGTGCTATATGTTTATGTCAAGCAATATTGAGTGTTGTTGAGTTACGTCATTTATTGGTGTTGTGCGCATGTGCCGGTCATTGAACTATTATCATTGTGTGTGGGAGTAGCGCCAAAAGTCATGTGTGTTGCACGTGAGTCTCGAAAGCATATAAGCCAGAGAGACCCGCGTGCATTTCAGTCTCAACATAATTAATTACAAGTAATAATACTAATTCGGATAAGTCCGTCTGAGATTCTGGTGGCAGCAATCAATAAGCTGACCGACCAGCTACAGTCTAGATTCGTCTAGGAAGGTGCGTGCCTTGAAGTCCAACTAAGGGGCCCACAACTGGCGGCAGCGGTGGTCCGTTCTACAGTGCACGGTGGAGCGGCAGACCTCGTGGATTGAACTCGTTCTTCCCCTACGGTCAACTCGAACTCTGAAGATCCGTCTTCGACTTACCAGTGGAATTCGTTCCTGAACATCTTCGGTACCTGGGATCCGTCCCACATCGATAGTAGACCCGTCTACTGTGGCAGTATCCGTTCTGACAATACTTCGTTTACTTCAGCGGCTAGATCCATTGTTTGTGGACATTTGGAACTTTGCGTGGTGGTTGTGTTGTATTTATTATTGTATTTTCATATTTTCACTTCATTTATTTTTGTACAGGTGGTCGGTGTTTCTTCTTCTGCGGAGGCAAGCATGCCAGAGACGAAGACAGTGGCAGAGAAGCGGAGGGCTACCAAGAAGACCGTATTAGGTCCCGACCCTGGATTCAAGCCTTCCCATGAGCCGCAGATTGAGGATAGGTCTCCGTACCCGATTCGTAGAACTGATGATGTGGCGAGAAGTCGAGCAGCAAGAGAGGAATCAGGGGAGGAGTATGGTGAGGGGAACCGGGATAGATTGGCCACACTTGGTGCGCAAGCGCAGGAGTTGTGGGGAGAGGCCAGTAGTGGGGAGTTTACTGCTGAGGAGGGTGTGTTTAGAAGAGTTCGGGATGTTAGTAGGAGTAGTGAGCGTAATGAGGAAGAAGTGAATGTGTCGGTGAACACGGAGAGGCCTATGAGTATTGGGCCTGGGGCTAGTGAGAGCCTGGGTTGTGCTACAGGTGTTAATGGATTTCAGGGGCTTAGCTTAGTGTTAATGCAGATGGAGAAGATGGCAACCCAGAGACAATTAGAGTCTATGGAGTTGATGAGGACTATGAAGGAGTCTGATAGAAGTTGCAGGATTGCTGATAGGAGGGAGTTAGACAGAAAGGCTGAGGTGAGAGAATTTCGGTTGGAATTGTTAAAAGGTTTGGGGAATTTTAAGGAGGGGTCTCAGTTGATGGGATACCTTTCGAAGTTCGAGAGGGTAATGGCTGACTGTCAGATAGGTGAAGACTCTTGGGTGGAGAGGTTGTTTGCACACTTACCAGATAGGCTGTGTAACAGAGTGGCTGGGATGAGAGATGATGGGCGTGCGTACAAAGACATCAAGAGCGCATTGCTACAGGCTGTGGGGGAGACGCCCCGCACCTATGGACATTTGTTGTTTGAGGATAGGTCTGAGTCTTTGAAGAGCAAGTCGGCTACGGAGATTGTGGAATTCATTGAGAGGATGTGTCAAGGAATGTTTGCCAACTGCAAGACTGTGAGTGATTGCATCGCGGCCTTGGCAGCCGCGTACACTCACCGAGTGCTGCCTATGACGGGACGCTGCTACTTTGAGTCCAGGGACGTTGTCACAATGGCTGACCTTCGTGATGCGTGGGAGCTGTGGCTCTCTGGTAGGCAGAAGGGGAATTTTTATAGGCCATTGGTGAGTGGTAATGGTTCGGGTAGCAGTGGAAGTGGTAGTAACAAGGGCGGCAGTAGTAATGGAGTGTTTGGGGGTTATGGTAGTGGGGGTATTTCGTGTTTTGCGTGTGGAGGTAAAGGGCATAGGTCGTTCGAGTGTCCTAAGAAGTCTAATGAGCTTGGGAGTGGTGGTACTAGTGGTAGTCCTAGTGTTATTGGGACTGGGATTAAGTGCTTTACTTGTGGTAAGGAGGGACACAAGTCTCCGGACTGTCCTTCCAAGAAGGTGGGAGGTTCAGTGAAAAGAAATTTTCAACTTAGGAAGGTGTCAGTCGTCAGGGCTGGTGGAAGATCAGGAAGTATTGTGAAAGGGAAAGTTAATGAAGTTGTGTGTTCCATCTTGTTAGATACGGGGGCTGAGATTGCTATGGTCCCCAGGTCTGTTGTGGGGGATGATTGCATTGATTGTGGGGATGTGAGAGTAGCTGGTGCTGTAGGAGAGCCAGTAGTGTTTAGGAGCACTAAGGTAGTGTTTGAGATAGCTGGGAGATGTGTCTCTAGGCTTTCTATTGTGGACAATAATGAGAGAAGTGATAGCTTGTGTATTTTTCCAGTCGACTTGAGTAACGCTGAGGAAGTTGAGTGGGTGAGTAAAGCTGTGATTGAGTCGAAAGCAAAGTGTGAATCTAGTGTGAATGGGGAGTTTACAAACAAGGTTAACATGTTAACCAGGGCTCAAGCAGCAGTAGAGAGAGAGCTAGATGTGTGCGATGGTGATGGTAGTGCTGAGGATCTGTGGTGTGTGATTGATGATGAGGAGTCTGCCGGGAAGGATGCTGAGGTAGTGGAAGAAGATGGCAGTGCTTCGGTGGTAAGGGGGGAGGATGGATCGCAGCAAGTGAGTGACAGGGAGAGTGTGGAAGAGGTAGACGTTGGAGATGGATGTGAACCTGTAGAATTTGAGAGATTGCACGAATGTGAAAGTGAAGGTGACAGTTTATTGTGTGATTTGGCTAAGGAAATTGGTCCTATGTCGGTGGGTACGGATGGGAGGGACTGGAAGGAAGCTATTCTGAAAGATGAGAGTGTGAGAGTTTGGCGGGAGCTAGCAGATAGAAGCGAAAGAGGGTTTAAATGGGTTAATGGTTTATTAGTTCGTGGGATGATTGTTGATTGGGAAGAAAGGAATGATGTAGCTGTAGTGCCGAGAGAGTTTAGGAAGTTAGTATTGTCGTTAGGACATGAGAAGGGGGGACATCTGTGTGCAGATAAGGTGTTGAAGCTAATTGGGAAGCGTTTTGTTTGGCCGGGTATGGCGAAAGATGTGTTAGGGCATTGCAGGGCTTGTCCGACATGTCAGGTCAAGTCAAAGCATGTACCGAGGAGGGCTCCAATGGTGGACAGACCCTTGCTGTCCGAGCCTTTTGAACAAGTTGCCGTTGATATAGTGGGGCCTTTGCCAAAGGGAAAGGGTGGTTGTAGGTATTTGCTTACATATATTTGCCTAGCCACCAGGTGGCCTGAAGCAGTACCTTTGAGGTCAGTGACGGCCAAGGCAGTAGCTGATGGTTTGTGGGAAATTTTCTCAAGAACGAGTATACCTGAAGTAATCTTGACGGATCAGGGTAGCCAATTCATGGGTCGTGTGATGAAAAGTCTGTGTGAGTGGTTAAGTATTGAACGCATCCGTACTTCTCCATACCATCCTCAATCCAATGGGGTGGTGGAGAGGATGCATGGCTCCCTTAAGGCCATCTTAGGGAAGTCAGTTGAGAGTGAGAAAGATTGGGTGGGATTTGTGTCTCTAGCCTTGTTTGTATTGCGGCAAATGCCACATGCAGACTCGGGGCACAGTCCTTTTGACTTGGTGTACGGATTTCGTGTCCGTACGCCTTTGGATGTGTTGTACCATTGTTTGGCAGAGAGAGAGGATGGGGAGAAACTTGGGATTTGTGATTGGGTCGGTAGAATGGCGGAGAGGTTAGACCTAATGAGGGATTCGGCAGTGTTGAACATGGCGGTAGCTAAGGTGAGGAGGAAAGTGTATTTAGACAAGGGGACTAAGCTGAGGGTGTTCGAGAAGGATGAGTTGGTACTGTACAGGGTTCCGGGTAGGTCTAGCAAGTTAGCTGACTCCTGGGAGGGACCATATGTGGTTCTAGAAAGAAAGGGGGAGGTAAACTACAAGATTGGGAAGGTTGGTGCTGAGAAACATAGCAGAGTAGTTCACGTGAACAGTTTAAAGAAGTATAGGGAGGAGTTTTGTATTAATCGATTAGATGTGGTAGTGGATGAGCAGGAAGAGAAGGGATGTGTGTTAGAGGGTGTGTGTGAAGGGTATGATGATGTGTGTTTGCAGGGTTTGTTAGTGGAGTTTGGGGATGTGTTCTCGGAGTCACCGGGGAATACAAAGGTTGTGGAGTTGAGTATTGAGACAGAGGGCAAAGGGCCTGTGAGACAAGCACCGTATTCAGTGCCATTAGGAATTAGAGAGAAGGTTGCAGAGGAATTGAGAGAGTTGGAGCAGCAGGGAATTATAGAACGGTCAGAGAGCCATTGGGCGTCGCCCCTGGTTCCGGTAAGAAAGCCAGGTGGTAGAGTGCGTCTGTGCGTTGACTACAGACGCCTCAACGAGATCACGGTCAAGGAGCCATACTTCATTCCATCTCTGGACGAGATGGTGGAGTTAGTCGGTGGAGGGAAGGTCTTGTCGAAAATTGACCTGTCGAAAGGCTTCCATCAGGTGGAAGTAAAGCCTGAAGATAGAGACAAAACTGCATTTGTTTGCCCCTTTGGCAAATTCCGTTACAGGAGGATGCCGTTTGGTCTGGTGAACGCGCCGTCAGTCTTCCAGAGGTTGATGGATCTGGTGCTGGTCGACTGTAAGGATTTCTCCCGTGTGTATATAGATGATATCTTGGTGGCGTCTTCCAGTTGGGGAGAGCACATGATCCACCTGCGCAAGCTGCTTGGGGTTCTGCGGGAGGCAGGCCTCACGTGCAAACGAGCCAAGTGTGTGTTTGGTAGAGCAAGATTGATGTTTTTGGGACACTGTATTGGAGACGGGAGTGTATCGATACCTGAGGCGAGGGTGGAGGCCATTAGGAACCACCCACTTCCTAGGTCAAGGAAACAGTTGAGGAGGTTTTTGGGTATGGTTGGTTACTATAGGAGGTTCGTGGAGGGTTACCATTGTTGGTCCTCCGTTTTGACGCCACACACGTCCAAGTCTCTGGTGGGCGAACTGACGTGGAATGAGGAGATGCTGGCCGCCTTTAGAGGTTTGTGTCAGTCATTGTCATGTAACATATGTTTGTGTGTGCCGAATGCGTGTGACTGTTTTGTATTAGAAACGGACGCCAGCTGTACTGGAGTGGGGGGAGTATTGTCTGTAGAGCGTGAAGGAGAGAGATTGCCTGTGGGATTCTTCTCGAAGCAACTCCATGGTGCCCAGAGGAGGTACTCCGCACAAGAGTTAGAGGGGTTGGCTCTGTATGAGTCAATCAAGCATTTCTCTTATTTCCTGTATGGGAATGGTTTCACTGTGATCACTGACCACAAGGGTCTGGAGGGTTTGATGACAAAGAAACAGATGAACAGGAGATTGTATGGGTGGGCTCTGAAGCTTACGGAATTCCAGTTTGTGATCATCTACCGGAAAGGAGTGGAGAACAAGGTGGCAGATTGCCTCAGTCGGTGCTATGGAGACGAAGCCAGTGAATTGGCAGTGACGGAGTCACCCGCTCAACGGGAGGGGGGAGATGTGGGCCTGCATCCAGAGAGCCAGACGGCCCACAAGAGGAAGGAGCAAAGATGAAGATGAAGATAAAGATGAACATTATGTGCTATATGTTTATGTCAAGCAATATTGAGTGTTGTTGAGTTACGTCATTTATTGGTGTTGTGCGCATGTGCCGGTCATTGAACTATTATCATTGTGTGTGGGAGTAGCGCCAAAAGTCATGTGTGTTGCACGTGAGTCTCGAAAGCATATAAGCCAGAGAGACCCGCGTGCATTTCAGTCTCAACATAATTAATTACAAGTAATAATACTAATTCGGATAAGTCCGTCTGAGATTCTGGTGGCAGCAATCAATAAGCTGACCGACCAGCTACAGTCTAGATTCGTCTAGGAAGGTGCGTGCCTTGAAGTCCAACTAAGGGGCCCACAGTGGGAACGACTTAAGCTACGACGATAAAACTTGGAGAGCTCACTATCTGGACGCCGACAACTCTGTAAGTGCAAAAAATTTTTTTCGAAGGGTGCCGCGTTGTGCCCGGTTTTCCTGTAGACGGTCACATATGATCTCTGTGTGTCTGTCAGGCAAATGGGAAGAGCGTTTCAAAATGGAGAGTGGGGCAGTAAACATGTTTAGTTTACACTTCAAATCAAACTTACAATTCTTTGCAACTTCATCTTCCTTCCGGGTAACGGAGGCATTATCACAGTCTGCTAAAAATATTATGATAAAACTACAGAATGAAAAAAAAAATTGATAAAAGAATAATGATGTTTCACCTTGGACTGAGAGCTACTGATTCGGAGAATCGTTGATAGCAACATCAATTGAGCCTTCTATAAACAAGCAAATAAAAATGTAGTCAGTCAGAATGAGAGTACACTAGACATACCCTACTACATAGACGACCACTACTACACAGACATACACTACTACACAGACATATACTTCTACACAGATGACCACTACTACACAGATATATACTATTACACAGGACCTTCAGAAGTTAATTTATTTTTTCAAGCCCAGTTGTTCTAAATTTTCTATAGAATTATATTACAGAAAATTTCCATAGGATGCCCTGCCAAATTTTAGAATTTATTTATTCTTATTAGAACTTCTATTTATAGCACACATAGGGAAAGAGGGTCTGATACATATCCTAGCCTAAGTATACCAAAAAATCCATAACCTATTATATTCCATGCTATAACAATGACAGGAAAAGTCCGGGCTGCATATAGTAAATATATGGGGCTGCCCCCCTCCTCAAAGAGATGGGTGCTCTCATCACTGTCTACACCTTCGTCGTAGCAGCGGCTGAGGCCATCAGCAACGTCATTCAACGACCCGCGTCGATACTCCACTTCGAATTCGTAGTCACACAGCTTAAGTGACCAGTTCAGTAATCGTCTGTTTTCTTGTTTCCCATGTTTGAAATTCAAGAGGCCCTTGTGATCGGTAATAACGGTGAACTTACGACCGTACAAGTAGTATGCAAAATGTCTGATGGCTGAATATACTGCTAGCCCCTCCAGCTCTTGGGCTGAATATCTACACTGAGCTCCCCTGAGCTGTCTTGAATGGAAGGCAATGGGGTGTTTCTCTTGCCCCTCTCCCCTGACCACTGATAATACCGCTCCAATGCCCGTCCTGCAGGCATCCGTCTCAAGGACATATACATCATTACACAAAGGCACACACAACGAAACATGATGACACAAACACTCACACAATTGGTGGAAGGCCTCATCCATGGCCTCGGTCCACACCAGGGGGCCCGGCAGCCTCGACGACGTGTGGGGCGTCAAAACCGACGACCATTCGTGATACCGTCGAACGAACTGGCGGTAAAAGCCCACCACCCCCAAGAACGACCTGAGCTGACGGCGCGTCTTGGGACGAGGGTGATTACGGATCGCCCTGACCTGCGCCGCTGGGACGGCAACCACACCCCCTCCAATTTGATGCCCCAGGAACGTCAGGTGGCTCCTCCCAAACTCGCATTTCTTCTTCTTACAGGTTAGGCCTGCCTGCCTTAGCCTGTCCAACACCACTCTCAAATGTTTCACATGTTCACTCCACGACTCACTCACAACTAAAATATCATCTATGTACACACGGGCAAATTGATCTTGTTCACACAACACACTATCCATGAGACGTTGGAAAACGGACGGTGCATTCGTGAGCCCAAACGGCATCCGAACGAAACGGAATTTGCCGAACGGACACACGAAGCATGTCTTGTCCCTGTCACTCTCCTCGACTTCCACTTGGTGGAATCCTTTGCTAAGATCTATCTTACTGAGTACCTTCCCTTTCCCCACCAGCTCCACCATTTCATGGAAACTCGGGATGTCGTATGGTTCACGCTTCGTCACTGAATTTAACTTCCGGTAGTCTACACATAATCTGACACTTCCATCTGGCTTTTTGACTGGCACCAACGGCGCAGCCCACTTACTCTCACATTTCTCAATTATTCCAGCTCTCAACAAGTTCTCAATCTCACACTTAACTTTCTCTCTGATTCCCAGCGGGACTGAGTAAGGTGATAGCCTGATCGGCTCACACTCCCCAGTATCAATAGACATCTTCACACTCTGGTTTGATCCCGGCTCATCCGAAAACACATCTGGAAAATCACTCAACACACCCTGCAACTCATCCTCACAAAATCCTTCACACACTCCACTCAAAATTTTTCTCTCCTCGCTCTTGTCTTCAATCACCACATCCAATCTCTTTATATCGTAACATTCACAAAATTTCTTCAGACAATTGATATGCACGATTCTCCCATGTCTCTCTTTCCCTAACTTAGCTATTCTGTAATTCACGCTCCCTCTTTTCTCTGTCACAACATATGGACCCTCCCAAGAGTCACTCAATGCACAACTCATCCCCGGTATCCTATATAAAACTTTCTCCCCAATCTCAAAACTTCTCAACTTAGTACCCCTGTTTAAATATTTTAACCTTGATTCCTTGCTAACCACTCCCTTAACGATGGCAGCATCCTTAACCAACTCAAGTCTTTCAGACATTTGAAGTACCCAATCACACACATTTAGCTCCTTGCTCTTACACTCAAACAGTCCATAAAACATAGCATCAAGGGGGGTTCTGACCCTAAACCCATAGACAAGGTCGAATGGGCTCAGGCCAGTGTCTGCATTCGGCATTTGCCGAAGTACAAACAAGGCATAATCCAGCTGATCCACCCAGTCGAGCTTTCTTTCCACTGCCTTCCCCAACACAGACTTCAATGTGCCGTGCATCCTCTCCACACAACCGTTTGTTTCGGGATGGTATGGAGAGGTGCGAACTTTGTGGATTCCCAACCAATCACAGAATTCATTCATCACCCGGCCGCAAAACTGGCTCCCCTGGTCACTGAGGATTCTTTCAGGTATACCAGTACGCGAGAATATCGCCCACAACCCAGCGAGAACACTCTTGGTTGTGACACTGCGCAGAGGCACAGCATCAGCCCATTTGGTTGCCAGACAGATGCAAGTTAGAATGAACCTGTTTCCTCCTCGCCCCTTCGGTAACGGACCAACCAGGTCTATCGCCACAGACTCAAAAGGCTCGGATAACATAGGCCTCTCCACTGCTGGTGCCCACCTGGGTCTGTGCTTGCTCTTAAACTGGCAGATACGGCACTCTGCTCAGTGGGCCAAGATGTCCTTAGCCATCCCGGGCCACACAAAATGTCTCTTCACCATTTCATACACCTTCTCTCCGCTTAAATGTCCTCCACTCTCATGTCCAATCGTCATCACTTTATCTCTGAATTTCTTCGGCACACACACTACATATCTGAACTCTTCCCACGCTGTAAACAAGTTCTTCACTAAAACACCATCTTTCCAACTAAAACCCCTTAACTTCTTATCTGCTAAACTCCTCCACGTACTCAAGCTCTCATCTGTTAAAGTCAACTTTCTCAATTCACTCCCATCTGAACCACTCCCAACCGGCTCCAACTCCTCCACAAACTTCTTTAACCCTTCATCACACTCAGGCAACTGAGACAGATCCTCCAAAGGAGTGGGCGTACCCAACATTTCGGGGTTGTCCTCATCAACTGTAGGCGTAGCTGGTTCCGGGACAGGAACGAAATCCACCCTTTCCAACTCGTCGCCATCAACATAGGACTCTGAACACACGCTTGCCTCGACAGGAACTTCCTCCTGCGCATGCTCGCATGCATTCTCTATCTCTGGTTCCACACTACACCACAAATCATTACACACAACATCTGGGTCGTTCACATTTTCTTTCTCTTCTTTTGCCATCGCCCTCGTCATCGCACACATCTGGGCAGACGTACTAGCCCTATAACTCTCAATAGCCTCAGTGTAAGCCTTAGCCTCACTTTGGTCGGTTACATTGAAGGGCACGATGCAAGACACTCCTGACTGACAATCACTACCCACAATAGTTTTCACGGTTGTACAATGCCCTCCTATCTCAAACTTGCAAATCACAGCTACGCACGACACCTCTTTGCCGTCAAAGCCCCTTACCAACACATTCCCTACTGACTGACCGTCCTTAGGCACTAACGCCCTTGGAACCGAACCTAACTCCGCCCCCGAATCTATCAAAATCTCTGTACACACACCATTAACCTTTCCCATTGCCACATTCTGTATCTTTGCTCCAACCTCACCCACTGAAATAACAGACATTTTAGTCTTTTCCTTCTCCTGTTTTACTAAGGGCGCTCCTACCTTCTTCTCCCTGCACTCTGAGCTGCGGTGGCAACGTTTCCCGCAGTGAAAGCACACAACAGTATCTGGGGTGAACCCTCTTCCCACTGGTCTTCCCTTCTTACACTCGGGAGACTTGTGTCCACGCTCACCACAATTAAAGCATCTCACAACCCAACCACTTGCATTCTCCACACTCACCCTATCCTTGTTTGCTGGCTGACCCCGCCCACTATTATAATCATCACCACTTCTCCCATAATTATCACACCTTCTCACAAACCTAGCACCATCATAAGGACCACTCCCCCTAGCCCTAAATATATTACCCTTCTCACGGGTACTCACCCAATTCTCCATTGCATCTCTCAATTCATCCCACTTAGTAATAGATTTTGATTCCAAATAAGCCTTCCCGCTCTCTGGCCAGCGTTTCCGTAGGAACGACAGGCCAAAGGCTAACAGTACCTCCTCCACCGATTTGCACCCCTGTGCTACACCACACAACACACGCTTCAACCATGCAAACATCTCACTTCCTGACATCCCTTTCACTGTTTCACTATTGGCATCCCACAACATATACCCATACTCTGATCTTGTTTCACCTACTGCCTTCAACAATGCACTCTTTATCGTCCCATAATCAGCACTCTCATCTCTCAGCACGTCCACTCTTTCGCTCAACTTGTCCGTTAGCTTAGGGTACAGTCTCTCAGGCCAATCAATCTCTCTAATACCACTCTCTTTCATAATTCGCTCGAACTTAGCTAGGAACGCACTTAGCTCACTCCCCGCTTTATACGTCCCCAACCCTTTCAGTTTCTCAATCATCAGTTCTTTCCTATCTTTTGACTTACTGTCATGCTCCCACTTATCATTATTTCTTCTCCTTTCCTCCATTCTCGCATCAAACTCGATATTCCACTTACGCTCTTCTCTCTCATATCTCTGCTCATCTCGCTCCATCATAAATCTCATCATCATTGCTAGCTCACTAGTGCCACTCCCAGACATCTCACTTGACAACTCTGGGGGTAATTCCTTGGTTTTACTCTTACATCCTTTGCTCCGCCCACTAGACGTACTGCTAGTCGTTCTCAATGCCATGCTGACATTATCGGACTCAGTTAACTCTACTTCACCATGCTCGTCATTCACATTTCTATCATCCACCACTTCCATCTCCTCAGCCCCAGAGCCACCTACCCATTCATCCTGGCACATCTCCTCGGAGAGGCCAGTCGCCTCTCCCAGCTTGCGAAGATCGTATCCCGCGCGCTCCGCCAACACCGGCCTGTGTGAGGGCTTGTAGGCCCGCCCGCCGAGTCCATCCGAGGCAACCTTCCTGGCAGCCCGCTTCTTATCCACCACCACGCCCGAATCCGCCATGACACTCCAATGCTTTCCAATGGCCCGGAATAAGACCTGCACAAAAATAAAGCAACACAATGGCACTTGTGAAAATAGAAATCAACACTATAGAGACTTTAACACTTCTGAAAAAATAAGATTAGAACTCAACACGCAACAAAGCTTTTACAATCTGAAATCACACACACAATAATTCCGTTCACTATTCCACACACAACACAAAACACCAGATACAGTTTACAAGTTCCAGTCGATTGTAGTCCCGGGGAGGGAGACGTAGAATCGAAAGGCAGTCCGTAGACGATAGAGATTGTAGCCACAGCCCAACTCCACAATTGACCGTAGTCGAGGTAGGTTTGGAAACGAATTCCCACTGGTATAGAGCTCCAGACGTCTCCAGAAGCTCAGTTGTCCGCCTAACCGTAGTAAGGACCACCGCTGCCGCCAATTATGTGGGGAACTTCGAGCTCCGTAGACCTCTGGTGCCCACACGCTTGCGCTTGCAGTCGGTATAGGGTTATATCGCTGCCACCAGAGTTCTGGGGCCTTCTGCTCTGACCGTAGTCTCAGACATTGTTAGTTACAGATAGGACAGAACTGCTGGGGTCATGAGTGGGTGAGGGTTTTATACCAGGCCGCACACGTGACCCCAACTACGTAATACTACAATTAACAAATTAGGTAACATGACCAAATATGGTAACACAACATAAGCCTCGTGGCACGCAAAATGAATATGATTAAGTTATGATGCGCATGTGTAGTTCTAGTTCTAATTAATGTTCTCTTCCTCAATTTTCTCTTTTACTTCCTCTTCTCTGTTTCTCCTTTCTTCTGTCTGCTTCTCTCTTCTCTCCTGCCTGAATGTGAGGCCTCCAGGCCCACAGGGGCTGAGATTAACAAGTTCGAGAATATGGCACTTGTCACGCAACAGGAAGGACAAAAACAACTGTTTTAAATTTTAAGGAGGGGCAATGAGAGTAAAACATAGGACCCTTATAGTACTTGTCACCTATGCTGTTTTCAGTCAAATGTTAGTATTATAAGATTTCAAGGGAGGGTGATGGCTTTTCTAGGGAGGAAACAAAAACCCCTTCTGTGCCCTCTCCCCTTATATGGGTGCGTCCCTAAATATAATTATACATGATTACAGCAACATCGCATTCAATTCTAAAAGGGTAACACTCACTCGGTTCAAGAATAGCAATGATTTCTTCATAATATACACGAATGTTTGGAGCTGATATGATAGAGACGAAGGTTTGTAAGTGACGAGGATTGAGTTGTACTTTGTCTTGTAAACACGACAGCACCATACTGACTTTCTCAGTAGAGGAGAGCTTGACATCAGAATCCTTGAACTTGTTGTATATGTCTGGCTTTATCAAACCTTTAATGTTTAACTCTTCCAATATGGGGCTGAGATTATCTCTAAGAGCTAGTTCGAGAATATGCCGCTTGTCTCGCAACAAAATGAGCTCTTCCTCAGAACTCGCCATTCTGATGCAATTTTCTCTCAGCTGGGAATGCCCCCACCCAAACTATTGCAACAACGGCAAGTTTTGGGTTCAAAAGCCGTCAGTGGTTTCAGAAATACTTCAAACTCAGACACACATTACCACACAAAGCCAGAGTAGTACTTTCACCCGCTGCTAGATAGAAACGAAAAAGTCGTCAGCCTAAATCGTCAGAGGCAGCATGCAGGCGGCAATTTCAGGTCCGAAGGATCGAATGACGTAATGGGAATATTTTTGTGTTCGCTCCGTGTTCGCTCCGTGTTCGTTCCGTGTTCGCTCTCCGTGTTCGACCCTCGTCCCAAGATATGGCTAAAATTTAGACACCACCACACCACGCGCATGCCCGGAACGCGCGCGGTATGTAGGCCTACTTTGTTGTTGAATGAGACTTCGTGACATAATTTGGTTATTACTAGTGATGTGCTTGAGCACAAATGGCGAGCGAGCTAAAGACTATACTATTATGATTTTGACTTCTAGCACTGAAGCTACTGAAAATAAGGTCCAGTTTTTAAATTTAGCATACAGGGTAAAGGGATTTCAGTGCCATAGTAACAACTCTCTGCAACTGCTTGAACTGGAAAGGAAAAAACAACACAAACAGATCACGGTTATTTAAACGTTTTTCCTTGTGATATTCTATTAGCTACTTTAGGGTTGTAACACTACAATCTTTGACCAACGGGACATGCACCTACAGATTACCTTCGTGGTATTCTAGTGGGACAATGTATTTTCAAGTAAATACTGGGGTGCGCACCGGCCTTATAACCATGACCCACAGAGCGCATTGACTTTACCACCGCCACTACTCGAATAGAAATGGAAGTCCCTTAAGTTTTCAAGTTTTAACTGCACCCGCAAAAGAATTCAAAACGGTAAACAATTCAATTTCTAGGGTGATACGGGGACTGATCGATAAACCAGAGGATTCTGTTTAGTGCAATTTGGGACGGGGTCGACCACATAACTAACACAAAAACGCGAGGGTCAAAGTACAAAATGACATACATACGTCCATACATAATATACAAATAAATAAATAAACATCCCCGATTTTCGATTGTGTTACCCCTGTAAGTGTCTCGCTCGCTACGCTCGCTCGCCAATTATATATTTTTTTGTTTCTCTAAGCTTGTATGTGTGCTTCTTTTGTTTTTCATACAATCCTTGTTTAGCTATATATATATATATATATCTGTGTAAGATCTTACAAGAAATAAGGTTTTGGAAAGCTTTTCTTGCATAACCTTGCATCAAGATCTTGCAATATTTTGCAAAAAAATTAAGGTAGGATCTTTAAAGATCTTACCTTAATGTTCGACCCCGTCCCAAACTAGAATCTTCTAGTGTATCGATCACTACCCATATCATCCTAGATATTGAATTGTTTACCGCTTTGAATTGTTGCGGGTGCAGTTAAAACTCAAAAACTTATGGGAGCTCCATTTCTATTCCAGTTAGTGGCGGTGGTAAGTTAAAATCAATCATTTAGCAAGAGTGTAGATTAAAGCTCGCTCATCATTTGTGCTCAAGCACACTACTAGTTTTATACCGAACGGAACTAACCGAGCGATTCCCGAGTTAGCCGGGCGCGTTAATTACCCAGAACGGAAACTAAATGAAAAAGCACCGAAACTGTAAGTGAAATAAGCGTAAGGGGGGACAGCTAGGGGGATATATAGACCCCCTAATTTTGGTGAAAGAGGTAGACACTAAACTTAAAAATGTGATTTTCTTTTTGAAGCTGTGATTATAGTGCTAACCAGAAAAAGGTTATTATTAGAAATAGAAGAGAAACGATGGTATTAGTTCTATCTTCCATGTCATTCCTGCTTCCTGTGAACAATTTTTTGTGACCACCTACATCCTTTAACCGCCAATCATCACCTGAAATTTATTCAGCAGACGACCCCATATCCTCGTATTTCTTCAATTAATAAGGCAATCATACACACTTGTGCCAAAGAGATTTACATATTATATACTGCACTTATAGTGTGAGACTGGAAATCTTAAATAATTAGTATATGATCGTTCTTACTAGAAAACAAGGTTGTCTAGCAGCCTCCCATATAAAACTGTTAGAATGAACTTTGTGTACAAATGGATTTTACTTATAACTCTAGTTCAAGTAAAGAGATGCATGGGTGGCATATGTGGTCAACTTTAAGCCCCCCCCCTTTTTTTTTTTTTCGAGAGTACTTGTCTTCACCGATGAGTTCCACAGAAAGCTAATCCTGAAACACTGAGTCAACGTTGATAACAATCCTTAGGTGTTTTTTCATTACTTACCAAAAACTAAATTCTTTTTTTTTTTTTTTTTTTAACTCCACCAAGTTATTGTGCTGCACCACCTTCCTCCTTAGCTATAGTTGGAATAAAATGAAAGCAGCAAGAAGTGATCCTGCTTAGCTATGTATAGTTAATGTTATTTGTCAAATGTGGTGTCTTAGGGAGGAAATAGAGAAACCCTGCCTCAAATATTTACTGTAGTAAGATTTGTTTAGGGACAGCAGTGGCAAAGTATATTTTTCACTATGTTTACTTCTTTTCCAACTGATCAAACATACATGAAATCTTCACTGACAACACCAACACATATCATTAAGGCTGCACCATTGCTTTAGCAATCCAAGTTATATTTTTATAATGTATAATAATATTATTAAAAAATAAAAAATAAAAGATATAGAAAAAGCAGCTTTCTTGTATTTCTAATTAACTTTTATTATCTTGACTCAATTTCATATACTCAATCTCTTCAGTACACAAATTTTACAATTTTACTTGAAGTATTGAATTAGCCATGGTGTATCTTTCGATCCACCTCTTGAGACACTTCGTTTCTGTCTAAGCAAGCAGGATCATGGAATAGGAATTCTCCGTAGAAGACATTAGAATGATAGAGTTTCTGACGTGAGCACTTCTCCAATCTCTTGTCTGATCTTCAATTAGCATCATCTCAATTGTCCTAGTGTTTCTCACATGTTTCCTTACAGAGTATGTGTCAGTTAAGTCATAGTAGGCTTCATTTTTCAACAGAATCTCCTGCCTTCACAAAATACCTAATTCACTTAGTTAATTATATCATTGTAAATAACTATGTGTGTAAACTATCAATTCTCCCTCTCCACCCCTATAAACTATTAAATATTTAAGAATGAAAAAAAAAAAAAGACACACACTGTATAAACACAATATAGCTAGCTACAGTCTTTTTTTACTTCCTCATTTTAAGCACAAGCTGTTGAATATTAGCTATCTTGCCACATTGATCATGAAAGAGCCTATTATTAATTTAATAAATGTCCCACTGCTATCAAACTATCTATATAACCTTGGAGCTTTCCATATACCTGGGATCCTTGTCAGAACTTTGTCCAATATTGCATACTTTCTCATGCACCTGCTTAATATTTAACTTTCTACCATGATGGTGTGCAGTGGCTCCTTGGTTTTAAAGATGAGATCTAAAAGGAGTAACCACCAAAGCTCTGTATCTCCATCTTCAACCAAACTATTGTTTTTCTTCTTTGATGAATAAAGCCATGTCTAATTACACGCCAGACTAGCTTCAGTGACTGTTCAACACCAAAAGGAATTATGCTAAAATCAGTGCGCCAGTGAGTCGCCACGTCATACATAGTTGCCAAGTGTACCGGAACATCCGGTGCAGTACCGGAATTATCAGATCTGCAACTTACGCACCGGAATTACTACTTAGCCTATTGTTGCACCGGAATTACTACTTAGCCTATTGTTGTACCAGAGCTGCCTCCTCTGCAATCTATTCACGCGTCGCGTGGCCAGCTCTGAATTTCTAAGCGGATCAATTAACTTTGGCGCCAAAAAAATCTACAGGTTACCGCAAAGCAGGAGGACAAACGGGTCCCGAGCTATAACTGTATAACTTAGTGTACTAGTCTGAAACAGTCACCTCAAATAGCATCCTTCTATTATACTTTCAGGGTACGGAATGAGGCTCTACTTGTGAAGCCATTAGAGCAGCTTAAAACTCTGTCTCAACTGTGACCAACTCCATCCTGACTGGTACCAGCTCCTACTATTCCACCAACATTGTATTCAGACTTGGCTGGTATAGACTCCGTCATCATCACTTCAGTTCTTTCTTTCGGGATTGCTACCGCTATATTCTTCAGCCCTATCACCTACAAGTCTGAAATTTGTGCAGAACTACCCCCTCTCACTAATGAGCAACCAACTCCAAGCAACATTGGAAATACGCCGTCACTTCTGCTCCGACTAACCTTTTCCAAAATTACAACGGCAATCTCACGGCTCATTATTGTATTTCTTATTTTTGTTTACAAATGGGCTCTTTTTAGAGCTATCACTAGTCAATTGATTATGCTCTCTTACCAATAAATTGCGCGTCCGCAGAGCTCAACGTTATGGGGGCGGGGTAAAATAGCGAATCAGTAGTCAACTTGAAAATATAAATCGATATTTCGTGGAATTGATCATTGAATTGAATCCAAATTTTGCGCACAAGCAGCATACCCCCTTAGAATAAAGTTACAGAGAGATTTTTTTAGAATAACGCAGGATTAAAACGGCACGAAATTTTTACTATTTACAAAAAAAGAGTATAGATATTTATTAGAAATATGGCTCTGTAATGTTACGAAGAAGCCCGCTAGCTACCTCTGGAAAAAAAAACAGCACGCTAGTTCCTTCGGCCGCTTCGAAATAACACCAAATAGTAGCGGTGTGCAGAGCTGTATCGCCGTCCCAGACGGGTCTTCATTCTTCATATTTGGCTTGCTGGAGTCCTCTGTTGGTGCTCATTCCATCTGTAACAACAAAGTAAGCCCACAGTACACAGAAAAAGAAATATAAAGACATAGCAAAAACAGTCAATTTGCGGTTAAGCGCCTCGGTTTCCGGACGCTTTTCTAGTTTAACTGTTTAATGATCAACTGCTTACTAACTGTAAAAAAAGCTACACACAAAGTCCTCACTACCAATAATAAATATTATTTGAAATTGGAACTGAAAGGAATGTGGTCTATTGATAATGGGCATGGTTTAAGTGTGGCTTACTAAAATGGGTGTGATTTTGGGTGTGGCTCACTAAGATGGGTGTGGTTTTACCTGTACCTAAAATTCTAAAATTAGTTTCATAAACTTGGCAACTATGGTCATATCGGTATCGCAGAAGCGGTCACTCGAGCCCGAGCCCGAGGGTTAAAAAAAAAACAACCCAAAATTTGGGGTAGTTCGCAAAGCCCAGCGTAGCGGTTCGGTAAAGGGTGTCTGACGTAGGTTGCGTGGGGTGGGGTTGTAGTCTTCGTTTAATTACCGGCGGTGGCCCGCCCCTTTACGCGCGGAAACGGCAGGTTTAGACCTGGGGGTGGGAGGGGAGAGCTGAGTTGGTTTCCCCTCGAGACCTGTGTATGTGGCTAGGAGGTGTAAGGCGGGTGGAAATTTTTGGCGCGGAGAAAGGTTTGCTGGTGCCAATATGGCTACTCCTAGTGTCGAAGAACTTATGGCTTACTGTAAACTTGAAGAAACAGATCTACATAAGTTTATTGATGAAAGCGATTTTAATAAGCTTGCATCCTGTCTGTCCGAATGGAAACGATTAGCGCTGGAATTCAAATTCACAATGTCGGAAGATATTGAGAATATAGAATCCAATAACAAGAAAGAAGAGGACAAAAAAATAAATTTCCTCAGGGAATTAAAGCAGCAGTATTCTTTTAAGCTAACCTTCAAGTTCCTTGTGAGCACTCTGTTAAAACTAAAAAGAGCTGAAGATGCCAAATGTATTTGCCTTGCACTAGCAGGTAAACATTCTTTTGTTTATTGTTATTAATCATTGACTTAAAAATAGTGAGATTAAGTCTATGTGTGTGTTTATATGTGTATGTAACCGTTCACTGTAAAAAGGGTCACATCTCAAAGGGTTGAAACAGTTTGTCACAAGTCATTTAATTCTATATTATTTCTTTTGATAAACTAATCTCATCTAATATCCAATAGTAACTAAAGAAATACGACTAAGCATTTTATTATTGTATAGACAAGAAAACGGACTGTTGTTAGTATTTATCGATGTTCTCTGGGTAGTGCAGATTACATTTCATTTGTAAGTGTCAAGTAGGTATAATTAAGAAGTTCACCTTGTTGTGTTGGACTTTTCTAATGGACAAATTATAATCATAGTCCTGACGAAATACTGAAATAACCCAGAAGTTTACCTCAAAGCTATGGTAAACCACTTCAAGAATGGTTAAGCTATCTATAGCCATATATTCTATTCTCTAAATTCCGAATAGGTGCACTTTTTTAAATAGCAGTAGAGTCCTAAAAAATCAGGCCCGGAACGGTTCGGTTGGTCCGGCTTTGGCGGGACCATCTTTTGAAAATATGGGGAATTCCAAAATTGCTGTAATCTTTAAAGGGAAATCCCCAATTGACAATCGTTACTGATTATTTTATATTTTCACCTGATTGTTTAGCGGTGGCTTGGCATTAATGATTGCGGTAAAATAATGAAGTCTAAGATATTTGTTGCAAGTATAAGTAAGTTTGCAACGTAATTAGCGCGGTCAGTAGCTATAGCTACTAGGTATGAATGTTGGTGATATCATTCTAAACATTAGCTAATGCAGCATTTCTTTTTTATATAGCAAGCTATTTACAATAGTGAATTGTCACTATATCCTTAGCTATACCCATGAACTGTTTTGGCCACATCGGTGAACAGTTTTGGTCACACCCACTTCCTGTCCTGACCAATTCACGAGAGCTTCCTCTGTCCCCTGAAAATTTATGTAATAGAATGCTCAATACATATGTATATAGTAGTTCAGGGGAGGGGTCAAGGGGGCCAGGGCCAACCCCTCCCCTCTGAAGCAAGTTTATGGAAAATTATAATGCACAAAGGTACCAATTTAGGAAATTTTTATGCATGCTAATTAATTATGCACTTTCTTTTTTTTAATAAATGTACACATTATTTTATATAATTTTAATAAATGTCATAAGTTTTGACCTAAATATATTTGGGCCCCTCCCCATCATTAGCGCTAATATCGCCCCTGTAATTATTGGTGAGGGTTATTAACATTAACAGAAAATGTGTGAATATTACAAGTATTGATGGTTGGTATGACAGTGCTCTAATTAGAACTAGAATTCTCCAAATTACTGAGTTTCTGTACAATCTCTTGTGTCATTGTGTTGAATAGAAATTGAAACGTTCGCTGCACTGGTTCTACTTGAAATTCTTATTTTCTATACACTCACATAGTAATTAGAAATTTGTAAATATTGTATATAGTTAGGTAATAATGTTATCTGATACTGACTTCACTTATGGTGTTAATAATTTTTTTTTGACTTTTGAGTGTCTGTGCAAAAAATAAGTGTGTAGTGGATCATAACAATCTTTTTGTCACTATGAGTTGATAGTCTCTAGCTTTTTCAATCTTTTTCAATGCCAGAAGGTAAGTTAAGCAAAGACTTGTGATTATTTTAATTTATAATACAGTTTTAGACTTTTGAATTTTATTCAAAATTTAGTAGATTATTTAAAAAATTTTTCCTTTTTTTTTGGCTATTAACATTCCATCAAAATAATTACCCCTCATCAAAAGCAAAAGGAAACTTGTGAGTAAAAAAGAAATTATAAAAACAAATAATAATTATTTAGGTTACTTTTTTTTTTACTCTCAAGGCCTATATAACTGTTGGTCAATTAGGAGATATGTGAATAGTGAGTATATTCAGTTCGTTGTGGGCTTGGTTCAACTGCACAGGAGGCTTATAGTAATTATTGTTTTTGACTTCTCCTCAGACTAGGTAGTCAACACAAGAGAAAAAGAAAGTGGAATACAGCAACCGCATGATTGATGATGTTTTGATACCAGAGAGATTTCAACTAGAAATTAATATAATACTGGGTATAGTACAAGATACTGGACAGCTCTGAAGCTTGGGAAACCAACAGCGCAAAATGGAATGTGTCTTAGTCCTAGAGTATATATCCAGGTTGAGTAGATGTGGTAAGGACCATTAATAAAGTTTGAACGGAAGTAGCTATGTTTCCGGGGTTTACACCATTCAAAAGCTAGCATTGAAGCAGTCACAATGCTTAGCTTGAAGACCTTCAGTGCTGGCTAAAAAGTGCAATTTCAAAAATCAATAGTAAAGTCTATGGGAATAAATAAAACCACATGTTTCCCGCACTACACTCTGCGGGATTTAGTCACATGCTCAAACTAGGTGAACTACATGAGCAAAGCGTGAGGTGACTTAATTGGGCCTATAAACACAGCCACCACTGAACAAAGTAGTAAAACGTATTAATCACCATAGAATCTGTATCCAAAATATGTGTTTTAGCTGTACAATTACTCCACTCATCTATAATTAACCCTCAGCGCGCATGTGTGAGAGGGTTATAGTAGTCGTCCTGTCTATCTGTCTGTCAGTCTGTCTGTCTGTCACGCTCTGATTTTGGAGATTACTGACAATTAACAGTTGATTTAGGTATGAACTTACATGTACTCAGTTACATTTACACCGTCGTCAATCTTCGGTGATGTTCGTCGAACACTAGCATTTTATTGTTTATATGCTGTCATGTTTACTGTTTTCAATTCATTCTTAGTGTTTCAGTTTTGTCGTACATTATCTATCAATCGTTACAGTTACTTAATGTTATATTCAACCTGGATCTTTCTTATACAATATTAATTCGGTTATTTCTGTCTAGTTCAGGGTAATTGAAACTAGTTGTTGCGATGGCTACACCGCTTTAACCTGGTCCGCGCTATGTAGGTCTTCTGCTAACTACGTACCATTGGACGTCCAGCAATTAAAAAGTCTAAGCCCATGGGGGCCCTAGTATCTAGGAAACATCAATGCCGCCATGAGGTTTTCGAACTTACAACAACTCTCCACGAAACATCTTAGAATTGGATGGCTTCAATTTTTTTACTCCAAAAGTTCTACGTCAGGAGTTTGTAAACAAAAAAATCTGAATGTTTTTGTGGATGCCCAAGGTACGGATACTGATTAAAGCTTCCCCTAGAGTCTGCAAGGTCCGCTGCCACCAGAGTTTAGCAGCTCCCTTCAGGAAGTAAGTAGACTTTCCCCAGCACTCAAGAAATTAACTATTTAAAATTAATTCTTAAATGAAGACACAAACTGACGTGATACAGAACTAAACTAGAACTGAACTGCTATAACTGAACTCAAGGTTCACACAAACCAACTATATATGATCTAGCTATCTACCTGTGTACGTATCCTATTGATCCGTATCCTATTGGTCCGTCTCCAGCCAATCAGACACGCACACAGCAAACACTCTACTGATGCACATGGCACATAACGTATTGCCAAACGTTCATAGTCCATCCTGATGAACTTGCTCTTCCTTCCTGTTCTCTCCGTAAGGGGAGGAGCCGCCTGGCTCCACAATTTTATTGGATAAACAATTTTTTATATTTCTTAGATCAAGGCATACATTAAATGGGAAAGATTAAAACTCTTAACGCGGTCGAATGAAACAACAGTATTTAGCCAAACTACTTTTTTTCTTATCTTGCAATGGCCGTTCTACATAACTGAATCTGGATTTTTGTTTTGCACCTACTGCGTGCTTTCTTAAGGAATATTAACAAATATCAAACTTCCTCTGTGGAGGGTGAATCCTACACTGAAGCAGATACTAAGGAGTAATCAAGGACCCGGATACTTACCTTACACTTCAGAGAAACTACTTGTTTGATTACTAAGTACTGTATGCATCATATATCAGTTTTTTGTTTAGCATTCATGTTATGTTGATTTCTAGTATGATTCATCCAGGTGGGCGGTTGTATATATATAACATTGGACCGCCCATCGGGAGAGATTTTCACGTGCTCTGTTTTGTACACTATTCTGTCTTGAAAATGTATAAAATAAACTCTGGGCAATGCTGGGAGAGGGATTTATACAGGCATCAGGGCAGAAAGTCAAGAAGAGCTGCTGAATCACTTGTGGCAGTGACTGGTCAACGACCGATATCATTGGCAACGGGGAAGCAAACTATCTTAGTAAATCGGAAAAGGATCGCCTAGACTGAAAGAGAGAGCAAACCTCGACATCCTCAGTTCGTTTGTTCTTTCTACCGAGATTATTTATTTCCCGAATAATTGTTCTTGTCTTTTCTCCCAGGAGCGGTATGAGAACTGAACTATTCCCATTTACTATGTATTAGACTCCTTTTTTTTTTTTTTTTTGATGTCAGAATTTGTCCCACATTAGTCATAAATTGTACATAAAATTTAGCCATGCCCTTTATGCCACAGCTTCCGTTCAGGATTTTCTATTTCTAACTGCGGGGTGGGCTGCTTATGCCTATCAATAAACGTAATACAGAGTATAGCAGTATACAGGAAACAATTTGAGTCATTATTGCATTGGTTGTATTTCATACATCTACAACTACTCTGAAACAAAATACTTTGTCTTAATTTGGCCCTTTTCCACTGTTGTTTTATGTTGGCCAGTTCGATAACATGAAAATGTATGAATAATTTTTTTTTTCTGTAAAAATATTCAGCAAGTAGTGAATGTTTAAAGAAAGTTAAGAATACTCTTTACTATGCCAGAACAATGTATAATAGGCAAAAAAAATAAATAAAAAATGGAACATTATATCTGATAATTATTTTTAAAAACAGGAGAATTGCCGATCGAACGCTGAGTGCTTACATTGCTATACTCTTGGTGGTGACCATTAAAGGGAAATGATTAAACTACATAGATATAAAGTATGATTGTGAACAAAGTTTCAAGTACTTTTTCTTTATGAGTAGTGTATATCTGTGCCTTTTGTGGTTTACTACAATTGTGAGTTGTGGTTTTGAATTTCTAGTATTAATGGGATAAAATTGAGTTGATTTATGTGCTCATATGTAATGTTAGATGATGATACTGACGAGAGTTTGGAGCTGAGACGGAAAAAAAAGAAAGGTGAAAGTGATAATGAAGGTAAGATTGTAGTTAGTGCTCTTCTTTAGTGTTTAGGTAGATATGAAGATTTGAAAGTATATGCTGATCTAAAATGACATTGGTCACTGTAATGATTGAATAGGTAAATTGTGACCTGCTATGAGAAAATCGACCATTGTGACAATAAATTAAAATTGAGTGAACGCCCAGTAAAGTCAATTTACCTCAATTTTTTCAAAATAATTGTTTTTTGGGTTTTTTTTTTCAGAAACCATTACTATCAAACTACCCGAGGTTAAAATTTCGGCTGATTTGGGCGAAAGCTTCTGTGGAAAAAAGGATTTTAGTTATGGCGGTCTACCATTCTTATAGCATCCAGCTGCATTTTTGCATGCGGGTCGCCATTTCTATGGCAATACCTGCAGAAGCTTAAGGGGGAAAAATGGCCAAGGAATAATGGCTTACAGCAAAAACTCTAGCTTACTTAGTATGACCAGCAGCTAAAGCCTATAAGCTTACCAACTTTTTTCATGAAGTCTTGGACGAGCAGTAAGCCATATCTCCACACAAAAACTCGGGCCGTGATGTCGTCCTTTCCCAGGAAAATCTTAATAAAATTACGTAATTCATTTGTAACAGTATAACGATCCGTGCATGGAAATCACTTGTACAACTTTAAACACGATTTCACCTCAGTTTATTTTTTGTGATGGAGCTAACCATGGGGCTTTCTGAGTGTTTATACAGCCCGCGGAGACGCTCCAAGCTAAAGAACGAAAGGTAAGCGCTTTTGACCTACAGGATTACCGAATAAAATCAATTTTTTTAAATTTTGTCTCATCGGTCGGTTTTCTCATAGCTGGTCACAATTGATCAGGAAAATGTTTTATTTTAGGACCAACACCAATGCTCTTAACTGCAATAGTAGTCTAGTAAATATAATGTTATACCCATCACAAATTGCAACAGAATATTTTTTTTCACAATTCACTTTATAATAGTGTAGTGATTGATGGGGAAAAAATGCACCAAGTCACACCTAGGGGAAAGGTGAGAATTTTTTTGACCTTTGACCCTAGCAGTTACTTGGCAGATGAAGAACCCAAGTCAAAGAAGGACACAAAATTAGCTTAATTCTGGCAATAACAAATCTAAAAGACACTCAAGGTAAGGAAGTAATACTTTATATCTGTGTTTCCAGAATAGCCACCCACTCTTCCTTTATTTCACAGTATTTTCTAGACTGAACAAAGATGGACAGGTGTGTGTTTTGTGAATCCTCCCTCAATGGGCAAGAGGTTGTCACACTAGGAGTCAAGGGATGTCAAGGAATAGAACAAGCTAGTCAAATTCGGGGAAACAGCATCAGAACTTCACCAGGTCAACGAGTTCATGCAAAATGCCGCCATAGCTACTGCAACAAAAGAAGAATTATGCAGAGTTTAAAGAGATCCCATGAAGTAGCATCAGAAGGCTGTGGGGTCCATGTATCACTCAGATCAGGAGACTTGTAGAAATGCTTCTTCTTGTAATGGATCCTTTAGTCGTCCGCGCTTTTGGACAGGCTGCTCATCTGCATCTGACTTGAACACAAGTGGAATGCTCTTTCCTGTCCGAAAGTTACTGCTGCATATCTGGTGATACACTGCATCTGCAGCTGGTAAATCATGGACACTGTTAATTCTAGCCAAAACTTTCATACATGAAAAGACTACAACATTCCTAACAGACAACATTCAATTTCAAGGAAAACTGTTTGTTCTGTGGACACAGTGATACATTTGACAGCAAACATCAGAGGTCACAAATTAATACCTGTAAGATCACTCAGTTTTCAGGAAGCAATATTACAGCAGTGTAATATAAACAGCAAATGGTCTGAGCACAGGCCAACTTATTCCCTGTATAGCAATTGCTGAAATAGTGTCACACCCACTGTATCTTTGAAACAATGGCAATGCTTGAGATTTTCTGGGGCCGATAGATGCAGCAATCTCATGACTAGGACATATGGAGATTTGCATCAAAATGATGAAGAACAAACCACTATAAATGACTTGATAGACAGCATGAAGACTTACCTGGGTGAGTCTGGTAGTATGCCATATAGCTTTACGTACATGAAGCAGAAGATTCAAGATCATTATGGTGACAGTATAATTATAGCAGAAATTAATGGGAAATCTAATGTTGTCACCTTCACTGCTACAGCATGTAAAATTCTTTGTGATTTTCATAAGCAATCCAAAAGAGATGATAGCATTAGGGGAAAAAAAAGATTGATAGAGGCTGCAGCCAAACTCATTAAGAGTGACATAAAGTCTATTATCCTGTATAAAGCCTATTATCCAACTTCAGAAGAAATGAGTATTGAAAAGGCTCTGAACTTTATTCCAGAGTCACTTCATATGTTTCTCCAGGTCCTCTTTCCTACAAAAAATGCTAGCAAGAAAATCGCTTCACTGGGTCAGGCCATTCAGGCAACACGGCCAAGAGTATAGTTTTATGCCCTTTACAGCTGGGGCTGGGTGTGCAGCTTCATCATCATTTTTCGTCAAGATTTTTGATTGACTCCCTCAACAGTCTAGTTTGGCTGATGTCACGTCCTTCCTGCCTGGAAATCAATAACACCATGCAAAAATTCTCATCAGTGTCATATAGCACAAGTGACCAGCACAAAGAAGCAATACCAGCAAGAATAGAGAGGGATTTGAAGGATATTATGATACTACTGTCTTTTCTAAGGGATAGAAATCCTTTCAATGATGATCCTACATTACGCAGCATCATCACAGGAGTCACTGCAGAAAACAAAATCAATGCTGAGAATGCCAAGAGAATTGGTACCACAATAATAAATTCAATGGTGGGAAAATGTGTGATAGAACATTCGTTCAAGAAAAAGAATCAGATAATAACAATGGCTTCAAATAATGCCATCAAAGTCAATCAGGAAATCATCCTTATCGAAAAGATGTGATGAAAACTGCTAATAAGCCTGTATTAGGAGATGCCATGTGGGAACTTGTATCTCCAAATGCCCCAGGTCCATCAGAAGATGATTGTGTGTATGTTATAGATGGTGGCTCATTGATCCATCGAATTCCTTGGCAAAAAGGGAGCACATACGACACCATCTATCTGAACTACATGAACTATGTGAAGCATCGTTATCGAAACCCCGTTACTGTGTTTGATGGATATAATGATGGGCCTTCCACGATGGACAGTACTCACTTAAAGAGAATTAGAGAGCAAATGACAGAGGTACACTTCATTTGATCATCAGTCATGAATGTGAAAAAAGAAGCATTTCATTCCAACAAGAAAAACAAGCAATCCTTTAGTATTCAGCTAAGCAAAGTTCTGGAGCAAAATGGTTGTCAAACAATTCATGCCAGAGGTGATGCTGATGTGCTTATAGTTCAAACAGCAATTCAAGCTGCATCAACTTCCAACACAGTAGTTATTGGTGATGACACTGACCTGCTAATCCTCCTTTGTTACTACACACCCATTGACTCTTCCCACAAAGTGTACTTCAGACCTGAAGCCAAGACAGGGACGCACAAATTACCACGATGTTGGAATTCAGCACACAAAGAATATTCTTGGTGCTCGTGTCAGTGAAAACATTCTCTTTGGCTATGCCTTGTTAGGATGTGACACAGCATCAAGAGTATTTGGCATGGCAAAAGGGTTGCTTTAAAGCAACTTAGAAGCAGCGAAGACTTCAACGTCCAGGCAGAAGCGTTTAACAACAATTTGGCCACAAGTGAAGAGATTGCTGTTGCTGGAGAAGCAGCACTAGTAAGTCTCTACAGTGGAAGTAAAAAAGGAGACACTATAGATCAGTTGAGGGTACAAAAATTCTTCCAAAAAGTAGGTTCCAGCAGTTCATGTGTTCAGCCTCAGACACTACCTCCAGCATCGGCAGTATCCCGGTACTTCAGCTATAGAGTCTATCACCAAGTACAGACATGGAGAGGAAATAACTTACCTCCTACATACAAATTGGGGCTAGGACTTTTTGTACTGAAATTTCTTTAACAAATACTCGTAACACCTGCATTTGTTGTTGATGACTATTGTCAAATAGACATGTTTCCCCAAGGTACTTTTAGGTGCATTTTTTATACCCAGTTCTAGAGATTGTTTAAAATTTAACTATAAAAAAAATATTCTGTTGAAATTTGTGGTGGGTAATGGTCAAAAATTTCATATATTGACCGGACTATAGTGTATGCCAGCATGTATGGCTTCTCAGGTTCCTTCTACCTACCCAGTTGATCTCAATCTCAAATGTATAGGACCTTATACATGACTCAATTGCACATGTAATCCTTGATTCAGATGATACTCTACGTAGTGGTTCTCTATTTCCACTTTTTTTGTTTATATAAGTACACCAATTTGTTTTATTTATCAGGCTATTTAGGTTAGAGATTTGACTATCCAATTATTAACTTTGAGAAGGCTGCATGGAATGACTTATATACGACTGGGTTTGTGAAAATCGGCCTAAATGTGGCATCTAAGGGTTTTTTTGTTTTTTTTATACTGGTGGTTGCACAGGGCCTTGGGATGCCGTTTTCCAAATATGGAAGTGTACTGCAAGCCATCTTCGCCCTACGCGCTGCAGGACTTCAGTATTATTGTTTAATTTGTTATTGCTGATTCAAAATAAGCGCCGCGTAAAGGAGTTGCTAAGGCCAGGGGGCGTGTCTTGTATTCCGTATACTGTTATACGAATTAAACCAGTTGCAGGTGGATTGGAAGAAGTCAAAAAGGCTTGATTTAGGCCTCTTCGAAAAACTATGGTGGCGAGAATTGTGTGAGTACGCGGATTATGTAGACAGGTTAGTGAATTAGTTAGCTACAGTTTTTTTTCTTGCTGTTACTGAAAAGCCCACCAAAAGATTTCTTAGCAACTAGTCTACCCGGCTAGTATTTCTAGCCCCATAACGTGAGTTCTAGAGCTCGCCAGTGCTTATAACTGCGCCAGAAAATAGAGCTAACAAATGTTTATCCATTTCTGCCTTAAAAATTTTTTGAACAAAATTGACTCATAAGACTTTAACCGGGGATACTGAAAAAAATTGTTCGCCAAGGCCGATTTTCCCAAACCGGTCACTTATACAGTCACTGTGCTTCCACATCTTTTATCACATCAGGGTTTCATAGACAGGGAGGGGAAAACTGGGATTTTTCTTCCCTCCCCCCTCCCCCCCCCCCTTCTCCAAGCGAAAGTTCTTAACCCCCCCTCCACCAAGAATTGACATTTCAATTGCTTAAGTTAGTGACAATATTATATTATAACAAAATAGTGACAGTTGCAGTAACATTAAGCATGATCTTGTAATTTGTATTTATTCTGCTTAACTTTGTCTAAAATTTTAGTATAATTTATTTCTTGATCTAAAATTTCATGAGTGTTTATTAAAGTACAATTTCAATTTTTTTTTAAATAACCAAGTAACAAAAGTGCATAAGCTGAAAAATTTGCAATTTTAAAAAATTGAGTTACTGGAAAATTTGATACATAGCCAAATAGTTACAGTAGGAGACAAAATAAAGTTTCAGATTCCATTCTGTAGGAACGGCCGTCGCATGATTAAAAAATGGAAGGGGGGGGGGGCGGGGGAAACGATATGCCATTTGGTAAAAATGGCTGTTGTGTTTGACCGTTTTATTCTTTCTCGTTCACCACATGCCTCGCTCAAAGAAAAATGAAAAATCGTTCATCCAATAAACGTACCGATGTTTTTGTTTGCAGGCTCTTGTAGGCGTAGCTTTTCGGGTAAAAAAATTGAAGCTGTCCTGTTCGAAGCTGTCTCACGGAGAATTTTAGCTCGATTACCACACAGTATCGATGTTTTCTCGATGTTTGGGCCTTCTCAGGCTTAGATTTTCTACTACTGGAAACCATCAATAGCTAACAGAAGATCTACAAAGTGCTGACCTCGTTTATTTCTGTGTGCCCGTCGAAACTTCGGTCTGAAGTTTAATTGAAGCAAGTTAAAATTTTGTACGAGATTTTAGCACTATCCCCGTAGCGTTTAACAGGTGATACAAAGTCTTAGCTTGCTGATATAGCTAGAAAATATCAGTGAATTGATGGAAAAGCTTAACCGTTTTATTTTTTATTATTACTATTTTAATGAATGGTGTCGGCCGTTTAATCGAAACGGTACGGAACGCAACAGTAAAAACTACGGTAAAAAACTACTGTTTTATGTTCGTACAAACGGATGGAATCCAGAACTTTATTTTGTCTCCTACTGTATATTTTAACACAATGAATAAGAAAGACATGCATGGAAAACATTTTAAGCAAAAAATAACCAGTTTATGCAAATGTTTATCCTCTAAATGATTACATTGGTGGAAGCTCTACTCCCAATTGCTGCATATATGTGACTCATCATACGATAGAAAACATGCACCCTTAGAGAAGGAATGAAGCTGGTGCTGAATGTGGGGAGATGAAAATTCTGCCTGTGGAGTTTTCAGTCGGAGGCTAATGCCATTTTTTTTTATGACTACACTCAAATCTCTCTTATCCGTTCATCTAAGTTACAGACACCTCTGTCTACCGGACACAAACAAAAGTGATTGACTGTACAGAACATCAATGTAGCCGGAAAGTTACCAAATTAAACAAATAAAATCGTGAAAATATTTTGCGCATTGTACTTCAAGTGCATTTGATTGTGGCGTAGTGTGTGGAATGGATCAAGGAAATCGACAAGCAGTTAATGCAGTACAAATTCATTTTTGATTACTCATTGTTCAACTGATGAAGATCCTACTGGATCAAAACATCTTGATAGAATTAAACTTCAATACTACGATAGGGTCAAAAAATAAGACTATTATGTTCACAGTTAATGCGGTTTTGCTGCTAGTTCTTCTCAGAACTCTTTGAAAGGCAGTGGGGAGGCTAGTTCTTCTAAGTAGCAGTGGTGGAAGCAAGGTCGTGGAACTAAATGCAAGCATAGCATTTTAACTCTAGAAAAAAAGCTGGAGATAATATCAGAAGTTAAGAAAGGGAAGTCAGTGAGGTTAGTGTCTTGAAAAATCTACTGTGAATGATATTTGGAAAGGAAGAGAGAGCATTGAAAGTTAAGTATCTGCCAGTGAGTGTCCCTCTCTAGCCAAGAGGTGATGTATCATTATAGATCCTAATTATGAGAAACTAGATCAAGCTTGTCATGTCTGGTTCCTTCAGCAAAGTTCTAAGGAAGCTCCAGTTTCAGGGCCTATATTAAGAGAGAAGGCACTTCAGTTATTTGCTCTGATTTATCCTGACCTGAGTGTAGACTCATTTAAAGCAAGCTCAGGATGGTTGCACAAATTTTGTCTCAGACATGGAATTAGTTCTAAGTCACTTCTTGGAGAATGTCTGTCTGCTAATCTTTCTTACATTGGTGATTTCCAAAGTGAGTTCTAAAATGAAGTGTGTTAATTAAGTCAAATTTTTAATGCAGATGAGACTGGCTTGTGGTGGAGGCTTATGCCATCAAAATCTTTAGTGCATTGTGGTGAAAATCGTGCTGCAAATAAAATAAAAAAGCGAAGGAGAGAGAATACTGCAGGAACATGTGTACTTCCTTTGGCATTCATTCATAAAAGTAAAAAGCCTCGATGTTTTAAGAAAATGGACATGCCTAATTTACCATTTCACTATTTTTCACAATAATAGGCTTGGTTGACAGCCACAGCTTTGAAGTGTGGTTCCATAATTTATTTGTTCTAAGTTCTGCAGTGATAATGGGATAGAGTATAAAATTTTAGTGCTTGTAGATAACATACCAGCACATCCCGCAACAGATTGTTTACAGTTTACTGATGGAAAGGTGACCACTATGTTTTTGCCTGCAAATATACTACATTTGTAATTCAGCCTATGGATCAGGGTATTCTTGAATCACTAAAAAAAATCGCTATAAGAAACATTTTTTGCGACATCTGATTATTGAAAATGAATCCTCTTCATGAGCTATTCCAGATATTTTGGGGGAAAAACAAACATTAAAAGATGTCATGTATTGGTCTGCTCAGGCCTGGGATGAGGCATCATCATTTTCATTAGCCAATAACTGGAAGAAACTGTTAAAATTTGATTTGGTTAGTCAAAGTCAATTTCTGATATAGTCACAGTAGATGAATCACCTGAGGTTGCAACTAAGCGGGGAACAAATGGAAGTGTCAGAGTTCTCAATGCTGATGAGTCTAAACTTGAAAGCCTTTATGCTGAAGGTGATCCTAACTGATCTGTTCCAAACACCTGGTTAATGGAAGATGCAAATGATCCTGGTTATCAAATCATGAATGATGAAGAAATTGTAGAAGACATGTTGCAAGAGAGAAGAATCAGAGTCCGAAAATGAAGATGAAGCCCCTTCAAGTGTAGTTACTCCATCGCAAGCTTGTGCTACTTTTGATACTGCTTTGAAGTGGTTGGAGTCCTAAGGCAACACAGACCCTGCACATCTTATGCTAGTAAAAAGTTGGAGAGATGATGCAGCTCAGCGTTGCTGGAAATCTATGAAAAAAACTAAAATCACTGCATATTTCAAATATAATGACTCATGTACTTACGTCTGTTTTTAGTAGCCATGAGTAATTTATTAATTCAATTACCAAATAAATTAACTGTATACACCGTTAATCACCTATTAAATTAAGAATTTCTGAGTTATGGACATTTCTTAGTTGTGGACACCTCTAGGTCCCAGACTAACTGGATAAGAGAGGTTTGAGTGTATTTCTGTAGGTGGCTTCGTTGCATTGCTGAGGTTGAGCAAGAGATTGAACCCCAAGGACCCGTGCAGCATTTAACCCCAAGGACTTTTTCAACGTTTATACCCGAGGACCCTGGCAGCATTTATTTGTGTTGTGGTAATTATACTGGAGCTAGGTTGTCAGCGGGAGCTGTAGAGTCCCAAGGACTCTAGCAGCGTTTGCTAGTGGTTCACCTGGCACTCTAAAGAGAAGCTGTGACCATTTGGCACCTACTTCTACTTAATCCAGTCCATATCGCGGTTAGCAAAAGAAAATCCTGTACGGGAGACTTTTGGTAATTAAGTAAGGTTTGTGACGACTATAGGGCAAATTCTAAAGTTAAAAAAATGGTGTTACATGTTCCTCAAAGTTTCCTTGCAACTTGCTGTAGGATAGACTAGTTGCTGTTCTTTTTTGGGCTATTTAGCTTGTTATAAAGCTATAGCTACCTACTTTTGATGCCAGGCTAGTTTGTTTATGGTTGCTTGCAGTTCCTTTGCGGTAGAAATTAAAATTAAAATTAAAATTCTAAAAGATGCCAGAGTGTTGAAGAAAGTTAACATCGAAAGGGTTAAAAAAAAGGAACTGAAGTTTACAAGATTCAGCTCTACATTGAAGTATAACAGTTATCCTATAGCTAAAGTTTGTACACTTGCTCATAAGATGAAAATAAAGTCATCCATTAATCATTCTTTTATAATGTATAGAATTGAAAATAATTGTGATAAATCGATATAATAATGGTCTTGTGTGTCAGTGACAACTGTGTGTATCATCATTACCCTGAATGGTAAGCATGGTAAAGCATCATCATTACCTGAATGAGAAAACACGGGAAAAGTTCCAGGTGCTCTAGCTTTTGGGTGCCGTACTTGCAAACCAGTTTTCTGGCCACCTCCCTCATGGTTATAAGCCCTAATAAGTGAGTTATATTGAAGAGATTATTGTAGATGGGGTTGTTCTCTTGGCATGCTCTAGTAAGGGAAGGCTTTATCAAGATGCATATTCAGTGTGTGTACCTATAGATTAGTGGATCATTTTTACTTACCGGATAACTCAACAGTTTCAGTTTACTAAGTACATGTACAGCTTTTTTGTACATAGTATTTCACATTATTTGTTTATTCATCTATACTTAGCTAACTATATCATAATATTTTTATATAAAATATACATCACTGTAATATATATGTTCATAAAAAAATCATCACTGGTCATCACAATACTGTACAATCAGGAAAATCATGAGTGATAATCATTAATTTTTTCCAAAAGAGTAAAAATTAAGATGATATGGAGTCATTATTAAAGTATTATTTATCTGTCAAAACTTGGAGACATTCTGAGAGCCATTGATTGCTCACAAAAATTTTTATGTGACTTTTGGACCATAATCTACACTTTCAACAATAGCAAAAAATATTAAAACCACCACAGTCTCTCTTTAAAAAATTACTGTTGCAAAAGAAGCACCAAGGTGCAAATCCTCAGCATTACTGTGGTTGCTGACACATGCCTTAGTATCCAGCACAGCCAGGAATTGGTAGTCCATGACGCTGCCACCAAGACTCTCCTCTGTTACTTAAGTCTGTTGCACTCCCAGTATCACTATCCTATTAATTAAAAGTGTTTTTTTTTTAATTCTATTAATTATAGGATACACAAGGTAGGAATGCACAAGACAAGCTGTGGGGAACGGTCGTAACTCCGCCCTCCACGTAGCAACTAAGTCGGGAGCTTATCTGGTCAACCCTTTCGAAGGACCAGGATCTTGCACACCCTCTAACGCAGGTAAATACCAGGCCTCAACCTCTGTCACCTACGGCAATTGAAGTCTCGGCACTAGCAACCCAAAGCGCGCACTCCACCCCAAATACAGAGATGGTTCGGGAAATATGCAAGAACAACTTAGACAAATAATTGAACACTATATATAGTAAGGGTGATACAGAAAATACGAGTGGGTTAAGTATGGGCGGAGTTCGATGTTCCCGAGAAAGTTTCTTCAGGCTGCATTCTTTTCCAGTTCGGGTGCGTAGTCCCGAACATCCTCCGGGGGGGATGAATCGGCTGGATCTTTGATGAGGAGGACGAGACGATTAGTAGATCTTTTAAAGGTCTTCCCGCGAGTGAACACATTGACAACTCGAGTAACATTGTCATCTCCTTTGTAGACAGCAGTGATGCGTCCTAGAGGCCAGCTCCTTCCCGCTAGTGTGTCGTCTTTGATGAGGACCACGTCTCCAACCTGGTAGTCTCGATGTTGGAGATGCCACTTGGCCCGTGCGTTGAGAGACTGTAGATACCTGGCCTTCCAGGTGACCCAGAGTTCCTGCCTCAGGCGCTGGACGAGGTTCCATCGACGTAAGGAGGTGATGTTAGTGTCTGGCTTGACTCTCGACGGGGGAGGGGACTTCAGAGGACGTCCAATCAGAAAGTGTCCTGCTGTGATAGCTAGACCTTGGTCAGGATCGGTAGATGACATCGGCGCCAGTGGGCGAGAGTTGAGGATCGCCTCCGTCTCAATGAGGAGAGTGTTGAGCTCTTCGTATGAAAAGGGTCGAAGTGAGATCAACTTTCGGAGTGTAGACTTCATGGCCTTCACGGCGGCCTCCCACAGACCTCCGAAATGAGGTGCGCGAGGTGGAATGAACTTCCATGTCATGTTGGATGTGGTGGCAAGATGAGAGAGAGCCTGATGAGTGTCAGGATGATGGAGTAGATGTTGGACTTCGTCGAACTCAGCTTTCGTTCCAACGAAGTTGGTGCCATTATCGAAGTGTAAGGAATGAGGGACTCCTCGACGGGCACAAAATCGATTAAAGGCTGCTATGAATGCGTCTGCTGTGAGGTCCGAGCATAGCTCGATGTGTACAGCCTTGGTTGTGAAGCACACGAATACGGATGCATAGACTTTCACCCTGGTGGGCTTGCGGGGGTTCCCTCGGTGTACCAAGAACGGTCCCGCGAAGTCCACACCGGTGACATAGAAAGGTGGTGAAGGTGTGGTTCGTGCAGAAGGCAGCATCCCCATCTTAGGCGTGACAGAGAGTGCATGGAGCTTCCTGCAGACAACGCAGTTCCTCGAAAGGGACTTGAGATGACTTCGAAGAGCTGGAATGTAATAAGTCTCCGCGACAATGGAGAGCAGGATAGATGTGCCAGGGTGCTTGTGAGCGATGTGGAGAGTGTCCAGTAGTAGTCGGCAAAGAGTGGAATCAGTGTTCAGAAGAATGAGAGAACGAGGTTGCTGAGGACTGGAAGTATCCCGAAGACGGCCTTGAATACGAATGAGTCCATCATCTCCTAAGGTGACATCGAACTTCTTCAAGGAGGCTAGAACTGACTGGATGATCCTATCCTTGACGTGGTCCAGGATATCAGCATAAGTGTCACTTTGAGAGAGGTGAAGTAGGACGAGTTTGGCCTCTTGGGTTTCCTCAGGCAGAAGAACTTGGTCCAGAACGCGGTGGTCTGGAGCAGCTCTGAGGTTGTGAGTGAAACGTTGCACCCATGCGAGGATGCGGTTGAGTCGATGAAAGGATGAATACTTCGTCAGGAACGTCCAGGGGGCAGAGGAGGCTGCAGCATGGACTGAGACTGTCTTGCGGATCTCCGGGACTTCCTTCGGAAGAGAGTTGTTAGGAATGGGTGGTGGCCAGGCCGTAGGCGGTAACTGAAGCCAAGGTGGGCCCTTCCACCAGGTGGTAGACTGGATGAGGTCTGATGGTGACATTCCTCGACTGGCTAGGTCGGCGGGATTATCATCGGTACGGACATGTCTCCATCTCGTGCCTGGGACCCTTTCTTGAATAGCTCGTACTCTATTGGCGGCGAACACTTTGAGTCGAGTTGAGGATCCACGAAGCCAGGCCAACACTATCGAAGAATCTGTCCAGGCGTAGACATCTTCTGGAGCGAGTTGAAGGTCTCTGAGCACTACGGTGACTAGTCGGGCGAGCAGATGGGCTGCCATTAGTTCTAGTCTGGGCACCGTGGAAGGCTTGACTGGTGCCACTTTGGCCTTGGATGTGACCAACTGGACAGAAACAGAGGAGTCTTTGTAGAGAACTCGGAGGTAGATGACGGTACCATAAGCAGAAGTAGACGCATCTGCGAAGGCATGGAGTTGTCGGCTGACGATAGCTTGAGAGTGAGGGGAGAGATGGCGTGAAACTAGGTGTGAAGCAATGACTGGCAGCTGTTGAAGCCAATTGGACCAGGACTCGGAAATGTCTGGAGGTGCGGGTTCGTCCCAGTTCAGTCCCTGTTTCCACAGACGCTGCAGCAGTATTTTGATGACAACGATGGCAGGGGAATAGAGGCCAAGGACATCGAACACTTGAGCTGCGGTTGAGGCCAGGTTCCTCTTGGTGCCTGTGAGGTCTGGGTCGACAGTTGGGACTGACACATAGAACACATCCGTGGCCACATTCCAATGGATGCCCAGGGTCTTTGATGAGGCTAGAGGATCAGTGAGTTGTAAGTCTGCGGCTTCTCGAAGTTCCTGGACAGAAGCTCGGCAGAATTGCTCCTCCACTTTCGTAAGGTCATCCCGCAGAGATTGAGTAGCTCACACAACTGCTCGCGAATATGAGCAGCTTCTTCCACGGTGGAGGCTCCGGTCAGGCAGTCATCCACGTAGAAGGCAGACTTCACAATCGATGAAGCTTGAGGATGGGACTTGGAATGTCGATCTGCGTGCTCCAGCAGGACCATTGTAGCAAGGAAGGGTGAGGACTTGACGCCGAAGGTCAGACGTCGCATCCGATGGTCGATGATATCATTGGTGGAGTTACGCATGAGGAACCTGTGGTAGTTCCTTTCGTCTGGGTCGAGCTCAACCTCCCTAAACATTTTACTAATGTCGGCGGTGATGGCGATCTTGTGACATCTGAAGGCGGTCAGGACGGACGTGAGTAAGGGGTACAGATTCGGCCCAGGAAGTAGCTGGTCGTTTAACGAGATGCCTGTGCTCGTCTTTGCCGAGGCATCAAACACTGCCCGAAGTTTCGTCATGGTCGAGGAGTTCTTCACGATACCATGGATGGGCAAGTAGTAGCACATAGTGACAGGTTGCGCCAGATCGGTAGTGGGAACGATCTCCGCATGTCCCAAGTGGACATACTCCTGAAGCACAGCCTCGAAGTCGTCGAGCTTGCTCTTAGAGCAAAGGGAGCGTTCATTTTGTAGAAAACGGCGAATGGCAGCTGGACGTGAGGTTCCCAGCTCTGGAGGGTCAGTCACCCTAGGAAGTTGGACACGAAATCTTCCCTCGGGGGTAACCTGATGAGTGTCCTTGAAGTGCGTCACGGCGGCTTGTTCCTCAAGGGTGAGAGTGCCATTATCGTCGGGCACTTGTTCGTTGAGCCACAGGCGTTGGAGTGACTCGTCGAGAGGGTCAGCCTTCCCCTGTACGTGCATGATAGCCGACTCTACAACGGCAGCGGGAATGGCTCCACCCAACGTCCACCCGAAGATGGTGGGCGTGGCAATGACAGCTCGGTGCTCGTCCTGCTCAGGTGCGCCTCGGGAGACTCTGACGCAATCGGCAATCCCAAGCAGGAGGTCCAGTGATCCACCTAGCTCCGGGTCGGCGATCGGAGCTTTATCCCTGATGCATGGCATCTTGAGCAGGAGGGACGGATGATCAGGAGGACGGAGATGGGGCAGCGCCTTTATGACGTGACACTGCACCACTATGGGGTCAGAAGGACCTGCATTGTGAACAGAGTACAAGGTTAAGTCAACATAATGTTTGCTCACACATATTCCTTGAAGTCCACTGATCTGAGCCTGGCGGGCTTCCGAGGGAGTTTCAGAGCAGTGGCTAGATTCTCGGTGATGAGAGACAGTGAAGCTCCTTGGTCGAGGAGTGCTCGTGCCTTTTGGCAAGCTCCATTGTGGTTGGCGAGAGCCATGGCGGTCGACAGGAGAGATGACGTAGGTGAGTTGGCGTGGAGAGCCTTGGTCTCCTCGGCTTTCGGAGGTGACGATTCTTTGCCAGTCGTACCTTTGTGTAAGGCTGAGTGGTGCTTTGCTCCACAATGACGACAATTGAAGCGAGAAGCACACCCTTTCGACGTGTGGTCATATGAGAGACAATTATAGCAGAGTTTGGCGTCTCTGACTATCTTCTGCCTTCTGTCCACATCCAGGTCCCAGAATTGATGGCATCGGGACAGTGGATGGCCAGAGCGGTTGCAGGCGGGGCAATCGATCCTTGAAGACGTCACGTTGTGGATTATCTTGCTAGGCGTTGACTTCTTGGACTGTGTCGGCGTCTTGGCAGTGGACGAGGCATGCTTCACGGCTGTATATTTCATCGACACATGACGATCCCTGACGAAGTCAAGTAAGTCGTGGACTGCGAGGAGCGATGATTCCCCAACACAATGTCTGTTCCACTCCTCGGTGAGTTTTTCATCGAAGCTCCTCATGAGGATTCCTCCGGCGATGTGTTCTCCAGATTCTCCACTACACTGGCGGAGACCGTCCCAGATGGACTCGACCTTGGTTCTCAACTGGTGTAGGCTGTCCTTGGTGTAGGTGTAGGTAGGTAGACTGAGTAGTTGGTCCACATAGATAGGGTGGACCACAGAAGGGCTTCCGAAGTTGGCTTCAAGTTCTCTCATTGCTTGTTGATACCCATCGGTATGGCGGCTCGCTGTCTCTACAATCTGACGAGCGGCGTCAGAGTGCATTGACTTGAGCAGGTGGCAGCAACGATCTGAGTCTGGCAATGACGAACTAGCATTGTTCATAGCAGAAGAGATTAGGGACTTGAAGTTTGCCCAGTCGAGAGGGTCACACAGAACTTTGGTAGATCCAGGATGAGTCTGGATGGTATTGGAGTAGTAGGAGTAGAGTCAGGCCTAGAAGTCGAGTGAGGTAATGACTCCCTTTTGCTGGCATCCGAAGCTCTCTTGGTGATCTCTGCTAGGAGTCGGTTGGTGTCTCCTCGGAGACCTTCCAGGTCAGTATCAGCAGCGTACGATCTGGAGTGCTTACGGAATTCGTCGTTGGCTTGGATCAGCTTTTCCTCCTTGGACCAATAGCTGTCCGAGGGGTTGTTTGCTAGGTCTTACAGATTGTTGAGTTTATCCATGAGAGTGAGACCCTCCTCATAGACATCGATTTTCTGGAGTAACGACTCCACTTTGGTGAGAAGCTTCTGATAGTGATCTCTGGCCTCGTCACCAGCGGTGATCTCCTTCTCTCTGTCTTCTCCTTCGGGGACCAGCTCCTCATAACGGCTTTGAAGAGCGTCGAAGAAGCGTACCTGTCGTTGTACATCTTCCTTCTTGCGGGCGAGAATGGTTCTGTCGATTCGATCCATAGGAGCAGCGAGAAGAATGTTGAGCTCACGTTCTATCCGGGTGATTCGGCTCTTTCGGGCAGTACGTTTGCTCAAAACCCTGGCAGGGTTGTCAATAAGTTCATAAGAGGCTATCTCCTCCATGTCAGTAGATGCCATGATGATAGCAAGTAGTCGTTGACGTAGACGGCGAGATACGCAACTGTGCGGTGGACGTTGCGTTCGATGAGCAACGGTGCGATGGACGTTGAGTTCGACGTAGACGGTGGGTTACGCAACTGTGCGATCGACGTTGCGTGTGAGCAGTGGCCGGCGGCAAGGATCTCCAAACTAGAAGATCCGGCTCGAAGGACCAGAATGTGGGGAACAGTCGTAACTCCGCCCTCCACGTAGCAACTAAGTCGGGAGCTTATCTGGTTAACCCTTTCGAAGGACCAGGATCTTGCACACCCTCTAACGCAGGTAAATACCAGGCCTCAACCTCTGTCACCTACGGCAATTGAAGTCTCGGCACTAGCAACCCAAAGCGCGCACTCCACCCCAAATACAGAGATGGTTCGGGAAATATGCAAGAACAACTTAGACAAATAATTGAACACTATATATAGTAAGGGTGATACAGAAAATACGAGTGGGTTAAGTATGGGCGGAGTTCGATGTTCCCGAGAAAGTTCCTTCAGGCTGCGTCCTTTTCCAGTTCGGGTGCGTAGTCCCGAACACAAGCAGTGTAGAGAATGAGACTGAAAATGATAATGACACAGTCTTATATACATGTGGATATTTCTGAATGGAGTACACCAATACTGCGTGTGCTCACAAAAATATAAAAATATCCATTCTAAAAGTAACTCATAATAGTGCAGTATATGTAATCGTACTTCCGGTCATTGCGCTTTCTTCTCCTATGACTGTTCTCTTTCTCTTCTTCCTGTCTAGCTATTCTCTCTCATCATTTTCATCTGTCCATCCTTCATGACCTTTTTGACAGAGGGCGGACCCACAGTTACTATACACTAGCTAGCTATTACAAAGACGAAAAGAATTATTTATTTGGCGTAGTATCAATATGTAGCTCATACAAGTCGATATGTAGCTCTTACTATGATACAGTAGACATAATTACTATCTTCAAGAATTGCTAAATGTGCAAGAGGCACTCACCTCAGTAGTAGTTTCAATGGGAAACTAACTTTTAGCACTCCCGAAAATCACAGAGAATACAAAGCAAAACTACCAAAGGAAACAAGAAATTATTTATTCATGAGATTACAGCGTGATAATCAGGGTCTTACTAACAAATGCTGATGATCCTATGGTAAAAAAAACCCCAGCTTTTTCTTAAAAATTGAGTTGAAATAAAAAATTCTGGCACAGTAAAGGAAGGGCCTGAAATTTTCCAATAGAACATTTTGATGCTTTTGGGAGGGTGCTGTTTACGAGATCTGTTGTTGTGTGACAGAATTACTGACTGACTGATAAACTGAGTACTATAACCATCTTGCTTATGCACACATGAGTGTTGATGGGCCAAGTTAAAATGGCTGCCTATTAAGTAGTGAAGTTTCTACTAGATTTCAGATATGAGCTATAATTTCTATATTAAAGTACGTGATGATTAAGGTTTGACCATTTTAATCACATTTCTATTTCATTTCATTTCTCCTTTTTGAGAATAATCTATTCTGGTGTAAGAAGGGTCAGAACTTGTTTTAAATTATTAGTCAAACACATTGATGACTCATAGTGCATAAATTTCTCAAAAGTGGTTATAGACAACCAGCTTGTTTGCACCACTACTTGACTGTGTTTTCTAGTTGTAATTGGTGATTTTGAAGTCCAAATAAATTCTATTTACAGTAGGAGACAATAAAGTTCAATTCCGTTTTGTAGAATAGCTGTCACATGATTAAAAAAAACGGCACGCCATTTGGTAAAAAACGGCTGTTCCGTTAGACCGGTGTTACTGTTTTAATCTTTCTCATTCACCGCATGCCTCGCTCAAAAAAATTATAAATAATCATTTGTCCAGATAAAACATTCCGATTTTTTGTTTACAGGCTTGTGGGGTGGAGCTTCTCAGGTAAAAAAAAATGAAGCTGTCCCATTCGAAGTCGTCTTGTGGAGAATTGTTAGTTCGACCACCACACAGAATCGATGTTTTCTCGATGTTAGGGCCTTCTCAGGCTTAGATTTTTTACTACTGAAAGTCCATCAGTAACTAACAGAAGACCTACGAAGTGCGGACCTGGTTATAGCTGTTTGCCAGTCGAAACTTCGATCTGCAGCTTTATGAAGCAAGTTAAAATTTTTCACGATCTTTTTTTGCATCCCGCAGCTTTTAACGGGTGATACAATGCCTTAGCTTGCTGATATAGCTATGGAAGCGTTCCTCGCTAGAAAATACCAGTGAATCGACGGAAAAGCTTAACTGTTTTTTTCTGTTTTAGTATACGTTGTTGGCTATTTGGTCAAAATGGTACGGAACGCAAAGTAAAAACTACAGTAAAAAGACTACTCGTACTACAGAACGGAATCCGGAACTTTATTTTGTCTCCTACTTTATATTGTGTTGATAGTTTAAACACAGGGATTAGGAATTGTAAGTACGGTAATATGGTTTAAAAAATATTTAAATTTTTCTATAGAATATTTTGAAGAGCTATTCCGTTTTTTAAAAGAAGAAAACCAGTCGTCATTACCAAAGCTATTGATAAATCAAAAATATAATTTTATTACAAGAATTGGTGAACGAGATGAGACATTACTCCACATTGTTTGTCGAGAAGGGCATCTAGATTTATTGCGTACTCTGATTGAGATATTTGGCTGTAGTTTAAATGTAACTGATAAATTTGGTAATACACCTTGTCATGCAGCTTGTGAAAATGGTCAATTAGAAATAATGGATTACTTGTATCAATGTCCTATTTCTTTCAGCTGCTCATATAAAAATTATCAAGGAGAAACATGGTTACACTTGGCCACTAAGAGTGGTAATATTCAACTCATGAGACTCATTGCTTTTAATACTATTGAAGTGGAAAGACAGTGGAGTAAACTTGTAGAATTTAATGATGATATTTTGTATCGCATTTTTTCTGGTAAAAAATTCATTAAATTGTCCACCCATTTTGCAGCAGTGTTTGCACCTGACAAAAGGGGCTACACACCTCTTCACACTGCCTGTCTGAAACGTGAGCTGCCCTTGCTGGATTTTTATCTGGCAGAACTGAATCTTGTTCTAAATTTTAATTTCAAGCAATATATACCATCAGTTTTGATGTTAGCTTGTGAAAACAAATATGAAGATATTATTAAATATTTATCATTTTATCATGATATGCCCCTTCTATCATGTCCTAATATGGAAGAATATCTTCGGTCCACCTATTATTTCAGAAACGGTAGTCCTTTTTGTAATGAAACAATTCCATTTTTTCTGGCCAAACGAGGAGACTTGGAGTATTTTCAATTACTTTCTCAACCATTCACTTCTTTTGACATTTCAAATGAACGTGGTGACACTTTATTACATGCAGCTTGTATATCATGTGATCTAAAAATGGTTACTACAATCTTTCAGAATTTTGAAAGAAATAGTGTTGACCCTTACTCTAAAAATGCTGCAGGTAATACTTGCCTTCATATAGCATGTGAATGGGGATCCTACAATATTGCAGAATTTTTCATAAATAAAAAGAAAGCAGTGATCCACGAGAAGAATTCAGATGGAGAAACTCCACTGCATATTGCTTTCAGGAGAGATCGCACTGCCATAGTGCAACTGCTTATTGACAACAAGGCTGATTTAGCTGTAAGGAATAAGCATGAAGAGAGCATGTTGCATATTGTTACTTGTAACCCTACAGGGTTGAAATACATGAAAAAATATAATGATTTATTGACGGTTGAAAATTTAAATTCGAAGGATGCTAAAGGAGACACCCCATTGTTTAATGCTTTTCGTACCAAAAATATAGAAATGATATTATATTTAATTAATTATCCCTCATGTGACGTGTTCATTAAAAATGACATGACTAATGAAACGGTTGCCAACATAGCGTGTAGGTTTAAATGGAAGGATATTTTATCAAATTTATTATCACAAGGAGTGCATCCTGTGAAATTACAAAACTATATGGGTCAAACTCTCATTCATATTGCTGGCTGCTTTAATAATCATGAAGATGAAATCATGTCAGTTTTAGCATACAACGACTCATACGATATTAGTGAGGATATAAATTTATTGGATAGTATAGGGGTATGTACACCTCTACAGAGAGCTTGTATGATGAAAAATTATGATTTATTTTCCTATTTCCTTAAGGTGAAAGGATGTTTTCCTGACACAAAGAACAAAAGAGGAAACACTGTCTTACACATTTGTTGCTTGTACAACTTATTTGAAATGGCTGACACTTGTCTAAGGCACTGTTCAGTTACTGTTCGCAATGAAGAGGGCAATACACCACTGCATTTGGCTTGTATAAGAAAAAAATTTAAACTTTTATGGATGTTACTCAAAAACATTCCTGATGGTCAAAGAATTGATACCTTTATAAACAAAGAAGGGAAAAATGTCTTTCATGTTTTAGCAGCACAAGAAGGATCTGTAAATATTTTAAAATACATGGTTCAATCTAAACTCTGTGATCCAAAGTTTGTGGGCAGAAATAGAAATACAGCACTACATTTTGCCTTTCAAACTGGAGTTATTGATAATGCAAAGTATTTACTCGAGAATGGGTATCGTGAAGATTTGTGGTATAATAGTGATCGAAAATCCCCATTATGCTTGGCAGTGGATAATCATCACTATGAATTTTTACAGTCTATTGTTTGTTGCTGTAGTATGGATATGTTGGTCACTTGTTGTGAAGTTTTTCAACTTAATCGATTCTATTTTGCACAAACCACCCAAAGTGTTACAATGCCACTATTATTTTATTTATTTGCACCCATACTGAATGGAGCATATACAGATAAAGTGGACAAGGCATTGCATCTAATGTACAACTTAGTTATTAAGAATATATATTCAGACATAACTAAACTAAAAGATTCTTATGACAACACAATTTTACATTATCTTGCGATGTATAACCATCATGAAAAATTGGAAAAAATATATGATTTAGTGAGCAAAAAGTTTGTCGACATGAACTGTGTCAACAAGGGGTCTTCCACTCCTCTACATTATGCATGCTCAAGTCCACAAGACTGGATGGTGTTCAAGCTACTCGAAAATAATGAACGCAATGCAGTAGAATCATTGAACAAAGATAGTTTTTCTGGTAAGCCACTTTCATTATCCTGCAATTCAGGGTCTCATGATGGTCTTTTGTATTTAGTTGCTCAAGGTTCAGCTATTTACAATAATTTAGTATTGTCATCCTATACTGCAGCCATTGTTAACTCTTTAAGAATTGGTATTATTGTATTAGGAAATTCAGGAGTTGGAAAAACTACTCTGATTGAAACGCTACGAATGATGATTATGAATGACCGAAATGTAATAGAGATAGACAAGCCTACAACAGGTCTTGTGACGAATGAATATGTAAATCCTAGCAATAACTATCGATATACATTTTATGATTTTGCTGGTCAAATTGAATTTGAAACAACTCACTCAGTCCTACTTGAAAATCTCATGACATTAGCTGCAGAGGATAGAAGAAATTCTTTTGCATTTTTTTTGCTCGTAAATGGTACTGATAGTTTGAAAGAGAATAAAATCCAAATTGACCATTGGTTGTCATTTGTCAGAAATCATGTGCCAATCACTACAATGTCTGTTCATTTATTTCTTATCTCTAGTCATGATGATAATATACAAAATGATGTAGAGAGAGCTCAGAAAATTAAAGATCTTACCGCATATTTACATTCTTGTGATGCTTCACCCCTTAACAAACATGATCATCCAATATTTTTGAATAGTAAAAAAGCTGATACATCTCCTGTGTGTCAGTTAATGGCATACTTAGAAGATTTGTTCATATCTTGTGAGCCAGTTAAGAGTTGCTTGGTAACTGATGAACTTCTCCATTTTATTCAGAAATGGTTTCCTGAGGATCCTTGTCAAGTTAAAGATTTAATCTCGAAAATTAAGGAAAACAGGATATTTAGCTTGGATAATTATGTTATCAGAGCACATGGATCTTGTTCACATATGATCATTCCACAAAGGCTTGATGCAGTGGTGGAGTATCTTGACAAGTTATTTTGTCGGGGTGACATCATGCTGTTGAAACCATCAAGCAACAAATTAGATTGGTGGATTACAGGGAAAAAAGTATAACATCAACTGTTCAGCAAAGCCAATTCTTTATTTTCACCACAAAATTTTCCTGATTGTCCAAATCATTCTCTGGAAACTTTTAATACTGGTGTTGTACCATATTCAAAACTAAAAGAAATATTTAGCAGTTTAAAAGTTGATATTAATCTTATTCTTAATTATATGATTTCAATGGAGTTTTGCAAAGAAATTTCTGATGACACTGCCGAAATTATTGGATTTACAAGCAATCTAACAGAAAAATTATTCTTTTTTCCAGGTCTTGTAAAGAAAGAAAAGTATAATAATAGTATTAATTGTAGTCCCAAAGATAATACAGTTATTTCAGCCTTCTTGATTGAAAACAAATGTAAATGGGGATTACGTTTTCTCCACACCGTTTTGCTTCACCTGACATACAAATTTGCTGTGGTTAAAGATGATCACTATTATACGAGAAGGATTCATTTGTGGAAAAACGGTCTTTTCATGTGCACTAATAAACAGATTGAATTGTTTGTGGAACTCAAAGGAGGAAAAAAATTTTATTTAGTATTTAGGGGTAATCGTTTTTCACAAGTGGAATTACCTGAGCTTAGATCCCGAGTTTTTGAAGTTTTTCGCAATATTGAGCAGAGTCTAAAGGACCTTGGGATAATTGAGTTTAATAGTTGCACATATGTTCTTTATCCACCACCACAGAATTACTCAGCTTTTGAAGAGGCAGAAAAAATACTGTTAGAGAAATTAAAACCACTATTTCATGATGAAGTAAAATATCGAGCTTATTTTATTAAAGATACCAAGAGCGTGCAATTAAAGGATATTTTATGTTTTGAACCATACGTTAGTATGGAAGTAGCTGTAATCAAGCTGAGACAAGATTCATTAATTGATTTGCAAGAACATGAAAAGTTTCGTAGTTTTCCAGAATTGAAAGATAAAAATACGATGTCTGCATCCCAGTTTCATCAGATAATTGAACACTATAGCCTTTTTTCTGCTGAAGAACTCGCTGCAGCTGAATAGTAGTAGTAGGCAAAATTTTGAAGCTTAATTTGTACATTTTCACTAACATTATGAACTAGTGTTTTTAGTCATTTAGCTTTATATTTACACATACAGAACGTAGTTTATGTAATAAAATTTATTATTATAATTTTTGTAGTTTTTTATTTCTTCAGTAGTTTCCACTGTATCACATTAGAGTCTTTTATTATTGATTAGACACTATTGCTATTTATATTTAAGCTATAAATTTAAAGAGTTTGTATTATTTTCAGATTTGAATTGAAGTATATTTAGAATAATTCTAAAATATATAGTTATTGAGCTCACAATTTAGCAGAAAGAAAAAAAATGATCACCTGAGACATGTTTCTTCTGGGCAGATTCATTCCATATTCTTTAGTTCTTGAAATTATAGAATTAAATGTTGGACTTGAATTGTCCAGTACAATAGTTGATGCCTCTTTTAATGTTGGGGAGGTCACTGTCTTCAAGACATGTTGTTGAGTCACAGACTGGCTGACTGACAAGTGAGTACGACAACCTCCTCACACATGAAGGTAACCAGACAAGCCTGGAACAAGCCTTTAAAATGCCAAAAATATTTTTTTACCAATAATTTAGTTTTACAGAGATATTACAAAAGAACCTAGCTGATGGCAACACATACTACTAATCTGATGAAGTGGCAGAGTCATGTTGTTGCTTGGCTGGTGTGGATGGAGAATGATTAATTGTAGTCTTCTCTAATGAAGCAGACAACATCCCCACATTCTAAAAAATAAAGAAAACATTGTTTACAAGAGTTATCTTCAATAGGAACAAAGTACGGAGCACAACAAAGATTTGAATTTGCTACTAAAACAATATTAACTAAATGAAAGCAGTGACAAATGTGCTAGCGTAAGTCCTTATTTATCGACACTCATCTATTATCAACCACGTAAGCCTCGATTATCTACCAGTCAAAAGTACTGAATGAGCACGGATTCCCGTATTTTATGCTTCAATTTGTATTGTGGCTCTGTGCACTTTTTCCTGGCTCTTCTTCGTATTTCCAGGTAAACTGAGTTAGAGGTAGCTGTAGATGATACCATTTGATGTTGAATTATGAATATCAGTACACTCTACCATTAATAGCTAGCCATAACACCACAGCTATTAGCTAGCAGTTAGCTACATGTAGCTACAAAACTAGTTATTTGTTATGCTTATCAGCTGTGGGCTTGGTAAAACTTAATGAAACTTAATGATTGCATGCAATGATTTATGACTGCAGTGAAGAAAGAATTCAGCTGTAAGGAATCAATGTTGTACCTCCATAACCTACATCACAAAGTAGGTTCACTACATCTCTATCTTAAGTACCTTCATGTTAAGTAGGCTTTCTGCTGCATCCATCTCCAGTTGGCTCCCACAACTCCTTTCTATTCCACACCTCTACCACTAGTTCTGTTGTGAATACAAGGACTTGGTGTTTAAGCAAGAGAGCTAAACTCAATCGATGTATTTACAGATGTGCATGTTTTGAATCATGTAAAGAAATCAGGAATTAAAAAAAGAGAGCTGCAATTATCTTTCATTTTACCCTTTCATTCTTTTTAGGTTTCTCAATAACATCCTACAGCAACACCCAAATGTTCTTCATGAGTGCCTCCTCCAGTGCTCTTTGCATCTTGGGGTTGATCTCTTCTTGGTCTTATTCCATGGCATTAACTTCATGGGAGACAGCTTGTCCACCATGCTAGTCTTCTTGGCCGTTTTGAACTAGGGGTGTAGTCTGGTACCAAGACATGCGAGAAAAGAAAGGTGCAAGACATTGATGAATATTTTATAGTCTGAATATCGAATATAACACAACTTGTATCACCAATTATGTACTATTAATGTATAGAATTTGTATCGCCTTTAACATGCGACCTGAGCCAATATTAGATGGTATGGACTAAATTACAAAAGAAACATTTTTATATGCTTTAGACTCCATAAAATAATTTTTGATAATTTCAGATTTCTGAAAGACATCCTCAGCCAGTGCAAACCCAGTGTTCTCTAAATGGTACACCTAACACATACAAACTCACATGCACACACACATAATCTTAATTTGATATCCCCATAACTCTGTCTCGTCCTAGGGCTGTTGGAACGGGAGCGGCCATGGCCGCACCAATATTAAGAACAAATCGAACATAGTGCGTATGTATGTGTAAGTGACTGTTATTTGTGTATTAAGTGTTCACGAATGATTCTTAGTCACATGGAATATGTCAGTATGCAATTTCTTGTTCTCATCATGTACTTGTTGTCACTCCTATAAAAGCATTGTCACTTTGTGTGTTTGTCAGTTCTTCTTGTGCCGTTCTCCAATTTAAATTGTATATTCAAATCCAATTCCATTCGTTGAAGAGGGCTTGCTTACAAGCGAGGGAGATAGGTAGCTAAGGACCTGGTGAACCACCTGTGGGAAGACTTCATGGAGTTAACTCTCACCTACAACCAATCGTGCTCCTACACTCCTTTCCTGATCTCATGGTAGTACCGAACTTGGGCAGTTGACATTGAGCCATTGAAATGACTTCTGCTAGGATTGAAAAGCTAATATCAAGCCTTTTTAGGAAACTCCAGACCAACCTGGTCCTTCATTTACTATTCCAAAGCGATCTATACAAACCTAGATCAAAGGTCTTTTTTTAAAGATACAACAAATTTGAAGGTAACTTGTAATAATTCTACAACAAGTAATGTTCACTATTATTGACCTTATTTTTTCAGGATTACCTAGAGCATTTTGAGGTGAGTTATATATAATATATTTTTTTATTTTTTATTTTTTTATCTTTTTTTTATCAGAGAGTGCGCTAGCACTCTATTTATGGTTGACAACTCCCTTCCCATAGTGGTGTAGTGGCCAAGTGAACTATGAATATTCGCACAAATGCACGCCTGGTAACTGGAGACCATGCGGAGATTTCCGTGCTCTGAACATGGTAACTGTGCCAGAGAGGTAACCTGCATGATTTTACTGCCTGTCTTCAAGGAGCGACTATATTCTCTCATATCGATTTTGTTCGTGCATACCATTATATCCCAGTTGCACCCGAAGACATCCCAAAGACGGCAGTCACTAAGCCTTTCGGACTTTATAGGATGCCTTTTGGACTTCATAACACTGCCCAGACATTCCAACGCTTCACGGATGAAGTGCTTCACAGATTGGATTTCGTGTATGCCTACATTGATGATGTACTCATAGCAGTGCCTTTCAGGATTAGCACATCCAACATCTTTGTCTTGTACTCAACAGACTAGACAAGCACAGCATTCTCATAAATTAAAACAAGAGTCACTTTGGCATTCCTGAGTTGGATTTTTTGGGTTACTACCTCGACTCCATAGGGATTCTATCCTTACCGGAGAAAGTACAGTCTGTGCAAGAATTTTCACTACCTCTCAGCGACAACTCCAAAGGTTTCTTGGGTTGATAGATTTCTATCACTGTTTTATTCCCAACATAGCTACTCTCCTGTGCCCACTCCACTACCTCTTTGAAACATAGTAAATGTCCTATGGATACTCATCTGTGGACCGTGGCCTTCTATCATGTCAAGGAGGCCCTCACCAATGCTTCTTTACTTGTACACCCGACAGCTGATGCACCTACTAGCATGGTGACAGATGCATTCGATGTTGCAGTGGGAGCTGTAGTCCAGCAGTACCTCAATGGTCATTGGTGCCCTCTAGCACTTTTCTCTTGGGGACTGCCTCTAGCACTTTTCTCTCGGGGACTGACTCCTACTGAGACACGGTATAGCACATATGACCGGGAACTGCTGGCCATCTATCTTGCTATCAAGCACTTTCGCTATTGTATAAATGGAAGAGATTTTCACATCGAAATAGACCACTAACCCCTTACATATGCACTATCATCTCGTCCGGACCGTCATTCTCCACGACAAATTCATCACCATGACTTCATCAGCCAATTTACAACTGATCTCCAACATATTCCTGGCTCACCCAACTCTGTAACTGATGCTCCTGATGCTCTCTCTTGCCCAGGTATGAATGCTCTTCATGTGGGAACTTCTGACTCCGTTGTGGACTTCCATAAGCTTGTCATAGCACAGAGGCAAGATCCAGACTGGGTAACTTGCTTGCCGACTCCTCCCTCAAATTTAAGCAAGTTCCACTCGCACTGTCTGATGGTTAGTTGATCATCTATGATGTCTCTACTGGTACACAGCGACCATATGAACTAGAAGATGAGCTATTTTTGACATCCTCCACAACCTCTCTCACCCAGGAATACTTTCAACCCCAAAATTCGTGACCAGTCAGTTTGTATGGCGTGGTATTAACACTGATGTCAGATGATGGGCCAGCTCCCTCTCATGTCAATGTGCTAAAGTACACCGGCACAATATTGCACCTCTTGCTATGTTCGCCACTCCGGATGAACGCTGCGATCATGTTGACCTCGTAGGACTGTTGCTGCCCTCACATGGCTCTGTGTGTTTGCTCACCTGTATATTGATCGCTTCACACGGTAGCCAGGAGCACATTCCTGACATTACTGCTGACACAGTGGCCAAGGGATTTGTTCGCATTTGGTTTTCCTGTTTTGGTGCACTATCTATTGTGACTACATATCTTGGAATACTGGTTAGTCAAATGCTTACACAGACACCTAAAGAATGCCTCTCCACAACTGGAACACTGGACTGACACATTACCACTTGTACTTTTGGGGATCCGCACATTTCTCAAGCAAGATCTTGGCTGCACGACTGTTGAATTGGTGTACGACACTTTTATCTTCATCTTTCTGGTGAATATTTTGTCTCTCATCTCTCCCCTTCTCTATAGATCACACTTCCTTTCAATGAAGTGTATATCACTTCCTTTCAATGAAGTGTATAGATGAGTTAGCAATTCCACACCATGGATCAAACCTTTTTTGCTCAATATCTGTGTAATCTCCATTGTTTAGAGCCTGCCCTAATGGTTGTGTCATGTTGAGAGAGGAATAATGTGAGATGCTTGTATCAGAGAGCTAGGGGGAACTAATATGAGTGAAAACTTGAAGGAAGAAGAGAAACACCTACACAAAGTGCTTCAAAGTAATGATTATAATAACGCAGCCATAGAGCAGGCTCTAAAGATGTTTACCTTCTAAGATTATAAAGATAGTGATCAAAAGCAAGGTTATATTCTTACTATTTTATATGCAGCAGGATTGAGTGCAGGAATGGGTTCAAGCAATTTCTACAGTACTTGAAGCTTAAGTATACACTTTGAAATTTGTTTAAGCATTAAGGAGCACCAAGTCAAGCATTTAAAAAATACTTTCTAGCACAATCTCAAGGTCTCCATTACAAACAAGTGCGAATGTACAATTTTACTGTTGTTATTTTCACATAAGGTACTTATGAAGCACCCTGAATTTTTAGGCTTAAGTACAAGCACAAGCACAAATGATTTATTTACCAAATGCTTGAAAGCACCATCAAGCACTTCAAAGAAGCACAAGCACTACCATGCCTGATTGAGTGATAGTATTCAGAGAGTGTGTAGAGATTTTGATATCAAACCTGCATTTAAGTCAGATAAGACACTAAGATCACATCTTACTCAAGTCAAGATACTATTCTCATAAGCACTCAGTCATCCATAGTGTATAGCATACCCTACAGCTGTGGTAAAGTATATATAGGTGAAACAACAAGACGGCATGAGTAAAGAGAGAGAATATCAGGATGCTTGCAAAAGAGGTGGTGGGAAGATTTTAGCCATTGCAGAACATGCTTGGCAACAGCATCTTCCCATTAAATGGGAAGAGGCAAGAGTTGTAGACGGAGCCACTAAAAATTGTGAGTTAAAGATCAAGGAAGCTCTACGCATATAGATAGCACCAGACAACAAGTTTAACAGAGACATAGGTTTAGAGTTTCCTGGATGCTGGCTGTATATGCTGTGTCTTCACTATATAGCTATTAAACAGTAAGCATGCCCACCAGTTATTTTGCTGTTTATATTGTGCACCACAATAATTCGACCTCATTGACCCCTGAAGATGACTTCGGCAAGAAGTTAAAACATTAACGTTAAGTTTTCATTAAACATTATTGGCTGTTAGAACTGAGAAAAAAATTGATTGCATTTCATAGTTTCTTGTCTACAATGTTTTTATTGCCCTCATTTTCTGATCTAATGGCTTCAATCTTGGGTGATTCCTCCATCTTATTTGTCTTCTCTGTCTTTGATCCTTTTTAAATTCGTTTCCTTGGCATGAGCAAGTTTTTCGCCTCTGCTTGAGTTTACAGTTTATGTCGATTGTTTAACTTCAGATGCTTTCATTGCCTTTATTCTTTGTACTAATGTTCTTGTCGATTCAATTTTCTTCTCATCTTTTGACGCCTTCTTTTTCTTCCTTGTTTGTGTCATATTACTTTCACTTTTAACCTTCCTAGACCTGTTGTCTTTCTTTCCATTGAATAAAGCAATGCATTGTTTGCTTGCTTTTTCTTAGTAGCATCTCCGGTCCTTGTAGCACTGTAACTGGCACTTTCCATGCCTTCCTTGTGACTCCTGTCTCACTGGTTCTGTCCATACGTCATCTCCTGCCACACTTCTGTTGTCAATATTTTCTCTCCTTTGTTCAATTTCCTTTGTGCTCCTTTCTTCCTTTATGTCCTCTTTCCCCCTAACACTTTTCTCTGTATTGAAATCCTCTTTCCTCACAGCTTTCATTTCCTGAGTGTCTTTTTCTTCCCTCTCATCCTTCTCTTTCCTCTCGTCTTTGACTTCCCTTACATCCCTCGCTTGTGTCACACTATTTTATGTCATTACAGTGTCCATCAACACTACCTTCTCTTCTCTTAAGTTCTTCTCTTCCCTTGTGCCTTCCATTTCCCTCGCATCTTGTCCAAGTGTGTACACAGTACACTGATCTATGTTGTCTCCAAGACATGATGGAGTAGCTTCACTCATATTAAATCTGCCAGTTTTCTCTGGCCTTGTAACTTTCATTTCATCCCGAACACATAGCTCCTCCTCATGCTTCATTGCTGCATAATATTCCTGAAATGCTTCCTCAGGAAAACTATCCAGAGGGGGCAAGAATAAATACTCCGAGGCAGAACGCACCATTGAGGGAGACACCTAAAATTAATACTGACATATTGAATATTCTTTATTTACTTGTTTATCTCACCATTTTTTTATATTCTTGAATCAGGGTTATCTTAGCTCCTCCAGGCTACACACACAAAATACCATGTTTATACAGTGGTTAAATGGTAAGTATAAATAATATATACCTTAACATATTCCATGTCCTCTAAGTTGCAACCACCTGAAAACTGAGAATAAACACAATGCACTCAATAGTATGTTAAACTGAAGGATAAATGTATAGCTACGCATGATAAAACAAATCTCTCCCTTGGAGGATGCTGAAGTTCATTTCTCAGCAGAGAAGAGTTTTAGATCGGACAATACTTCAGCCAGAAGGTCTTCATCTTCACTGTCCCAGTCATCTTTGTATGCGTCACGAATATTTCCATACCTGTAGATACAGATACACTGGCTATTAGTCTCACGGGGCCAGATCCTTTACCAAACACAAAGCGAGGAAAGGGTCTAGTCAAGTGAGGGGGGGGGAGGGGGTGCGCTGTACAGGACCCACGAATTCCTGGGGAAAATGAGAATCATAGCATCAAATTACTACCAAATTACCACAAACCGCTTCTTGTTTATGCAGAAGTGACTTATCTTCTTGTCAGGCGAAGAGGAGAAGAATTATTCAATTCTGCTATTTCTGACGAAGTTCTGACATCTTCAAAAATGTCATATCACAAAGCCTACACAAGTAAACTGTCTCTATTGATCTCCAATACTTCATCCAAGGTCACTCCCAACTTCTTTTCAGCTTCATTCTCCAAGATTAGAAGGAACTGTGAGAGCAGAACAATAAGTGCAACGTTTACAATTCATGTTTTGTGGTGACTTGGTGTCATGATTAACACCGCATTTTCCCTAGGAATTCGTGGGTCCTGTACAGCGCACCCCCCCCCCCTCACTTGACCAGACCCTTTCCTCACTTTGTGTTTGGTAAAGGGTAGGTGATCAAAGGAGGTGAATAAGTAAACCGTCCCATCAAAATTAGTTTTTCTGTGATTCTCGTAGCCAAGAGCCATGGTACAAGTCGGTAGCACCACTTTGCTTCAGGTCAATATGGGATTTACACTATCCTCAGGCCTTCGGCACTCAGTTGTGTAAATCCCATACTGACCTCCATGTCGTGGTGTAACCTACACTTATTACATGAGTCAGAGTGTGATATAGCGAAATATTTCAGGAGACAGCTAGGGTAATTTATTTTCAGGAGGAGTGAAAGTAAAGCACAAGAACAATAGTGAATATCTTTCCATATCACTCTGTAATGTAGTAAGTGGTTTATTCCACATTAGATATCTTCACTGCTGTAGTTTGTACTAGGACTGGTGACTCATGGTTTAAAGCAGTGTAGTTGTTTTGGTTTAGAGATTCCAGACATTCTTAATTTTAGTTATTCGTACTAAAAGAATATCTTGAATGCTTAGTTTTAGTTTTTTTTTCCAAATTCTCCCAGAAGGTTTAGTTAGTTTTTAGTTTTTCTTCAATATCATGTAGAAGATTTAGTTAGTTATACTATCAATTGACTTAGTTTTGGTTAATGTGTGTTGTCTCTCTAATTCTTCTATAATGAGAGTCTCCTTAAAGAAAGTAGTTCATGTAGTTTTCCCAAAGAACTTCAGCAAGGATAACAAATACCTGTACAGGTGCAAGAAGTGCCAATGACCACACCACACTATGCTGCATAAGGAGACTACTAAAACTCCAGGCAACTAACCCCACTTCGAAACACTGGTAGTTTGAACATCCCAGTCAGTTCCTACAAAGCTATAGGAATTGGAACCGATGCTCTGATGATGACTTGTGCCATTCGTAACGGAAAAACTATGGAAGCTCGTGCTTTATTGGATAGTATACCAACTGCCTCATTCGTCTCTGAATGCATGACTCCAGCACTTTGTCTTCATCGCAATCACCACAGTGCCACTATCACTGGCATTGATGGCCCCTCTCTCAAGTCACCTATACAGTCTATGACTAGCTTCAGAGTGTCATTGATTAAATATCGCTCAGAACATATTGGTGTTACTGCTGCGGTTGCGTGACTGGTGATCTGCCACGTCTTCAACCTCATGGGCACACCTATCTGATATTGATTTTGCTGATCCCACTATTTGGCCAGCCAGGAAGGATAGATAACCTACTTGGTGTAGACATTTTCACTCAAGTGTTACGAGATGGCCAGTGGACTGTCACACTTGGCTCATCAGTGGCATTTGAAAGTCAGTCTAATTGGGTACTAGCTGGTGAAGTAGATATGGCTATCAACTGCAGCGAGTGCGATCTCATCATATCATGTCACAGAAAATGGAGCATATTGAGTCTGCATTATCTGTTGAGGAGAAGAATGTGATGAAGCATTTTCAAGACTATTATTCCCCAAAAAATGGTGGATTATTTGTTATTCCTTTACCTAAGAAATCCGATGCAAAGCCACTTGGGGAATCCAGATGACAAGCTTTTCGCTGATTTCTTTTGTTGGAACGGAATCATCTCTACGCCAAGCATCCATTTAGTGAAGTGGACGCATTGGTGAAGGAATACATAGAGCTGAAGCATGAAGAGCCAGTGCATCTAATCTAAGCAAATCTGAAAGTGAAGTGTTTTACCTACTATTTATGTCATGCACAAGAAATCCAGTCTGCAACTAAAGTACGTGCTGTTTTTTATGCCCCTGCTAAATCTGCTAATGGTGTGTCACTCAATGTGAACTTTCTTGTTGGTCCTACTATTCATTCCATCCTACTTGATGTCCTGCTGCGTTTTTGCACCCACATTTTGTCTCCAAGATGTATTGAGCAGTTGCGCTCATTAATTCTGACAAGACTTGCAATCGATTTGTGTGTGGTCACCTCCCTAGTGGACTATCGAATGATGAGAGTCAATATCTATTTTCGTCCTTTGCAGCCAACAAGGCTGTTTGGCAGCATGCAGAAGATCTTACTTTTGAGTTTACTCTCACTGCCACTGCAGTTTGATCCAAAAAGATTTATAGATGTTCGCTAGAGGAAAATTCTTACTCCGCAAATGGAACTCGAACTGTCTAGCAGTTTTAGATGAAATCCCACCTGATCTTAGAGAATAACAAGTTGTGAATGTCATGCCCTCAGTTGATGGGTACTTAAGACACTTGGTTTGGAATGGAATTCGTGTCTTGATTCATTCAGACTCACAATTTCTGATCTTCCTGATTGCACTCACCAAGAGGCAACTCAGCTCAGATATATGGCTAAGGAATTGGATTCCTTGGCTGGTTTGGCTCTACTACAATAAAGATAATGTGTTTGGGAATTGGGAATATAGGCTGGTGACTTATACTTGGCACAAGATTTTATTGTTGCTTCCAAGAAGCTGCATGAATTTTAGTGATGCATCTGAGAATGTGTATGCAGCCGTCATATACCTTAGTGTTACTGGTGCTTTGGGAAATGTTCATGCCTCATTCATCATTTCTATAAGACCACAATCAAGCAACTCAATTCCCAGACTAGAACTGTGTGGACCTCATCTTTTGTCCAAGCTTCTTCATCATGTGTGGAGGTTTTCTCAATTCCTTGTCAAGACATTTTAGGTTGAACAAATAGCAACATTGTACTGAGATGGATGCAGGGTAAACCTAGGCATTTCTAGACAATCACTTTTCAGAAATCCTGGATCCTATTCCATCCGAGTGCTGGAAGCATGCCCATGGAGTGGAGAACCCTACTGATTGTATATCTTGTGGTCTGTTTCCGAAGGAGCTTCTGTATCACGATTTGTGATGAAATGGTCCACTGTGGCTTTATCTGTCACCATCTGAGCCTAGCCAATCTGTTTACTGAGTCATGAAGAAGAAAAACATGAACTTTGTTGTCTGATAGTTGTAAATTTAAGGAACCCCATTATCGATTATGATCACTTTTCGAGCTACACACATTTGACACGAGTGACAGTTTGGGTGTTGAGATTTATTAATAATTGCAAGAGACAAGATCACCTGACTACTGACTACTTATGAGTTTTGTCCGCTGAATCCTTTGAATTTCTTTAGCTCAGACAGAATCATCACTTCTCAGAGGAGGTTCAAGATCTCAAGGCATCTGGAACTGTAAGTTTCAAGCCCCATAGTCACACTTTAACCTATACTGTACTCCAGCAAACTAATACTAGTCGGTGGTGGCAAGCACCAGAATGCAAAGATGAAATACTTTCAAATACACCCTATCATCTTACCAAAGAAGAATCTGGTATGAAATTAATAATGTAGAGTGAGCAAAAACATATTATTCTTCACACTGGACCCAGAATTGTGGTGTTAGCCTCATTGTAATGTCATTTTCACATCATTGGTACACAACAACTAGTACAATCTCTGATCTGTGAGTGTATATCTGCTATCATGATTCTGTGAGACCATGTTCTCATTCTGATCACATCACTTCTGGGATAGTGTTTGAATAAGGTGGCATAGACTATGCTGGCTCAATTGAGATCAGGAATGGCTATGTACATAAGTCAGTACTAGTAAAAGCATACGTGTGTTTTTTTTTGTCTCACAGTGTGATGGCAGTTAATTTGGAAATAGTATCAGATAGGGCTGGACGGTATTCACCAATATAATACAACTATAATGAAGCACCAAAGGTGCAAACCTTCAGCATAACTATACACTAGATAGCTATTACAGAGAACAAAAGAATTTATTTTGGAGTCAAAAGCTAAATATGAATATGCCAATATGTAAGTTCACGCAAGTCAATGCATAAAGCTTGAGCAAGTTGATATGCAACTCGTGGAATGAAGCTGTAGACGTTAAAGCTGTCTTCGTATGAGAAGCAAGCAACACTTACCTCACAAGTAGTTTCAATGGGAAACTCCAAACACTCTGGTAAACGGCTGAGAATAATGTAATGCAAAACTACCGCGGGCAGCAAAGAAATTATTTGCCCAAGTGAGTACGGTGTAACCACAGGGGCCATTACCAACAATCACTTACGACCATATGGCCTAAAAATAACTTTTTTTCTGAAAAAATAAGTCAAAAAGAAAATTTTTGGCATATTAAAGGGACTTAAAATGTCCATTGCAACACTCTGATAGTCCAGTGTAGCCAGACCCTTTACCGAACCGCTACGCTGGGAATGGGTCTGGGGACATGGCCATACCAAATTTGTTCTGCCACACATATATTGCGGCGGTCAATTACCGTTAGCAAATTACCGGGAATAGCCCTCCTCAACTACAAATAGAAATTCCTGTGCATGTCATGCAATTTTTAGCAATCATGGCTAATTTGTGGTAGAAATTCAGGTATAAAGGAGGTGGGGCACTCACCACTTCCACATTCCTCCAGAACAAATTTGGTACGGCCATGTCCCAAGATCCTCCGCACGCTACTTGGGTCTGTCTACGCCAGACTAACACTCTGATGCTTGTTTCAATCTTTGGAAGGCTGCCATCTTCAAGATCTGTGTGTGACAGAATGACTGACTGACAGACAAACTGAATACTGTAACCCTTTTGTGCAAGCGCACTAAGGGTAAATTATTTCAAAATTATATCAATATTTACTGTGATTCATCATTAATGTGATCAACAACTTCAATTATTTCAAAACAGTGCAAAACTTTTAGAAAAACTATAAATAAATAAAATTGTTCTTAATTTTTTCTGAAAGGTAAGCACATCTAATTCTTGATGATTCAATGAAGTTCTGAATGATGTGACAAAATGTCTCAATGACTTCCTTAGATTGCTTACCATTTTCCAGTTGCAGTGCTGTGATTATATCCTAGAAGATGAGTGAGCAGATTGGAAGTGTTACCATGCTTAGCAGCGATAGAACCGGCAAACAACAGTACCACCATCCACAATTTCTTCAGCACCGCTGTGCCCGTCTTCCTCAGCACTACTTTTGCAAACTCAGTCGTGTTGTGCATCATTAGAACAAAAACCCGTATCAATGCACGGGTACATTCAAGTATTGCATGCATGCACAGGAGAACATCAGTCGGTATTCACGTGTGCTCTAGCTATATTTATAGTACGGTATTGAAATGGCCGGTGTTAACTACATACTGGTATTCCGTCCAGCTTTAGATCAGATTTATCAACAGACTCCTTCATTACAACCTTATGGCTCACTGTGGGAAGCCCATTCACATTTGGTGTGATCATGGGTTGAATTTTGTTGGAGCTTCCTGTGAACTGCGTGAGGTTGGAGCAAAAAAAGACTAAGGCTCTGGTGTCTGAGATTTGTTCCACTCAAGGAATTACACGGAGATTTGTTTCTGAGCATGCATCCAACTTTGACGGATTGTGGGAAGCGGCTATCAAGTCCACAAAGAAACACCTAAGATGTGTGATCTCTATAACTGTTAAGCTCACCATTGAAGAATGAGCATGATTCTGGCTCAGATTGAAGTGTGCATGAACAGTCACCCTCTCATTTGGAACCACTAGCTCCTGGATATTGTCTTGTGGACAAGGCACTTGCCGCCGGATTGGAATGGAACTGATTGAATAATTTAGCTTGGTCAGCAGAATGTTTAATATCGTAACAATTGATTTCACTCATTTATTGTATAATACTCTAACATTTAATCACTTTTCATTTGGTAATGGTCACCACTGTAAATTTAAAGAGAGCATGTGCAAATTCTGTCAAGGGTTTGTAGTTAACTAGCACATAGTGAATTTGGTCTAATCCTGAATTGGGCTTAGCTAACACTGGCCCTCTTACAGCAGAAACACAGGCTTCACAAAGAATTAACGTTCAAAAGCTTCATGTAAAAGTTTTAACTTTGCAAAAAATTAAATCTACAAATAGTTTCCAAATAGCAGAGTGTGATGAAAGAATAAATGATACATACTAATACAGCTAGCAAGTGTGCAGAAACAACAAAAAAAAATCAACAACAATAGATTTATAAACTTTAATGGCTATTTTTATAACAAAAAAAAAAGATACAATGTGAACTAAATAATATGTAAATATTCAAAAGAGTGATACATAATAAAAGGATGTTAAGATACACCATGGTAACCTAAAATGTCGTGTATTATACTGTATTTATTCAAAATGGCACCAAGATCGCTAATGCTGATGTCTGATACTTTAACTTTTTTATATTCTGGAATTTCAAGGATATCTTTAGGAAGTGAAGTTCTGTCTATAACACCATCACGTACAATGTTTAACTCTGAAGGTTCCAAATAAATGCATGGATCAAAAATGAGAATTTTTTCTAAACTAATTGGTTTTAAGCATTCAATAAAAATTGAGCGATGAGATGGCTCTTTTTTTAATACCGCAATTATCTGGGATAATTGAATTTTATTTTGGTTATCGATAGCATTGTATGAGAGAGGAGGTGGATATAAAACATATTCACCTTTAAATGTATCAGGATCCCAGCTTAAAATGTCTTTCTGTACTATTCGAATTTCACGTAGTATTTCTGTCCTGTACTTAGCAAGAAGAAACTTGGATGTAGATCTGATGGCTATAAACAATTCTTTTGTGTTTTCAGCTTCCACTAAGACCTCAACTTGATCCTGTGTGCAAAAGAACAAACCATTTGTCCATAGGTGAATTCTGCGTACAAAAAATAAGTCATCTTTTATTACCGTGAATTTGTATGTAAGATGAACTAGGATAGCATGAATAAAGCGCAAGCTCCAATTTTGTGTATTCTCGAATATCCAGGCAGTGGTATACAAGTCACTTGCATTATTCTCGTATGGCTCTATTTCTTTGGCACTTTTTATCAATCCAGGAAAAAAATACAATTTATCATCATTTTGCTCATCACCGGTTGGCTTTGACTGCTGCACTATACAATCGAAAGTATGTTTAGAAATTTGAGAGCAAAATTCCATGTTGATTAAATAGTTTATCATGACATTAGCATTTATTTTTAGACGTTCAAAAACTTTTTTAATATTTTGTTCAGGGACTACTCCTGTATTATATGTAAGGAGTGAATATTTTGGTGCATCCGTGAAGTTTCTGGGAGAAAATAATGAGGTGGCTTTACTGAATAAATTGTTTTGTGCAGATTTCCCCACTATCCACCAATCAAGGTCACTATCAGGTTGCATCAGTAGAAGAATTTCACTACGAGCATAAAGTTCTTTCAATAGACTGATAAGAGCTACCTTTTCTTGTGGAATGATCATTTTTGAAAACTTTCCGCTTACTTCCAGCCTATAGTATTTATCTAGCTCAAACTTTCTACCATCTACAATTTTTTCAATCAATTCTTTCACTTGACATGGATCTTCTGAAAACCATGAATTCAAATAATACTTAAGTTCATCTAGAACTCGGTCTTCACGAAATGATTCAGAAGATATAAACATTTCTTCCAAACTGCTCATTAACAGACACATTCCAGGAGTATCTGGTTTAGTACAATTCAATAAGTAAGGATATTCATGTCTATCCAAAGGAGATGTGTCATGGTCATCTAAAAATTTTTTAAGTGCTTTACGTCTCACCTGGCGAGAGTCTTTGCTTTCAAACTTGTCTTCATGGCTGCAAATTAGTATGAGATGAACTGAGGTAGTGTTAACTCGGACATGACCACGAACAAAATTTAGCCATCGCATTATTTGATCTTTGTTTTGGCTAAGACTATCAGTACCCTTTACCAATAATAAAAATACAAACGGATTTTTTGAAGAATCTGCATTTAAAGTAAGCAAATTCTCTAAATGTACTGAATGAGTAGCTTCAAACTCAACCTGCCCACCAAAATCATAAAATCTGTAGCAATGTGCATTCTTGTAATAAGTATATTCTGACATCACTACACCAGTGGTAGGTTTTCTTTCAGATATAAATTTCTGTCGATTATTTGTCACCATCATTCTTAGGGTATCAATCAAGGTAGTTTTTCCAGCAGTTGAATCTCCTAAAACTATGATACCTACAGAGGAGTCTGGAGTAAAATTGTCTTCCTGGCGTATTGCAGAGCGCAGGTTATTTCCCTCTATTTTGGCTCCATGTGCGGCAAGAAACTGTAGTATTCTGATGTCACTGTGATACATATCAGTACACATATGAAATGGTGTCCCATGTTTACTTTTTTTATTAAGACACTTAAATCCACTTTCTTGTTGGAAAATATTATAAATCATCCAATCAGTATGTTGTAAGCAAGCATAGTGAAGAGGGGAGCACAAGGATTCATTCAATGAATTTATATCCACAATTTGAAATGCCTTTTCTAAAATTTGGGTATTAAACTCATTATAGGTAAGCATAGCTAAATAATGTAATATAGTGTTTCCATGAGAATCAGTCAGTTTCATTAGTTCATCACCAATTTTTTCACATAATGCCAATGACACAATTAAGTCATTATAAGAATCACTACAATCTGTTGATGATTGCTGAGAAGTTTCATTTATGTCCTGATCATCACCTTTAACACTATTATCATCCTCACTATCATCTGTACTAGCATAGCTGTCTGAACAATAATTAATGGCAGTGTTATCAAATTCCAAGTCATCATCATCGTCCTGATAATAGTCATCATTATCGTTACCTTTAAATTCATAATCTTCACTCTGTTCAAGAAGTGGATATTTTATAAACTCTAAAATATTAACAGTGGTGGTAGTTTGAGAAGATGTAAAATGTTCCTTTGAAATAAAATAAACCAAATAATGCAATAAAGGTATATCTAAACTCTGTACAGACTTTCTGAACAAATGTTTTTCAGTTTGGATGCACTTCAATAGCATTTCACTGTTGCAATATTTTATTATTTTTTTAATAAAATTTATTTTTTTATTTATAATAGCCAGTAGAAGAGGAGATTGACCTTCATTGTTATACCAAACATTTTCACTGAAAGAAAGCGATAATAAGCAAATGGCATTTCTTTCAATTCCTTCACGAAAAGCAAAATGAAGAGCTGTATTGCCCACTTTATTTCGGATGTTGTGATCACATTTTTTTGTGGAAATTAAAAATTTAATTATTTTTTCAGTACCTTGCCTTTCTGCAAGAACATGCAAAATAGTATTGCCATGCTTATTGACATAAGAATCCAATTTGCAAGTATCAGGAAGGCCTTTTATAAGCCATTCTAATAAATCATAATTTTTTTTATAGCATGCTACATGCAGAGGGGTATCAAAATCTTCATTACGCGATAAACGAGAACATTTGTCCACACAAATTTCAGCCATTTGTCTCATATTTAAACGACTGCAGATATGAATCACAGTCTCTCCACATTTATTTTTGATATCTGGATATGAATCAGGTAAATTCAAAAAATATGTAACCAATTTTGAATCATTGTTTATACAAGCAAATTGCAATGGAGTGAGTTCATTTATTCTGTCAAGTAAATTAAGGTCTTCACTAATTTCATAATTATTGTGTGGTTTTCCAAGAAGTAAGACCATATCTAAGTTATTTTTCCAACAGGCTAAATGAACAAGTGTCTGGCCCATGTAATTTTGAAGTTTGATTGGATATAGCTCCTTCACGGACAAAAATTTTTCAACCAATTCAAGATCTTGAAATCTTCCAGCAATATTGGCTGCAGTTTCACCCTTAATTTTATTAACTGCTAAAAGGTCACAATTACGATTTAAAAGAAACATAGTTATCATTTCTTTATTTCTGGTCCGTAAAGCATTAAACAATGGTGTATCACCATATACATCTGGCTCGTTCCAGCTACTAAAATTATGATGACTTAAAAGAGTCTGTGCATAATACAAAACAGTTTGATCACATGCTGCAATATGAAGAGGTGTCTCTTGATTGTTATTTTTAGCATTAGTGTCAGCTTCATTTTTAATCAGAAAATCAAACACATCCTTAGATTTTCTTTGAACTGCAATATGCAATGGAGAATCACCACAAGAATTTAGAGCATTGATTTTAAAACCTTTACTGAACAAATATTTCATTATTTCTAATGAGTTCCACTGACAGGCAATATGCATGCAAGTGTTGTATAGGTGATCTCTCCAATCAATTATGTGCAATTTTGGAGAATGTTTGAGAATAAACTGATGCACAGTAGTAACCATTTCAATATCACCAGACATACAGGCAGCATGCAGCAGACATTCCTCATTCTCAACTTTCAGAGTAGAATAGTAATTGTCTTGTAAATGCTTGAATAGATCATGATCTCCTCGTTTTATACAAAAATACAGGATACTCTTATCTCTTTTGGATTTTATCACATTCTTGCTATTGTTTTTTAAGCGGTCTTTCTTAGAAGAAGCAGTGGACTTTAACGGTGAAGTAAGGGACATAATTAGCTTCGATTCTTTATTCCAAAAAAATTTGATAATGTCATAATGTCTGAGTTCACTGGCAATCTTAAGTAAAGATGGAATATACTGCTTGAAATCAAAATTTAGTACCAAATTAAGTTCAGAAAAAAATAGTGAAATAGCCATCAAATTGTCATAGTGACAAGCTACGTGTAGAGGAGTGTTAAAAATATCATAGCCAAAAACCTTTGCGAAGTTATTCGAAAGCTTTAAATATTTATTTTTGGAAAAAATATGAAACAAAATGTCGTCTTCAAATTCAGTAAGCTTGGGATACTGTTGCTCTTTGACATTGCTAATGCTAAAGAATGTGATTAATCGAATTAATGACATTGAGCTTGACTGACAAGCAAAATGCAATAGCGACATATTTTCTTGATTTTTTGAATCACTTGATACTTCATGATGTTGATAAAAATAATAGGCAACTACAGAAAATTGGCCATATTTGCAGGCTATATGCAAAGGAGTATTACCAGCTCTGTCAGTTACATTCACTCTACAATCATAAATTTCAACGAGTATTCGAATAATATCTATCCGCCCTTCACGAGAGGCAGCATGAAGTAATGTTTCTCCTTGAGGATTTATTACCTGGTAAATATCATATTTTAAGCTTGTTATAGACCTCCTTAAGTGTGGTCCATCTTTTGACAGCAAGCTTCTTTCCAAGTCATTCTGAGAAATATCACCTAGTATGAATACAATAAAGCTAATGGTAACTATATTAGCATCATCTTTACTCAGTCATATTTTTGTATCTAAAACTAAAATAATATTTTAGTATTTTTAGCATGGATAATGTGGGTGGGCATTTCAGTAGGTGCAAGCAAATGTGGCCGACATAAAAACCCTTTACCAGTTAACTTTATTCCCATGCAAGCACACAGTTCACAATACATGCATACATGCCAGCCTTGGCTTATACGTATGCTGGTCTCATAGACCTTTTCTCGGTCATTGATCATGCTGGCACTCAAACTACAGCAGACATCAAAATAATGTGCTGGTTTTTGTATCGCAGGACTCATTAGTATGGTAAAACCATTGCCATAGTTAATCCGTTTTTTTTTGTCAAAAGTACGAATGTACAGCTTGGCCGTACCATTGTTTTTAACGTCGGACCATATTTGCGTAAAACGGTCAATTAAATGGTTGGACCATTGTTAGCGCGGTGCAGTAGAAATTGATACGCACTTTTAAATTAAACTGCTTGGAGCCCACTAAGAGGAACCTGGAATTTATTGACTCGCAGTCCAAAACTTTTACTTTTTGCCCTGAAAATGGTTAGTTTTGTTGTATTTATTCCTCACTACATCCTTGTCCCAAACTATTAAATCCTAATCTGCAACCACGACCTCTCATCTAATTTCAGCCAATTCAAGTCTAGCTTCACTGCTTGCCTGCTTATTCCACATTTTTTCTTGTTTCCCAGTCTAACACCCTGACCTCTCCATATTACAATATTTTTTGATACATCAATGGTCAGTTAACATCAGCCACGTTGTCAGTTACTGTCGCGCAGTCCTACAGTGCAAAAACCGGCATGTTTTTTTTAAACGTCTACTAACTACCAAGTCACCCGCCACTGTGTGGCACTTGATGTATTACAAAGTAAGAATGCAGCAGCATAATTTAGTTTTATTCATGGCTATCATTCTTTACCTTTGGTTAAGGTTACATCAGCTTCTCTCTCCTGCTCTATGTTTTCCTGAAATATCTCATTTCTGTATCCCCCACCTTTCTTTTTATCAGTTCTTTCTTCTTGAGTCATGGAGACCTTTCTCCTCCTTTGTCTATCTCTCCTGCTTCTGAATCTTTCTGTGCTTCTATTATTATTGTGGACTTAGCCTTTGTGAAACTTTTGCCTTCTTTTTCTATTCTCACCTTTCTTTTTAAAACTTAGGCTGCCTTTCAATTTAACCCGCTATTTAGTACAATATTAATCGGGTTTTTTTTTTTCTTCTCTTTCGTACTATCTTCTTTTTACTACACCGCCTTTCCTCATCGATTCCACCGGCTAATTCCGCTTTTTTGCCTTCTCTTTCATACTTTAGCCTTTCTTTTTTAAACCTGCACCGCCTATCCTCGTCTATTTCACCTGCTTTTAATTACAATTAAAGTAATCACTACTGTCTACTGAATGTGATGAAACTGAACTCATTCTCCTGTTTCTCGGCCACTCTCGTTTCTTTATTGTTGTACCTGGTTAGGTTACAAACGAATTCGCCTATCAATAGTCTAGCATAGCCAAACCCTTTACTTCTTTACAACTGCATTCTTGGTTTACTCGGTAATTCAGCGCTAGTTCACGAAAGCTGCTCTCCTGTTTTTGTGCCACTCCCGCCTACTATCCATTTTTTGTGCCGGAGTTTGGTTGCTAACCAGTTCGCCTTGCGCCCAAGACTTATCGGGTAATTCAGTGCGAGTTCACAATTATAGTGCGTCTGCGTATTCTAGCTCATTAGCTCATGAATTATTCATGAATATGTACGCCGTTAAGTTACAATACCTAGCAATTTCTCTTCAAGAAATGAAATTACTCGGGGGGGGGGGGGAAAACAAGGTATTCATTACATTTTGCCAAAGGAAAGATTCGGTTGGAATGTTGTTTAAACTTTTCTCACCACCACCCTAGATAAATATTCTTCATCAGCATCGCTATGAGGCAACACTAATAGTCGTTCTATTACCACTGGCATCTTTCACTATCTCCAATCCATGCCAAATGATGTCAGCTCTTACTTGGTCTCCAGAATCATTGTTAAATATTTCTCCAATATAGTTCGAAATTCATTAAACATGCTGTTAGCTTGTGTAATGGAAAAATGCTAAGAAATAAGAGTAAATACTTTACAAAAGAAAACTACAAGGTTTTCTTTTCCTGATATCTACAAAATGTTCATTAAGATGAACTATTGTTTCAATTTTCAATTGTAAAATGGAAAACCATGTTACTAGCTATGCTACAAGCTACACTACCAAGATGAAAGAAGGCCCAAAGTATACTGATTATTATTTGAGTATTCCAATTGATGTCAACAACACAAGTTGATAACAGAAATTAAATAGTTTGCAAGTGACAAAGATAGTGATTATCTAATTATGACATGAGTTTGTTGAGTAGGAGTAGTGTTCAAGCTAACATTGTTCCCCTGCTAGGGTGATTGCAGGGTGAGGTGATGATTTGTCAGTTGGTGAGGAGGAGCTTAGCTATAAAATCTCCTCTAACCCACCTCCATATAGATGTTGCTTGCTGATGTTGATGGTGTTGGAGAGTGTGCAGCTGTGGATAAGCAGGTGATGTAGTTGTGGATGAAACAATCTGATGCAGTCATGAATAGTAGGTGATGCAGCTGTGGATAAAGCTGATGGGCTCAAAATTGAGCAGATGAAGCTGTAGGTTAAGCACCCATCTATAGCTTGTAGCTTGTCTGTCCTATGTGAATGGCCCATCATACAGGAGCATCTTGACAAAATCTTATGGTGCACAAAGACATGTGTGCAGGTTCAAGCTTTGCAGCAAAATATGTAGGAGTGTAGTGAGGTTGAGTGGTGGCAGGACTTAAAGTGGCCATACTGGATTGCAGCTGACTTGCCAATAGAGTGGGGTCAATGACAGTATTTGTAAATTTAATTCCCCTGGTACATGAAGAGCACTATTGTAAATCATCTCTGTTGTAGTACACCTGCCTTCTTTGTTTATTGCCAATTGAATGTTAAGCAAAACCCATGGAAGTATGCCTGTTCACTGGGGACATGAAACTTTAAGGTGGCTTTCAGGCTAGTATGACGTGGTCAAGAGTCGATGAGAAAAAAGTATGGTCATTAGGCTATTCCATGAATAAAATTGATCACATGACTGTGGCTGGAGTGACACATTGGCAAGGCTTCAAGCCAGTGCCTAAATCTTATCAATGACAGTTAGGAAGTACTGTGGCAGTGGCTCTACTAGGTTAAGATAGATAGAACTGAAACGAGCACTGGGAGGAGTGTAATTAGACAACAGTGTATCAGTTGACTTTAGTTTGTTGATAATTTATGCACTCTCTAGTCCACTATCTGATATTGCAGTTGATGTGTAACCATATAAATCTTTCAGTGATGAGGTATTAGGTTGCTCTAATGCCAAGATGTGGCAAGTGTAAGGAGTTAAAAACTAAGCAAGCATAATAGCTGGGATAAATGGTCTATGCGAACTATCACATATGAAAGTAAGGTTGTTAGGATCATCCAAAGGAATGCTCTGAAGTTGAAGATGGTGTTTAAGAGTGGTCTGTAATGTGTTGAACTTCTGTGTATTCCAATTGCTGTGCAGCCAGTTCTTCAAGCTTTCAAATCCAATGGAAAGACAACATCCTAGAGGTGTCAGCTGGAACATTGACTTCTATACTGACATGCCAGATGTCTGTCATAAATTGTGCTATAAAGTCTAAATGCCCCAAATGTTGTGGAGAATGACTATTTATAGAGAACGTGTGAGGGGTGCCCTGCCAAACTGTGAACTGTTGTCAACATACCATACACCACACTCCATTTGCACCTATGCACAGTCATACTTCTTTCTCATGCAACTAACTTTTCCTTAACACTCCCGCAGTCCAAGACCATGTGCTCGTCTTCATGGCACTATTTGATTGGTTTGACATGAACTCCTCCCCTCACATTTACCCTGCTCCTATATATGTTTCGCTATCACACACTTCTAGCTAGATTCACTTTTTCCCTTTTCTGTGTGCACTGTCAACCTCAGTTTGTTTCTAAGCCATTATCTCTCTCTCTTTCTTTTTTTTGTGCTTAAATTTCTGTAAGTCACTTCTCATTGTTTCTTTGTGAATGACATCTTGTCTTCAACTGTTACTTTTTGTCCTTGTAGTCTCCTTGATGTGTTGTCATAGTTAAGCACTTTGTTACTTGGTAGTCAATTTCTGAGGGTGCTGGACTAACAGAGTTATGCCTGACTGCTACAAGGAACCTATCACTCGCCCACATAGAGCTGGTGAGAATGAGAAACTTTGATGTGGTAGTCTGGCACCCCCAACAGTATTGTATAGGCTGGCCCAGATGAATTAAAGATGGCAATGGACGCCCACACACTTTGGTTGCTATGGTAAAATTATATTGGTTTATTGAGTATATGACCACTTTTATTACATGCTAAGAACCAATGGTAGAATATCTGACTGGTAAAGAGTAAAAAACGCTAGTATTAACAGTCAAGAAGGTTTTACAGCTATCTAAATCTGACTTGTAGGTGCTATGTTGGAGTTCAACATCAAATTTTTTGTAGGATGATAGAAAAATGAGTTGCGTAGGAACGGGTGGGGGGCTCCCATAATTTTGGGGCACAATCTAACGAGGTGATTTCTCACATAAACACTTTTAAAACCACAAAAAACATGCCCTTGGAGCCCTTCCCATACCGAAACATCTTCCTACCCCCGCTGTGTTTACAATTCTATTGAACAAAAACTACAACTATGCTCTTACCTTTTATTCTAATTGGCGAGCGAGCGTAATGAGCGAGACACTTACAGGGGTAACACAATTGAAAATCGGGGATGTTTGTTTATTTATTGGCGAGCGAGCGTAGCGAGCGAGACAGTATTAGGGGTGGATAATGCAAAATCGGGTATATGTTATATATATATATGTATGTATGTATGGATGGTACGTATGCTCTTTAAACGCACGCGCGGGGAACTTTTTTCTCCTAAAAACACGGCTATTTAGGCTTGACTCCAGTTTATTCTGAAACTACAGCATTAAGCAAACCTTACTTTATACTTAAGCTCCAAAGTATGAGAAAATTCCTGCTAAACCGCTTGTTTTCAAGACACAAAAAGTTGATTCGACAGGTTACTATGGCATTGAAGACCCTTTTCCAGACTTAATTTCAAAACTTCGCCGTTTTATGGGGGGATACGGAGTGCCGGTTGTTGGTTGTCAAGAGCCGTTGGTAGTCAGAATGCCGTAGTATTAATGCTATGGAAGCTACTACTTCTCGAGGGAAGCTGAGATAAGTATGCAATTCCATATTAGCTAAATATGCAAAATTACCTCTGGCCTTTCTTTTTTGTAGCTAAGAGCTAGTCAACAGTGACTGGTAAATTTAAATAGTCAGATTGGCTCAAATTTGGTACTACAAAAGTTACCACTGCTCAAGAAAATGAGGTAAGAAAGTAATTTTGTATTTGTGTGCTAAAATTGATTGTCTTTTGTTTTTGTAGGTGAGAGCTTGTTGTCAAGAATTCAAAATAATTCAGATGGTCAAAGTAACTTCAATTTGATACTACAGAAGTTATCAATACTCAAGAATGATGTAAGTAGTAATTCCATATTTGTTGGCTAAAATTACAAATAATAACACTGGTTTATTTTTTATCGTAGCTGAGAGCTTGTTCAAGAGTTACTGGTGATTGAGATTATCAGAATGGTTTATGTTTGATACTACAAAAGTTACCATTAATAAGGTAAGAGAGTGATTTTGTATTTGTTTGCTGAAATCAAATGTCATAACTGCTATTATAGTGTTTGCATGAAGTAAGCTAAAACATAGTAACATTTTATGTTACCTAACTATCAGGCTCGCTCGCCATTTGTGCTCAAGCACACCACTAGTTTATATATATGTTTGGATGTACGTATGTCATTTTGTACTTTGACCCTCCGTATTTTTGTGTTCGCTCCGCGTTCAACCCCGTCCCAAACTTCACTAAACAGAATCCTCCGGTTTAGCGACCATTACCCGTATCACCTTAGAAAATTGAATTGTTTACCACTTTGAATTCTTTTGCGGGTGCAGTTAAAACTCAAAAACGTATGGGAGCTCCATTTCTATTCGAGTCAGTCGCTATTTGTCACAGTTATAAGCCCTACTCAACAGCATTTACTTGAAAATTCATTGTCCACTAGACGAACCACGAAGGTAAGTCTTGCGTAGGTATGTTCAGTTGTGTGAAAGTATTGTGCGTGTGTAGTTTAAGGCTCGCTCGCCATTTGTGCTCAAGCACACCACTAGTTAGCTACTTTTATTTTGGTCACAAATGGTTACTATGTTTCAGAACAAAAGTTTTTCTACTGAATTGTCTGGTGCAATGGGTGCTTTTAAGTATCCATTCTAGAGCTTATGGGCACATATAGTTTATTAGGGAAGCATTTAGTGAAAACCTGCTTTTTACTTTGCGATGGCTAAGTAGCAGGATGTGGTTATATTTACTTGTAATTAACCCTAAGCGCACATGCGCGAGAGGGTCATAGTAGTCGTTCTGTCTGTTTGTCTGTCACGCTCTGATTTTGGAGATTACTGACAATTAACAGTTAATATAGGCATGAACTTACTCAGGACGAAGATTTAAGACCTTTTACTGTGCTACTTTTTTTAATTTCGGGCTAATCGTTGAGAAAATGCGAAGCGTTCAGCTTCGTGTAGGTACCAGCTTTTATGGACAATGCCCCGTAGCTCACGTCATAATCACACATGAGCAAATAATTTCTTGCAACCAGCTGTGTAGTTTGCTTTATGCTCGGGGAAGTTAAAGGTGAGTGTTTCTGCCTAGTTTAGCTTCTTCTCTTATGAAGACAACATTTCTATATATCGTTTTCATTGGTCGAGCTATTTGATGCCTCATTAAAATAGCTAACAGATTGCTTGTTCTTTTGGAAGGAGATTATATTATAATAGCTAGGCAGTGTTTAATAGCAGCTGAGGGTTCCACCTTTGGTGCTTAATTCACTTAGTAGCCTAATAATCAGCTGCTCACTGAGTTATGACAACACCTTTAGCAGCTGCCTCCAGCTCCCTGGTTAACCCCTTTTACCAGTTATTTATTTTTCCAGGAATTTTGAACAGGTAAATCAACACCACAATATATCTTGATATTATTCTCATAAACTCCCTAACAACTATATGTTAACAAAAAAACTGTGGACATAATGAATGTGATAATGTGGTTTTGGTTCCCTAGCAACTAAGAACCAAGGTTTTACATGTGTTTTTTTTCCTTTTGTTGTTTGAAATTTTAAACCATTTTCATGAAAAACAATCAATTATCATTTCTTTTTCAATCATATATATTTATTATTACTCGGTTTTTCCCTAAAACAGCTAAAATCGCCGCTCTCTAGAAGCTCAGTAACCTCGAAGGTTGTAAAACAATCCATAAGCTACTGATCGAATGGTCTGAAAATAGGTAAAGGGTCCACTGCAAATGAAGTTTGTAGCTATTGTTAACTGACTAATTGGAAAGAGCAGTCTTTTAGGCATCTTTTGATTACCATATTGCACATAGTTTTAATATTTTTTATGATTTTTTAAAGTGATTGATCTCCATGGCCGCATTAATGCGGCCGCAATGGTTAAAGGGTTAAATGTTTTAGGAGTAGCTCTGAAGCCCTATTTTGCTACCAGCAGTTAGTTGTACTCTGTACTCTGCATGCTATGTACCACCACACTTAACATGGTAGTATATGCCAGATACTCTTTGCTGTTCTTGAATGCCAAAACATCTTGAAAGATAGTTGTCTTAAATTAGAATGTTGATGAAAGGAAGGCACAACTGGGAATGAAATAGTAATAAAAGTTTAGTAATACGAAGTACTCATTGCAAAGCAAATGTCTTTGTGTAGTTGGCTTTGAAAATTTAAAGATGGGATATACTTTGTCCTATAGTGGATGAATACTATTAGTGTCGACATGGTGGCCTAAAATGTGAGACAAGGAACACCTAAAACACTTTTCTGAGCATTGATGACTATTCTGAAGTGACTGGGATGCTCTAAAACCAGTCACAGATGTGCCATGGGTTACCGAGTCACTGCTGGCAATAACAGATAGTTACATGTATAGCAGAAGTCTAAACCATGAAGCAAATCATCCATAAATCGTTGGAATTCCTGTGCAGCATTTCTGAGCCCAAACTTGAGCAGTGTAGTTACAGCTGTCTTGGGAGTGTTATCCTCTGCAAAAGTGGTGTAATGATAAGCTCCAACCAGGTTTAAGCTTAGAGAGATGACGTTGCCTTGAAGAGAGGATGAGAAGTTATGCAGCTGTGGTTTGGTTCACTGGATATCTTTGGGACCAATGTATAGAGGGGAGGATCTGGGGCTCTTGGAAGGTTGGATGATTCCAAGGTCTCTCTTTCTTAGTAGAGCTTAATAGTTCTGCTGAGAGAAGTCTATTTTTCATGGCTACATGTTGATCAATAGTGACAATGGCATGGTGATGTTAAGTTTGGCAAGATGTTCACTGAAGTTGTGAGATTGAGTTAACCCATTCACCGGCACAAGCACTTATAGGCGCTCAAGGATGACGTAATGTGGGAAAAATTATTTTCCCTCTGAACAATAAATGCTAAAGCTTAGCTGCAGTGTTGAGAGCACGGCTAATGTGCTGTTCTATCACATGTATCTTTAGAATAGAAATAGATACTACGTAACTAAGGTAGTCGGGCTAAAAATAAACTTGACTTTAGTTTGAAAAATGGCGATAAATTAGTCTGCAACTGAGGCGGTGGATCTTGTCTGCGACAATGTTTTCAACTGTGAACATGAGAGAGAAGGGGTACAGGAGCTATATAGCTACCGCAGAGGTACTACTGTCGAGGATAGAGAGTTGGACTTGCTTGCTAAAGCTGTCATTTCGTTGCCGGTTGAGGAAACTACTAATTTTCAACTTGAGGGCTACTAGAGTACTGTAGGTAGCAAATATACCAGCAATGTTGAAGAGGAAATGGAACTTGATATTCCAGATATTTATGTAGTATATTCAAGAAAAAAAAAGTAAGAAATAGTTTTTCAGGGAACATGGTGGTAAGTTTTATTATAAATAGTTGGTACTCTTACTAACAATTTAGCAGTGATTCTTTCAGTCATCCGTTTACTATCCACCGGCAAAAGGCATAAATAAACATTTCTTTCAAGAAATTCAAGTTGTACGAGAATCCTGAGCTGTCAAAATTTCAAAACAGAAGGCAGGGGCGGGACGCATGCCTATTACTTCTGGGAGGGGCATTTTTAGTTTCCCTGCACACTTAGAATAGCAACTGCTGCAATTCGCAGCCATTCTGACAATGCTTTTTTTAGCGGCAGTACAATTTGAGCTAGAAGGGATCACGAGATAAAATCCAAGCTTCAAACATTTATTCAGTGACATAAGTGGGATACATGTACGTTTGGTTTTTGTCAATAGAATGTCTAGAAAAAATTGGCTTTTTATTCAAGTCACAAATTTAAGAAAGTAAATCTGTAGAGCTTGGAATAATCAGTATTACCATCATCTCATCATCTCAATATTCTGACCTTGCAGAAGTAGAGACGTCATCCTTTGAATGAATAAAGAAGTCCAAAGTAATTCAGAGACCAAAGGTAGCTCAGTCAGATCATTACTCATTGCTGGGGAGTTTGTAAAAAAAAGTTTACAGCTGTGACCCAATTAGCACCAAATTCCTGGGAAAGCTACTAGGCAGCTGCTTAGAATTTGCTTGGAGTTTGATAGTTTGATGCTTCATATTTCAAAATAAGCTAAGTCAGAAAAATGTCTCGATTTTAAACATCCCATGTGATATGTTTATACACGTCATGGCAAATATGAATAAAAAGCTTCTTCAGCTGGGTTAAATTCCACTGATAAACTTACCACAATAGGTATTTAATGCTGTGCGCAATCTTCTAAAGTGGATTTGTTTGGAGGCACGGCAAGGAGGTATATCTTATGTTTTTCTTAGATTCCGCATAGGTGTGATTGGATGGTAATTACCAATTAGCACCACTTAGCACCATGGGTGCTACATTTCACACACCAGCCTCCCTGCACCTTTCACACTGGGATCCTTCATCACCCAGTAGATTCGTGTTTTGCCCTTTTAAGTGGGTACTGGGTGGGTGGGACAATTACTTCCTCAGTGCTGGGCTTGCGTTTTGCTGCCAACCATCTCAACTGATATTGTCTGTAGGCGCGGTGGCGGTTTTACTCAACACGTGCCTGCGCTACTGTAGCTCGACCGCGCGAGTCCGCTGTAGCTGCGATGCCTTACCCGCTCACTCATGGCTTCCCCGTTAACTCTGTTTAATGATTAAACGCTGTGCGCAATCTTCTAAAGTGGATTTGTTTGGAGGCAGGGCAAGGAGGTATATCTTATGTTTTTCTTAGATTCTGCACAGGTATGATTGGATGGTAATTACCAATTAGCACCACGGGTGCTTGCGTTTTGCTGCCAACCGTCTCAACTGATACTGTCTGTAGGTGCGGTGGCAGTTTTACTCAACATGTGCCCGCGCTACTGTAGCTCGATTGTGCGAGTCCGCTGTTGCTGCGATGCCTTACCCGCTCACTCATTGCTTTCCCAATAACTCCGTTTAATGATTGCATTAAACTTCATTGATTACTGAGCTACTTGGTACTTGCAGACAACCACTACGTGTTAATTGGACTGAAAGTTTGGGTGGTGAGTGAGGCGAGCATGGTTTGAGGCAAGATTTCTGTGGTTGATAGTACTTGTCACTTCTATACAGCTTACATCATGACCACAGATTGTAGTGGCAGAGCATTCTTTATTGTCCAAGTGTCCAAGATTTTGACTAAACACTATTTCAAAACATTAACAAACTTTTTGAATATAAACTCAACTGTAACTTTTAAGGGTGCTCGCATACCACCTACACACTCAACCCACGCAAACCTATTAAGAATCAATTAAATGTAATTGACTGTTGCCAAGGATTGTAACTTCAAGGTCGTACGCTGCAGAGCTCTACTAACGTGGGAACTGGGAAGACAGACGGGCTCAGGGAGCTTACCAAAAATGGTGGAGAAACTTGCAGATACCGAGGAGTTATGGAGTTATACAAAGTTCTGCAGCTTTTAGCGGTTAGTTGAAAATATTTAAAAACTGAAATTTATCTGCCCTTTCTGAACCTTACTTTCAATGATTCTGTCAGATTAGTTTTGTTAATTTTTATCTCGAAGTCTATTTTTATGCGATTTTTGTCTTGTTGTGCCACAATTAGAATATATCTTGAAAAACTAAACCGACAGTTACCTTGTTATTGTATGCCTCTCCACAAAAAATGAAATATTAATTTCCCGCTTCCCTCGAATAATATAGCAAACTAGAATTAAGTGGTCTTACACAGCTTACAAGTAGCTCTGCTTAATGCCACACCCCTATATCAGTAATGGCAAGTTTATGTGCATGGGTAAAATGCGGTGTGCACCGCTTAGAGTGTAAATTTTGAAAGACAGAAGTAGTTGATTTTGTTTTTCAGCAGACTTACAGGCTATCTGGAATATCAAAGAGCTGCTAAGCCGAGCATTTTACTCATTTAACGTTATTTAGACCTGAATTACAGAAAACTAGCTAGCTTATAATGCAGTTGGCTATAGTTATAGTTTCAGTCTTCCACCTTGTCAATCCCACATCCCCCATTTTTCTGTGTTTTCCAGAGGGAAATCTTGCTGGAGGAGTAGTCATAATCCATCTTCACTTGCAGAATTGGATGTAAAGCAATCTCAGACATTTAACATATATTGCTTGCTCATTTATTATAAATATTATTATATTCATATTGCATTTATTTGATAGTTGCGATTTATCTCATTTTTTTTTGTTCATTAATGATGTTGACAGCCTTTCTTTAGCTGGCCATGTTTATAATATTATGCTCCAGCAATTGTCTTGCCATCTTGACTTATCCCTACAGCTCACACATCACACCACGAATTTACAACTGTAGCTAGCCACGCGAATTTACTTGGGTCTGGCTAGTATTATCTGTACACGGGTACTAAAGGCCTGCCCACTACCACACAACTTCGTGTTAAGCCTCCCACGAGTGGTCCTATGCGAGCACCCTTAACCCTTTCACTGGTGACTTTTTTTTTAAGAATTGACTAAAAACTTCACCTGAAGCTGAATTATTCAATTATGGTTAACTATAGTGAGACACCACCACATTCCGGAAGGAGCCACCAAGAGCTATAATTATATTTATTTGTTGTATTCATGTACACAAACACACATGCTGTGCATCATTTAAAACTAGGAAACTGGGCATGCACACGCACTTTTATATGTATCTGTTTTGCTGATCTTTCTCAGTTCTGTACTTTCAAGTGTTATTAAACAATAGATAGATTGAAACCCTACTTTGCTCAACACAGCCACATGCAGAATTCTGGTAGTAGTGTACCTGAGTATGTCATCTTACCACATTAACCACGCCTATCATTTTGTCCACTAATTTCAATTGTTGAATTAATGATAATTCATCACAGCTCCTGAGGGAAAAAACATGTGAGTGGCGTGCTCCTCATGTTTGAATGCCCATAAAAAAATGTGATTTCTATTTTTAATATGCCAAAGAGAATTTGAAAGTCTATCAAAAGATTTCTTGAAAAATGCTAAGTGTCTCAGTAAGCTAATAAGTATGTATTTATTGAGTGAGCGGAGCGAACGAAATACTATTAGGGGTGGACAATTGAAAATCGGGTATATGTTATAATTATATTTATATGTGCATGGGTGGTACGTGTGTCCTTCAAACACATGCATGGTTAAAACTCAGCTTTTTTTGGCTTGCCTCCAGTTTCGTCTGGTATTACGAAGATAAGCAGTATGGAGGTAAGCAGGTCTTACTTTAGAATTAGGCTCAAAACTGTGCGATAATTCCTTAGAAATACTTGTTTTTTTCAGGTCACAAAAACTTGCAGCTAATAGAACCATGGTATTAAAGACCCTATACCAGGCTAAATTTGCAAAAAAACAAAAAACAAAAACACTGGCCGTTTCTTAGTAGCACAGTGCTTTTTGTAGGTGCTATTAGTTATTTGGACAGTCAGTACGGAAGCTACTGTTCATTGAGGTAAGAAAACAATTTCTTATTTGCTAGCTAAAAATTAACAGTCAATGTTTGTATACTTGTAGTTCACTAGAAAACCAAGCTGGTTATCAAGAGCTACTGGTACTTCACTTAGCAAGAACAGCTAAATTTGTATGAACATACTGACTAATCCAAAATATTGAGGAGCAAGCCAAATTTGAAGAATGAAGACCCGGTGTAATTGTTTGCGAAATAACTTTTAAATACGAATGTTGCAACAATTTGAACTTGGTAGGCTTACTCTTGGTCGTATAGTCTTCCTACACAGCCACAGCGTAGTTTCTCCACAACCTATCAAGTTTTTTTTCGACAATTCAAGGCTCTAAAGCTTTGTTGACAATTCAAGGCTCTAAAGCTTTGTTGACAATTCAAGGCTCTAAAACTTCCTCTCCTGGAGCCCCATCTCTGTACGTTTAGTTTTCAACAAGTACAATTTACTTTTCTAGATTTGTGACTTCTAAAGCCAAATTTTTCCTAGATATCCTATTGACAAAATCTAAATGTACGTGTATCCCACTTACGTCACTGAATAAATGTTCCACGTTTGGACTTCATCTCGTGATCCCTTCTATCTCAACTTTTATAGCCACTAATAAAGTGTCTTGCAGAAGGCCGTGAATTGTAGCAGCTTCTCTTCTAAGTGCACGGGAAACTAAAAATGCCTCTCCTGGAAGCAATAGGCGTGCGTCCCGCCCCAGGCTTTTGTTCTGAAATTTTAACAGCTCAGCATTTTCATACAACTTTATTTTCTCGTCCGAAAGAAAGGTTGATTTACGCCTTTTGCGGGTAGATAGTAGACAGAAGATTGAAGAAATCACTGCTAAATCATGAGTAAGAGTAATAACAGTTAATTAGAATTTGCTTCGAGTTTAATAGTTTTCAAGTTTGATGCTTTGTATTTCAAAAGCCAAGGAACTCCGAGTTTTTGTTTGGTCTTTGGTATATGTAGATATTAGCTTAGCCTCACAATTTCAGTTAGTTTAGAACAATGTCTGTATTTGTAGGCATGCTTTATGAACTACGTATTGCTTTAATTTTTGTATGTAGGACTAATCCAAGTAACAATGATGAATTGTGACTTCTCTATTCTATATGCAGCACCTTTGCCAGACAAATATCTTCATTTTTTATACATTCCATGTGATTATTATAGTTATGTCATTGCAAATATGAATAAAAAGCTTCTTTGGCTATATACTTAAAGGTTAAATACCACTGATAAGCTCTACCACAATTGGTAAATTGATTACTGAGCTACTCACTTGCAGATAACCACCACGCTAAAGTAATATTACAATTCTCAATAAGTTTGAGTGGTGGGTTAAGAGAAAGGTTTGAGGCTAGATTTCTGTGGTTGATAGAACTTAACACTTCTATTTAGCCTTGGCAACAGTTGCTATGGGTCCCCTCTCTTAAGGGTGACCTGCTACCGGAAACCGAGGTGCGTAACCGCAAATTGACTGTTTTTGTTGTGTATTTTTCTGTGTACTGTGGACTTACTTCGTTGCTACAGGTGGAATGGGCACTAACAGAGGACTCCAGCAAGCCAAATTTGAAGAATGAAGACCCGCCTGGGACGGAGATACAGCTCTGCACACTGGCTGCTAGTCGGAGTTATTTCGAAGTGGCCAAAAGAGCTACCATGCTCATTTTTTTCCAGAGGTAGCTTGCGGCTTCTTCGCAACATTACAGAGCCATATTTCTAATATCTATATTCTTTTTTTTTGTAAACAGAAAATTTTCTTACGTTTTACTCGTGCGTTATTCTAAAAAAACTCTCTGTAACTTTATTCTAAGGGGGGTATGTTGCTTGTGCGCAAAATTTGAATTCAATTCAGTGATCCAGTTCCATGAAATATCAATTTTTATTTTCAAGTTGATAACTGATTCGCAATTTCACCCCTTCTAACGAGCTGATAACAAAACGTGTTATTGCCTCAGGGACGGCCGGGGTGTTCGACATCCTCCGGCTGTTTTGTCCGGCAATCATCCTGACGAGGATCATGTTCCAGGATATGTGGAAGAGATCACTGCCCTGGGACAAGCCGGTTCCTGATGACATTCGGGAACGGTGGGATACCTGAGTAAGTGACCTCCCTGCCATCAACAAACATGCCGTACCACGTCGACTCTTCTCGTCCACAGGGAAACTGACAGCCTCCAGATCATTACATGGGTTCTGTGATGCTTCAACAGTAGCCTATGGAGCCGCTATCTATCTTCGGATAGTGTACGATGAAGGTAGCATGTCATCATCCCTAGTCATTTGCTAAGGCCAGAGTCCTTCCTGTTAAGCCGAACAGCATCCCAAGAGCGGAACTGACCGGAGCCCATCTCTTGGCTAAGATGCTCAACCATAACAGATCCGTCTCGAATATTCCCGTTGAACATGTCCACGCTTGGACTGATAGTGAAGTCGTATTGCATTGGCTGCCGAAGTCCCCTCCTCTCCTTGACAGATTTGTAGCCAATCGGGTTCAATCCATCCAGCAACTTCTGCCTAACGTTGTCTGGAGACATGTCAAGTCTAATGACAACCCAGCAGATTTAGCAAGCAGAGGTATCCGTGCTCCAGACCTGTGAGCCTAAAAAGCCGTGTTTTTTTAAGAATAAAGTTCCACGCGCGCGCTTAAAGGGCATACGTACAATACATACATACATACATATATACATATATACATAATAACATATACCCGATTTTGCATTATCCACCCCTAATACTGTCTCGCTCGCTCCGCTCACTCGCCACTAAACTAGTGGTGTGCTTGAGCAGGTCAGGTCCGGCATGGCTCCTCCTTCCTTCTTCCAGTTGGCCCACTCATAAGTTGTCTAAGCCAACAGCATCTGTCCTCTGTGCTACAATCAAGTCGTGCCTCCGTATCCCAGAAGAACAAGTGAAGTTTCTCCACGCGTTGTGGTCGAGATTCTCATCCTTCTTTATGCTCATCGGAGTAGTTGCATGGATGCGTCGTTTTGCCTTCAACTGTGGTCGTGGCAAAGCAAGACACCACTCAGGAATGTTAGAGTACGATGAGATCGTCCATGCCAAACACCTTCTGTACAAGCTCTCCCAGCAGGATCATTATCCAGATGTCTTCTTGGCGGTGCAACAGTCTACCAGCTTGCCTCCAGGCCACATGCTTATCAAGTTCTCTCTCACTCTGTCAGATCAAGGCCACATCCGGGTCTGACTTGACCGAATATGTACTGGTAGCCTTATGCATCCGATGCATACTAACACATGTAGTTCTTAGATATACAATTTTGTGCATCCCCTTTGAAAAAAATCAAGATAACTGTAAGTTGATCAAACTGAACACTATTGGTAGCTACCAACCTTGCTTTTGTCCCACCACAAAGGTTGTATTATAGTAATTAATGTGTACAGTAGCCAATTGCAATGTAGAACAGGTAGTCATTTCAACAGTTCTTTGATACAAGTTGATGAATGTCTCCATCATATTGCAGTGGAGATTCCTTAGCTACCTTGTGGACCCAAATGATCCAAAGTACATTATCTTGCTATATCTAAAGAAACAAATTCTTTTGCAAATTTGCACACAAAAAAGAAAAAAAGAATTTGTGTCCATGAAATACAAGAATGAATATTAAACTGGAGACACTATTTTTAATTGAATGCACTAATTGATGTTGAAAGATAAAAGCAAGGAAAATTTTATATTCTGTCTACATTACACTTAACCATACAATACATTTACAGTCCTAGAACATTTTTCTAATGTGTAATACTTCAGGCAATGTGGCTATAAAACTCCACATCCACAAATTGAAATATTTCTCTTACAATTTTCTTTGGCCGCCTCTGTTTTTTGTTGTTGTTTTTTGTGCCACAAATAAAGTCTGGGTCATAAAGTAAAATTTTCTAGGCATTCTAATTGGCGAGTGAGCGTAGCGAGCGAGACACTTACAGGGGTAACACAATTGAAAATTCAGGGATGTTTGTTTATTGGCGAGCGAGCGAAGCGAGCTGTGGGTCGGACATGAGAGGTGAGGCATCAGCCCCACCTCCTAATTCGCCGAACTTAGAACTACGTATCTTTATTTTACTTTATGCATTTATTGCATTTGTTCTATATTTAGCTTGTGTTCGTCTACCTTATTTGTGTATCATCATATGACTTAGTCGTGATTGTCTGTTCTCGTGCCACGTGTTGTTGTGCCTGCATTTTGCACACGAACTTCGCGCTGCAATGCAGGAAGTCATGTAATAGAGTGTCATCTTGTGGGCGTGTTCCCAATTTTCTTTATAAGCATTGTGCTTCATTTTAAGTTTCAGTTCTACCTCGTGCTCCCTATATTTTTCGATAAATAGATTTAAAATTCTATTGGTCAAGGTGATTAGGTTGAGTTGGGGAAGAACTCTGGTGGCAGTGTACCGCACCACACCAGCGTATGAGTAAACTGCGTCTCCTCTGAGGCTTGGTGTGTGTGTATCTCTCTCTTTGCCCCGTACGCCCCACAATTGGTCGCAGCGGTGGTCCCATCTTCGTCGAAAGCCCGAGTCTACCAACCATCCGTGTCTGCTACAATTTCGTCCGATTCACCTCGGTGGTCGACTGTCTAACGATCTTACCTTTCAAGTCCGAGCCTCGATTTCCTGTGGCGTCAAGTTCCGTTCAACTGACCCAGTCGAGTTACTGTCTCAGCGGTGTTCCGGAGTTCCCGTCCTGTGGCAGCCATCTCCTGGTATCGTGTATCACGGTCTGATTTGTCACCTGTGTTCATTCTGGTGCGATTTCTGTTTGCTGATATATTTTTTTCTCACTGTTTGTAGTCATTCCCGAGTCTTGGTGGCCTGTGGATGAGCCGGAGAGAGACCCGAGACAGAGCTTGTAAGAAGACTTCAAAGGATTCTGGCATTGATTCTGGTTCCGAATCCCCTAGACATATACTTCCAAATAAAGTGAAGGTTAATAAGAAATCTGAAAGTCTTTCTCAGGGTGAGCCTAGTTATACTCCTACTTTTGACGTTTCTGATTGTTTAGGCGCCCTTAGTTCTAGTTGTGTTCCTTTGTCTACCCGTTCTGATAGTCATAAGATGGTAGAGGAACAAGATTTTGATAATGCCCTCTCTGTGCATGAGGATGACCTTTCCAATACTAATCCTAGGTTGGGAGATGATGATTCCCATGAGTCAGCCGGTGCTGTCCGTGGTGATAATCAGACTTTGGATGATATGCTTGCCCGTAGGTTAATGTCTGTGTTTGACTCGATGGCACGCATGCGTCCCACAGCACTTTCTCGTCCGGCTTCCTCGCTTGCTTCTAAAGATGCTGAGTTGAACCGGCAGATTAATGCTATGGCTCCACATAAAGAAGGCGTAGATATCGTCAAATATATAAAGAAGTTAGAGGATGATCTCACTGATATTGAATGCCCTCGTGCTCGTTTTAAAACTGTCCTGATTCAGAAATTACAGTCTGAAACGGCGGCTGACTATATAGCTTCCATCAATCGTTCTGATTTTACATACTCTGAGTTGAAGACTGCTCTTATTAGCTCTTTAGGGTCTAGTAAGCTTTCTCTAGGCATTAAGCTCACTGACTTTGCCTCAGAATACCGTTCCATTGATTCGCTGAGAGCCTATGCTAAAGCCAAAGCGTTAGTCGACTCCATCGACATGGCTACTGATAGCAAAGCTGACTTACTTCTCTTTACCGCTAGCTCTATTTTTCGAGCGTCGCGATCTTACCATCAGCGGTCCACTATGGATGCGCGTGAACTCAAGTCATTCAAAGACCTCAGTGATATTGCTGGTTCCCTTAAAGCTTCAGAGTCTGACAGAACCTTTATTAGGCATTCTAGTAACCCTAATAAACCCACTTATCCTTGCGGTGTGTGCAAGAAGTATGGTCATCGAACCACTGACTGTAGATATAGAAATGTACCCTCATATGATGTCCCAAGTTCTAATCCTGTTCCTGCTAAGCCTCACAGTATTGTTTGCTTCACCTGTAATGTCCCTGGGCACAAGTCCCCTGATTGTCCCACTAAGAAGGGCGGTATTGATAACAAATCTGATAACAAACCCAATGTGAAGCGAGGCACTAGAACTTATAATACAAATTGGATTGCTGGTCAGAACGGCTCTCCCCATGTTGAAGGCAAAGTCAATGGCATGCCTTGTCGGATTGTGCCTGACACTGGGGCTGAGATTACTATTGTGCCGGCAGCCTTTGTGTTGGAAGATCAGCTTCTAGATGACTGTGTAAATGTCAGAGGCTGGAATTGTGAACCCAAATTACTCCCTACTGCCAAGGTTAATTTTGAATTCGGTGGTAAATCTTTTACGTCGGTAGTTGCAGTTGCTGATGAGAATGACCGTTGTAACAGGGTGCTGTTCTCAGTCCCTATGGACGGTAATATGGCATCTAGACTTCTTCTGGACGCTGCTTCCAATGCTTCCTCGGAGGCAGAGGGAGCAGGGCAACCAGGTGATACCCCTGGCGTTCAGACGTCGGCTGAGGCTGGCGCTGGCTCTGTTACTATCCCGCGGGAGGCTTGTAAGACCTCCCAGGGCTCTAGTGACAACCAGAGAAGCATGAACGTGTCAGTTGTTACCAGGTCAGAGTCAAAAAGGAGAAGAGTTAGAAAACATGCTAAACATAATGTTGATACTAGTACTGATCCCTTTCAGTTAGAGTGTGAGAGGTTGGCCGACATTGATCTCGGTATTGTGCAGAGTGCTGCTGAGGTTGATGAGTCTGTTGCTTCGGTTGCTGGGCTGGTTCCTTCTGGTTCTGGGCTTGGTGATGGTTCTGAAGCCAGTACGGAAGTAGGGTTGAATGGCCAAATACCTCCCACAAGTAGTGTTTCTGCTGTAGTTGACCAGCCTGTTAAGTCATCAGGTGGTAGCTCTGGTCGAGATGTTAATATTTCCCAGTCAATTGCTCAGGAATGTAGTGATAACGAACAGAGACTCTCTGATTGTTCTGATTTTGTTTCTATTGGTATCCCTATGTGTGTTGATGATCCTAATGCTGTTTCCCTCAACCGAGAGGTTGAGTCTGATGATTCCCTTACCCTCTGCCGAAAGGCAAACGTGGATCCAAATATTTATTTACTTACATTTGCCTATCTAGTCGGTGGCCTGAGGCTATGCCCATGCGTACGGCATCTGCCCAAGAAGCTGCGCAATGTTTCGTGCAAATTATTGCTCGCACAGGTATTCCCCTGAAGGTGTTGTCGGATCGAGGTACTATTTTCCTCTCCAAACTGATGGAGAACCTTTGTGCTCTTATGGGTATAGATACCATCCACACTTCGCCCTATAGGCCCCAGAGTAATGGAGTCGTGGAAAGGCTCCATGGGACGCTGAAGCCCATGTTGGCCAAAGCCGTAGACAATGGAATTGATTGGGTTGATTTCTTGCCCATGGCGTTATTTGCCATACGTCAAGTCACTAATCGTGACCTAGGTTTCTCGCCTCACTTCCTTGTGTATGGTAGGGAGGTTATGGGTCCCTTAGACTTATTGTACACATCTTTTTCTGATTCTTCTTCCCCTAGGGTTGACGTGGAAGATTGGCTGGTTAAGTTACAAGACCAGTTAAGTCTAGCCCATGATCTGGCTTCAGCTCGTGAAGCTGTTGCCAGGGATAAACGGTCCATTTCCTATAATTCTGGTACTTCCAAACGTGTTCTTAAAGTTGGGGATAAAGTTCTCATGCGGATTCCTGGTCTGCACTCTTCCCTACATGCATCCTGGGAAGGTCCCTATTCTGTGATTGATAAGGTTTCCCCTGTTACTTTTCGTGTCAGTAAAGGTCCTGGCCATGCAATCAAACTAGCTCATATTAACAACTTGAAGACCTATTGTGATAACCTGTTAATGTTTGTGCTGTTACTTTGGTAGCTGAAGACAGAGGTATTGATCCTACCCTGTTGAATCCTAGTCCTCTCCTTAGCCCTGACAAATGCAATGGGTATAATGCTAAGCAATTGCAAAGTGTTCTTGATGTTGTTTCTGACTCATTCAGTGAGTGCCCTGGTTTGTGTACTAAAGCTGTCTGTTCTATTACCTTATCAGAACATGCTAGTCCTGTCTCCCAGCAGGGACGCAATATCCCAGTTGGGATGGAACAGGCGGTTAAAACTGAACTTGCTAAGTTGCAGGATTGTGGTATTATTGTGAAGTCAGATGCCCTTTGGTCATCCCCTCTGGTTCCCGTAAAGAAAAAAGACGGTGGAGTTAGAATCTGTGTAGACTTCCGCCAGCTTAACTCTGTCACTCCTTTAGTCCGTTACTGGTTACCTTCCTTGGATGAGATTTTGCGTAAGATTGGTCAAAGTTCGTGTTTATCAACCTTAGACTTAACCTCTGGTTTCCACCAGATTGCCATGGATGGCAATTCCAGTGATTTGACTACTTTCGTATGCCCTCTCGGGAAGTACAAGTATGCCCGAATGCCATTCGGTTTAAAGAATGCTCCTGCTGTGTTCCAGGCAGCAGTTGAGTCTGTTTTAGCCCCTGTTAGTGATGTAAGTTGTAACTATATTGACGATGTAGTCATTTTCAGTGATTCCTGGAACAAACACCTGCTAGATCTTAAACGTGTTATTGACTGTCTCTCCCATGCTGGGTTTACCCTGAAGTTGAAGAAATGTTGTTTTGGGAGAAAGTACCTCACCTATCTTGGTCACACCATTGGTGGTGGTGGGTTGTCCATTCCCAAGTGTAGAGTGGATTCCCTATTAGCTTTCAAACATCCAGTCACCAAAAAGGATATGCGTTCCTTCCTAGGAGCAATGTCCTATTACCGGAAGTTTATTCCTGGTTTTGGTCAACACTCAGCTCTCCTGACTCCCTCGGTCTCTCTTCGAGCCCCTTACCGGGTCGCCTGGACGGAGGATATGGAACATGCATTTGAGAGTTGTGCTTTGTGTGCCTAGTGATCATGAAGACTTAGTGATGTATACAGATGCCTCCGGCATTGGTATCGGCGCATGTCTCCATGTCATTCGTGAAGGAGAAGAGCTCCCTGTTTCGTTCTTCAGTCGTCAGCTGAGACCCTGTGAAAAGAATTACTCTGTGACCGAGCTTGAAAGTTTTGCTATTGTGGCTGCAATAAAGCATTTCGATCATCTCGTGTATGGTCGCCAGATCAAGATTGTTACCGATCATGTTGCTTGCCTGGCTCTCCAAACTGGCAAAGGCCTGAACAAAAGACTTCTGCGTTTCGCATTGATGCTGCAAGATCAACCTATCTCTATTGTTCACCGAGCCGGCAAAGACCATGCTAATGCAGATGGCTTCTCCAGACAAGCCTGGTCCGACCAGTGTTCGTCAGCTTCTCCCGGAGGTCCAAGCTTGGGGGGGGGGGAGCTGTGTGTCGGACATGAGAGGTGAGGCATCAGCCCCACCTCCTAATTCGCCGAACGTAGAACTATCTTTATTTTACTTTATGCATTTATTACATTTGTTCTATATTTAGCTTGTGTTCGTCTACCTTATTTGTGTATCATCATATGACTTAGTCGTGATTGTCTGTTCTCGTGCCACGTGTTGTTGTGCCTGCATTTTGCACACGAACTTCGCGCTGCAATGCAGGAAGTCATGTAATAGAGTGTCATCTTGTGGGCGTGTTCCCAATTTTCTTTATAAGCATTGTGCTTCATTTTAAGTTTCAGTTCTACCTCGTGCTCCCTATATTTTTCGATAAATATATTTAAAATTCTATTGGTCAAGGTGATTAGGTTGAGTTGGGGAAGAACTCTGGTGGCAGTGTACCGCACCACACCAGCGTATGAGTAAACTGCGTCTCCTCTGAGGCTTGGTGTGTGTGTATCTCTCTCTTTGCCCCGTACGCCCCACACGAGCTAGACAGCATTAGGGGTGGATAATGCAAAATCGGGTATATGTTATATGTATGTATGTGGGTTAGTACATATGCCCTTTAAATGCGCGCGCGTGGAACTTTTTTCTCCAAAAAACACGGCTTTTTAGGCTTGACCCCAGTTTATTCTGAAACTACAGCACTAAGCAAGCCTTATTTTACACTTAAGCTCCGAAGTGTGAGAAAATTCCTGTGACAACGCTTTCTTTTCAAGAAACAAAAAGTTGATTCAACGGGTTACTATGGGGGGATACGGAGTGCCCGGTTGTTGGTTGTCAAGAGCCGTTGGTAGTCAGAATGCCGTAGCATTAATGCTAAGGAAGCTACTACTTCTCGAGGGAAGCTGAGGTAAGTACGTAATTCCATATTTGTTAGCTAAATATGCAAAATTAACTCTGGCCTTTCTTTTTGTAGCTAAGAGCTTGTCAACAGTGACTGGTAAATTCAAATAGTCAGATTGACTCAAATTTGGTACTACAAAAGTTACCACTGCTCAAGAAAATGAGGTAAGACAGTAATTTTGTATTGGTGTGCTAAAATTGATTGTCTTTGTTTTTGTGGGTGAGAGCTTGTTGTCAAGAATTCAAGGTAATTCAGATGGTCAAAGTAACTTCAATTTGATACTACAGAAGTTATCAATACTCAAGAATGATATAAGTAGTAATTCCATATTTGTTGGCTAAAATTACAAATAATAACACTGGTTTATTTTTTATCGTAGCTGAGAGATTGTTCAAGAGTTACTGTTGATTGAGATTATCAGAATGGTTGATGTTTGATACTGCAAAAGTTACCATTAATCAGGTAAGAGAATGATTTTGTATTTGTTTGCTGAAATCAAATGTCATAACTGCTATTATAGTGTTTGCATGAAGTAAGCTAAAAATAGTAACATTTTATGTTACCTAACTATCATGCTCGCTTGCCATTTGTGCTTAAGCACACCACTAGTTTATATATATGTTTGGACGTACGTATGTAATTAAACGCGCGCTGGGAACTTTTTTCTCCAAAAAACACGGCATTTTAGGCTTGACCTCAGTTTATTCTGAAACTACAGCATTAAGCAAACCTTACTTTATACTTAAAGCTCCAAAGTGTGAGAAAATTTCAGCGAAAACGCTTGCTTTTCAAGAAACAAAAAGTTGATTCGACCGGTTACTATGGCTATGAAGACCCTTTTCCAGACTTAATTTCAAAACTTCGCCGTTTTAGGGTGGATACGGAGCTAAAATTACAAATAATAACACTGGTTTATTTTTTTATCTTAGCTGAGAGCTTGTTCAAGAGTTACTGGTAATTGAGAATGGCAGATGTTTGATACTACTAAAGTTACCATTAATCATGAGAGTGATTTTGTATTTGTTGCTGAAATAAAAGATCATAAATGCTATTATAGTTTTTGCATGAACTAAGCTAAAACATAGTAACAATACTTAGTTTTATGTTACCTAACTATCAGGCTCGCTCGCCATTTGTGCTCAAGCACACCACTAGTATGTATGTGTGTAAGGATGGTACGTATGCCCCTAAAATGCGCGCGGGGGGAACTTTTTTTCTCCAAAGAACACGGATTTTTAGGCTTGACCCCAGTTTATTCTGAAACTACAGCACTAAGCAAGCCTTATTTTATACTTAAGCTCCGAAGTGTGAGAAAATTCCTGCGAAAACGCTTTCTTTTCAAGAAACAAAAAGTTGATTCAACGGGTTACTATGGCATTGAAGACCCTTTTCCAGACTTAATTTCAAAACTTCGCCGTTTTAGGGGGGATGCGGAGTGCCGCTTGTTGGTTGTCAAGAGTCATTGGTAGTCAGAATGCCGTAGTATTAATGCTAAGGAAGCTACTACTACTAGAGAAGCTGGGGTAAGTACGCAATTCCATATTTGTTAGCAAATAGCTAAATATGCAAAATTAACCCTGGCCTTTCTTTTTTGTAGCTGAGAGCTTGTTGTCAACAGTGACTGGTAAATTCAAATAGTCAGATTGGCTCAAATTTGGTACTACAAAAGTTACCACTGCTCAAGAAAATGAGGTAAGAAAGTAATTTTATATTTTGTGTGCTAAAATTGATTGTCTTTTGTATTTGTAGCTGAGAGCTTGTTGTCAAGAATTCACGGTAATTCAGATAGTCAAAGTAACTTCAATTTGATACTACAGAAGTTATCAATACTCAGGAAATTGAGTTAAGTAGTAATTTCATATTTTGTTGGCTAAAATTACATATAATAACATTGGTTTACTTTTTTATCATAGCTGAGAGCTTGTTCAAGAGTTACTGGTAATTGAGATTATCAGAATGGCAGATGTTTGAAACTAAAAAAGTTAACAAATCAGGTAGGAGAGTGATTTTGTATTTGTTTGCTGAAATAAAAGGTCATAACTGCTATTATAGTGTTGGCATGAACTAAACTAAAACATAGTAACAATACTTATTTTTGTTACCTAACTATCAAGCTCGCTCGTCATTTGTGCTCAAGCACACCACTAGTTTATTTGTATATATGTTTGGACGTACGTGTCTCATTTTGTACTTTGACCCTCGCATTTTTGTGTTAGTTATGTGGTCGACCCCGTCCCAAATTGCACTAAACAGAATCCTCTGGTTTATCGATCAGTACCCGTATCACCCTAGAAATTGAATTGTTTACCGTTTTGAATTCT
>WLWD01000927.1_pt1 | contig 187323 bp, 153 predicted proteins | sample 6712731 | NCBI WGS metagenome assembly WLWD01 (sample SAMN12718690, study PRJNA576275) | sponge metagenome | isolation source: marine sponge | host: Mycale hentscheli | place: New Zealand: South Island, Marlborough, Capsize Point | collected 2014-11-01 | reverse complement strand
CCCCCCCCCCCCCCCCCCCCCTCCCCCCTTCTCCTTTCCGTTTTTTTTTCCCTCTTTAGTGGGATTGTGTTGGAGCATTGTTAGGCAGATTTGGCCTCTCATGGCAGCCATTTTCACCTGTTACTTCATCACCCTCCTGATGTTTCCCGGCATCTTGGCACTCGTGCGTAACTGCACTTTGGGATCTTGGACTCCAGTTCTAGTTATTGCCGTTTTTAACCTGACTGACTTTGTAGCCAAGTGGGTCACTCTCATCCGCGTTAGATGGCACCCAAAGATGCTGTTGTGCTGCTCATTGTCACGCATTGTATTGGTCCCCTTTATCATCTTATGTGTTAGCCCCTCCCCTTCTGGTCCAGTCTTATTCCACAACACAGTTATCTGGGCAATGCTTTTTACAACTCTGCTGGGTCTCTCTAATGGCTACTTTGGAAGCCTTCCTCTGATCAACCTGTCACCAGAAGTGAAGAGAGCGAATGACAAGGAGTTGGCAGGTGAGTGGACCAGCTGGTAATGTAATATGGAAAGACAAATTTCTCAATGAATGAACTGATTTAGTTTTTACAGTATGTACTATTATAAATAGACGAGTGTGTTTAAACTTTTAAAGTATATGTGACAGTTATTGAGTCTTTTTATGAATTACTCAAGGAAGTAAAATAAATCAATTTGTTGAATGCTAGTTGTGCTAGTTGTGCTATAGTCGGGCATTGTATACCGAGTTTAATACTCAGTTCATGCAGATGTTTTTAACTCCTTCTCTCTATCCTCCTTCTCCTCTCCTGCCTGTCCAGGTACCATAATGACCATGACCCTGCTGGCTGGGCTCATGGCAGGCTCTGTATGTGCGTATGCCATCACTCCACTCACGACACTACACCAGTCGTCTCAGCAATCCCAGTGTTACCATGGTGACACAGATCACTTCAATAAATGTCTTCAATAAACTTTTTCTCTCTCTCTCTCTTTTTATTTTATTTATAAGCACTTTTTTAAGCACTTTTTCAATGTGTCATAACTGTTCTTTCACAGGTTCTACATGTTGCAAATATACCATTAAAAATAATTTTTTTTAAACCTTTACGAAACTAACACTGGGTCACGATTATCGCATTGAGGGAGGTCAAAGAGAAGAGGACGATTGCTACATAAAAATTTTCATTCGCACATAATAGTTGTCTAAACATAAAAATATATAATTAATAATTAAAACCTGGCTGAATACATTAAAGAATGATCAGTGAGGGGAATTCGAATCTGAGAGTGTTAACTAAGTCACAAATTACTTCTAATAAACATAAAGTTTGACTTTGTTAATGTCTTTGTCCGCACATTCTCTTGTTCCATCGTAATAATAAAAGCAGCCATCCTTTCTCTGTAATTTTTTCACAAAATTGTTGTGGACCCATCTCTCAACCTGAAAAATAAAGTTATGTGAAAAATAATAAGACATCGTTCATTCATGAACCTACCCCCTTTCCTTTGTGAAAGTTCAAGTATTCTTGTTCGTCTCTATACCCAGCAAGTTGAAATCTGTACGCTAATTTAGTACAGTAATATAAATAAGCTTTACATCCACTAACAAAAATGCAGTTTCCCTTACCTTCTTCTACTACTTCAGACCACGTCCTGGCTCTCTGCATGGATTTAGGCTTGACGACGGCTTGAGACATAGTAAAAGCTTCTGCAGTTTTTCTTAGCTCCTACGTCCCGCGGCTTAAATTAACACTATTTATTGTTTCCGCTGATTTGTTTGAATACGGCATGCAACATTTTGTTATTATGGGAGAATGGTTGCCTAGACAACTAACGTTGTGAACTTTGAACCCAGCTGGCGGGAGATTGAAGATGGAGGACGGTACCGACTATTTCGAGTTCGATTGCAGTGGAAAAAATTTGCTGGAGCTTGAAGACTTATGGGAGGTTTGAATTTATTTTTATGGAGCTATATTGTATATCTTTCTTACAGCATAAATATTTGAAAATTTTAGATGCTTCATGCAATAATATAACCAGGATTTCTGGGATAGCTGAAAACAAAGTAATGTTGCTTTTGTGAAGAGCTAATCATTTTCAATTAACTTTTATCATAGAAGCTGAGCGTGCTGAAATTGTATGGAAATAATATTGAAGCTATTGAAGGCCTAGACAGGTTAGTGATATTAGCATCCCATGAAGAATAGTAGATGGCTATAACACTGTGTGAAACTTGGCAATTTTGATGTTCTAGGCTCAGTGAATTGTCCATTCTTCTACTTCATGACAATTCTCTCACTACTATTGGTAATCCAATGATATTTGAGCTCTTGCTATTGTAATTTGATGCATACAATTAGGGAGAGGGTTGATGCACTGCCATAAGATACAGACCCTGCGTTTGGATCGCAACCGATTAAGTGGAGTATTTTCAGGGGTGGAGCTTGCCTCATGTGCGGCCCATCTTTTAGAATTGGATCTGTCCTACAATAAACTGATCGGAGTAGAAGCAGTTGCTGCTCTTCATAATTTGGTAGAGTTCCATCTAGCAGGAAATAAACTACAGCTGGTACCAGAAGTGGCTCGCTGTGTCAAGGTAAATAGATGTAAGATTCAGAAGTCAGTTAGCTAACTAAATAAATAGCTAACTATGACTAGATCTGTAACAATGCAAGAGGAAATATTGAATCAGCTAAAGTCAAAGATGGCTAGGTTTAAATGATGAATAACTACTGATATTGAGTGATAATACTGTCTATGTAGTTGAGTACTTTCAGTCTGTCTTCAAACCCACTTCAAAAAAACTCGTTATCTAACCTTAGTGGATCTAAAATAAAGGTGAGAGAGAGAACACGACATTAGCTGGATATATTTATTGTAGACTATTACAGATTTTGCACTTGTCAGCAATCCAATTGGATTCTTTGTCACACTTTCCTCACCTCCCTCTTCTCCAAGACTTACACATAACACGTAATAATTTATCATCCCTGGAAAATTGCCACGCCCTCTTTCCTGCTTTGGAGTTACTGGATATCAGATGGAACAAACTTGAAGTGGTGGATTCTCTGTTCCCTTTGGCTGCATTAGGTTCTCTTACTGAACTGTTAATAGATGGGAATAAACTCTGCTCACAGCAGGAGATGGTGCACGCATATATCAGAGAAGTGTTGCCAAGTATTGAACTGGTAGATTCTGTAAGTCTTTTTGTATGATGTCAATAGTCACACTCTATATTGTGTAAATACGAAATTGTTCAACTGTTACAAGAACCACATTGCAAAATGATTGGGCCAGCTTCATGAAAGAATGTGATATGCTTGAATTATGTAAAATAGTCTAGCATAATGAAAGCATGATTATAGAGCACTATGACAGACATAAGGTCTATACCACTATGCATTTTTCTTCTTTTTATTATTTCACAGAGCGTAATTACCAAGAAATGACTAGAAGCACTTAAATTGTTCTAATTCTTGTCTTATCTTTTTATTTTCTAAAGCAAATGATCCAAGATAAACTTTCATCATTGAAAGCAGAAAATATCTTGGCAACAACAAGCCCTGAACTCAGCAACATAGCACAAGCACTGCTGGAATCAGATCACCTCTTGGAAGACTACCAGAATCAGATAACTACCAGCTTCAGGATGCTCCAAAGCAAGGAGAGAGAGGATGAACTGCAAAGTTTGCCACGTTTGCCGTCAAGAAGTGGCAAGTATGTGTGTATACAGTGTAACTAGAATTCCTATAAGATTGACTCAAATCTATTTGATCTCTACTTTCTCAAAAAAAGAAAATAAAAAAAACACCTCTTTTCCTCACCTCTTTAAGTGTTATTTGAAATAACTACTTAATTTTTTTCCACTTTTTTTCACATGTGTAGTAGAGCAAGGCTAGAGGAGGCTCTGGAATATGCATCCAATACTCCATCATGACAGACAATTCTAGTTTTTCTTCTCTGCATTTTGTCATTCAAAATATTTCTAGCTCATGAACAGCCACATACATCACATGTATCACCATTAAAAGTCAATATTGTCGTTACTTGAAACAAATTAGTCAGTAGCTACCAAGACTGTGGATATAGCTGGGTAGGTAGCTAGGAATTGGGTTGTTGTTTTTTTTGCTTTTTTTTAATGAATATAAAAACTTGATTAGACAATACAAAATGTATCTATATACAAATGTTGTGGAAGATAGTGTCTGTAATACACACATGTATTAATAATTTCAAAACTTGGAACTAACCAGTAATAATTAAACAATATGGTAACTGTACAAGCAAGAAGCTAAAACAAGTGTAACTATAATCCTAATACTATAAAGCTATTAGGACTTTAATTCTAAATGAGCAGAGATGATTTATACTTGCTAAAAACTTGCTTCAAATCCTTCACACTGACCACAACGATGAGCATGTATAAGGGTACAGAGCAAGCACAGCTAGTGTTACTACAATAGCTAAATCATTGTTGTAGTTTCAGTGGTCTTTGCTGCATGGCCGCTTGGGATCATAACCATGTACTTCACAGAGGAAATATTCCCTTAGTGGCTATTTTAGCTGACCTAGAGAATGACCTATTACTAGTAGGCAGTGTTGTTTTGGTTTAGAGATTCCAGATTTTCTTAGTTTTAGTTATTCATACTAAAAAAAATATCTTGAATGCTTAGTTTTAGTTTTTTCCCAAATTCTCCCTGAAGATTTAGTTAGTTTTTAGTTTTTCTTCAATATCATGTAGAAGATTTAGTTAGTTATACTATCATTTGACTTAGTTTTAGTAAATTTACGTTGTCTCATAACGAGACTCCTTAAAGAAAGTAGTACTGGTAGTTTTCCCAAATAACTTCAAAAATAGCATATTTCTATGAAATCTTAGGTAATATAAATAAAGTATAATATATTTTATATAGTTTAGAGAATAATTACTTGATAGCAATCAATACCTTCATTTAATGACATAATTCAAGGTGAATTGTTTGCAATAAAAATTGCTTAGTTTTAGTTTTTGTCATTCACTCTACTGGTAGTTTTAGTTATTATCGAATTTACTGTCTTCTAAAATATTTAGTTTTAGTTCTTTCATGTTCTCTACAGCTTAGTTTTAGTTATTCTTACCAAAAGTAAAATACCCCAAAACTAAGGGGGTCTTGGTTTTAGTTTTAGTTAACTAAAACAACACTACTGGTAGGGTTATGAGAAAGTAATAGCTAAACATCAGAAGGAGCTTTTTCTCAGCTGTTCCAAATTGCTTGCTATTCTGGAGGGAAAAAATACAAATTCAAAATAATAGAGTCTGGTAATTTCAAGTCATACACATATATAATTCTAGGACAATAACTGATGGATTTATTCATTAAAAGAAAACTAAGTCCAGCTCACCTTATACAGAGTATAGAAAGTAGCAAAAAACAAAGGTCCTCCCACAGCTAACAGAAGCTCTATTGGTAATAAATGCATGCATATCATTATCCATAGTGAATGAGCCACAATATATTGAAGGCCAAGTAAAAGGTATATACCCAACACCTCCTTCACTGGCTACTGTAATATTCTGTGATACATATTTTAATAGAGAAAATCTCGAAGTTGTTGCAATAATAGAAACAGAAGGCAGGAAAATACCTAGGATTACCAGATATGTCATCCTCTTGCTGTTCTTTACTTTCTTGTATTTAAATGGCAAACTAATGCTCCACATTATCAATGACAAATGGAATAGCCACCATAGTTGTAATTGAATGATTGTGCGAAAACAATTCCTATAAATAACAACAGAAATAATTACCTCACATACATACGTACACAACTAACAAGAAATTATTTAGATATTTTGGAGTTACTACTGTGACCACGGTGAAAAGCAATGAATGAATGAATGAGTGATGTGTGCATGCTGACAAGTGACACACCTACCCTGCATATACTACACACACGTACATACATAAGGAGAAGTTTCAGGTAGATCTAGCTATATACCCAGAAAGATAATAATACTAAACAATTATAGAATAAATTTACGGTGGGAGCCCTAAACTATTAGTGGCTAAAACACAGTCCTAATAAAACCTAGCAATGGGAATAATTCGTACTTCAACCCTGGGAGCATCTCACACACCAGTTCCATTATACTATTTACCATACGTGGAGCAGAAAGGAGTCATGGTGCTGTTTACAATGCTAGAAGATGAGCAGTAAAGGCTACGATGGCTTGCACTGAGTATTCCAAAGAAATCTACACAATCAGGTAGTGCTCACTTACAGTAGGGAATATATTATTATAGTGTAAGTTTTTGCTACATTTAAACATGACTTGGCATATACATAATTGGCAAACATATACATATAACACATTACTTATTAGGCTATAGACATAATTCCAGATGCTAATCCAGACAACAAGTGATTGAGTATAGTTCAACCAGAAGAAGATAACAGAACTATTGTGAGTCTGTATAATAAAAATAGTTTGGTCTAACTTACCCAACACAATAATATCCACTGTAGTATAAATTAAAAACATGGAAGGAATTTGAAACCTAAGAAAAATAATAGAAGTTGAGAGAATGACATGTGGAATTATATAATTGCAGTCAATCAGATGTCAGGATTGTCATGCATTTGATTTCAAAGTTAATTACTGGTCTGAAACTCACATTGATTTGTATGTGATTCCTGATACCACTAAAGTTATGAAAGCAATTACCATTCCAACAGAATTTGCACACAAAAGAACAATTTGGAGTATCTTTGATCTTGCATCGTCATTCCAATTCCACATGTTGCAGTTTGCCACACATCCTTGCACCATTTCATCATACATAAAATGTTTCTGGCAACTAAATACAGTGTCATTTCTTGTGGATCCTTCTAATTAAATTAACACACATCATTGTTATTACTTTGTTTATAGAGGAACTATGCACGTAATTTTAGCGTTATACCTAACAAAGAGATGTTTTCTGAAGGGCATGTGATGTTTTCTCACAAAGATGGTAGTAAGTTACATTCTGGAAGACTTAAGCCATATTGAACTGCTAAACTCCACTCTCTTGCACATACTCTAAATTGGGTGTCTCGACACTGCTCTTGTGTGGGCTGAATTTGTTCTCCATCACCGTCACACAATCCAAACAAGTACAGACAATAAAATAGAATGATGCTCAGCCTACATTCAGGACTAGGGTCCAACATAGTGAAGGTGGTCAGAAGAAGTCTTGCTAGGGGTTTATCGCTCCTTGAAATCATTATAGCATTGGCTTCATACACTTGACAATTATAAGAATGAAGTGTTTCTAAAAGTGGTACATAGCAGACTCCATTATTATGATAAAATTGAAAAGGGGGCACACTCCATTGCTTCAGCATTTATCTGTTGATATTATAATAAAACATAATGATAAATTGAAAATGACAGCTGTGGTAGCTATATATAATATACTATAGTTGTGTTATTTGGCACCTGGGAATAGAGTTAGTATTCAGACAGCTCTCTCTGCCTTCTCTGACTGTCACAAATGTGCTTGTGCAATGTATGGCATGGAGAACAAGCACGGCTACTATACTATCAAACCTTTCATTGAGTGAAGAGAGGGTAAGGGATGAATCGATCACTTAAGTAGTGATGAACACAATTTGGAGCAGTGACTGAGTTTAAGTTCAGGAGAGTAAGAACTATGCCTCCCCCCCCCCCCCCCCCCCCCTCCCCCTCCCTCCTCAACCCCATACCATAAAGCAGAAGGGTCTGACCCCCCCTTCAGTATTGTATTGGCTCCTCTCATGTACTGTCAAAACAGTAAATTATCACTTGCCTCTAAAGTATTTTCACAGAAACCCATAATCTACGATTCACTGTTCCAGTCACGGCTGCCTCAGCACGAAGTTACTCACTTGTGAATAGAATTATAATATGTCTGCGTAACACTATGCCACAGGAGGAATCATTGCATGCTTTACACATGCATTGTGAGAAACATAAGAAGTGAACCTGATCCATGTAGTAGCAAAAAAAAAAATTTGGAAATTTTTTATTCCTGACACATATAGCTACAACTATGTAGCTACTGATTAATTAGTCATATATTTAACATACCTACAATGGATGCCACATTCAGGGGAGGATCCAGGGAGAGGGGGGACAAATGGACATTTATTTTATCAATGAAGAGAATAGTTGCCCTATAAACATATTTGCATATATTAGTACCCTTTCAATAAACTTGGTTCGGAAGGGGGTTCACAACTCTCCATAATTTAGCTACCTGTTAAAATTTAAATTGCCACTTCCTTGGATTGCTTAGAAACTCATTGATATTTAGTCATAAAATATATATCGTGTTCAAATTAACGGGGTTTGCTCTACAATATGAAGAAATTCTACCCAGGCACCTCAAGAGCACATACAGAAAATGTGTAACTATGCACACATATCTGATATACAATGCATTGTAGTCATTACATAGTTACTCCTACTTAGCTAGCTATACCTTCCCATTCTTGAATTCTTATATTGCTATAGCTACTGCAGAAGGAGTAATGTACAAGAAACATGATCACCCCATAGGGTAAACTTCAGCCATGTTCACACCTATGGCGAACCAGATCCATTACCAAGTCTGGCTACGTCACACCCCTTACATACCCGAGCTGTATCACGCGTGCGTATCACTGTTTTTGGGTAGATAACATTCTTTTAAAGATACGCGCAAGTCACCTGGCAACTATAGCTTCATCCATTTGCAATTTTACTCCAAGCACATACATGTATAAAGAGCTCATAAAGCATACACGTATCGGGAAAAGAGAAGAACTATCTAGCTCTGGTCACACTAACTAGCAAGAGTGTCCGCCACACACGATTAGACGTGATCCCTGGGTAGTTGGGCGGAGCCCGACCTCTGCTGAAGGGAGTAACAAGCCTACTATAAGGTTACCAATGATGCAGCAATTATCAGCAATTATCAGCAGAGGTTGGGTTCCTGCTGAGTCAGCTAATTCCCTTAGCATTTAACCACACTGCAATCTGATTGGACTGCAAGTTTACTAGCTACTGCTAAAGTCATGGCTACTTGTGAAACAGTTCCAGATGAAAGCATAACTCAACCAACACCTGATGAGGAACCACTTGTCATGCTCAGGAAATTTTTAGACTCAAAACTGACTAGAGAAACTATGTCCATTCTACATGAACACCTTATGACTCTCAACAAAGACTGGTACAAAGTTGGACTGTCTCTTAAAGTTCCAATTGGTACTTTAAATGCCATTGATGCAGATGAGGATGACGTCTTCAGGAAAATTGTGGCAATGATGGTGAGTTGGATAGACAACATGGAGCACTCAACTTGGAGAGTTTTATTTTATGCACTGGTCAGCAATGGGCATAGAGAAGTCGTAAAGTCTATTCTGAATGACAGCAGGTGCCACAATATGGATCAAACACTAGTGGATATAGCATCGGATAAGGAAATACTTCACAAAGTATTTGTTATTAATGATGATGATAATATAGTGGCTGAGATGGCCAAGAAGGACAAAGTGTACTTAAAACAATGCCAAAATATTTGCCAAATGCTGCAAGTTCCTTGTACAAATAATTTACCTGGTGAATTGGAGAGGGCTACTAAAAAGTTGTCAGGTAGAAATCTGACGCTTTATGAACTTGAGTTTGCCTACTATGACATCAACAAAACAGCACAGATTATTGCTGCATCATTGGTAACATCCTTACTACATCATGTGCTGCATGAGTACAATGAAGATTCATTGATGATAATAGTGCTGATTATATTATTCACTTGCATTAGTCTACGAGTTTTTTTAAACCAAATCATTCCCAAACCATTTTGCTATTTGAAGCCGGCAACACATCTGAAAACAACTCGAGGAATAACTATCCTATTGGCTTAGGATACTTGATCGGAGCTACAACAGTACAATCAGAATATGTTCATGTGTGATGGGAAATAAATAAAATAACCAACACACAATGATGCTATTGCATATTTGTTCCCTTCCAAAAACTCTAGAGATTTTTTTAAATGGAAGAATTTTATATCTCTAGTGTAGCTAGCTATCAAAGGAAAGGACAGTGTTTCCTGGGGGGGGGGGGGGGGGGGGGGGGCTTTTTTGGGTCTTGGGGGGGTGGGGGGGGGGGGGCAGTGAAATACCTTGCCATATATCACTCTGAAGAGTGTAAAGTATACAACTGCAGTAGTTAATACTGGGGCTGGTAACTCACAGTCTGGCGTCGCCGACCCTATTCCTTCCTAGTCTGGTTGCGCCAGACTAATTCCTTCCCTATATTGGTGGGCGGGGAGGAAGGATCTGGTAGCTCTAGTGCAAATGACATCACAGGTTTATTGCGTCATCATGTTTCAATAATGCAGAACAACAACAACAATAATGGCAGGTTCACACTTGTGTTGTGGGGGAGTGCAAGTGGGTGTAAAGCACGAGCTAGTCTATCTCCCCACAGATGGTGTTACGAGTAGGTGTGGTCGAAGGACCAGGCTGATGAGACCCCGAGACGCCCGCGGTACACTTAGAGCTCAACCGCTGTCGCGTTAGCAATTGCAGTCTCGCTCTGAGCTCCTAAAAGCGGCTATACCCCTGATGGTATGAGAGGCTTCAGGTTTTAAACTCATCGAACAATTAGACATACATTTACAGCACATATAAGCAGTGTGAGTGGTACAGGATTACTGTGGGTTGGTGGTTTGGCATGATGAATGGTTGTGTAGTAAGTGTGGTTAAGGATGAATATAGTTAAAGTGGTGATATGGTAAAGTATGGAGTATGATGATGTGTTCACATGATTCTTCTCTTTTCTTGTGCTTGAGTGTCTTCTTCTTCTGGTCTGGGATTAGGTCCCAGACATCCTCCCGGCCTGGGTTGATGGGTCATCTTCTCTTCCGGGGTGATCTTCGGAGTGGAACGGTATGATTCTGCAAGTTGGGCGGACATAGGTTCGGCCGTGACATCGGATGGTGACTGCTCTGACCTCGCCGTCGTCTCCGGGGTGGACCTCTTCTATTCTTGCCAGGGGCCAATCTCGGGTTTTCAGCGTTTCATCTTTTATGAAGACGACGTCACCCACTGCGGGCGGTTTGCCCGCGCGGAGCCACTTTGTGCGCTGAGCACAGGAAGCAAGGTACGACGCCGACCACTGTCTCCAAAGGTCGGCTGTCAATCGGCTGGTCAGGTTCCATCGCCTGAGGTTGCTCATCTTGCCGCCCGGGGGTCCAGGAGTTGGGGGCGCGATGAGGGGCCGCCCCACGAGGAAGTGTCCAGGCGTGAGAAAGGCCCCCTCTGCGGCCTCGTCAGAGTGGAGAGGCTGCAGGGGTCTGGAGTTAAGTATCGCTTCTACCTCCTGGAGGATGGTCGTGAGCTCATCAAACCTGAGGGCGTGTGGTTGCAGGTTTTTCCGGAGAAGTGTTTTCATGGACTTCACCGCTGCTTCCCAGAGTCCACCGAAGTGCGGTGCTCTGGGAGGGATGTTGTGCCACGTGATGTTGTGTTTCTGAGTGAAGGTTGAGATCGCTGTTGTAGTTTCTTTGGATTCCGTGAGCTTTTGTAGCTCACGGATCTCCTCCCGGGCTCCGAGAAAGTTCGTTCCGTTATCGGAGTACATATGTGACGGGCAGCCTCGGCGAGCAACGAAGCGTCGGAAGGTGGCCATGAAGTCTTCTGTAGAGAGGGAGGCGCATAAGTCCAGGTGGACTGCCTTTGTGGTCAGACAGACGAAGACTGTCGCGTACGTCTTCAGTAGGACGGGCTTGCGAGTGTGTCCCAGACGAAGGACGAACGGTCCCGCAAAGTCCACCCCCGTCCTGTCGAAAGGTGGAGCAGGAGTCGTGCGCGAAGAGGGCAGCATCCCCATGGCGTGGGCGAGGGGCTTGGCGTAGGCACGTTGGCAAGCTGGGCACTGTCTGCTGACGAGCTTCAGGAGGTTCCTGAGGTTCGGGATGTAGTAGGTTGAGACTATGATGGAGTGGAGTGCTGAGATTCCCGCATGGCTGTAGGTGACGTGTAAAGTTGACACGAGAAGCCTGGTCAGTGATGACTTCGGAGAGAGCGGGATTAGCTTGGATGGTTGGGATGGTCTGGAAGTGTCTCTGACCCTGCTGCAGATTTGGAGGTATCCCTGGTCCGAGATGGAGAGTCCGAATTTATGGAGGGCGTTGGCCTTTGATAGGGCGGAGTTGCTGAGTGCAGCATTGAAGGCATCTGGAAGGGATTGCAGCTGGGATAGTTTGAGGATGAGAGCTTTGGCTTGTGAAATTTCCGTGGAGTTGAGGCAGTTGGGATCGCAGTTTGGAGGTTTTGCTCGAAGACGTCGGATCCAAGCGATGATCCGGACCAGCTTGTGGAAGGACGCGAAACGTGACCACAGATTGTCCAGGAAGTGGGATTGAGCTTTGGACATCGAAGTTGAGGGCTTGATGGTGGCTGCGCAGATGGCAGATGAGGGCTTTGAGAGCTTGCGGAATGGCCAGGCGGTTGGAGGTGAGGACAGCCACGGAGGTCCAGACCACCAGAGAGTAGAGGCGACTAAGTCTGGTGCATTCATACCCCGACTGGCGAGATCAGCGGGGTTGTCTTGGGAACGGACATGTTTCCACAATCTTGGAGAGATGAGATCTTGGATCGCGTGTACACGATTGGCCACGAAACGGTCGAGTTGTGAGGGGTGTTTTGGCAGCCAGTATAATACGATCTCACTGTCAGTCCAAGCGAACGTGCAGCCTTGAGTAATACCGAGGATGTCGGCAGTGTGGCGGAGGAGTTTAGCGAGGAGATGGGCTCCGAGTAACTCTGCCTTCGGAATGGTGATTGGTTTGACTGGGGCGACTCTGGCTTTGGCTGTCACCAGAGAAACTGAGATGGATCCGTCTTCGTGGGTGGTCCTTAGATAGATGGCGGCACCGTAGGCGAGTGTGGAGGCGTCGCAGAAACCGTGGAGGGTTTTGGAGACCGAAGAGGATGAGGAGTTGGAGAGGCGTCTTGGAATCGGATGAGCGAGTATAGTCGGCAGGTCAGCTAGCCAGGCTTTCCATTTGACTTCAATATCTTCTGGAACGGGTTTGTCCCAAGGTAGATCTCTTTTCCACGTTTCTTGGAGGATGATCCTAGCTTGTATGATGGTAGGGCAGAACAGTCCGAGCACGTCGAATATGGCGGCGGTCCCGGAGGCGATAGTCCTTTTAGTGATGATGGTGACGTCCGGTTGAGGAGGAACGGCTACGTGGAGAGAGTCTTTTTCCGTATCCCAATGGATCCCGAGGGCTTTAGGCGAGTCCTGTGGTTGGGCGATGGTCAATGGTTCTGTAGATTCGTCGAGTAGAGTAGGCGGGATGTGGGCTCTGACTTCCGGGGAGTTAGTTCTCCATTTGCGTAAGGTCATTCCAGCGCGAGAGAGGAGTTCACACAGTTGTCTCCACAGATGATCGGCTTCTTCCACAGTGTCGGCTCCGGAGAGGAAATCGTCCACGTAAAACGTCGTCAGGATGGCAGATGAAGCTTGAGGATGTGACGCAGAGTGGAGATCGGCCAGATGGTGTAGGACTTGCGTCGCGATGAACGGCGAGCAGTTGATCCCGAAGGTTAAGCGTTCCATTCGGCAGTCTCTGATAGTGCCCTGAGTGTCTCTCATTAGGAATCTGTGGAGATCTCTATGTTCTGGGTTGAGGGCTACTTCGCGAAACATTTTCGAGATGTCTGCTGAGAGGCCGATGGGGTGTAGTCGAAACTTGACGAGGACGTCCGTGAGTGGCGGGTATAAGTTAGGTCCAGTGAGTAGGGTGTCGTTGAGCAACTTGCCAGAAGACGTAACTGCGGAGGCGTCGAAGACAGCTCTACATTTGGTTGTGGAGGAGGAGTCTTTAAAAACGCCGTGTACCGGAAGGTAGTAGCTTGGTGAGTTGTGAAGTTGGTCTGCTGGAACGAAGTGGGCATGTCCCAGGTCGATGTACTCCCTGAGGACGTTGTTGAAGGCTTCTAGTTTGTCTTTGGCGAGGAGGGATCTCTCGTTGGATAGCAATCTTTTGTAGGCTTGCTTTCTGGAGTCTCCTAACGTTGGGGCGTCGGAGACGTGTGGCAGGGAAACGGAGAAGCGTCCGTTGACGTACTTGATGGTGTCATGGAAATGGCGTACGGCTTTGGCATCGTCTGCGGAGCAGGATGGGGCTTCTGGCACTTGATCCAGCTCCCAGAGTCTGGAGAGGTTGGAGTTGAGGTCGTCCGGAAGAGCGGTTTCCACAATGGCGGCGTTGGCTCCCACAGCTGGCTTTGAGGTGCAGGGTCCGGATACGCTTAGGCCAAAGGGTGTCTTTATGAGACGGAGTCCGTCGACTTTCTTGGGGCTTTCGGTGACGCAGTCGTCGATATCGGATACGCCGATGAAGATATCCACGGGTCCACCGAGACTTGGATCTGCGAGCTCGGCGTTAGTGAGGCAGGAGGCTTTGAGGATGTCGTCCCGGTTGGTAGGAGTGACTGTGGTGATGAGGCTGGGCACGACAATGAAGTTGATAGGTTTCGTTTGGAACTTTTTGGAGTGAGAGTACAGCGGGGGTGACCACATAGAACTTGGATGTTATGCGTCCTGATGTGCAAGTGATGGACATCGGTTGTGGGTAGCGTTTGAGCTTTAGGTTGCTGGCCAATTCCTCCGTCATTAGGGAGGCTCCCGCGCCCGAATCGAACATGGCTCTCGCTTTAGCTGAACGTTGACCATTTTCGAGGGACACAACCACAGTGTTTGGGAAGGCTGTGTCCATGGCGGGAGGTGTGGTGGAGGGCTGTGTCGAAGTTCTGTCGACGACGGCGGCGGCGTTCGTAGTGGCGGCAGCAGGAGTAGGAGCAGTTTCGCGATCACGGTGTAGGAGCGAATGGTGTCTTCCACCGCAATGGCGACACGAGAACTTGCTCGGACAGAGACGACACGTATGCTTGTCCGAGAAACAGTTCACGCAGAGTCGGCGGTCACGTACTGTTTTGTTTCGTTTGTCCACGTCGAGGGCAATGAAGGTAGGGCATCGATTGAGTAGGTGCGATTCCCCACAGGCAGCGCATTTTGGGCTGGTCCTTGGTTTGAAGGGTCGGTTGGATGGCGACGTAGGTACGAGCGATGAGGTTGGAGACGGCATGTATTGAGGTACCGTGATGGCGTTGGTGCTGGATGGAGTGGGTAGCTTGACGTCTTGGGAAGGAACTGCCGATGGCCTCATATGGCAGATCTTCCCGTTGGCGAATTCGCTCCACGTTTCCAGGGTCGGGTTTCTGATCTTGTTGATGTGGAGGCGCCAGTCACGGCTCATCTGCGGATCCAGCCTAGACCCGATGAGATAGGTTAGGAATTCCGAGAGAGAGTTGCCGATGTGAGCCGTGAGGGCCTTGTGTCCGCGAACAACACGGTGGAGGGAGTCCTGAACGCTTGAGAAGGACTCTGTGACTGTAGGTAGATTGAGGATACGATCGAGTAGGAGTGGCACGACGACCTCGGCCCGGCCGAAATACTGGCGCAGCTGGGCTAGGCAGTCGTCTACGGTGGCCGTGGGGTCATCTTCCAGGATCTTGCGTCCTTCCGGATGTTGGATGGCTGTGGCAAGGATGGCTCTCTTGTCCGCTTCGCTGAACGACTCTGCCCTCGTCCTCAGTGTGGAGCTGAATAGTGCCTCAAAGTTGGCCCAGGATAGAGGGTCGCCGTTGAATTTGGCGATATCCACATTGATGGGGGCCATACGGTTGAGTGGAGGTCGTTCAGGCGTGGAGGTAGTAGCAGGAGGAGAAGTAGCGATCGGAGCGGCTGGCATCCGCGGCATCTTAGCAACCGCTTCCACCAGGATGTTGTTAATAGCGTTGGCGTAGTTGGCGAGTTCTTCAGACCTGGGATGCAGGGCGGCTTTAGCACAGAAGTCCGCGTGCAGATCCTGGAGCTTCTTGAGTTCGTCGCGGACCTCATAGACCGTGTGGTCGCGATAGTTAAGGAATTTCTGAAGTCTGTCCGCGAGGACTCTCCCAAGGTCGTATGCTTCGGCCTGAGCAATAAAGGTCTCCACGTCACGCACTAGAGACGAGTTAATGTCCGCGTCTCTCTCCCGCTCCGCAAACTCGGATTCGAGGGCGTCGATGTCAGCGGCCACTGCATCGTCGATGAGATCCTGCAGGGCCTGTTGCTTGTCCACTTCGGTTTGGAGTGTCCGAAGGAGGGATCTTCCCTCGCTGACAGTGGTGTCACGGAGGGTTCGGTTGTATAGTGCGGCTAATTTCTTCGAGCAAATTGTGACTTGACCGCGGCGATGGGCGCGCTGTCGTCGGATCATGTCGAGCGGTGGTGATGGACGGGAATCCTCCGTTGCCATAGTAGAAGTGTAGGATCGTCGATGGCTCGGGCGAGATGGCAGGTACGAACGGCGGCTCGAAGGACCAAATGTGGGGGAGTGCAAGTGGGTGTAAAGCACGAGCTAGTCTATCTCCCCACAGATGGTGTTACGAGTAGGTGTGGTCGAAGGACCAGGCTGATGAGACCCCGAGACGCCCGCGGTACACTTAGAGCTCAACCGCTGTCGCGTTAGCAATTGCAGTCTCGCTCTGAGCTCCTAAAAGCGGCTATACCCCTGATGGTATGAGAGGCTTCAGGTTTTAAACTCATCGAACAATTAGACATACATTTACAGCACATATAAGCAGTGTGAGTGGTACAGGATTACTGTGGGTTGGTGGTTTGGCATGATGAATGGTTGTGTAGTAAGTGTGGTTAAGGATGAATATAGTTAAAGTGGTGATATGGTAAAGTATGGAGTATGATGATGTGTTCACATGATTCTTCTCTTTTCTTGTGCTTGAGTGTCTTCTTCTTCTGGTCTGGGATTAGGTCCCAGACATGTGTAGGAGTTGGTCATATACATGTGTAGGAGTTGGTCATATAGCTACAAGTGTAGGAGTTGGTCATATACAAGTGTAGGAGTTGGTCATATACAAGTGACATGAAACTCGGAAACAAGCACTCTTTCCGTACCCTGTCAGGCGAAGAAAAGAATATTACAATTCATCTTCTGGCGAAGTTCTGACATCTTCAAAAATATCATATCACAAAGCCTAGACAAGTACCTGTCTCTATGATTCACTTTCACCCAACAGCTTCATTCTCCAAGATAGAAGGAATTGTGAGCGGAGCAATAAACGAACCGGTTCTAATTTGGTGTCCTGATTAACACCGCATTTTTCCCAGGAATTCCGTGGGTCGTCATCCTGTACAGCACCCCCCCTCACTTGACCAGACCCTTTTCCTCACTTTGCGTTTAGTAAAGGGTCTGGCTCTGCGAGACTATCCCCCTTCAACTCAGCTGCTGATCTGTAACCTACACTACACCACTGCACAGGGGCAGTAGTGTGAAATAACAACATTGAAACTATCCTGAGTTATTTCACATGTACTAAAGATATAGCTATTGTTGTTGTTTTTTTTGGTATGACTACCAGTCGTTTTTTTTCCCCCCCTCTTTTTTCTTTTGTACATTTAGCAGGTGGTCCTAGATTCAACCCTGGTGTGACAGCCAAAGTTTTCTTTTCTGCAATGTTAATGAAATAATTCTGTGAAAGAGAAGCATATCTTTAGTGAAAAGGCTGAGTAAGGGATTGTGTACATTGCAGTTTACTGGTGGTGGTACAATAATACAAATAGTTTAATATTTCTCTCATTTATTATGTTTTGCGTATGGGTAGAGTTTATTAATGAATACACATTGTGTGACCATCCATTCCTTAGGAGATCCATTGAATCCGTACTAATTTTTTCCTCCATTGCCCTATTTATGGATATTTTCTGTTGTAGGTATTTGAAATTAGCCAAAGCATAAAGATTGTTACTTTGCCTATTATACTTCACTCACAAAAAATTGTTCTCATAATAAGGCAAAGTTTGCAAATTAGTGGATGACCGTTTGTATGGGATTCAAATGGGGGGTTAAAGTGCAATTATCCTGGCCAGTCTGCCTAACTGTCACTCCAAGAACGCCCAACACACGCCTCATTCACTAATAATACTGCTAAAAAGAGCTACAAGTAGCTAATACTGCTAAGAAGAGCTACAAGTAGCATTCTGTTAAAACATAAAAATCTCCCCCTTCCCAAACATACAAATGAGAAAAGTTTCAGATTATAGTCATTTCAACTATAATAAATAGTAAGTAAAACTGCAAGTCTATTGTGAGGGAAAACATTATTATAATATAATAAAACAAAGTACATTTCATGTACTTATAATGAGAAAAACCTAATAGTTAACGTGGCAGATTTTTTATGAAGAATCCGAGTAAACATCGTCGTCATCATCATCATCATCATCATCATCAAACCTACACAATGCAATGCAGATCAATAAACACACCACAGAAACAAGCCACAATAACAAAATAAATCAGAATATTCCAAAATTAAAAAAATTAATTAATTAATTTAAAAAATTAAAAAAAATAAAAAAAAACAAGAAATATATTTGAAAGTTATTCTTTTGGTTATTGTTGTTACTGCTGTTTATTTTAGCATTTCAGAACTGTGTTGACACTTCTCTCAACTTACAAATCTCTGGAGTCATCATCATCATCATCATCATCTGTGTCATCATCGTCATCATCATTATCATCGCCAAAAGGGTGGTCGTCATCATCTTCATCCTCACTTTTGTCTCCATTGCCACCAGTCTTCTTCTCAGACGGTGGCTTCATCTACAAGGAAAAACAACAACAAAAAACAATGGGCCCTATGGCCAGTGGCATCTATACATGATTTGACTCCAAATACAGCAAGCTCAAGAAATATATTATATATGCATTATGTACATTGCTATATATTACATCTGGCAACACCCAAATTAAATAATAAAACCACATTGATACACCCTCTAAATAAAGTGGAATGAGTAAAACGTACTCTACACAAATCATCACTCCAATAAAAGTAGAGACATACTTCAAAGACCACAGGAAAAAAAAAACATATTTAAGAATATATGTACATTTTTAAATCACACGATGAAGATTTTGTTAGCACCATGCAAGAGTTTCTCATTTCACTTGCTTGTTAAAATTCTAGGTATCACACCCACAAGACACTCTTTGCCACACCCACAAGACACTCTTTGCCACACCCACCCTTTCTTCTATGAATGTCTTGGCCGCCAAGTTGTCCAGTCCAAGAGCGATGCTGACGTAAGCTACATTGCTGACACCTTTCTCCAGCCACCGGTGGAGCTCCTGGCTAGACAGAGTGCCCATCATCAGTTCCTCAGACTGACCCCATTCTTGCGACAAGTTCTCCACTGACAGGAACAGCTCCGTTAAAAGGCGTAGTATGTCTGGAGCCAGGCTTAGTTGTGAGCCACTCTTGCTGTCTGTAAAAAAAAACAACCCAAAAAAAAACACCATTGATTCTCGGCCATTAATAAGCCCCTCCCTCTACTTATGTATCTAATTAGCTCTTCTCTTCTTGTGATTCAATCTTCCAATTCATCCTCTCTTCTCTTACCGTACGAACGCATGGTATTGGTGAAGAGTTGCCACAGAGGTTTGAGTGCGGATAGCTCCACTCTGCTTCTGTCATGCAGGGGCTGGTCCTTACTGTACAACTGCACGATGTGGAGGAGGAGCTCCAACACCTGCAACCTAGGTCGGCCGGCATGCTGACAGGCCACACCCACTAGGAGGGGCCACATCTGCTGCACGGGAAGCAGCTCCACTAGCTCCTTCTTGTTGACCAGAAGGTCCAAGATGGCAAACCCTGTGTCTAACCTGCACGTCATGGCATAGAATGGGATAACGAGGAACAAAATGAAATTACAAAATGAACAGTCTGTTATGAAGGAAGAAATAGAAAATATATTAAGAAACTAGTGAACGATTGAACAAATCAATGAATGCATGTATGCATGTATGCATGTACACACACATATGTACACACACATGTGTACACACATGTGTACACAGAGAATGGAAGAATAAAACAAAAAAGTATGGACACACCTTCCTTCTTGAGTGCCATATACTGTGAAATTATACTTGGGATATTTGGCCTCAGAAACTCCATACAACTCCACCTCGTAGTAGACAGTGTCACCTGACACACGCACACACAAACCATTCTTCAAGTTATTATACCAGCATGTCGGTTACAACCCTTTACCAGGTATTTTGTGTTTGGCCAGGTCCTCCGTCTTTGTGGCAGTGCCTGTCACTTTCTTGAGATGATCATCCATGGACTCCGAACCAGAGAACTTGACAACTCCATTGATTGGGTAGCTGATAACAACAAAAACAATAATAGCTCCCATAAAAGAAAATAAATGACAACAATTAGCATCAGTTAAAACATACATAAATTCTTAGTTTCACTAGTCTTACTCAGCTTAGCTAGTTAAAACACTTATCATTTACTATTTTTTAAATTTAACTTCAAAATATTTCTTTACCCGTCAAATACCATACCAAATGCACACACACACACACACACACACACACACACACATACAACTTACTATCTAACTTCCATTCCAGATGCATTATTAATAACAATCTTGCCCTGCACAATATAGAATAATAGAACCACAATGAGTCACCATTATCAATCAAATAAAAGACACACTGTGGAGATATACACCAGGTTTCCTTCAACAACAAGACTACCACTTGTCAAACCAAAAAATCAAATAAATAAATAAAAATAAATTAATAAATTAATTAAAAAAGGTGAATTACTCAATTGCTACTCTCTCTGTATATCCGACAGTTTCTACTCACCGACTCTTTGACTGTATCGTCAAACTTGCCCTTGTGCACAAACTCTCTGCTCTCCTTGGACACACACACTGTGTTCATACACTGGGCAGCCGTCTCTGCCAGGCTCAGAGTTTCTGTCATCTCACCACAGCTGAACACTGACAACAACATCTGGTGTGTGTATGTGTGTGTGCGTGAATGTTTGTGCGTATGTGTGTGTGCGAGTGAATGATAAGAGGGCAGCAACAACATGAATAAAATGTTAACACAGTGAAAATGTACACACACACACACACACACACACACACACACACACACACACAAAATGCAAATTCTCTTGCTGTCGCTAGGCGGTCACGCGCACCTGGCAGAGCCAGGATGCCTGTGCACTAAGCAGGCACTGTGAACCGTGCAAGCAAAGCTCCTGGAGCCGGGCTAGGAACTCGCAGGAGAACAGACCTTTCCTCACAGCAAGTGGTGTGGACACCCCAAGTCCCACCTTGGACCATTGCTGTTTCATGAGAAAGGCCTTGAATTTGCACCCCAGCAAATGCCAGGTACCCAATCACAGCTGGGTGGACTGGTGGGGCTGGTGGGAGGCAGATGGAAATCAGATGGAAAAATTACCTGAGTTGGGCTTGAACTCAGGACCGCGGGCCCTGAGCCCAGGACACAACCACTACACCACACAACACACACACACATACACAAACCTTCTCCCTCTCCTCCTTGTTCTGCTGGTCCAGCAGCAGGTCCAGGAGGCAGAAGTACTGGATGATGTCCACACAGCCGAGAGTGGTAGTGCCTAGCTTGGGCCCACTCCTGGGCCACATACGCAGCACACATGCCAACACCTGCCTGGCCCGCAGCACTGCCATGCCCTGGACAGTGCGACACAGTGACTCCGGAGTCGTTGCTGATGTGTCCTTGCTTAGCTCCTCCCACAAAAGTTTGTACGAGTCTTCTCTTTTTCCAGCACTGTCCGCGTCCTCATTCCCAGTTAGGCCAGTCATCGACGAGCTGCTGATTCCAGTCGACTTCCTCGTCTTATCCAAGTCCTTGAGAAGGTTCTTGGCTTTCTTGAAGATGGATGGATCTTCAGTCAATGCCTCCACAGTCCTGTAAACACAATGTATATTCAAACCTTTAGGGGTGTGGTTACAGTCAGTCACAATATTCAATTCATTCATGTCTTTCATTGGAAACTTTGTCCAATAGAAGGGCAATGGATTAATTCAGTATATAGAAACTATTAGAAATGTATTGACAACCATGCTTGCATGCAATCATATATACATACATACATACATACATACATACACATGTGCACATACAATACACACTCACGTGAGGTCGACATCCATGGGAGATATCCGAGTAATCCCCGTGTCCTCTGCACTATGACTTCTAACTTGGACTGGATCAACGGAGGCTGCTTCAGACTTCCTACAGAGACAACCAACATCACCACACAAATGAAGCAGTTAAATAATAAATTATTAATAATAGTAATTGGCGAGCGAGCGAGACACTTACAGGGGTAACACAATTGAAAATCGGGGATGTTTGTTTATTTGTATATATGTTTGGACGTATGTATGTCACTTTGTACTTTGACCCTCAGTATTTTTGTGTTCGCTCCGCGTTCAACCCCGTCCCAAACTTCACTCAACAGAATCCTCCGGTTTAGCGACCATTACCCGTATCACCTTAGAAATTGAATTGTTTACCGCTTTGAATTCTTTTGCAGGTGCAGTTAAAACTAAAAAACTTATGGGAGCTCCATTTCTATTCAAGTTAGTGGCGGTGGTAAGTTAATACGCTATTTGTCACAGTTATAAGCCCTACGCAACAGTATTTACTTAAAAATTCATTGTCCACTAGACGAACACGAAGGTAAGTCTTGCGTAGGTATATTCAGTTGTGTGAAAGTATTGTGCGTATTACCATGACATTGAAACCCTTTACCGCATATGTAATTTAAAAACTCGACTTTATTTTAGTAGCTTGAGTGTTAGTTGTTAAAATCAATCATTTAACAATAGTGTAGTTTAAGGCTCGCTCGCCATTTGTGCTCAAGCACACCACTAGTAATAATCGTGGTAGTAGTAGTAATAACAAATAACTTACCATTTCTCTGCAGCTTCAAGAATTTCTGCAGACGGAGAGAACTCGCCATCTTCAAAACTACAACACACAATACAAGATAATCATTCACACCACACACTGATTCATACAATCATACGCACACATATACATACTCTCTTATAGTCACACTGTTTGCTACACAGGTGTGTCTCTTACAATTTTTCAGAGTTGGTCAGGAACTTGGCCATGTCTCCTTCAGCTTCTTCATACATGGCTCGCACCACAGACAGGTCACACAGGAACACCTCCATCATGGTCTGTACACGCAAACCATACTCAAATAATTCACACTAATATACGTATGTACGTAAATCACACCCACAATACATACAAGTATAGGCACACACGTACACTGAGTACTTGTGCACCGTATGCACACACACACATACACACACACGTACACACACATACACACACACACACACACACACACACACACACACACCTTGAGCATTGTCTTGTCCTCTTCACTAAGACCGTCCAGTATCTTCTCCTGCTCCATCTCTTTCCTTACTTCTTTCTCGTTCTTCTTGGCCTTCTGTGTGTCTTTCTCTCCCTCTTCCTCTTTACTGTCTAGATCTGCTGACTCAAACTGAATGCTCACATCCACCCTGTAGTCTTCCTTATCCTCTTCCTTCTTGTCTTTGACTTCCTCCTCTTTGTCACCTTCACTATCCTTTTGCTTTGCTTCCATATCCTCAGAACTTAACTCTGCTACGATTTCAATGGTCTTGCCTTCCAGTTTTGCAGGCTCACTACCACTGGCCTTCTCGTCCTGGTCTTTGTCTGGCTTGCTAGGAAGATAACTGCTGATGCATAGGACCTACATACATACAAAATAAAATACAAGCTTGCGTATAATTTGCTGCCGTGTAATTATCTAAATCGTGATGTCTGTGTGTGATGATGTAAATGTTATTGATAATTAACCAGACGTGTGCACAACTTGAAACCTCAACAGTGTCCCCCACCCCAATCATTCACCCTAACCTCTGGAACTCCTACTTACTAAGTTCACACATATCAATTCTGGTGAGCCATGTGTGAATAATACAAGAAAGTGTAACAAAAAACAACAACAAAAAAACAAGAAACAAACAAACAAACCACAAACCTAGCCATCTCTAGTCCACAAAAACAAAAACAAAAACAAAAAAATAGAGAGAGAACAAGACACAAAACAGAAGAATTGAGCATGCAACAGCAATACAGAAATGTTATAAAACAGTATCCTGAAGCCAATTCCCTATTTACTACTATTATTATTATTACTATATTAATACTACAGGTGTCATCACACCTGTGCATGTGATCTATTCTATATAAATTACTATATTACTATAAGAATACATAGGTGTCATCACACCTGTGCACGTATGTGATCTATTCTATATAAATTACCTCCAGGTCCGTCAGGTGCCACTTCTTACTGACGAGAGTCGGTCTGGACGCTAACTTCACCAACGTGGGGATGAGACCGGACTGGAACAGAGAAGTGATGATGCCAGTGGAGGAATAATTCTGTGAGATGAAATGAACAGAGGAGCATAATTTATCTCAAATAGCAAAAAGTGGCTCACAGTTACATAAATCAATTCATTGCATGTGAAAACAACAACAATACAAAATGTGACAATATAGGGTGTTGCTTACAAAAGCTAGCTATGTGGAGCTAATTGTTTCTCCCAAGTTCATAAAATGAGCACAATAAAAGGACTTAAATCGTCATTCTTAATAAGCTCATACTAATTCAATGGCTAATTGTCAGTAATCTCCAAAATCAGTTTGATAGACAGACAGATAAACAGATAGACAGACAGGACAACTGCATAACCCTCTCACACATGTGCACTGAGGGTTAACAACTTGGGCTCACCCATACCAAACAGAAACATACAGCCATATACGTAACATTATCACTGCTACAGATGTACAAACCTGAATGATAAACTGAAGAGCCTTCAGAAGGAGGGCCAATATCCACGTGTGCTCTACCTGGCCATCTGACTCTGCTGGTATGTATGTGTGTGCATGTGTGCATGTTATGTGTGTGTGTGTGTGTGTGTGTGTGTGTGTGTGTGTGTGTGTGTGTGTGTGTGTGTGTGTGTGTGTGTGTGTGAAAAAAAAATACAACTGACTCTCATGGCAAATGTACATAATCATCAGAACTATAATTCTACTCTACTCTAAAAAACAACTAGGAACTTGAACCATTTCTCTATTCACATTAGAACACAACTACTCCTGTCTAGTCTCACACAACTACTCCTGTCTAGTCTCACACAACTACTCCTGTATAGTCTCAGATTAGAACACAACTACTCCTGTCTAGTCTCACACAACTACTCCTGTCTAGTCTCAGATTAGAACACAACTACTCCTGTCTAGTCTCACATTAGAACACAACTACCCCTGTCTAGTCTCACATTAGAACACAACTACTCCTGTCTAGTCTCACACAACTACTCCTGTCTAGTCTCACACAACTACTCCTGTCTAGTCTCAGATTAGAACACAACTACTCCTGTCTAGTCTCACACAACTACTCCTGTCTAGTCTCAGATTAGAACACAACTACTCCTGTCTAGTCTCACACAACTACTCCTGTCTAGTCTCAGATTAGAACACAACTACTCCTGTCTAGTCTCAGATTAGAACACAACTACTCCTGTCTAGTCTCACATTAGAACACAACTACTCCTGTCTAGTCTCACATTAGAACACAACTACTCCTGTCTAGTCTCACACAACTACTCCTGTCTAGTCTCAGATTAGAACACAACTACTCCTGTCTAGTCTCACATTAGAACACAACTACTCCTGTCTAGTCTCAGATTAGAACACAACTACTCCTGTCTAGTCTCACACAACTACTCCTGTCTAGTCTCAGATTAGAACACAACTACTCCTGTCTAGTCTCAGATTAGAACACAACTCAAATTTTTCCCTGGTCTAGGACCACACAACTACTACCTGTCTAGTCTCAGATAGAACACAACTACTCTTGTCTAGTCTCACAAAACTACTCCTGTCTCGTCTCAGATATGACACACAACTACTCCTGTCTTAGTCTCACATTAGAAACACAAAAATACTCCCTGTCTAGTCTCACATTAGAACACAACTACTCCTAGTTAGTCTCAACAACTACTCCGTCTAAGTCTCCACACAACTACTCCTCGTCTAGTCTCAGATTAGAACACAACCTACTCCTAGTCTAGTCTCAGATTACGCACCAACTACTCCGATGTCTAGTCTCACACAACTAATCCTGTCCTAAGTATCAGGATCTAGAACACAACTTACTCCTGTCTAGTCTAGATTAAGCAACACAACTACTCTGTCTAGTCTCACAGTTTAAACACAAACTACTACCCTTGTTCTAGTCTCAGCGTCTCAGACACTTACATCTTACTCCGAGAAATTATTTTTAAAATCTCACTTAGACTGGAGATGGAGAAAAGAGAGAAATGAGAAATAGATGTGCTAGCCTGTGTGTGTGTGTGCCGTACGTTGGTTGTGGAACCTGCATACGTCACCTATGTGTGTGCGTACAGTTGAGTGAAGCCCTGCATACGTACCTGTCGACAAATTGGAGTGAAGACCTTGGCAGGACCCAGTAAAGTCCCCAACTTAGCTATCATCAATGCCAAGCCATTTGAACATCTTGCGAGCACATACTCCGAATAGCTTTACCTCTGAACAAGTAGCGGACAGCGGAAGAGAAAGACATGTCAATACACAAACATCCTCCATACTCCCCCCCCCCCCCCCCCCCCCCCCCCCACCCCCCCCCCCCCCCCCCCCCCCCCCCCCCCCCCTTCTTTGCATCTTCCCAAAATCTTCCCTAATCCCCGAACTCATTACCACTCCCTAGAGTGAGTTCACACCTGTACTGGCTTCCTGGTGCTGGTGTCGATGCCTGAGGCGTTATTCCCGTCCACTTTACCCAGGACCACACGTGCCGGCTTATCACTGATGCTAGTGCAGACCACACCTCCCTCACGAGGGATCTAAAAGAAACAAAGCACATGACAGCAATAATTCCACAACCAACAAATTTGAAACGGAAACTTCTATATACACAACTTTTACACCAAATACAATATCCTACATACCCGGGGAAAGCCAGAAAGGACGAGGAGTCCAAATATGGAGGTGGAGTCCATGTCTTGAGGGCGTGTCTGCAGGCACTGGCCCAGAGTGAGTGTCACCACAGACTTCCATGGGAGCGACTTGGACAACTGGAGGAGACAGTCCGCACACGTGGCAGCTCCTGAGAATTGGGACCTACACATGCACACACATAATGACAACAAATATGATGATGATTACAATTACAACAATTATGATCATTACTAATTGACAATTATAATGATGATTATGATGAATGACTATGATGATATACCTCACATCAATAATAATAATAATAATAATAATAATAATAATAATAATAATAATAATAATAATTTTGTAAGACCGAAACAGAACCTACTTGGTAAGAAAGTTAGCTCCCATGTTGAAGAAGAACTGGGCAGTCTTGGAGCCATATGTTCTGGTCCCAGAGTCAGAGGAAGTGTCGTCTTTCCCGTCCCTGACACCCTGTACCACATCGATAGTGACATCAGCTCCCTCGGGCGTCAGGTGTGACAGATACTGGGCAGAGACTAACAACGCCTGCAACCTCAGAGACTCCTTCAACGCCAGACAGCTAGATAAATAGAATAGATTCTAAATAAGGGAAACAGGAGGCATGACTACCATCTGTACACATACTGTAATGCTGCAGTACTTTCAAACTTAGTAACTTATTAATCAATAATTTTTTGGCTGAAATTAAAAATTGTGATCTCTCGCATGAACACCAGCAAAGCACATGGCCTTGGTTGGAGCCCACCCATACAGAAACATCTTCCTACACCACTGTACTGTATAAATACTATAACACTGCAGTATGTAGTTTCAAACACACAACAATAACAAAGCACACATGTACATCTAACAAGTATTCACATGTACAGTATGTTATATTCTACATTCTATGCATGTGTGCATGTATACCAGGCCAACTGAAGCACTATGGGAATCAGCTCTTCCACCAAATACTGCTCTATGCCTTGCTTGTGCTGAAACCATAGATATCGCTGCATATTGGGAGTAAGGGGAGGGAGGGAGGGAGGGAGGGAGGGAGGGAATAGAGTGAAGATTAATGAATATACTTCCAATAGGAATACCAAGCTTCAGTAACTGACCAAATGTCAGCCTACATACCTAATCGTTGTCCAGTCTACTCCTCTAACACTTACATTGGTATCCTGGGGCAAGATGGCGGCTAGCAGGCCCATAGCCTTCTCCAGAAAGAGCACACCGTGAGCCTTCTCCAACTCCCCTATCCTGGCATCCATCTCTAGAGGCTTCCTGCTGGCTATCCTCACCGGGTCTCTCTCTTCATGGGACTCATCAGCCTGACTTGCTCTATCCTTGTCTGCTCCTTCATCCTCACTAATACAAGAACATTCTCCGTGTAACAGCAAATAAATTTCCAAGAATTTCCATCCCTTACGGTTTTATCTCGCCATCAAGCTCTTCTGAGGGTTTCTCAAGAGCTGATGAAGAAGATTGGTCCTCTGGAGCTTCCCGGGCTTCCTTTTCCTTTGATTCTTCCTCAGGTTTAGTGGATATATTACCAGCTTCCTTGCTTCCTTTGTCCTCACTCTCTTTGAGAGAAAGTTCATCAGCAGCTTCCTTCTTGGGAGAAGGTTCATCAGCAGCTTCCTTCTTCTCTACATCTTTAGACTTAAGTTCATCAGCGGTTTCTTTACTTTCTTTGTCTTTGCTTTCTGCATTCGGAGCAGATTCATCCAGAGTTTCTTTGGTCTCTTCTTCATCCTTCTCAGCTTTCTTGTCATCATCTTTAGAATCCTTTTGACCACCTTCTTCCTTGCTTGGAGGAGAAGATTCAGTAGAAGGACTTTTATCTAGTTTAGGAGCAGGCTTCTTCTTTTTCTTTTTCTCTATCTCCTCTGCTGAGTGGCACGCACACACACACACACACACACACACACACACACACATACACACGCACACACACACACATGAAGAGGAGCACGTGGACTGCTAAAGATAGACTCACCTTCCTCGTACTTGGCCAGGAGAGATGCTCGTAGAATAAGTGCCAGAAGTTTGAGGCACATCAGCTTGATGTTGGAAGCCTGGCTTATTTCCAAATCTTACAAGAAGAAAAAAATAAATCCTATTTTGACCTCATTACACCACTAAAAATGGTCGCACGTACAAAAACTGATCCCACAATGAGAAGATGTCACACCCATTATACTAATCATGCCACACCCATACTGTAGTAATCACACTACTACGTGTAATGCCCACTGTGTTGTTCTGTGCCAGACCAAATTATCACGCACGCACGCACGCGCACACACACACACACACACACACACACACACACACACACACACCTCCTCCACTGCTGCTGTTCACTGCATGAGCGACGGACAAAGTGAGCACATTGAACAGGAGCCAGCAGTGGTGCTGAGCATAAACGCCGACTTCCCGGGAAGGTCCCATGACCACCAGGATCCCATCCTTAAAAGAACAGCCCTCAGATAGCTCTGGGTGCATAGTGAGGTAAGGGTTGGACTTCTCTTTCGCTTTCATCTCCTTTAACTTATACACCGTCCAGTCGTCAGTAGAGCTGAGTTTAAAACAAACACACAAACTATAACTACTACTGCAATTATTTCATGTGGCTAAAATGAAAACCAGAGAACACTTTAAATATTTGAGCTCATTTGCTGCCCACTGGTAGAGATCTCCTTCCTCACCCAGATTCTTCCTCTAGTCTGAAGCAGCCCATACACAAGTCAAAGTCATTCCTAGTGTTGCTGTGGAACCTGTGAGTGAAGATGTTCATCTTGCAGCCATCACAGTAGAACCTCCTGGAAGGAAATGTGTGAGTGAGGAGTGAGTATGTGTGTGTGTGTGTGTGCGTGTGTGAGTGTACGTGCGTGTGTGTGATTGAATGTGAGTGAGTGTGTGTGTGTGTGTGCGTGTGTGTGTGCGTGTGTGTGTGTGTGTGCAAAGATACATAAATTGTTAAAGAGAGCTGGAATAGGATAAGAAGCAGAGAGAAAGAGAGAGAGATGGAAGTTGTGAACAGAGAAGGATTAGCAAGGGAGGTTGAAAGACGCGAAGTCTTACCCTAGCAGCATGAACCTGTGGTCTTCACTATAGAGTGGAAGTTCACAAGATCGGGCGTCTGCAAAATTCAGAGAGAAAGTAAATATAAAAGTATATGTATGCAGTGTTTCATACAGGGGGGGGGGGGGGGGAGCCCTGGGATCTCCCCCCCCAAACCTCATCTCCCCCCCCCCCCAAACTCATTTCTTTACACAAATTTTTATAATAAAATAATATACCAATTACAGTCTAATGCGCCTATTTTTTTCTTTAAAAATGTCCAGAATTTCATTAAAATTAACTTCACTTAAGTCTGGGCCTTCAATGGCAATTCTCATAAAGTGAGTCAAGACAAGCGATTCCTTAGCCTGGTCTTTATCATCTTCATGTGACTAAACGATCTTTCGACGGTTGCTGTTCCAACTGGAAGTGCTAGTAAAATTTTGGCCAGATTATAAACTTCTGGGAAAATTTCACTGAAAATTCTCCCCCCCCCCAAACTGAAAATCCTGTATGAAACCCTGGTATGTATGGTGAAAGTAAGCTATATGACATTGCAGAAGGACTTAAACATGGTGTACATGAACATTTAGCATAATGACATGAATGTAGCTGTATGTATGTATACAAATCAGTCCACATGTGCACACACGACATGTGCACACACGACATGTGCACACACGACATGTGTACACACGTGTATCTGTTCTTACAATCACTACATGATTCAATTCCATTAAATTCACAAAGACTACCTGCATACCTCGTACACACATTCCTCTCTTTAATTGTTCCCTCTACTCCACCCCCCTCACTTTCCTGAGAAAGAGAGGGCCACACCTAGCCCCGCCTCCCTCCCCGTGCAGACTGTACTCACTGTTGAAGCAGGAGGGGCAGAGGTCCATGTCGTCGGTGATGTCCAGGTTTCTGTACCACATGCCCTTCACCGACTCTCCACACTTGTCACACTTGATGATGATCATACTCGTGTACTTGTATGCAATGCCTATCAGGAACTGGTGTGTGTCCTGGATGATGGAGGAGGAGGAGGAGGAGGAGGAGGAGGAGGAGGAGGAGGAGGAGGAGGAGGAGGAGGAGGGGGGTCAACTATCAGTTTTTACTGTAGGATAAAATTTCAAAGCAGCATACAGAAAAACGGAATTTAGATTTTAGAAAGGGTAATGCGAATACAGGCACATTCTGTTGTGCATAAGAGACCTGTGCAGTGCTTAAAACACATGCAGACCTATGTGAGCTGATTTCAGAGTCTAAAAGCTATTAATGAAGGATTTCTAGGGGAGCAAAGGATTTCTCAGCAATGGTGAATTTCTCAGCAAGGGTGATTGTCATAACAGCAAAAGAACAACAATAAGTGTTAGGTACCACACACAGGAGCTAATTGGTAATTCTTTTTATTTTAGTAGTTTTCTTATGAACACTTTGCATATGCTTGTATGGCTCAAAATTGACATACAATGTATACAAAACAAACATTTCTGTGTATCTAATGATATCACAAAAAGCAATAAAGTTAGAGAGCTAATGCCTCGGACTACTTACCTTCAGTTCTTGTTTATCCTTGGCCTGAGTGAGGAGATCCTTCCACGATCCTTCGCTCCCCGCCTCCACAATTTTATCCATCTCCTTCATTAGCCTCATGTGCACCTGATACTTGCGCAACATTTCATCTTCATCCTCAAACTTGGCGTTCCGATGAATCTCCTTCACACCTGAACAATCTGAGTGAAGTGGTGTGTGTGTGTGTGTATGTGTGCGTGTTCAGACAGATATAAGAAAAAATGAAATAAGAACTTCCACTAATATGTCTTTCATTAAAGAAGGGTAAAAGTATGTGTGGTTTAGAAATCATATGTTGTCACAGTAGAGCTGATAGCTACTGTACTGCAAGAAATCATGGATTAGATTTTTTGAGACAACGATCAAGTCATGTTGCACATTTTATCTCAGTCATTCTTTCAAACCTGTCTGGGTCTCCGCCTCCTCAATACCAAGGAGCCCCTCCCAAGACACGCCCATACCTCACACCTCCATGGACCTGCCGGCTTACCCTACTCAAGTCCATAAGTCCAAGTAACTGAACCCAAAACACTTCAATTATTCCACACCTCTTCTTACTTTACTTGTGACCTAACTCTACCCAATCTAACCCACTGTTACTTTGTGAATGTTCACTCCATATAAGTACTGCAATCATACAATCTTTGAAGATCATTTTTGGGGTATTACTGTTCAGTCTGTGCTGTGGTGCACACTGTGCGACATTTGCTGACAGCTAACGGATCTTCCTGGGAGCCGAGTGAATGACCTTACAACCCGTGTGCAAACAGAATAAGAACTCATTGAATATAATTTCACACTATTAAAAGTTATATTTAATTTCTCAATATACACAACCAGCAAATGTACCTTTAAAACATAACTCAGCTTTTCAACTTGTTTGCTAAAGTCCTTCTCAGAGTGTGTGTGTGTGTGTGTGTGTGTGTGTGTGTGTGTGTGTGTGTGTGTGTGTGTGTGTGTGTGTGTGTGTGTGTGTGTGTGTGTGTGTGTGTGTGTCTGTGTGTGTGTGTGTGTGTGTGCAGAGATACTTACTGACAGAGTTGTGGTAGAGGAACTCTGGTAGTTCCAGCTCATTGATCATGGTGTGGTCATACTCCTGCCACTCAAAGTCTAGAAGATGGACCAGATATACCAGGATCAACTGGCGAGACGAACTATCAGCGCTGAGACAACAAACACACACACAAACAAACACACACACACACACAAACACACACAAGTGTTAGCAAACAGCAAGTATGTAACTGCACAGGTTACAAGCCCAATCTCCTCCACCTTTATCCATCTCACAAAGTAGCGATTTGATTAAAATACAATGCACACTGTACAGATACAAAATATAGCAGGTAACTACATGAACTTTGAGAGTCTCAACAGATAATCATTTCATCTATTTTCACTCTATTCAATTAAAGGACTAGATTAACCAGTTCTGCAGATAATAACCCTTATACATACACTGCCTTCATTTCTTCATCACAACCACGCCCACTTACTCTGAGAGAGTGTCAGGTCGATGAGAGGTCAAGCTATCCACCAGTTGGGAGATGAACAAACGATACGCCTTCCGCACCTGGTTCTCAAGCTCCAAGCCACACCCATCAAGCTTAGCCGCATAGTGCCTATATTAGAAAGATCATGATTCAGTCTTTCTCGGCTGAAATAATTATAATAACAGCAAATTTTCTCCTTCTAACAGCCAATATTATTAACTAGTGATGTGCTTGAGCACAAAGGGAAGTGAGCCAGTGCACAAACAAAACACTTCAAGAGAGTCTACCAGTCCATTTCTAATCTTGCTTAGATAATATTAAAAGCTAAATAAGTAGCATTGTATACTTTAGCTAATCACATTCCCCGAGTACTGGTATTTCTATAGTCTCTAATATATGACATTCTGACTATCTGAATTACCAGTAGCTTTTGACCACAAGCACTCACAGTGATTTAAAAAAAGCCGAGTTTTTTTAATTACATCTGGTAAAAGGTTTTAATACCGTAGTAACCATTCGCCGTAACATTTTGCAACTTGAAAAACCAAGAAGTTCTTAAGAATTACTGCACAGTGTTGAGTATAACAGTAAGTTTTTAACACCTAATATGAAGGGGTAAATAATTAACTTCCTTGAATGATATGGGATCGCTAAACGAAAATATTCTGTTTAATGGAGATATGGGAAAGGGGTAGACCACGAAGCAAACACAAAAACGCGAGGGTCAAAGTACAAAATGACATACATACATCCACACATATATATAAACAAATATATATCCTCGATTTTCAATTGTGTTACTCTTGGAGAGTGTCTCGCTCGCCAATTAAAACTAAAAAGGACTTTGGCATGAAGTCGAAACGTTGGGGTTAAGTGTTAATTAACAATATTGGCTATTAGAACAAGAAAAATTGCTATTATTTGAAAGATCATATTACACATTGTTGTAATTGGAGATGAAAAAGACAAAGACCAGCTAGTTAGGATGAGGAGGTATGTTCAAGGTTACACCATAGACCAAGTTAAAGACGAAAGACAAAGTGCTTAATAAATGAAGTGTTCTTTATATAAATAATAAGATTGAAAGGTGACATGTATTATAATCACTTTCAATTTTTACAAATGATTACAAGTATGCCTACAATTTTTGCTTCTTGGTATTGTACACACTCCCAAACTGCCACTCCTATTTCCAACTTTAAACCCACCTTGGAATATGGCGCTGTCTGACAAGCAGCTGCTGCATAAACAGCTGACCTGGCAACTGTGGGAGAGTGAAAAATGAATAAATATGTCAACAACAACAAAATTAATTCCACAACATATTATTTAAAAAGAAATACCTACAATCTGTAGCCAACAACAATAACTCCTCCACCATACACAAAATTAAGTATGATCACAACAACAACAACAAAAAAAAAAAAAAAATACGCTCATACAGACACACAAAAGGTCAAGTAACCACTGAAAGTACTTTAACAACAAATAACAATACTACTGCATTCGATTCCCTTACATCGTACAGGTTGACATCCCTGAGGGTGGAGATAGTATTAGCACAGTAGTGGTACACCTGCGAGACTCGACGAGCGTTCTGAGCACGCTGGTCCAGTAACTTGCTGACCTGGTCCACAGACAGAGACTCATTCCGAACAAAACTCAACACCAGTTCAAAGGAAGGGTACTTCTCTTGGATACGCTTCTTCTCTGACGTTTCCTGGATCTAAACACGACAAGGAAATTATTTTAAAAAACGACATTAAAAAAACTGCAATCTTTATTTAAAAATAAAATTACTATCATTATTATTATTATTATTATTATTATTATTATTATTATTATTATTATTTTGGTTGTTGCTGTTGTTGTTGTTGTCCAAGGGTGTTATAACCTGGTAGGAAAAATGCTGACACAGGTAAAGAAGCAGGATCCCTTACAATTACAGTAGCAGCAACTCAGGTGCAGTGCTATATGCTACATGTAAGTGTATTCTGCCCACATGCATGTGAAACTATTATATGCAATATATACATGTAGAGTGCATGTACAATAACATAATATACAAGATGTGATGTAATGTAAAAGCTTCTATTCCTGCCATAAAAATACTTACGTGCTTGAGTTTGCCCACAGTGCTGACTGCCATGGAGAGTTTGTTCCAGTTCTTGTTCTTGGCTAACCAGTTGGGTTTCCCCTTACCACTTGTCTCCCCGTCATTCTTCAGAGGGTTCCTGGACACTCCCGGGAACTTCAGCAAGTAGACAGCCTTCTCCTTGCACGCAATTACTACAGCACAACAGCAACAAAAATATGTAACACATCCGATATATCCCCACTTCAGAATTCTGTCTCGAGTAGTTTGTCAGATCATAAAAAAAAACCTAAGCCAGGTAAAGATAGCAAGAGTTCTTGGGCCTCGATTCATTTTCAGAAAACACAGTAGCCAAAATTGACAATAAATTTACAAGAGGATTTTTTCGGCCCGAGAGCCTTCAGTGACGGCTGGAAATAAAATTTCAGAAAAGAATTATCCCAAATGGCAATGAATATTATCTGGTCCATTCCATTCCATCATGTGACAACAGGTCAACTAACTACAATCAGAGTGGTTCACTAAGCAAACAGACACACAGCATGGCAAAAATGACTTACTAAGCAGGTATCATAAGAAGAACATGAGAACTCGTTCTATTGTATTTCAGTGACCAGCACTAACTGGCAAGATGCAATCAACACTAATTAATTGTATCGCACCTGGGGCATCCTCATTGACTGCAGCCTTCTTCTCTTCATCTGTTATCTCATCCTTGGCTTCCATCAACTTCTGCCTCATCTCCACCTAATTACACACACACACACACACACACAGTACACACCTTCCTTATACACTATGATGACCCCTTACCAGTTCTCTCCTCATGGACTCCGCATACTTGAAGGCACTCAAAAGAGCAGACGAAGGCTGGAGGTCTAATGGCTTCAAACTAACATCTTCGTCGCTTTCTCCCTCCACCACTAGACACCATACACATACAGTGACACCACACCCCTTTCAACTTGGGAACAAATGCTCCTACTTAAGATACAATTGCCTCACCACACCCCACACCCCACCCCCTCCTTCCTTTCCAGCCTCCCAGACAATCCTCCCCTCATAAAACTACCACTTTACTTTCATTACTCAGTCAAATTTTGAATTGATACTTTAAAAAAATATTTTTTTAAAAATCAAAAAAAAAAAAATCTAGTTGCTAGCTTGCTAATTGTCTGGTGGGCGTTTCTTAAACCTCTCAACCCTAACCAATTCCTGGTGAGCAGAATTGCGCCTTTTGCAACTACTATAAATAAACTTCATGTACTGCTAAATACTGTATATTTATTGTACATTTATACAATTAAATAGACATTCCCAAGTCTACATTACTTCATACTCATATCTCCATTCCCATACCCAAGTTTTCCAGTTCCTCCCTACAATCCTGCGAGTTCCAGACCAGTGCAGCAAAGACTGCATAGACAGTCGAATCCACCAGTGGCCCGCCATAGTACTGGCCCTTCAAGATCTCCTGGCAGTGGTTCACAAGACACTTGCCCACTCCTTCTGGACCTTCAGCCAACCTGTGCAGAATGCTGCTGGCCCGGGTGTCTGCCGGCATAGCAGTCTGTGGGCGGAGAAACAAAAGGAAGACGTTAGACATAATGGGTATTGTTAGGACTTGTGCACACTAAGATGAGTGTTGTTCAGAACGTTGTCTGTCCCCATGGGATCATAGAAAAATCAAAATGGGATTACCATCTAAATTTTTGGACTTGAAACTTTCACTGCAAGAACTCCTCCTTCTTGTGGTTGAATAGTCTCGCTAGCTTACATGACTGGTTGGTACACTCAATGATAGGGGCTCCACCCCCTATAGTAACCCTTGATGTTCAAGAGGGGCTACATATATATGCCACAAATATATGCCTTCAGGTGCTATGGGATATTTTACGACCATATGGAAACACCACGTAAGAGAGAGGGTGGAGCCTAACAGGAATAACCATGGACAATTGACGGCAAAGATGGGCAGTTTTGCTCATAACACTCCCATGTTACATGCACATGTGCATGGCACACTCACGTAGCTGCCTGACAGAGAGTGGGTGAGTTTCTTAGCGGTGCAACCACCTCTGAAGAGAGTCCTCCATATCTCTCCGTTCAGCAGCACTTCTTCCTCTTTTCTCTTGGCCTCCTCTTTCTCCGTCTCCTCCTTGGAGCCGGACTTGATGGGAGGTGGGCGTGGCTTGTCTGTGAGGACATAGCCGCACAGCCTGCCCATGAGGTGAGCCAGGGACATGTAGAGGTCACTGACCCAGGGCAACGCCGTGTATGGCACACCATAAGCCTTCAGCTAAGGGATAAAGAGAAGACATGAATGCAACACAGAGGTCATAATGTAAAGATAGTCATGTGTGATACATTGCACAGGTAAGGTTTAATATAGTTGTGTAAGCACTTAAACCATCTGGAGTTATTTCACAAGAAAAATAATAGTCATGGGCATAGCTTCAGGAATAATTCATTAACAAAACAAATGTTGAAAATTGCACCATTTGTGAGTTCAAACACACAGCTCTGTCGTACACAATATCATTAAATATATTCTGTAATGGGTCAGCTACACAGTGTGTCAGTGTTCTGCATACTGTGCATGTGAGATGTCAGTTAGCCACACCCACTTCACACCATTACCAGTCAAGTTGTTGAAATTGTATCTATTGTTTAGAGTACTTTGGCCAGCACTGCATGTGGATTTTCCCAGCATGTTACGCGTGACAAGTTTCTACCATGTCGTCCCTTACCATAAACTTGTATCCCCACTCATTGTTGCTACCGTCAGAATAAAAAGTGAAGTTGAGCTTCGACCCTTTGAACTCCGCCTTGGAAGCCCACCGCTCCTCCCCTAGTTTGCCGTCAAACGTCTTCTTGTCCCCCGACTCGTCAGTGAACTGAAGATAATCGTACCTACAATGAGTGCCAGCACACAAGAACAGACTAAATTAATAAGTCATGAAATACGTATGTACATATTATGAGGGAAGATGGTCAGATTTGTGATCACAGTTGATGACATGAAGAGGAATGTTGTGTATAACTTAATGTAAACTAATGGTGTTAATCACTTAGGTAATGAAGGGGGCAAAGGAAGGAGGAGGGAAATTTCAACTGTAAAGGCAGTCTGGTTTGTTAGATCGTCAATCAAAGCTAGAGAATCTCATTCATAGCCTTGGAAGATGCTTTCACTTTTACTGTTGGATTCCTTTGATTTAGAAAAGCTCAAGAATTCTAGTTTGTATGAAGGGTCAGAGCCTGATTATTTATTACTCTGGTATATTACTACTCTTGAAATACACATAACCAGCAGTAACTGATACTTCTTAAGAATTTCTGGTTTTCTAGTTCAGCCTCTACTGCCTCTTGTACATAGGAGCTGAGTCAGCAGTTTCCTACGGACCTAATGTAACACAAACACACCTTACCCAATAACTAATTCAATACTCTCCTCATGTACAGAGAGTAGCTGCACCATAAAACAACATACTCGCCATCACATGCATTTACATATGTTCACAACACATGCCACACACGCATGCATACACACACACGCGCGCGCACACACACACCTCCTCTCTGTGTGGCACCGGGGGTCAAACTCCAGCGTGAACTTGGTGGCAGATGGACAAGTAAAGACTTCAGATAAGCGCGAGTTGTTTTCGTAGTTGTGGGGAGACTCGCGCACCCAAATACCGACCACACCCTCTCCCATTGTTTCCTGGTGCTTCAGTTTCTCCTGTACAAAAACAACAACAAAAACAAAAGAACCATAAATAATGCTTAGAGTACAAGTTTTCTGAAAAGTCATAAATAAAATAATAAATGTAAATATGTACATAAATAAAAACGAACACATAAATAAACTAATGTGAGGTGTCTCTTGCATTTCTTATACTATTACCACATGTCTCTGCGACACCATCAACAACTGACTGTCAGCTGAGCAGGAGAAGTTAACAGGACTTCATTTAGGCCACTACAGAATCTATATTTGAATTATCTGCACCATAAGCTAGACCTAACAGTAATGTATCCTTTACACCACAATTTTTGTCTGAAAATTTGACCCATACTGCTTTACCAGTGGATACTAATGTAAAAATCAACCATGTTAGGCGGATTTCCCATGAACTGATCTCATATGACACTCAGCTACGGATCACATACATGTGTACACTTACATGTACCACCAACACTCGACTTTACGTGCAATAGTGCTCTTCATTGAACTGACCTCTGAGATGGGAGGTTGATTAGCGTGTAGGCTAGCCAGAGCCTTCAAGATGGGGGACAGCAACTTCAGCACCTCCAGGAAATCCAAGGGTAAGTCCACCATACTACCAAGGAACACAGTCTACCAAAATAGAACATGATTGAAATACTGTGTATGTATGTATGTATATATGTATGTGTTTACGTATGTATGTATGCATGTATGTATGTATGTATATATGTATGTGTGTATGTATGTATGTATATATGTATGTATGTATATATGTATGTATGTATGTGTACACAATGACATCACATAAGCAAGAAAGAATGATTAATATGTAGGTGTGATGTATGAGATAATTGTATGAGCTTATGCATGTTTGTGTGCCAGTATGTGCTCAAACTCACCATTTCTGCAAAAATTTTCCCAACTACAGATTTCTGAAGCAGTGTGGCTGATTTAGTCTAGAGGGAGGGAGGGAGGGAGGGAGAGAGGGAGGGAGGGAGGGAGGGAAGGAGGGAGAGAGGGAGGGAGGGAGGGGCAATGGATTAGCCAGTGATACAAATATCACTCAATAAACTCACTCTGTTCTCCTGGTTAATGTGAGAGAGAATGTCCATACTGTTCTCCACCACAGTCCTTACATCTGCACGGCAAAGGAAAGAAACCATTGGAAATTACAAATAATGGCTGCAATTTAGTAGTTACTGAACCATAAGAATGAGGGGTATCTGGTTCCTCCTAGACAACTTGAGCAACTCATCACCCATTCTAGCATCCTCTGCATTAAACACCTTTCACTCCATTCTAGCATCCTCTGCATTAAATACCTTTCACTCCATTCTAGCATCCTCTGCATTAAATACCTTTCACTCCATTCGAAAGATCTTTAATAATTATAAATATGAACTCGTTAAGGAACAGAAATAAACTCCGGTAAGACTAAATACGTAGATCATTTAAATGCTAAATCTACATATGTGTGTGTGTGTGTGATGAAGTATTTACATTCATTCTATTCTGTCACTATACATTAATCCTGTACACATCAGAACTACTGTACTACAAATTAAGCATATTAGTATTAGGTATTAAATTTGTGGACTGCTTACCACGTCCAGAATGACTCTTAAAAAATCATATAAGCATATTCGAATTTAAATACTTTATACTACATTTTATAAGTACTATTAATTAATGAAATGTAACATTTCCCCCGCCCCCTGCTCCACTCCCTCTCTCCCCTCATCTTCTCCCCCTCACATACATAAGCTGATCATGTCCATGACACACTTCTTGGCCTCCTCCGGCAGTTTGTCAGCAGACAGGATCTCCCTGCACCAAAAGAACATGCCCGCCTGGAAGGCACTCAGAAGATGGATTAGGTTGTCCGGCTTGGTGGTGCCCGTTGCCAAGGTGCTCACAGCCTGTGAAGATCACATGACCAGATAATGATGTCACTCACAATATGAGGTTTAGTTTATCAACAACGGCATACGTTGCTCGTCATGTGTGTATGTGTGTTTGTTTGTTTGTCTCACCTCTCTATTCGCCACCACAATCATAGTATTGAGCATCTTAAGAGTAGGAGTGGTCTTCTCCTCCGATACCTACAGAATAAAAAGCAGCTGAATTATAGAAAATTTTAATGATATGTAAACATTGTACTTGAAAACACTACACATGATAGCACAAAATAATAAAACGAGATCCCAGAAGAAGGAAAACGAAGAATTTGATGGGAACACACTTCAAATAATAATTTTAATTTTTTTGTTTTTTTGAGATAAATACCAAAACAAACAAGCATGTAAAACACAACACATGCACACAGTCGAGTACATGTGCATAAACATACACTCAAGAACACACAACACACACACACACACACCTCTTCAAGCTTGGAAGGAAGGTTGAGCACAGACTTGGAGTCTGTCTTGCTGAAGTATTGACACAGAGCCTCAAACTTGATCCACCATGAACGAGGCTGGTTCTCTTCCTGCATATTTTAAACACACAGCGAAAATTGGTATCTGACAATAGAAATTGAGAGATACATACACTCACATGCACACACACAAACACACACACATACATACATGCCACACATGCATGCACACACATATAGCTCACCAGAACTGATCCGATCATGGAGAAGAGATACTCCATCCTAGCCTTAGAGTCTGGGAAGAACACCACCACACCCTCTGTGACAATATCCTGCACCAGCGTCTTCACCTTAGGCTCTGTATCTTCGGCATCCAGTAGATTGCACAAGTGTAGTAGCACTCTCTCCGGCAAACTTTCACCACCAGCTGCATCACTTGCTGAAGCTTTCTCTGCATTAGTGGCACTGCCAGATTTCTGGGGCGCTTGCTTAATGAAGGGGAGAGAACTGCGCATGAGGTGAAGGGCCATGAAGCTGCCGTATGTCTTCAGGATTGGATACTCCAGGTCAGTCCTGGACAAAACGAAAAGGCAAGAAAGTGTCTACCAGAAGTTCAGATCTTCCTATTATTGTAGCTACATCCAATTTTAATTCAGTTATATCCTGGTTAGCAAAAGTTTCTCTAAGCATGCGAACTAACTTGTTGAGTGATTGATACAGACTCCAAATCAGCTCTAGTGACAGATTGTCCACTTCAACATGCGGCTCCTAGACAACAACGACAACAACAACAACAACAAGAACAACAACAACAACATTGTATGTGCATGCTAAAACCCTAATAGTACATTCATTCCTCTCTCATACTGCCTCCTTCAATTTGGGCACTTCCCTTTACCGGGCATCTTTTATACACATGTGATTATCACCAACTCTTGTAAAGTAACCCTTTACCAAACTAAAATTATATCATTAGCAGTGAACTTCATCATGTGTCACACTGCACATGAACAATGAAGCCACGCCCATACCAAACCCAAATTACGCACTTTGCATCATGCCATTGTTATGTATCAGTTACTCCATCACTAATAATTATATCACAAGTGGGCGATGTACACACACATACTATCGAAATGCTAAAATTACCATTAGACCTAATTTTCTATAAATATACAGATTATTAAATTTATTACTGTCAGAAAGGTGGGGTCCAGGTGGGACAGTTTGTACTTGGTCTGGATAGATCTGAGGTCCATAAGAAGTGACACAAGCAGGTACATGAGCCGGACCATGACCACACCTCCTTCCACTTCAGTTTCCTCACCTTCCTGGTGCATCACAACCGACTCCTACAAACAACAGGCAATAAATTAATTCACCAATGGAATGGATCCACCATGTGGTAAAGAACTAAAATTTGCATTAAAGAATGTGAAGGGGGGGGGGGGGGGGGGGATATATTTATTCCACGCTAGATATCTTCACAATGATATTTTTAGGTAGTGACCAGTGTAATATCTCACGATATCATCCCATGGCTGTATTGGTGCAAGCTCATTACCAGAGTAGTTATAGCAACAGGCTGGGTTTTTATAGCTACCTTTACTCCTAGTGGAGCCTACCAGCCAGGTTAGAGCAGCTGCTATAATATCAGCTGGGGTTGTGGGGAGCCCCTAGTGAGTTTTCGCCAACTGTACACCGTGAGTTACAAAAAAAAACACAAAAAACAACAACTACTCCTGTGAAGAGATATCTAGTGTGGAATAAACCACTTATTACACTCCTCAGAGTGATATGGCTAGATATTTCACTCTCAGGCTTTATTTTCACTCACTTTTGGCTCGTGGAAATAAATTAGCCTGCTCTTGAAATATTTCACCATATCACACTCTGACTATGTAATAAGTACAATATATATATATATATTTATTCTACCCTAGAAATCTTCACAGGCTGAACGTACCTCGCTAACTACATCACCTTACCAGTTCTTGAAACGTCTGCAAAGTCTTGAAGTTCCTCTCGCTGAAGTGCTGTCCGAATATCTGCACGTAGTTGACTGCCACATGTTTGGAAGTGTCCACCATTGGTCCCAGTAACTTGATGGTCAAGTACTGGCCACAAAATATAATACAAATACAATTGATTCGTGCGAAAATATCAGACAAATGTGCAGCACGGGTAGCTAAATCAGAGCTAAACTAATTCATTTAGAGAGCTCATTAAACAACATTTTGAAAAGATATTGTTTCAGCATTCACTAGCCTGTCCCAAGGCACCCAGATAGAAAAGATTCTACTACATTAGTGCATGCTCAAGAAAGAGCAATATATACCTTTCCAGTAGTGATGACATCTGGCTCAAACTCCACCGATTTGCTGGAAAACAGGGGGGAAAACAGTTTATAATTATAAAACTCAAACAATAAAAACTGATAATCCTAAAAATGAAAAAACAAAACAAAAAAAACAACAACAAAAAACAACAACCCCAACACATAGCTCATCAGACGATTGTAAGTAATTAGTGTCCAGTGGGCAATAAATAATGAACAAAAAATTGCTCATTACGTCCAAATCGTGTACGTATCAATTCACCTATCTTGGTCCACTTCAAAGTATGCAATAGGCAGTCTGTCAGCACCTTCACCCTCCACTCTCTTCATGGCCGTATAGTCCTCCTCAGTCCAACTATCATACTTGCTCATCTCTTCCTTGAACTTTGCACCGGCGAGATCATCCGCCGACAAGAACACGAGACCGGCCTTGGCTCCTGACCCACCATCAATGGCAGACTTCGCATTCACTTTGAGCCTTGTCAATGACAGGAAGTGATCAGACTCTTCCCGGCAACTTACCGCCACTACCAGATTACCCTCTGCACTGGTATAGGGTTCTGGAGGAATGACATCCATGGGTAAGTCACAGTGGAAGGTAATTCAGAGATTAGTGTGTGTACAAAAGAGAGGTTAACATAAGGACAGAGAATAAAGAATAGTTAGGAGAGAAGAAAGCAAGAAGAACGTAAGGATTAAAACAAACAAACACGGAGGAGTGGCACGTACTTGCAGCTGCCATGGCTGTGTTGGTAAACATGTTGTCAGCTTTGTAGTCGTCACCTTTCTGACTTCCGTCACATGATGATAGCTGAACCTTCAATCGCTCAGCTACAGTTGCACACACAAACACACACATGAACAAACACACACACACACACACGTGTAGACCTACTAAAACCAATCAAAGTAGAAGATTAACAAAACTATAAATCTAAGTCATAGAGTGGGCTGATAAATTTTTTTAAATGTATTTTTGGGGTTTAACTACATGCTTCAACTTCCTACTTAACATACCCTTACCATGTTTCATCCCCTTGCCCTTCACTAATGTGTGCGTCTTATCTAGAAGAGATGACAGCGTCAGCTGCATGGAGGTGTTTTCTGCAAAGTAAGTTACCATGGTTACAATCAGGCTCAAGTTGCTGTAGTTCATCACTTACGCAACAGGACAGAGAGAAGCTCGACAATCCGATTGGCGTTGCCGTGGGTGAGGGCAAACGTCACCATTACCTCTAGACTGTCCCGATCTATTCCATTCTCACCCTCACTACAAAAAAAAAAGTAACAAAATGATAATCCAACGATTAACAATTTGAAAGGGGGACATAAAGCTGTGAATAGCTGAAATAAAACAAGAATAAAAATAAATAAAACAAGAATAAAATAAATAAAACAAGAATAAAATAAATAAAACAAGAATAAAATAAATAAAACAAGAATAAAATAAATAAAACAAGAATAAAATAAATAAAACAAGAATAAAATAAATAAAACAAGAATAAAATAAATAAAACAAGAATAAAATAAATAAAACAAGAATAAAAATAAATAAAACAAGAATAAAAATAAATAAAACAAGAATAAAATAAATAAAACAAGAATAAAATAAATAAAACAAGAATAAAATAAATAAAACAAGAATAAAATAAATAAAACAAGAATAAAATAAATAAAACAAGAATAAAAATAAATAAAACAAGAATAAAATAAATAAAACAAGAATAAAATAAATAAAACAAGAATAAAATAAATAAAACAAGAATAAAATAAATAAAACAAGAATAAAATAAATAAAACAAGAATAAAATAAATAAAACAAGAATAAAATAAATAAAACAAGAATAATCGTCGCAAGTACAATAGCTATAAGCTATAATGCTAAAGAGACTAATTAATAGTGGGCAGCAAAAGAAATAAGATTAAGAAACCTTTTCCTGTCCTCCTTTTGCTACTCTTCTTTCTACCCACATCCTACAAACGTATTCACAGACTCACCAAATGGAAGTCACAAACTTGTCCATCTCCTTGATGACAAATGATGACAGAAACTCCGGCTTAAACGGAGAGTAGATAGAGAGGGAGAGAGGAGAAAGAGATGCCAGGGATGTCCTGGATAACAAGAACAAGAACGATAAATCACCACCTGTGCAAACCAATATCACTTCCACACTCTCTCTCTACACAAATGGAGACTCAGGCTCTGTGCTAATATATATATATATAATATATATTCCATTATGAACAAAAAAAACAAAAAACAAAAAAAAGCTCCAGTCAATAGGGACCATCTTTTTGGAAGAAAGCCACACAGGCTAGCATTCCTTTACCAGCTTTCCGGTAAAGTATCTATAGTGTGATTATTAAAGAGCCTTGCCTAATTAGAAAGGGAATTATAGTTTATGGAACTACAATACAAATAGTTGGTCATTCTAAAAAGGGTATTGGCTAACACCTCTCAGTCACCATTCCCTTAAAAATCAAAATCAAAATAGATTTTTTTTAAAACAAAAAAAACTTGCTAAATACATACATCTTTAACCTACCCACATGACATCCCTTACCGAGATTGTGCTATGAGTATGTTACGTAGACTCGGTGCTACAGGCATGGAAGCCTTCGCCGTGGCAGCGACCACGCCCATAAACCACGACACCACACTGTCTGTCACTGTCATCTGGTTCTCCTTGATATGTCTAACAAACCAAACACATCCAGCAAGAGAAAGGTAATTAGAGCCATCAAGAATGCTATGAAGCAGCCAAATAAAACCACTACCACATCATAACAACAACAACAACAACAACAATTCTGATAGTCATGTCAAAGCAAGAATCAAATTATATGCTACAACATTCCTAGACAACATCAGAACCTACTCACTTGTATCCCTTGACGTGAAGACACCGTATCCTGACGTCACACCCGTCACTATGGCAACCCTTGATGCTGATCTGGACGATGCGGTACTGGCCCGTCACATTCTTCATGATGACGAACTTGCCCGTGGTCTCACGAGGGACGTTGACACGCTTGATCTCCTTGAGAGAGCTCTCAGATTCTCCGACGCTCACGACCAGATTCTTGGGCATGTAACTGTCGTCCGTGGAGTCTACTGTGATGGCCAGTTCCTTCACTTGGACACCCGCCAGCATGTAGATCCTGCACGCATGCACCGTGACGTGTCACACCCAATGATGCAATGAGCATGTGCAACGTGATGTGCCACACCCAATGATACAATGAGCATGTGCAACGTGATGTGTCACACCCAATGATGCAATGAGCATGTGCAGATGAAGACCAGTGATGAATTGGTTTGAATGCTAAAGAAAGTGTTTGTCAGGGCTGCATTGAGAAAAAAAATCTAGGAAGGGCAAAAATGACTTTCTTAGATGTTAGGACAGGCAAGAGAGTAAATACAGAGACTGTTATGTAAAAGAGACACTTGGAAACATGGAGAACTAGGTGGTTTGATGCGGTAAAGTTAAAATGTAGTTTACTAAAGCATTTCTAAGTGGGGGGAAGGCTTCTTTAGGGGATGAATGCCTCCTTCACCTCCCCCCTTAAATGCAGCCCTGCACACAAATGCAAACAGCCACACAAGATCCACCATGCAAATAGCATGATATCAGTGATACTACAAGATAACCATAGCTTCTTGATTAAGCTCAGTTACAAGTCCAATTTAAAAGTTGTACACATATGCAATGCAAGTCCATATGCAATGGTTGAAGTACTTGCCCACATACTGTCATGTGACATACTTCAAATCACACATACTGTCATGTGACATGCTTCAAATCACACATACTGTCACGTGACATGCTCCAAATCACACATACTGTCACGTGACATGCTTCAAATCACACATACTGTCACATAACATGCTTCAAATCACACATACTGTCACGTGACATGCTTCAAATCACACATACTGTCATGTGACATGCTTCAAATCACACATACTGCCATGTGACATGTTTTTTTAGAAAACGCTACCTCTAATTTAACACATGCAGTGAATAACTTCATATGCACAATCAAACTGCCACACCCCTCCCGAACCCTGACCTGATCCAGTGGCTGCGAGGAGACCCATTGGACTGCCAGTACGTACTCGACTGTCCGTCTAGCATCCTACAATATAAAAACATGTAGAATTAAAGTGCGCACTGCTGGAAAATGTTGCACTAAATCATGAAATCATGCACTAAGTAAATCGTGAATTTTTATTAGCCTTTAAGGACTAAATGGACTATATCTATAGTAAATAGCTAGTGTTATAACAACCATTCACTACAGAAAATTCACCAATCGCAAAAAATTATTTCCTAGAAAAATAATTAGAACACTACCTGACACTGCTCAAATGAACCTTAAAAGACAGACATTTTTTTTGTTCTTTCTAATTATCGTTTTCTATTTTGGGTAAAACAAAAGTGAAAGGAAAGTCCCGCCAGTTTAGTTAATATAAGTAGTTTGTATTTGTGATTTACAAATCCATTTTCTTTGAAGAGCTGGAAGTTGAGACGGTGATCTTAGAGAAACTCTTTTTCAAGTACAAGAAACCTCCTCCATCACTTCCCTCACCAGCATCACTGACTTCTCCATCTAAACAACAACAACAACAACAACAACAACAACAAGGTTTCAATCTAACAGCCTTGCCACCCAGCTAGACCAGCCAGTGATAGTCACGTACAGTTTTCTTCTCTCTGCTTCAAGGTGTAATAGCGACTCTCCACCAGTTTGTAGCGCTGCCTGAAGGTTCCAGTAGACTGTGAAACTACCGGAGTCACCAGTTTATCTGATTCTATCCGGTGCTGGTGGATAAACTGCAAACAATTCAACCAAAATTAATTAATTAAATATAAATAAATAGACAACAATAAACAAACAAAAAGTATACCTGCAGAATGTTCTTAGCTGTCTCTTTCTGTTTTGGCTTTTCTTCCAAATACACATCCAGGCAACCTGAAGGTCAACCATCTCACTAAATATCAGCACCAAGTGAGTGGCTACATTACAACTGTTGCAGGCAACAACCCTTTACCAATCCAACTCCCACATTCAGTTAGAGTTTCAACTCGTATCCAGCCCATAGTTTTCTTCTACAACCCTTTACCAACTTACACCTTCCATATTTCTTAACTTTTTTGACCTTCCCATACTGCTACTTCTGCTTTCAACAACCCTTTACCAACTTCAAAAGCCCACTTTCATTCCCATACTCCACATCCCAGAATCTCATTCCCTCCTCCAATGAATCTGACTTACCATGCACTCCATGTTCCTACCCACTTGCTATCTACAGCTATCTACATACCTGGCAGCTCATAGCACGGCTGTAGGGCTTCCATGGGATCCACTGGATCTGAATTCAATTTCTGCATTAGCATAAATGTACAAGTGATATAAGAGGATTAGCAATATCGTCATCTGTAGCTAATACAATTCAGTTCATTTCCTGAGTAATGGAGAACTAGGAGAGGAGAGGAGGATTTTTTTTTTACATGAAATGTTTAAACTGCCAAACTATATTGTTAGTACATGGTCAAGAATTAATTCAATGAGAGCTCAGGTTAGCACCAGACCTCCATGTTATAGATAGCTATTATGTACGTACCTTTTTATATCAGTGATACGGTAAGAATTATTATGAATATTGCAATTAATTAGGCCTGCCAGCTAAATATTGGGTAAAGAGCATCAGGATTGCGCACAGTTCAGAGTGTAAACTCAAAATTGGTAAGTGCATAGCAGTGACGATAATTTTTAAAAAGCAAACGTTGAATTTAATTTGGAAGTATGTAAGATTTGTATATCTCTGGTTTTGCACATGATTGCTGGAATGACAGACAAACAAGCTTATTCTATAACATTTCATCTCACAGTGAAGCTAGCTATTCCTCTGTCGACCTCTCCCTTAACCCAACAATTAACATAGGTAAAGTAGGAATGGGTAAATAACCAAGTTATTAGAAAGAATGGGTAAAGGGAAAACAATTTATTAGAAAGAACGGATGGGTAAAGAGTTCAACAACAACAAAAAAGAATCAAGACAAAAAGTTGACAGAAATATACATTTGATATGCATATGTCAAGTAACATCCTGGCCACACCCACTCTGCTACACATCCTCATGCACACGTAATGTGAGATAACAATTCCACACTCTAGTAGTATCAGCCATTATTGTAGCATCCAACATGTGCACCTACGTAATAGCACTATACGAGATTCACTGTATTGCATAACTACTAGGCGTAGTCAAAGGTTATTTTTTTTATTGTTTTTTGAGTGCACCATACCACAGATAGCTTCGATAATAACTTGCTAATTGTATATATATAGCTATACTTTACATTGTTTGACAATTTATATTTACAAATATGTATATAAGCATCGGGTGAAAGCAAAGCAAACCATGTGAAACTTTAGATTCAATTGAAATCAATAGCGAACACTACAAAATTTTATCTTCACCAATTTCTCACTCACAGCTAGGCTTCTCCGCAACTTTTAGGAACCAGGATACTTCCTCAGTCAGTAATGGTCGTTAAATTTGCAAAGTGGAGTTGCAAGAATTGATCAATAGAGTGGCTAACTTATGCCCTGGTATAGAGGCGTGCACATAGCAGAATAACAGGGGGTTGATGTGTCTAAACTTACTATAGAACACAGGTAAAGGGGCAATGTCTATATTGGAATCACCTGAACTAGAGCAGGAACATCCAGATACCCGGACTCTTCCCCATCCAAATCATGAAACAGTTCTGTGGCTTCCTCAACAGACGACTTGGGCCCCAGGAACATCACAAACTGAGCTTCTGTGACAGAGGTCTGCACAAACAAACAAACACACACACACACACACACACAATGCAAACACACACTCAATGCGTTCAACAGCATCAATTTCAAAGCACGATAACAACGATAACAACTCTAATACGTAAAAATAGCAAGGACAGAATAGAGCCGTCCTGGAAGGCCACAACTACATATTTATTGATTTCATCATCATCACATGGGGGAGGGTGGGCAGGTAAGGAATGTGAAAGTTGAATACATGTGCTTCTTCACACCTCACTAGTAGATAAACAAAGAAGCCCTACTCAAGCATGCACACTAAACCTCCAACCTTCTGAAACTGAAGCTAAGGGAACCACACCCTCACCGATCACGACCAGTAACAGACACTAACTTGCATTCATTCCATTCATACATTAGGAGATAAGTACATATATATTTAACTTAACAAATATGTAGTGTTTGTAAAGAAGAGAGGGGAGAGGGTAGGGGTGGGGTGGGGAGGGGTGTCAATGGAATGGTTGACAAAAAATGTTTCCTACAGTTACAATTGAATGTTCTGTTTTGCTGGCCAATGACATCTAAATATTCCTATGGGCAGTGGGTGAAGGGATCTGGATCTAGAAACTCGAATTACTACAGTACATGTGTATGTAACCTAATCATCCCTTACCTGTCCTCTCTCCACAAGGGTCTTGAGCCATTTCACCAATGCAGTCTTACACCGGATCAAAATATTCCCTGGCGGCTCTCTATAACAACAACAACAACAACAACACATTCATAACCAAACTACCTCCAATAACAATAACACACTTATCAACAACAATGTCCACATATGTAAATATGTATACATGTATAAACTAACAACAGAAGAATATATATGCATAAACATATCATACCACATTGTACAATACAAACATTGATAATCAATATAAAATTCAATTGATCATTCATCAGTTGTTCTGTTGTTGTTGTTTTAGTTTGTTTAATGAAGGAAGGAAGAAAGGAACCTATGAACCAATATATGAAAGACTGAATAAAAGAATGAATGAATGAATGAATGAATGAATGAACGAACAAACAAACAAATAAATCAACTAATGAATGAATGAACAAACAAGAACAACAACAACAACAATAAAAAGAAAACATTAGGGGCAACTCTGATTTGTATATTTTAAAGCACAGTTAGTCCAAGGCTTTCCATACCATACATACGTACGTACTTGAGATTAACGAAGGCTTTGTAGAGATTCTCCAAGTTGAAAAGAGGTGTGAAGTCCAGCAGGTTGTCATCTGACCCGACTCCATCTTCTGCAGGTCCCTACATTGAAACAAACTCTCGATAAAGACCCTCCTCACAGTTCCTAACACGGACTTCATGTCTGAGACTAAGGACACCACCACAACCTACATGTCCCTGGGTCCCCTGGAAATGTGGAGTTAATACCATAGGCCCAGAAAACTACGATTGTTTCATACGGTAAAGGGTAACCTTACTCAGAAATATACTTACAATATAAAATTAGACCCTACTTCTCGGTGGAACACTATGGCTGTCAATGTGGGCGTAGGATACTGTAATAATAACACTTAGTTCTGATATCTGACCCTATACTTGACACAGGCTCTGAATTAAATTATATTTCTAAATAAAACTCTTCAAACTGAAGTAGTTTCTACCAGTACTCTGCCATCAGTTGTACCAGAGCTGCTGCAGCAGTACCTTACCTCAAATATCCAAGTGTCAAACTTTAGCATTCTCACGCCAAGTCTTAAGAGTGAGAGAATTTACACTTAGCCCAGCCCAACACAGAATCAAAGAAATAACCACTGCAATAGCAACAAACGCATGAGAAAGTGACGCGGTATAACTAAAGAAGTGTGCCAGGAGGTTCTAGGAGGTACCTAAAAACTAGCAGTCCAGACAACCTCTGCTTGGACACGAAGTGCAATGAACACCAAAACATAACTACTCATGAGAATCACGACTCCCTCTCAACACAAAACACTAATAAAAAGCTGCTCTTAAAATAATAACTAACACATAAAAAAAGTTCCAGATAATCGTCCGTAACAGCACGGCTTGTTCTGGTTACTTGTTAAACCCAAAAATGGTGTAATTAAGCGCTTGTTCCATGGCGCCCTAGCAGTGTTCCCATCTCCATATTGGCACCATACACTTAATTTCTGCACTGGGTCCTTTAATATTCCTATATAATAGCTTCCATTATAATAACAATGCCCATATAGAACTGGTTGTTCTAATAATAGAACATCACGAAGCATTCACTCACTAGCACAACCGGTCACAACCAACTGTCACGCCAGAAGAGAGAGAGAGAGAAATTCCTTCGCAACTAAGCATGCCCCCTATCTAGAGTAAATGTCACGTGGCACCCAAAGATGTGTAAACGTAGTTTATTACTTCCACGATGCAGAAGCAAGTACACCTGGGAGTCCCGACACCATGAGACTCAAAGCAATAGAATCCATAAATGTCCAGTATGACAGAGATGCATGAACTCTAATGACCAGGCCCAAACGATGAAAGGTTTTAATCCCTTATCCAGGTCAAGTATTGGTTTCTCAACCAGTACTCTGTCATCAGATGCACATAGCTACCACAGCAATAGCTTAACTCACATATTATCAAAGTATCAAATATTAGCATTCTCACACCAAGTCTTAGGAGAGAGAGAGAGTCCACACAAGCCAAGTCCAACACAGAATTTAAAAAAAAAATGTGGACTTCATATCAACACACACAAGAAAATGATAGTAAAAATACACACAGAATGGTTGTGAGAGTGTTTAGAAGGTTCTTTGAACCAACACCTCTGGGGTGAGGAGGGTAAGGGAGGAAGGGAGGGAGGGACAGGGAAGGGGGGGAGGGGGGGTATGTACACACAAATGCACACTGCCATGTACACACATGTATAGTAGAATGTCAGCTGGGAGACTGAGAGGTGTTTGGACAACTGATAACTGAAATGTTCAGATAACTGACCACCATAGACAATGTATTATAAAAACACTAATGAAGGGGTGTGATCAAGGAATTCTTCGTGTGTGTGTGTGTGTGTGTGTGTGTGTGTGTGTGTGTGTGTGTGTGTGTGCTACTATTAAATTTTGGGTGCTCAGTTAACTGAAGTGCTCGGATAACTGACTTAAGATAATGACATCCTGCTGTATACTGGGCATGCACACACATATACACTAGAATGTGTATTAAATGATAATGTGACATAAATATCATGCATCTATCCATCCACCCACCCACTGTTGAAGCCAAACTCTTCAGACTATCAGTTTCAACTTTATAAGTGCTTCCAGAACTTACATAAGTATACACTTCAAAACTAAAACTAAATATTACTAATTCCAATATAACAAAATGCAACAAACTTGTCAGTGTCAAGTTGACACATCCTATACTAGACATAAACTTCCCAAATTTACCTGTGACAGCATCTGCTAATGGAGGGGGGGGGGGGGGGGGGGGGGAGGGAGGAAGGGGAAAGGGAAAGGTATTTGTACCAGTTCACAGAAGTTCTTCCCCCAACAAACTTCCTCAATTCACTTCAGTTTCCTCCATGCAGTTTTTTCCTCTATATACTTCTATCTGCCCCACCTAGCCTGTACAATTAGATTCTACTGTGGGCAAGTTATACTGAAAATTCAAAAAATCTGTTTAAAAAATTTGATAAATAATATTCTATTGCTTGGCCTATTAGAGAATTGGTTTTGGTCACCAATTGCTATCACTCAAGAAACAGTAACACCATTATCATAAACTTCTGCCTACAAGGACTAGTTGTGATTTACTGACAGAACTTCAACAATGGCCTGCAAGTGATACTGCTTCATAGTAATAGTACGCATTCCCTCTCTTTGCCCTCCTCCTCAATGAGGTAAAGAAGGACCAAGTGAGAAAAGTGGGTAAGAATTTTTTTTTTTTCCCTTCCTATCACTGTATGTAGTATGTAGAAGGAGAAAACAAACAAACTAAATACACAACAATTAGAAACACTATCTATCGTGGTCTCTGAATGCACAAGCATATGAAGTGAAGCCACAAACATGATATTCCTTCACAATATCTCTCTCACCAAGCAGCTGCCTCCACTCAGACATCTTACTCCTTCTGAAATGGCAACAACAATGCACATTGCTCTTTGCCTTAAAAAGAGAAGACTCTGTGTGCACCAAGATACTGATTGCGCATCATTAATAGAGTTCTTGCAGTGGCATATAAATACACCAGTGAGTTGGCTTCAAGGATAAAGTGAAGATACAAATACATAGTATAATACCTGGCTAGTCCATTACAGGATAACCCTAAGGCATCTTCCTAGGGGAGGGTTACCATGGTAACTATGTACATCAGAGATTGGTATCTCCTACCTCCCACTACACACAAAGACTGTAAAGCAAGTACAGTTCTTCCAGGCTTTTTGGTTAAGGTTGCTAATTCTGCTATAATTTCTCAAGTACGTGTAATAGAAAGCTAAAAATTTGTATTATTATACATTAATGTCATATTAACATACAGACAAAACAATTTTGTGGGTTTGAGGTTATTTTTGTGGTTATAAGTGATGTAACTGGGAGCTTCAAGACAGTGAATTTGGAAGTGTTTAAGCTGAAAAAAGAGTTTCCTTATCTCTATAACTTGGTATACTGATACTTTAATACCTGAAGTTTCATATGAGTCTGATTTTGTGGGCACACGAAATTTGAATCTCGAAATATTTTAAATTTTAAGAAAAAACGTGTTTAAGCCAGGATTTTTTAATTTACTGAGTTATATCTCTAAAAATTTGACACATGATGTAAAATTGCCTTAAAATTATTATGTATAACTTTGGTAGCTATAACTTGAAAATTAAGTGAGTTGTGGCTGTTTTTCACCAAAAAAAAAATTACACATGGTAAGGGTCATCAAATGATGACGTTTAGAGCGGGTTGTGGGCCTTTAGTACACGTAAACACGATATCACAAAACAGCGCATGCGTATTTGTGTCATAAGGCACAAGGCGCCAGTTTACCACTAATTGTTGCACGGGTATGGCTGATTTAGCTACGGTAGTATCTCAGGCCCTAAGGTATCAAGTTTTACGGCGCTACTGCCTATCACGGCTAGCGTTTTAGCCACCATCTGGAGCTGCACAACCCGTAGGACTCCAACTGCATCGCCCTGATGTTGTCAGAATACCGAATGCTGGGAGCCTTGGGAGTATTAAACTCCTTCAGCTTTTCTTCAGCTCTTGAAAAAGAGGACCTCTTGGATAGGCTTGGCTCCAAGTTAGTAATACCAGCCAACAATTCTGACTGATTTCGACTTCGCTTACTGCTGCTAGTAGAACAATGAGAATCCATACAGCCGCTTGCAGTTAGGGAAAGTCCTGTCTTACCGCTCAGGGAAATAACCGTTCGACCTTAGCTCGCTACGTTTAATGACGAACTACCGCAAAATCTTGACGTCAACAAAAATGGCGTAAAATATATTAGAGTGAATGAGAAAGGTGCTGTTCTCCATTTTCCATTCTCTAAACAGGCAGTTTTACTATTGCAAACATTATTGGGATGATGAAGAAAAGGTATGTGTATGTTAAATGACTGTAGTGAGGGTCTATACAGTAGTTTTAAAAAATCCACTCTTTAAGTAGGAAGCACTGTAAGTCTGTTAAAAAAAAAGTCATGTGAAGTAAAATTTAATATTTTAGTTCGAAAAAGTATACTTGTGAGAAATATTATTTATATATTTAAAACATTATTTTAAAGCTAGCCTAATGAAATTGATGTTAATGTATTCTCTCTCTTTCACAGTCTTTAAAACAAAACAACAATAAAAGATTTAAAAATGTTTCGCTGTCACTGGGGGGGAGGGGTCAAACCCAGGATCACTTGCTACAAGCGCAGCGCTCTGCCACTGAGCTACAACAACCAGCCAGCAAACAAACACTTCAATTTTGTATTTATATTGTTAAAGGGGTACTGAAAGAACTGAGAAAGCAATTGTGAAATGGATGTTGCCTGGCCTAATAAAGCACCACAGGTATTACACAATTTAAAGAGCTGACCCTGAAAGAAACATTTCAAATCATAATCAATATTAAAATTAGGTAGTCCAAACACTTCAGGAAATTAGCAATATTATATTTCATTTAAAAGTGTTCAACCACACATCTCCATCCTCCGTTCTACTAAACTGCCAATGAAAGTTGATCTTGCCTGTAGCATGTGCATACCCGAGTAGCTCCAGAAGTGTTACAGTTATGTAAGTGCTCACACAAGTGTTAACACAAGTATGAGTCATGACACACAAACCTGCACCGACACCCACAAGACTTGCAAGGACACATGTAAGTAGCCACACGTGTTAGCAAGTATCAGTCTCTATGTGTGCGTCCCAATGTGTATTCAACTTCTCAATTCCATATTTTTTACCAATGCTCCATTAAAAAGGTAAGTATCATCAAGAATGTTTTTAGTTATTGCTTACTGATGCCAGTACATTTAAAAAGTTTTCTTTATCTACTTCCAGTTTTACTATCTATGCCATAACTGCTGAAATTCCTTAAACCACATATCTGCATCTACTGACAAAACTATTATGTCAATTAGACTAATAGTCTAATAAACTAATTTAAGTATTTAGCTAGGTGATAAGAATTCAGAAGAAAAACCAACCAACGTTTCGTCCTTACTTGATCATCGGCATCAGGGATACCATCTTCTTCCACAGAAGACAGATTCCCCATACTCTAGTTATACACAGTGACCTGTAGGTACAGCAATGACGAGCTGAACGAATCGAAGTCAAAGTTCAGAGGAAGACTCGGTGTGGGAGGGGCACCCCAAGCCGCGTTCCTTGTTGCAAGAATGGGGGGTGGAGAAAATCTGTACGGGCGCGCCAACCAACAAAATAAGAGAGTTATCCAGAACAGTACTCGAATACCGAAGGGTAATAAATAAGTGGTCTTTTTCGGAAATTTTCTAGGTATACACTAGATGTTATTTATTCAGCTGCACCGGACTACTTTTGTCACAAGACTAGCACGTGATCTTGTTGTTTATGGAGGAGTGCTACTCGATCGAATTAGCGAATCACCGATCCGCGATTTTAAGAACTGTCAACGCAACTAGGCAATTTTTCTGGTCTTTTCTTTCTTTCTTTCTTTCTTTCTTTTTTTTTTTTTTTTTTTTTTTTTTTTTTTTTTTTTTTTTTTTTTTTTTTTTTTTTTTTTTCCCCACCTACACTGTTAGATAAGGGGTCGCTGTAATTAAGTTGGGGTTTCACCTCACCGGTTGTATTTTTAACGACCTTTTATTTCTACGATAAATAAGAAATGAGCACGTTCTCTCTCGCTGAATTTGACATTTCTCCATTGACGGGGTTTGTTCCTGGGGAACCACCTCTACGCAGGCTTCCTGGAGAATATTTTGTCCGGTGGGAGGAAACAATGGACGCATTGCCTAAACTTATCCAAACCAAGCAGCTGAGGGAGGTGGTGGGTCAGCTTCCAGAGTTAGAGTTTAACCAGAGCACCCTTCATGCGGAGGCTGAATGGAAGAGAGCGTACGTCGTTCTCTGCTACATTGGACAAGCCTATATTTGGATGCATGGTCAGGAAGGTTTGGTAAGCAAGCTTCCCAAGAAAATCGCAGTTCCTTGGTGTGAAGTGAGTCACCACCTGCATTTGAAGCCAGTCATATGCTATGCCACTACTGCCCCTTACAATTACTCAGTAATAGACCCTCAGAAACCCATAACAAGTGAAAACCTACGTGCAAACAATACATTTACTGGCACTAAAGATGAGTCCTGGTTTTACATGGCAGCCCTTTCTGTCGAACTTGCAGCTACTCCTGCCTTGCGAGCTATGGAGCTTGCATTTAAGGCCATGCAGTCCAATAATAACTCCACTCTTATGCAATGCTTGGCAACCATGCAAAGATCGATTGTCAATATGATAAAGGAGTTGCAGAAATTATATGAACGTTGCAACCCGCTGGTTTTTTATCTAAACATACGCCCTTTCCAAGCTGGATCCAAAGGCCTGGATGCCTTTCCGGAAGGCATAGTTTACGAAGGAACAAGTCCAACTCCAAAGCAATTCCACGGAGCCAGTGCAGCCCAGGCACCAAGCATTCACGCTCTTGATGTATTCCTGGGGGCCACTCATTCTAGTTCAGACAGAAATTTCTTGGAGACCATGAGACAGTATATGCCTGTACCTCACAGGATGTTCCTAGAGAAATTGCAAGCGATGTCATCAGTGCATGACTATTGCACAACCTCAAGCAGTCCGGAATTGAAGGATGCTTACGACTCCGTTGTGCAGGAGTTAGTGAGATTCCGTAACGAGCACATCACGGTTGTGACTAGGTATATCGTCAATCAGAAGAGACACAGCGTCAACCCGACGCTGAACACAAAGGGCAGCGGAGGTACAGAGTTCATGTCGTTTCTGAAAAATGTGAGAAATGACACAGAGGAACTTGAAATTTCTCGGCGTTGATTGCAAGGAGTTGATAGTGGGATGATGATTTTTTTATGATCTGGCAATTCCAAGTGTTCTGGATATACATAGCAACAGTAGCAGTTGTAATAATAATAATAATAATAATTAGTTAATTTCGATCAATATTTTGTGTGAGTTTGCTCTTTGAACATGTACGTGGTTTGAACATGTACGTGGATAGATGGCAGAGGTCAGATTTTCCTACAGCTACAATCCTACCATATTCTAAGCAGTACACGTGCAGTTAATGCAAGTCGTTAATTAGCAAAGAATGCTAGGGGTCTTCTTATGAAAACTGTCGTATTATCTCTCGCACGACGTGATGTAATATTATTCATGACTACACTGTACCTACTACTACAATCTTCAAACTTGTAACAACAAAAGTTCAATGGTGTAATCTGGAAGAATGTTTGGGGGGAAACACTGCAAACATTATCGGTCATCAATTATTGTTATTCAATAGTTATGATTTTCTAGCTGCATTGTTTGGTCTATTCAGCAAAAAAAAAAAAAAAAAGTCATAAAAATGTTCTTTTGTTTTGAATAGCTATTTTAGTCAGTTATGTTAACTAAGTGGTGCCCCTAACCCTATTAAACTACCAGCAGGCCATCCATCTCGTACTGACAAAATAAATTAATTCCTCTGAGAATACCAAACAAGATCACAATTATAATTTAATTTGAATGTGATTGCGAAGCACTAAAACCATGCATTTTCTTCTTTGCAGCTCTGCCATGGCAACATCATGCTCCCCACAGATTCCAGTGTTAAAGTTCATAACAACTGAGCAGACTTATTACCACCTGGGCGAGCTGTTAACAGGCTCTACCGACCGCTATAAAAGGGGAGAGGACTAGGTCGGGCTTGCACGTCCGCGGCGATCAGCTGCGCTTACTAGCTACTGCGTCGGGACAACCTCGCGCTCACTCTAAGAGATCGGTACTTGGCACCAGTCCTACGAAAGTCATGGAAGGTAATGGTTTTACAGGCGAGCTATCGCTGCCAGAATTTCAGATTTCTCCGGAGACTGGGTTCATGCCAGCCACACCTCCACTTTCCAGACTGCCCGGTCACTACTTCGCTCAGTGGGAAGACTTGGCTGGTCGTTTGCCTGAGCTGATACGGGGTAAGCGACTCAGAGCCGAAGTGGACGGGCTTCCAGAGTTGGAGTTTAACTCTTCCACGCTGAGATCAGAGGAAGAATGGAGGAGGGCCTACACCCTCCTCTGCTTCTTGGGGCAGAGCTACATCTGGATGGATGGTCAGAAAGGGATTGTAGACAAGGTCCCCAGAAAAATAGCAGTGCCTTGGTGTGACGTGAGCAAACACCTTGACATGAAGCCAGTGGGCTGCTATGCAAGCACCACTCTCTACAATTATGCCCTGCGAGATCCAACTGGTCCCTGGAGTGCTGACAACCTGTACGCCACAAATACCTTCACTGGCACCAAAGACGAGTCCGGCTTCTATATGACGTTCCTCCTGATAGAACTGGCAGCAGTTCCAGCGCTGAAAGCGATAGAGCAAGTGCACAGAGACATGGCCAAAGGCTGCGACGAGGGAGTTAGTGAATGCCTACAAACGATGCAGAAGTCCTTGTACAACATGAGAGAGAACATGAAAACCATGTTTGTGCAGTGTGACCCAGTAACATTCTACGTGCAGATCAGACCGTTCCAGGCCGGCTCAAAGGGCTTTGATGTTTTCCCCAACGGAATATGCTACGAGGGAGTGGATTCTCTGTTCCACCAATATCACGGGGCCAACGCTGGGCAGAGCTCTGTCATATACGCCATCGATACCACTCTTGGAACCCACCACTACGGAGACGGCAAGAACTACATGGACACCATGAAGTTGTACATGCCACAGAAGCATCGTGAGTTCCTACAGAAACTGCGAGAAATGCCTTCAATCAGGGACTACTGCGTCGAGTCAGGAAATGCAGAGCTCATCACCAGCTTCAACAGCACGGCGAAGGAACTGAGGGAGTTTCGCACGGACCACTTCATCCTGGTCACTCGCTACATCATCAACCAGCAGAGGCACAGCATCAATCCAGCTCTGGACAAGAAAGGCAGTGGGGGCACAGACTTCATGAAGCTGCTAAAAAAAATCCGAAATGAGACGGCAGAAGTGATGATCAAGTAATTATTCGTATTTTTGTTTGTTTGCACTAATCACTTCTCCTGAATTGTTTGTTGTTGTTTTTTCAATACATTCACTACCCACAAAAAAAACTTTGATCATATTTTTCCCCAGTTGAATTGGATTCAATATAATTATGTATCTCACCCTAGACTGCAATGTGGTACTCCTCATGTGTCTATTTGATAGTCTTGGAAAAATTGTATACATGTATAATAATCAAAATTAATTCAAAAATTCTATACTTGAGCATAAGATGATTAAACAGGCACCGTACTACTACAATTTGGAGGGTGAAAAAATAACATGCTTGCAAGTTGTAACCATATTATATACTGTTAAATTCATAAATATTGACAAAAATTAATATTAACATGATAATTAAAGATAAAAATTAAAAAAAAGAAACAAAAGAAACAAAACAAAACAATATTTTTAGCAATCATCCAAAGTATAAAACAAAATGTAGGCAGTTTGCGCAGCAGGTGAGAGTGGAGACAACAAATCCAAAACTTCCTCGAGACTCACTTCTTCCACGTAATCATCATCGAAATAAAACCAGCTGCCGTCTTCATTACGGTCTGTTCCTGCCACGCCCTCTCCTGGCTCAGAGACACGCTCCAGTCTCTTGCACATGCTCCCTCTGATGCAGGCCGTGTAATGTCCGCCGGAGCAGGATCCACCGGAGTGGAACACGACTGCAAACAAGTGGTACATGGCGTTCCTGTTGGCACAGCCGTGCGTGCACCAAGCTGATAGGCAAAGAGACATGGGGACCGCCAGGTTGCCGCCAATCTTGGTCACCGACATGGCTCCACCCGACATGACACCGTACGATGACACGTGGGTAGTGAACCGATTCAGGTGTATCGTCATGATCCGTGGGAGGCAGCTAAACAGCAGCGTCTTCTCCGCCTCCACTAAGTGATTGCAGTTCTCGCACTTGTACTTGTTATCCCCGAACAGCTTCTCTCGGTAGCAAAACTGGGACAACGCCCAAGATAATGAAAAGGGGCCCACAAATGCACCCCCGCTGGACCCATCCAGGCTTCCTCTACCCCCGCTGCTGTCGGACTTCATCTTCAAGGGTGTCCCGCCCTCTGGGAACCCGGGGAGAGACTGGCTCAAGACGGGGATGCTCACATCAAAGAAAAGTTCCGGTCGCTTGGTCAAACTGTCGCAGTCATAGCAGTGAAGTTGAGAGACCAGCTCTCCCTGAAAACTTCTAGCTATAAAATTAGGTTCGTGAGTTGGCAAAGTATCCTTTTGTCTGCTTGGCTCCACATTGACGACACATGCTGTCCTGTTCGGAGACTCCAAGATGGTGGCACCAGTAGATGAAGCTTGTGAGGGCGTGGCCTGAGCCCTATGGAAAAAATCTGTCAGTTTCTTCGAAGACTTCGTCGTAAGTTTTGTCTGCTTCCTAATTGGAATACTCTTCCCAAGAGCCAATCTCTTCCTGGAAGTGGAGAAGGTCCCACTTCCTAAATCCCCCAGAGCCCGGGTAGTTGGCGCACTTGTCCTAAGTCCTGTGTCTATTGATCTTCCATCAGATAGAGAAGTGCGAGTATCTTCTCTGGATATTCTGGACTGTGCACAGCTCTGAATTCTTGCCAGGACAAATCGTAGCAGCTCCTGCGCATCATGTTGGAGCTTGTTGTCAAACATTATGTTTTCTTGCCTAAACAACAACAACAACAACAACAAGCAAACAATTAACCACTATGCAATAAAATATTTCTACATGTGTGCACAATATCATAAAAAGTGGTGAAATAATTTAATACAAGGAAGGGCTTCATTTAAGGGGGCATTCACTTCCCCCTAGAGAAACTTTTGCCCCCTCAAAATTCTTTAATGACATATTGACTATGCAGCATGGAATCAGTCCACCTTTTGCACGTTTTTATGTATTGCAAGGCTCTCTATGTAACAGAATGTCTCTGTATCTCTCATTGCCCCTCCAATAATCTAAGAAAGCAGTTTATGGCCCTCCTAGATTCAGTTTTCTATATGAACCCGTGCAATACATTCAATATTATTTCTCTAGCTTAATGATTAGACGTAATTCCGCATATCACAAGAACAAACTTTGGTATATAAACTGACGTCTCAAATTAAATTAGGGCTGTACTCTGTGAACAAAACTGCTAAACTTTTAAACCTTGCTCTGGTGGGCAGGCCCTTCAGAGCAAGGTTTAAAAGTTTAGCAGTTTTGTTCACAGAGTACAGCCCTAATTTAATTACATAGATTATAAACTAGGAACATAGAACTGTTAGTGAGAGAGAGATTGGCTAGAGTGTGGAGTTCTGAACCATTGGATCCCCTCACCCCAGGTGACCATAGTCACCATGAGGGGAGGAGGATTACGCGACCACAGCAAAATAACAAGTCGTGCTAGAAAAAATACTGACAAAGATCTTTCGTAGGGTCATACAAAATTATTGGTAGGCGTTGGAAGATACCGTAACACACATTTATTTTTAACACACACTACTTTGATGCACATGCATGCCTCTATGTAAGAGTGTATATTACACACTGATTTAGTGTTAGGTCATAAGAATTCTGGGAAGGGGGCAGGAGGGCAGATGTTAGAACCTTACTGTAAGAAATCTTTGCCTGGATATAGCACTGCAATCTACATAAGCTTTTATCTTCAAACACCTGCAAGCATACGTACTTCAATTACCTGGCAAGCATACATACTTCAATTACCTGGCAAGCATACGTACTTCAATTACCTGGCAAGCATACATACTTCAATTACCTGGCAAGCATACGTACTTCAAATACCTGGCAAGCATACGTACTTCAATTACCTGGCAAGCATACGTACTTCAATTACCTGGCAAGCATACATACTTCAATTACCTGGCAAGCATACGTACTTCAAATACCTGGCAAGCATACGTACTTCAATTACCTGGCAAGCATACATACTTCAATTACCTGGCAAGCATACATACTTCAATTACCTGGCAAGCATACATACTTCAATTACCTGGCAAGCATACATACTTCAATTACCTGGCAAGCATACGTACTTCAAATACCTGGCAAGCATACGTACTTCAATTACCTGGCAAGCATACGTACTTCAATTACCTGGCAAGCATACGTACTTCAATTACCTGGCAAGCATACGTACTTCAATTACCTGGCAAGCATACATACTTCAATTACCTGGCAAGCATACATACTTCAATTACCTGGCAAGCATACGTACTTCAATTACCTGGCAAGCATACGTACTTCAATTACCTGGCAAGCATACATACTTCAATTACCTGGCAAGCATACATACTTCAATTACCTGGCAAGCATACGCATACGTACTTCAATTACCTGGCAAGCATACGTACTTCAATTACCTGGCAAGCATACATACTTCAATTACCTGGCAAGCATACATACTTCAATTATCTGGCAAACATACATACTTCAATTACAAGCATACGTACTTCAATTACCTGGCAAGCATACGTACTTCAATTACCTGGCAAGCATACGTACTTCAATTACCTGGCAGAGTACTACAATGATATGGACAGGTCGTTATTTCTAAAACAATAAGTGATAACAGGACCACGTAAAGTGCTAATGTGGCAAAAATAGTAGAAATTATATAGTTTGAATGAAGAGGTGATAATGGAGAAAGGAAATGGAAAGTCGACACTCTCTCATAGTCATGCCCCCCCCCCCCTCCCACACACACACACAGTCCGAACATAGACGTGCGATAGGTGGGCGTCGCCATCATCAGGACACATTCCACGGATAGCTCAAGACAGCATTTGGTATGAACAGTGAGTTAATTATGGAAATAAAAGAAACTGAAAGCGCCAGACTTCATTGCTCAAGGAATGAATGAATGAATGAATGGATGAATGAAACACGACAGGTTTCAAAATCTTGGGGGCATGTGAGCACTGGGCCACACACTATGCTTCTCTTGCCCAAAGTATCCTTCAGCAAATACAGGTGCAGCAGGAATCGTCACGAATATTGTAATTAATACGCATGGTGGTGGGCGTGGCATTTAATTATTGGTAAAAAGAGTCAAATTCCCTGACAAAATGCACAGTACAGCGAGTGAATTTGAGTTTGGCAGGTAGCAGTGACAACCAATTTTAAAAAGCAATCGTTGCATAAGTTTAGAGTACGTTAGATTCATAACTCATTAGTTCAGCCAAAAATGTTTTGTCACAACTACGTATATGTGACAGGCTCTGCAAAAACCAGGAATTTTGGCAAAAATGTCAAAGCTATAAAACAATAAAAAATACTGACTGTGGTCAAATTTGCTGAATTTTGAACTTATTATTAAGTACAGTAATTGTTCTATCATTTTGCCAAATTTCAAAGCTTAAAAAGTTTGTATCACATCAAGTGTGCCATTGAAAGAAAAGTCTTTTTTTTTTTAAAACATTTTATTTCTTCTCAGCGTATACGGAAATTAGCAATACATCAAGCGTGGGATGTGTGGGAATCCCGTGTGAACAATAGCGAAGTTTTCAGGGTTTTCTGGTTACTCGAAAGGTTGGTTACTACAAATAATGGAACCCTTGGTTAATTACACTCACTATTGTTCAAGTGATTCTTACTGTACTTTAGAAAAGCCTTTTCTTCTTAGTAAGTGGCACACCAGAAACCCACTCCATTTTTATTCACATTTTGAATGTCCATAGTAAAAATCCTGTGTACACTATGTTATATGGTTCAAGTTAAGTAATTTTCAATAAGTATCAGGATTTTCAATTTTTTAAGCAAATTCCTGGATTTTGCAGAGCCTGTCACATATATAATATATGAACAACTAAAACAAATATGATTGCTTTATCCTGCTCGCTTGCGCGGGTGAATAATAATATACTCAAAAGTTAAAAAAAAAAGGAAAAAAAGAAAGGAAAAAAAAACAAAGAAAGAAAAGGAAATAAAAAAATAAAATTAAAATTAAAAAAAAAAGAAAGAAGAAAAGGAAATAAAAGAAAGCAGGAAGAAAGAAAAGCAATATCCTGCTAAGCATAAATTACTTGTTTACACAGACAATCGTTCAAGTCTTCTTTTATTTGAAGTGTGCTATATCAATTTCTTGCTGCTAATGTGGGATTATTCCCCTAAACTCTAACTCAATCACACTAAATCAATCATGTCTCCAAATTAGGCTTCATTTCCTTAAATTCCAGTATTTACAAAGATTCTTTTTGATAGCCCAAATAGTTACTGCACAGCTAAGGCCCTGGTTTACCCACCCAAAGCGTATGAAGAAGAGTTGTGATTGTTTTGGTCATTTCTGCCCAGTCGAAACTTTGCCATACTCAGAGAATGTGCACACCTGTAAAGAAGGGACAAGTCGTTTCTGTAGCTAATTACAGGGTGACTGAGCATTAACTGGAGTCTGTCACTCACCTAGACCACACAGCCACTTTGTGAGCATGGCGGCACTACGGCATCGGCTTCTATCAGCAAGACTGCATCCGATTGGCCGCTAGCTCGTGATTGAATGCACGCTAGCTCGTGATTGAATGCAATAAGAAGGAAAGAGACGTAGCCTGGGTGCCACTTAAGCTGTAAGAATCACAAGAATTATCTGCCTAATTAGCTGCTCCCTTAATTAGCCTTAGAAGGTGTTACATTTATGATAAGGTGACCGGTTTTTTTTAAATAAATCACTTAATTCTCACCTAAAGGGGTCTGGAAAAAAGCAAAGGAAAACAATGAAAAATCTTGGTCGTCACCGGGAATCGAACCCAGGGCCACTGGCTTCAGCCACCAGTGCTCTAACCACTGAGCTACGACAACCCTCGACTTCCAAGACCTTCACATTTTTCCTTTATACTGTTGAGTAGTACCACTTGCTGCAGTCTCATACTCAACAGACCACCAATTATGTGCTGTCAGAACACCTTTTTGGTGTCGACCGGAAACACCTCCCCCTCCGGAGAGGAGCCATAATTTGTGGATTGAAAAGGCTTCATCATCATAATTCAAGTTCTGACCCTTCATACAAACTAGATAGAACTTTCTCACCATGGAGCGTCTCAACTGTGATTGCCCGCCAGGGTTTGAAATTAGGATTTCAAGTATTGCGACAAAAACAGATTGAAGCTGTGACATTTTTCTTAGAAGGCCAGGACGTATATGTTTCTCTCCCCACTGCATATGGAAAATCTGCAATTTATGGACTCTTGCCACTGGTTTTCGATGAAATAATTCTTGACATCTTTATTAAAGTAATTTCTATTTTTCAGTTGTTTTTTAAGGTACCTCCGAAAGTATCGTGGTGTGCATTAATCCATTGACTGCACTCATGATAGATCAGGTTGCTAAATATAATTTCTGTGGATTACAATCAGAATATGTAGGCTCTGCACAAACTAGTTTGCACAGCATAAAAAGTATTTTAAGTGGAAATGTTCAATTAGCTTATATTACACCAGAATCCATATTTGAAAATTGTACTTATAGAAACATGTCTAGGGTCACCGCACAGAGTCTCAGCACAAATCCAGCATTGGGAATTCATACATAAACATATTATAGTTCTGATTTAAAATATTACGAATTACTTATACGAGCATAGCGGCACGGTTGATGACGTAGGCTTTGCGCATGTCATAAAAAGTCTATCGAGTTTGACCAGACCCTTTCCCCGCTTGCATTTGGTAAAGGGTCTGGCCTGCGAGACTAATTGACAATTGCAACTTCTGCTGAGTTGTCGCAATGAGCAAGTACGGACTTGTTCCTCCACTCCACCTGCCAGACTATAGCTGCAATAACTATGGGGGCTAGTTCTTTCACTGTAATGTGGCAGTCTCTGTACCTCGGAGACCATGGCAAAGAAAACCACCGCCCGTCGAAGTACGCTCCGCAGCCCCAGACCCTCGAGGCATCAGATGTCACCACTGCTCCTAGAGGCTGACTGGCCTGTGCCGGCATCATGGCCACACACAAATCTGACATTAGCTAGGCTTGAATCTGAAACTTTGGAACCACTAAAATATCTTATCTTTGAATTTTTTATTTACTGTTTTTTAAGGTTGTTTATACTTCTATGACGTTTTCTCCCAGAGGTTTCCTAATTACCCCATATGTTCCCCTCTTACAATTTGTGGGGAACTGGATTCAACAAACAATAGACTAATAATTTGTGCTCTTGTGTGCTCTTTAATACCAGAGCAGACTTTATATCTGGTTGCTAGTTAGGAGCCTGCCTGACTTTCAGGTGAGACTGCTCTTGGTTTTAATTGTACATCACCACTGTAAGACCAGCCAGCAACATTTGTGGCTAGTTTGGAGCCAGGCTGTCTTAAAATGGGCTTGTAGTTTGAAAATGGTCTGTAATATATATATATATATATATATATATAATACTTATAGCACGAGTCAGAGTACAATATGGGAAAATATTTTACGAGCACGCAAAATATTTTCACGAGCCAAAGGCGAGTGAAAATGTGGCATGAGAGTAAAATATCATTCCCATATTGTACGACGAGTGTGATAAGTGATTTATTGCTGCCTTGATATTTTTTTTACTCGCTACGCGCATGCGTAGTGTACCGTACAATATAAACCGTACAGAACGCTCGCGTGATGCGGAAATATTCAAGTAAAAATATCAAAGCTGCAATAAATATATATATATAATCTTTGGATACTGGGAATAAGAATACCCGTAGAATACATGACATTTGATAATGGTCTGCTAAAATTAAATCCATAATGTATGAAGGTATAAAGACCCTCACATGAAGTGGGTTTCTAGCCGGGGTCATTATTACATCACCGCACTCCCCCGTGCTGAACATGCCCAAGATAGTACGTCACACGCCTCCAGTGAAGCAAGCTCAATATGCTCTGACAGTCAGTGTAATTCAGATGAGGTACAATTGAAAGCAATTGCATTCATTACATTCACCAGTTCTTGAAAAACAAGAAGAGAGAAGAAAGAAAGGGGAGGGAGAAGAGCTAATATAAAGCCATTGCTACGAATTGATAAGTCTCCTTGTGGCCTATTGCGCAATGATATCTGCAATACTAATTAGAACCTTTGTTCTTACACCTTTACCAATCCCACGCCAGTTATTTGGAACATAAATTACACATGAAAAACTAGCATACCACACTTGGGCTTCAAGGAGAGGAATTCACTAGTGGGTAATTCAATTTGCTCAGAAATTAAACTGGTTGACCCTAAAACCCCAAGTGGAATTCCAACCACCAAACAATATGACTTAGCCAATCACAGAAACACGCCAATTGAAATAGCGAATGCTTGATACACGTATGAATTGCTCTCACCTTAGTACAGAGAGGAACTTGAGAGGCTTCGAACCACTCGGTGAAGGGTCATGCTTGGCAGCTGCCGCTCGCTCCTTTGCCGCCATTTTCTGCCAAAGCTGAGAAAGATATTTGACACGTCATCGAAGGACCAATTTATCAAATTACAATTATGGACAAGATTTATTAGAGGGCAGCCTAATGGGTTGAACAAGAACCGTACGGCATACATAAATCAAACAAGGCTTCTTGAGTGGGAAAAGGTCTCATTTTCATTAGCAAAGGTCGGCTATCAGACAGCTCATTACATTCCTCACATAGGCTTTGTTTCTTGTTAACAGCTGTGTTCGTTTAACCCTTTCTAAAAATAGCCAGTGACAAGCATGTCTGTCACATATAGAAACACTAATGGAGCCAGCAATGAATATTTCACACACCATTTCGTGCAATTTTTATTTTTATTTTTTTTAAATGCGCACCACTAAATAAATAATTAAATAAAAATTCCAATTTCAAATTGTTAATTTAGGTATGGCACTCTTAACAGCCTTAATTAAACCACAAAATAGAACTCGTCATCATCTTAACATATGCATTACATGTGTATAGGAGAAGCGACATTACAGGCAAAGAGGGAGGGAGAGGGGAAGTGGCTAGAATGTGGTGTGAAATACCAGTCGTGGGACATGTTTTTACAGGGCTGATTCCGCTAATGTGCCCAATCTTTGATGCCATCGCCAACTCTGCATCATTGCGTGCTTGTGCCTTTAGCTCTCACTCTCTCTCTACCTCATTATCCCAACCTTCCATTAACTAGTCATTTGCCGTAATGCACAAGAGCAAAGCAAGGACAAACACCTGACTTCCACTCATTCACCCACCCTCCTCCCACAACCCTCCTACCCAGATTCCTGCTACACACAAACATGCTTCTAAAGTCTCATGTGACACGTAAAGAATGGCTTTCTCTGTACATTCAGTGACTACATTGAAATCGTCCACCATATAGCAGAGAGAGATTTGTACCCTTCAGTCCCTCATATCTCGTCCAAAAGACAGCCACTTAGTGCCCTACTATCATCACACAGAAAAATTGACAAAAAGAGGACAGAAAGCCCCACAGGCATGGGAACTCCAGACTAACTATTCCCCTACATCATACCCACAAAGCTTGGCAAACTGTTCTAATTCAGTGAATACTTTAAATACATTCCTAGCAATCTTAACTTAACATTTCACCAGTTGCATGATGAGCATGTGGGAGAGGGGAAAAAAAACAAACAACAACAACAACAACAACAACAACAACAAAAAACGATTGTAGATTATTGTACTAACTCAGCAACACCATTATATATAAACTTGGTAAAGATTGTCATCCTCCAAAGTGCACACACTGGATATTTTTAGCATGATCTTCAACTCTACGTGCCACAGACAAGCATTGTCAGCACACTGCAATACCACGTCACTATTCAGAAAGCTTTATTTCGTGAAAACAAGGAACCCTCTCAAAGAGTTGGGAAAGATAATTATTATTCTTTTTGTCATTGTTTCAGAGTGTCTCATACAATTGCAGCCACAACTCCACATAAAATGTAGAAAACAACAACAAAAACAAACTTCTATGTTGCAATCAATATAAACAATTCGGGTACAGGTCAGTCTGTGCCTCAGGTGACATTAATACACTTTAACTCACCTATTTGAATAATTCCAGAAGTAATGAACTGTAATAGGTGGATCAGGAAAGAGCGGGGAAAGTCTAGTTAGAAATTTTTACTAAGAAAATGAATGCATTTTTTTCTTCTTAATTCTTATGGAGAGTAAGCAGCACTTACACTCTTGTCAAGGGGATTGACACTTTTAAATATTTGGGAACTAGTCATTTCAATAATTAAAAAAAAATTGGGACAAAATATCTCCATGAAAGTAAAAATAATTTTCAGGGGCCAGGGAGGGGGAACAAGGTGGCAAAATGCCCCCTTTTCAATGCACAAATATGTATTAACTAAATCAATACCACACGGAATAGTAACATTTCGCTGAAGTTGCATCACGCTATCACACTTAACAAAAATTAATCCAATTTTTTGTTTGTTACGTTTATATATATATATATATATATTTGGTTGTTTCAGAAAGCTCTGATTGACAATTGATCAACCTAAAGGTCAATACTAGACTATTCAAATAACTATCTGTGTGCCTAGCCTCCTTTATATCAAACTATCATGCTGTGCAGCATTGGAGCCTTAACTCATGACTAGTCTGGAAATTATTAACCCTTTACCATAGATCAGCCCACTTTCAAAAGGGAGGGCCCAAGCAAGAATATTTTGCATGTACTAGTATTACCTTACATTGAAAGACCACACATAAACAAACAAAAGCAACAGAGAAAAATGTTTGGTATATCAGTTCATCTTGTAAAAAGTAGGTATAAGGTTACTTTATAATTTTCTAGTGGTGATTAAAAACTGTCATGTGACTTCTAATTAGCTGTAGATACACATAGCTAAGGAAAGATCAACAAACTGATAATAGATTTTTAATAAATGAAGTATACAGCTTTGACATCACTGGAATCCGAGTGAGACTAAGGTAAAGGGCTCTCAATTCTAATAGCTATCGATACAATATAATATTATGGTCACGCCACATTAACATTTAAATTAGCATGTGACTACATTTCTATTTTTACCATATTGAGAGCAATAACCATAGCTCCTTCATTTTCTCCATCAGCTTCATCCTCCGGCAAGCTCTGCTCTTTCACTTTATCATCCTTTTTGGCATGAGCAGAGAAAGTGTCACTGAGCTTGGCTATCTCTGCACTGAATTGGGGGCAGAATCTGAGCACCTGGAGGATGCAATTAGCATAGCAAGTATTCCCCTGGTTACAAAGACCTGAGAGTGTTGGCCGGGTGGTGGTCGTGGCTTTCTCACTGTTCCTGACATCAAGTGGCTGTGCAGAAATTTCTTCTGTGGGAACTTTGGTAGGCTGTGTCCCAACTGAGTTAGATATAAATTTCAACTTTTTCTGTTTAAGAGACAGTATTTTTTTCTGAGGAAAAGGGTTTGGAGTACTCATTTTCTCAAGTAAAAGCTACCCGTAAAGTCGACGTCACCGTACCATTTCGTAGGCTTGTTAATCTCACGTGATCGCTCATCTAAATCCCCCGCAAATTGAATAGTTCACTGCCGTTTTCCCTCGGGGTATGAAGGTTGGCAACTAAAAAAATAATCGAGAAGGTGTTTAAGGTAGAAGTGCTGGGATAGCAACTTCGAAGATGGGCAAGACCACTGAACTCATGCAGCTCTTGAAGACTGGAAATTCTGATGCTGCTAGGAAGGTCATCGCAAAATTGAAGAAATCTGGTGAGTGGTGGCAAGCGGTGTCTACAAAGTTTTAGTTGTTATGATTAAAAAAGGTCTTGAGGGGGAATGCGCGTGTGTCGATTCTCAAAACGAACATAGCGAGCATAGCGTAAAGCTGGGGAGAGGGACGACAGTCAGCAAGGTTTTGGAGAGTACTGTAGAGCAGGTTGGAAAGCACATGGTAAAAAGAGCAGGTCTCTGCTGTGAGTGTGAGAATTGTGAATGGATTCATGAGCTATGGTTTGCTATCCATGGTTTCATTAAAGACAGAATATAATGTATAACTCTCTGCAGGAGCATTAAATAAAAGGGGGGGAAATGCTGCAGTATTTTTTTAAGTTAGTTTTCTTGGTTTTTAAAGACCCTGAAGCTCACAAAACCAACATCCAGACAGAATAAAATATACAAACTGATAAAGGAATGCCTGCATAAAAAAGGAAGTACATGTGGGTGTGATATCAGCAGAAGTATATTTGGGACTTGAAGTCTCTTCATAGTGTCGAATGTCTTACCACTTAAGGGGACAGACTAAATATGAACTTTAATTTGTTTGATATTGTTTATAGCTATTTTTTATGTTTCTACAATGATGTGTTGTAATAGCTGATTGCTCACCACTCCTTAGCACTTGTGCACTAAAAACTAAATGTGCATGCATTTTTAGTAAGAATTTAATACCATAAACAAAACTGCTTTTTCTTCTGTATTTTTTCCCCTGGTCATCATTGCCTTCCCCAGATATTGGTATGTTTACTAATGCTAAGGGAAGCCGCTAGTGTTCCTGCATGGCGGAGACCCGAGGTAAAATAATCCTTATTATAGTACAATGTTACTGATGTCGAAATAGATTCTGTGTAGGAATAATGGGCCGATGAATCTCCATTGTATTCGGTGGCAAAAGTTAAGTGTTTTCACCGTCGTAACCGCCATGTGGCAGTTTGAAGTAACACCTCTGGAAAATCGGTGTTTCTTCTCGTCTGTCTTTCCTCACTCGAACGCTGTAGCCTCAAAAAGTTAGCTATATAGTTCGTAACGAATTTTCGAACTTCTTGTGGCGGTATCTCTAAGGTTACAGCGCAAACATAGGGGTAGCTTTCGAAGTCCGAGTTTTGGCTTACTTCAAGATGGCGACCGGGCGGTCAATTGTAGAGGTAGTAGACCTGGATTAACAGCAGCCTCAGCATTTCTGGTGATGAATATAGTAAACAAGAAGGTGCAGAAGATATTTATGCCAGCAAAAGCCACTCAACAATAACGAGAGAGTTGCTTTATGAAAGAATCCAGGCATTGGACTATAGCTTTAGAAGACAAAGCAGTAGTGAAGATTTGCATGAGGATGAAGTAGTTATACTGGACTCAAAATAGCTACAGACAGTCTTAGTGGCCCATTTTTTGTGTTAGTTGAAGTTATCAACTCGAGGGCTCTTTTGATGGGTTCGATTGGTTAACAACAGTTGTGGAATTCCATTTTAATACAGGTGATTGAATATTCCAACCTTTTAGGTTTCTCACCTCTCGTATTACTCTTTCATATTGAACGTACTTTAAAAGACATGTAATTAATAGAGGGTGTGATGGTATGATCATCTTCAGCGTGCGTGAATTACATTGGACTACCAAGGCCTGTTGTGTGTGTGTGTGTGTGCGTAATGATAACCCAAGTCAGCAGTTGGTCGTGTACAAATGTTACTAATCCAAACATAGTGCAGGTGGACCCACAGAAGCATCCAGACATTGTGTGTGGCCATCTAATATGTTTATTGGCACTTGTTCACCAGTGTGTGTGTGTGTGTGTGTGTGTGTGTGTGTGTGTGTGTGTGTGTGTGTGATTAGGGAAGAAGAAGGTGCTAAATAAAGAGTTGAATTTTCCTGATGAAGGAGGCCATGGGTGAGTGATTCTTGTCTGCACTGATTTCAGTTGTGATGAAGTGTATTGACAGCTTGCAGTTGTGGTGGAATGTTAGAGTCACATATACATAGTAGGGTTGTAAGTGAGTATCATGGTGGACCAAGGGTGGATAGGATTCAGTGTGTGCATGCATGTGTGTGGATATTTAAACATGTTTGTGTGTGTGGTAATATGGATACGTGTTTGTGTGTGTGCATATGTGTTGTGTGTGTATATGTTGTGTGTGCTGCGTATGTGACTCTAGTAAAAGGTTTGGTTGGGTTGGTAAGCATATTAATGTAGTTGCTACAATTAAATTTGGCTTTTTTGATCCAGCCACACTTGGATTCCATTTAAAACCGAAATTACACTAATTGGAGACTCTAAGCTCCCAGTCAATACTTCCCTCTCTGCCATACACTTGTGCATTATACTAATACATGCATATATGTACATGTCGTGTTGGATGTATTCACTATGAGAAATGGAACAGACTGAAAGCGTGTAAGTCTATTAGCCCTTCCATGGATACAGTGTAGGGAAGTACATACTGGGGTAACTTGGTGAGGTTCTGGTGAACTTGTCATAAAGTGGCTTTGGTGGTGTTTTGGACATGGTTTTGCTATTTACCATTACAAGGTGGTAGGGAATAGGCCCAGTGTGGGGGTATGGTGTTTTGCAGGTAGAGAATTCCTACTCAATAGTCAGCACAGCTGTCTGAATGGTGGCAATGGTTGTTTTCTTCTTTCTGAGTAGTGTGTGTTTGTGTGTGTCTAGCGCTCTATGTGTATAATATCTGCTCGCTGTGACATGCTTTCTTTTAAAGTTTGTTTTTACTCTTTTGTTTTTCAAAAGGTTCTTGTGTTACCAATAGAGAAATAATTCCTTTTTATTGGCATGAGTAGATTCAATGAATATACCCATACAAGTAGCTGTGGTGCATGAATGTAGTTTTGTTAACTAGAAGTGGTCCAAACTGAATATAATTAATCCAAATCATTTGTAAATTTGGTATGGGGCTCTAACTATTGGATTAATTAGTATGGGGTTTTGGTGGAGATATTAGTTGTGCCTATTGCGCTCGTACGAGGACATTCGTAGACTTAATTAGATAGTTCTGGTGAGATTACTATCAGATGCTGCTGGTAGATTCACTTTCAGACATGAAAGGGTTAACTTGCTAACGTGTGCTGGTGGACTTTATAGAAGTTGTCTGTAAGCACACGCAATCTGTTGTTTACTTCGCTCCTTAGCTTTTCTGAGATTGTCAACTAGATGTGGTCTGGTTAAGATGCGGAGGCAAGACTATGACATTTGGTATAACTAAACTTGGATTTATTGAGGTTGCGTTAGGGACATTAGCCTTCCATCTGAAAATGTTTTCCCCCTCTAAATCAAATTTCCCCTTGCAGTCAATACCTTATACTTTTCAAATGGTGATTGTACTGGCTGAAGTTTCATAATTTTTGTAAAAAAAAAAAGGTATTTATAAATAGTACTGTTATGGAATGGCCATTCTTCACTTGGTTACTACACAATTCATTCACGTTATTGTTATATTGTTGGTACATATTAGTTTTTTCTAGTGTCTGCCAACTATTTAAGGTCACATTAGAGCAGCCCATTGGCCAGTTGGCATTGTTCCTGTCATTATATGTTAGTGCGTGTGAAGCTAGCTAGCGAGCTCTGCACGTCCCAGGTGTGCCTGTCAGTGGGAGGCTGTACTATATGCCTGGCACAGTGCAGTGTTGGGGGCACAGTGCAGTGATAGTTCAGACTCCACTGTGCAAGTGATCATCCAGTCATAAGTACTAGTGGGTGGCACACACAATCAAGTTGTGTGTATTGTGTAATACATCCAAATGTTCACTTCACAATTGCCTCCAGTGAGTACTGATAAAAAGCACCAAAGGTGCGAACCCTCAGTGCTATTAGACACTACCTAGCTATTCAGGGTTTCATACAGAGGTAGGGGCGCCCTGGGATTCCCAGAATTTCATGAAATAAATGAATAATATTTACTACTTAATGGTATTCTGTGGTTATGATTTATAATGGTGTTCTGTGATTTTGTTGTTTGTATTTCTAATATTTGGTGAAAGTTCACTTCAGTTAATTGAGGTCCTTCAATTGCAATATGCATTAGTCTTCCAAGATTGATGTCACTAATTCCAGACCCGAGACAATTTTAATCAAATGGGTGTGGTTTCAGCAAAAGTGGGTGTGGGCCCCACCCCCCTCCTTCCTAAACTCTCCCCCCCCCCCCCAGAAAAAATCCTGTATGAAACCCTGCTATTACAATATAATCTCCTTTCTAAAGAACAAGCAATCTGTTAGCACATGGAAACACTGTACTCACCAATATACATGTTCAATGAAACTTCACTTCTTTCAACTCCGTTAAATTCCCTGAGCATAAAGCAAACTACACCGCTGGCTGCAAGAAATTTACTCATGTCTGGTTGTTGTTTTTTTGTTGTTGTTGGTTTTTTTAAACTATATCTAGGTTGCTTGGTGACATTCATTATGGTATAGTTACCACGTAAACTAGGTAAAGGTTAAATATCCTTTATTACTAACCACATACTTTCACTAATTCCTGATTACTCACACACTCCTAGATGCCCGTCTGAATATTAAACTAAATATTAAACTATATATTGAAGGATGAGTTGCTAGATTTAATATAGTCAGCAGAACTGAACTAGAATTAGTGTATTAGGAGTACAGGCTCTAGCTTGCAAGGCTCTAGCTTGCAAGTGGGATCACTGTTAGTGACTCCGGTGTAAGATGTCTGACAGAGAGCAGTGCTGTTGTAATGGTTTCTTGTTCCCAATAATAATTACTTTGGATTATAATTCATGAGATTATACATGAAGTTACATGATTGGAATTAGAATGGAATAACTTCACCCCTGTGGGTACCTCACTGAGACTCTAGCATTTGCTTGTAATAGGTGAATGCTTCAATACACTAGCATTCAGCACCTTCACCAGGAAGGGACAGTCTATCTACACTGTGACACCTCTGGTTTAACAAAACTTTGAATTTAGTATTAAGTAAACATACCACTGATAAGCTTGCTGGTTCAGCATGGGGTCCAATTATTTGGTTCTGTGTGAAGTGGTGGATGGAGGTTACCATCCCTAGAGTCTGTGGTGGCTCTGTGGGCAGATGTGTGGTGGAGGAGGACTTCACACTTGTACACACACACACACACACACACACACACACACACACACACACACACACACACACACACACACACACACACACTCAAACCTCTCTTATCCGGACAGTCTGGGACCAAGGGGTGTCCGTAACTAAGAAATGTCCGTAACTCAGAAAAACACTTGTAAATACATGAATCAATTTATTTAAAATATGAAGTGATTTTAGTTTGCTTCATAGATTTCAAGCTACGCTGAGCTGCATCGTCTCTCCAACTTTTTACCAGCATAAGATGTGCAGGGTGTGTGTTGCCTTTGGACTCCAACCACTCCAAAGCAGTATCGAAAGCGGCACAAGCTTGCGATGGAGTAACTGCATTTGAAGAATCTTCATTTTCGGACTCAGATTCTTCTCTCTCTTGCAAAACATCTTCTACAATTTCTTCGTTCATGTCCAAATATCATTCACTGTAGATTTTGGAACACCAAACTGTCCAGACGCTGCCTCACTGACTTCCCTTTCTTAACTTCTGATATTATCTCCAGCTTTCTTTCTAGAGTTAAAACGCTACGTTTGTGTTTAGTTACCGCGACCTTGCCTCCACCACCGCTGGTCGTTGAGTTCTTAGAAGAACTAGCAGCCCCACTGCCTTTCAAAGAGTTTTGAGAAGAACTAGCAGCGATGCCGCCGGTCAACGAGTTCTGAGAAGAACTAGCGGTAGACACACTAACTGCCTGTTGATTTCCCTGCTCCATCTCCGCACACAACGCTACGATCGAATACACTCGAAGTGCCACATGCGAAATATTTTCCCGATTTTATTCGTTTAATTTGGTAGCTTTCCGACTACACTGACGATCCGTACGCAGTCAATAATTTTAGTTTGTGTCCGGTAGACAGAGGTGTCCGTAACTTAGACGAACGGATAAGAGAGGTTCGAGTGTACATTGAAATCTATAGTGTATATTCTCGTTTCACTAATATACTGACACACACTGTTTCACTCGTATTAATGCTGACTAGGGCAGTGAAGGTGTGTGCACACTAAAGCAATGCACAGACACACAAGCACACTTTCACACGTGCACACATACACATGAATGCACACACACACACACACACTTCTGCAGAGTATAGGCCACTATTTATTTCATGGTGGTGTGTGTTTGTAGGCAAACAGTGATGCATTACTGTGCCGCTCAGAACTTTGTCGAGTTTCTCATAGACTTGGCTGAACTTGGTGCATCTATCGACACTCATGACGACCGTGAGTTCACACCTCTTCACTTGGCCGCTACCCACGGTCGAACCAGTGCCGTCGCTGCTCTGTTGCGCAGGGGGGCAGATCCAAACTTGGCCAGTCTCACTGGTGACACGCCCCTTCACTTGGCCTGTCAGCATGGCCATGCAGCAGTTGTGAGTCAATGCAATAGCTAAGTTGGTTTTTTGGTTGGTTGGTTTTGGTTGGTTGGGGTTTGTTGTTGTTTTTTTGTTGTTGTTGTTGTTTTTTGTTGTTGTTGTTGTTTTCCCTTGGATTGATAAGGGTTGCCAAGGTATATATATATATATATATTTGCACTGTACTACATAGAAGTACAATGAGATGGAGGAACTGGAATAGGTACAGTTTGTGATGCATGATATGTCTTACCAAGATGAGAGAAAGAGATTGAGTAATGTTGTGCAACCTAGTGACTAGGAAGGCAGCTGTGTGCAGGGAAGGCAGCTGTGTGCAGGGAAGGCAGCTGTGTGCAGGGAAGGGAGGAAGTGGAATTTAGAAGTTTTAATTAGTGAGGGAGTGAAGCAGGTTAAAAAGTTCCACAGCACTTCACGGAATTTTGGAATTTTACTGATTCATCGTACATAGTCTAGAGGCTTTATGATTACTGGTTTTCACACTTACCTCCATGTGACTCAGACAGTGATATTTTAACGGTCAACTCACAAATTTTTCACTTCCTTACAAATGAAAACAGAAAGTCAACGGTGTGCTTTAACCTTGTACAATTAATGTGCTGGCTACAGTAGTGTATACATTTCTAGTTAAATTCAGCTTGTCGGGCCAGCTCTGGTCGTTCATCAAATGCATCACTGTGATGTGGTGGTGTGTGTGTATGTATGTGTGAGTTTTCTCCTTGTGGTATAGTTGATTGTTCTGTTACAACCATCCTCACATACAAGGGCGTCAGTCACAAGTGATTTGGTAAACAGCCTTGATAGTATGTTTGTGCCAGACTGGGTTATCACGTTGTGCATGTGTGGACCACGTTCTCTAGCCCTGCATACTGCAGCGTATGTGTGTGTGTATGTATGTAAGTAGACGCACACACACACATACATGCACAGCGTAGACTGAAAGGTGGGGACTCTTGTGATTCTACATAACTCCAGTCTGAATGATAATTTAGACTTTTATTTCCGCTTTTATTGGTGTGTGTGTGGATGTGTTTGATGGGTGATGGGGTACACATCTCATGTGTGTGTGTGCGTATGTGCATCATATCTGCCTGTTAATCTTTTTTTTTAACTTCACTAAAGTGAAAGTCAATGTGGAGTACTAAGAATTTTTTTAAGAGCATGAGGAGCTGTTCACAGAAGCGTGTGTGTGTGTGTGTGTGATGTAGTACAGGGTATTGTCATAATGGTGGGTTGGGTTTCCCTTCCCATTCACTGACTGGCACCCCCGGTTATTGTTCTAGTGATGAAGAATGTGTTGCTACAAGGTCTGGGGGTCATATGGCTTCAACTATAGTGTGTGCGTGTGTTGTGTACTCCACTCTGGTGGTTCTTGCTGGTACTATTAATAGTACTGTGTGGTGTGTGTGTGTGTAGTAGTAGTAGTAGTAGTAGTAGTAGTAGTAGTAGTAATAGTAGTAGGTTGTGCTGTATACTGGTGTTCCTTGGATCAGATCCATGTCCATGCCGGGTGTAAGTGGGAGGAGGTGATGATTTGACTGTCTCTACATGAACACTGAAACATTTGTAGCTGGAATAACTAATAAGCTACTAACTAATAATTGTACGGAGTTTGTTTAAGACAAATTACACTGTTGCCTGCGAAGAGTGAGATGAAAGAGGTAGACAGAATGTTAATTGTGTTTAATCAGGTAGTGCTGGTAAATATAGTTGTGTTTGTTCACGAGTCCAGTACCTTTTGGTACTTAGAAACTCGTGAGTGAAATTGAACTGCTAAGTCCATTATCAAGTAATGCTGTGTGTGTGTGTGTGTGTGTGCACATGTGTGTGGATGTATATAAAGTGACTTCCACTGCGCCTGGCATGTTGCATGTATTTACATGTGAAGTGATTGGCTGCTAATAGGTTTCAAGCCATGAAAGTGTCATTTAGCACAAGAGTCTAATGTGTATTACAGTGTTATTGTGCTGATGTGAGATTTATATATTATAAGAATCCTCCCGAGATTTGGTGTTGAATTTCATGAAAAACTGCTAAAGGAATTTAATCATGTGTGCTATTTTGTTTCACTCTTGGACTTTAAACTGAACTCCTTTTACATGATGATCCTTACCATGCACCAGTCATAGTGTATTAATTTTATTGGAGATAAATTATGATACAATGCAGGTCTTTAAATTGACCTTTGTACTACCCACAAGTACAGTAGTATGATATGCATGTTACATATTGATGTAGCAAGATGTTTTGTATTACATGTTGAAGTGAGTGATTATGTATGAGTTGTGGCGATGTGTTTTCTTGGCAAGGCATTGAGGATCGTGTTGTTAAGGTTGTAGCTGTATGACTTGAGTGGGCGGGGACAATGGGAAACAAATCATACCAGCTGTGTTGATCATTGGTAGTGCTGTTTAGTTTTGATTGGCATACGTAGTTAAGGCCAGCCGAGATGATCTGTTATTAGGTAAATAATACATGTGCCACATCAAGTATAGCTTGCTACAAGATGAAGAGACAGATCCAAGATGGGTGTCGGGTACCAGGTGTAGCCATGGCAACAGTGGTATATGTGGTTTCATTGGGGTCGGATATGGTCTGCTGGTTCTAATATATAGAAGCCAATGGGCCTTGAAACGAGGTCACTTCACCGGCTGCTTTAATTAATGGACACTCTGGAGTCTGGACTCTCCTGGAGGAGTGTGTGGTTTGTGGTTGTTTCACGTATGGAATGTAACTCACACTGTCTGTCCCATTCCAAGGCAGGCGAGTGGGCGTATTGTACGAGTGCATGCCGGGGGAGTGTCATACGTGGACAAAAGTTAAAAAGTTTAACAATGACATTGACAGGTTGTTTATTTGTTAGTATTGTCCCCACTTGAGAAATGATAGACGTTGGTGTATACCAGGACTAATTAAGACAGCGAGAGTATTACTCAATCTTGTGATCGTGCATACACGTGTGCTCCAAAGGTAGCTGAGGGGGTGATAATTAGTGTCGAACATCAATGTGTTCCAGCGAAATAGTGGCGTCCTACTCTGTTGTTAATTACCGTTTCTTATTTGGTTTGTGTGTGTGGTATGTGTAGCATGTATACAATAACAGTGGTGGACTATGCACTCAAGTATGTTTGTGCAGGTGTGGCACGACTCATAAAAGTTTGTTGGGCAAGGGGTTGTTTTTAACTTGTGTGAGTTATGTACAGTTGTGACTGAAGTGGTAATTGGTTGAGAGCACTAATTATAATAATATAAGGGGGAAACAGTGGAATGTGGAAATAACCAGCTAGAAACAGGGGTGAGGTATTTTGTGATAATTATATTTTAATCACTTTTTTTTTTCTTTTCTTTTTTTCTTTTTTTTTTTCCCCAAATGTTTTGCATTAGGTGGAGGCGTTAATTGTGGCACATTCTAACTGCACTATATTGAATGCTAGTGGGCACACTCCACTGGACTTGGCGTGTCAGAGTGGACACTCTCAGGTGAGGTGGAAAGTATCAGCTGCCAGAGTGTGTGGCACTGAAAGGGGTGTGGTTTACAGATGTGTGAATAGTATCTAACTCTTTTGGTTTGGTTAGATAGACTTAGCTCTAGGCTATACAAAGTGGAAAGAAAAAAAAGTTTTTGATTGGACGGTTTACTTGTTCACCTCCTTGGGTGGGTATGAAATGTATTCATCTCGAATTGAGTAATCTGATTGGACTGTTTGACCGAACCATGGTACAAGTGTGAATCGAATTGTGGGTAGTAAATTGGGACTTGTTTATGCTGACATTGCAGTCAGCTAGTGAGGCCTCATTGTGTGTTATAGTTAGAAAATGCTCTAGTTACAACTGCAAGACAGCGGGACATGATCTACTGGCTGGCTGTATTTATTTATTCTTATATCTATATAGTTTAACAGTTTCATTTATATTCTCATAATTTGTAAAGTATTGTGGTTAGAATGCATGCTGGCCTCCCATATCTATATACAGCAGTAATGCATGCTGGCCTCCCATATCTATATACAGCAGTAATGCATGCTGGCCTCCCATATCTATATACAGCAGTAATGCATGCTGGCCTCCCATATCTATATACAGCAGTAATGCATGCTGGCCTCCCATATCTATATACAGCAGTAATGGTGTTGCTTTTTCAGAAAGACGCTTGAGGAGTATATGCTCTTATTCTCAATATGCTTTGAATTCCCGACTGTTTATTCCCCGCAGGTGGTGGCCATTTTGTTGAAGTCGGGTCAATACTCCCAGTCGTACCTGCAGAGGTCTGACATGCCCCATACTGCACTGCTGCTGGCTGCTAAGTCCGGCCACAATGAAGTCATAGCCTTGCTGGTCACACATGGATTCAACGTCAACCGCAAGCTCCAGGGCCACAACGGCAACGCTCTGCACGAGGCTGTCCTGTACGGCAAGTTGGAAACTGTGCACTATCTCATTCAGGTGAGACTCTGGAAGGAAGAGGGAGGAGGGAGGGGAAAGAAGTGTGAGTGTGTGTGTCGGGAGGTGTGGGGGGATAGAGAATGAAAGAAAGGAGTGAGTGAGGCTTGCTGCAGTAAAGTTGTCTTTGATAGCAAGTCATATAATAGCCTTTGATATTTTTTTCCCTCATTTTTCTCCTTTTCCGCTCATGGGCCACTTCTATTCTTTATCGCGCTCCCTAGCTGTGTTTACGTACAGCTAGGTGTTAGGTGTTGGTTCGGTTAGATTGTAGTGGCGTTGCAGTTGTGTGAGTGTTGTCTGTTTGTTTTAAACCAACTCATGGAAGGTCAGAGTGGCTGGTTGTGCAAATGCACGGACTAGTTGAATGTGGATTGGTATGCAATATACATACTATATTCGATATCAGGTAAGGCTTGAGACTTGCTGCACTGCAGTCAGTGACTTTCACTTTCATCTCTCTGGCAAACTATGTTGTGCATGTGCCTGCCCAGTGGGTTGCTTGTTCCTTGTAGTTCCTTGAGAAGACAATCTCCAGATGTGTGTTTTAGAAAAGTTAAAGTTTATTTTGGTGAGTACGGCCATTAATGAGTCTTCCAGTGTCTACTTTTACTAAAAAGGGAAAACACAACCCTTTCTGTTTTATAAGTGAGTGTGAGTCTGTCTCAAGAGGATCTAAGAGGTGCGAAGTGTGATCTAGTCTTTGATTATACGTATGTACGTACTGCTTGCAGCAAATCTGCAACTTACTGGTGAGTTTACAGATGTCAGTCGTCTGTTGCTTGCAGTCTTTGTTAAGTTTTGTTTGGATGTCAGAATTGAGTTAGATTGGTGGTTGTGTGTGTGTGTGTTTTACCCCCTGCAGTGCGGAGCGGATATTACTTGCAAGAACAACCAGAATTTGACCCCCTTGGAGATAGTGCAGATGTACACAGACCCAAGATCGCAGGGACCTATGAAGCAACTCCTTCAAGGTGAGTTGGTACTCAAAGGATGCAACAGAAAAAAGAAAAAAAAAATTTTTTTCAAGAAAATTGAATTGAGTACTAAGCTTCATGTCAGTAGTGGCTGTAACTATTGTGTTGACCGAATGAGTTTGTGCAGACAGCTAGAACTAGAAATTATTTTACAATTAAACAACCATTGAAGCATCTACACATTGTAGATTAATAATAAAGTTTAACGCCATCGTCATGTGATACAAGAATTCATTCAGTTGTTGCATGGCCACGAGGTGAGAGGGATGATCTCTAAGCTACCAAGTATTGAAATAGCTGATGCATATGCCATGGTGGCGTATAGATAAGTTAGGTGGCTTGGCACTGTTCACTCCAGCCTACTGGAGGCTGGAATGTGGAAGTGTCTGTAAGAGTGCATGGTGAGCAGGCTGAGGAGTATAAAATAAATTATTAAGATGCACAGGGTTTTGCCAGAATCTAAGTTAGCTTAATTACCTTAGAATAGGGTAGAGTTTCGTTTGGCATGCTTGGCTCAGCACTTGTGTGTTAATGTTTTGGAAGACCACTGGTTACCATGTGCCCCACCATCTTGCCTGCTTCCTGCTACAATCTAGACAATACCAGTGTTTCTGACCACTGGTTACCATGTGCCCCACCATCTAGCCTGACTTCCTGCTACAATCTAGACAATACCAGTGTTTCTTGTTTGGTTATATTCAGTTTCAGTCAAAAACTTCAAAGTCTTCATTCATAGACACAGTAACGGAGAAAACAGTTTGAGATTCTCTCAGTAGTTCTGAATAGGCACTACCAATATCGTTTGCTGAACAGCAATGGATGGGCAAGTACTTGCAGAATTGGATAGAACAGGGGCGTGGTTATTTAACTTTTGAATGGGCTTGCATAATTATCTGTGTGACTCGTGTGATGTAGCCTCCAATACTGGTAATTGGAAAGTGGTTGCTACTGAAGTTGATTTTTCATTTAGAATATGAAACAATTGCTCCCAACAAAACGAAAAGACTGGGAAACTATTAGTTAATTGAAATAAGTGTGTGTGTGTGTGTTCTGGCTGGTTGACAGGACAGATCCTATTCTCCCATATGTGTCTCTCGTGCCTGACCTTATTCAACTGGTGTTACCACAACAGTTTTTGCTGGAGTCCAAAGGTTACTCAATACAGTTAAAGTAACATGGTCATGCAGAGTAAAACTTATCCTTTGACCTTTCATACAGTTAGCTTTTCTCAGTGAAGCACACACACACACACACACACACAGTGCTGAATTACAGAGTGTTGCCTTATTCTACTCATAGATTGAAATAAGCAACAGATTAGCAGCAGGTTTCACTCACATTCTGTTGTAGTTACATGGACATCTTGTTAGTCTTATCCCGGAGTTAATCTGTCTTCCTGCAGCAAGCTGCATGTCTGTCACTATCGTTAATGGTGAGCCATAGCTTGTTAGGTAACTCCTCCCCATCTTGATAGAAATGCGGTCTACGATCCATTCTAGCAGAATTACCAGAAAGAATATTGCTGAAGTCTGTACCAGTGCAAGCACCAGTCATTATAATATAAAACCCAGCCAATAGTTGTGTCATTGTAACTCTAATAGTTTACTTAGAGATGCTAGATTTTCTAACTTTTAAATGCTGTTTTAGGTACAGGTGGCATGTAAATGTGATGGTGACATGTAAATGTGATGGTGACATGTGGTAACATGCATGCATGCATACATGTGACTTGGTGTTGACATCTGATGGCATTTGTAGTTACTTGTCCTGTAACATTTGTGTATTGCAGACAATATGGCTCACCAGGCGCGCTCGAGAATAGCCCATCAACACCAGCAGCAGGGAGGTGTGGCTACTCCACCACAGCAGCATTATCAACAACCACAGGTATAGGGTTGTTGTTGTTTTGTTTTGTTTTTTTGTTTGTTTGTTTGTTTGAACTGTTCTGATAGTCTTTTTGTCGCTGCTTTTGTGTGTTATGCCACACCCCCTCTTTCCTCTCCTCTGCTGCACTTTTTAATTTCTCGCACCAGCATCAGTATCACCAGACCCACCATCACCAGCCCCAGCCCCCTCCCCCTCAGCAGCCTCCCCCGCCTTCTTCCCAGGGCTACTATCAGCAGCCACAGCCCTCTGCGGCAGCTCAAGCCGCGCCTTCTGGTGCACAGCCTGGCTTTAATTACTTTGGTGGTGGTGGTTCGGTAAGTGTGTTGTTTGGAAGACTGAGGGGCAAACTTTTAGAGGGCGCGGTTTTGTTCACACTGGGTGAGCGAGATGTAGCCAATCAATCTTAAATTTATATCAATTACTGTATTTTCCAAACAATGGAAGTTGCAAATATTAATGGTTCCATATCAATGGTAAATTTGTATATAATAGTTTTAAAGCCTGTTCTGGGGCTATTACTGTATTTCAAACGATAGAAGTTGCAAGTATTAGTGCTTCCTCACCAATGGTGAATTTGTGGTACAGTTAAAACCATTCTGAGGATATTATGCCCCAAACAAGGTCGTTCCAAGGGTGCATTACAAGTCCGCATCTAAAATATAACTGCAAATGACTCGTAATTTCTTGCTCCTTGTGGGAGAGGAAAAAATTTAGGTGGGTAATAATAATAATTTCTTATTTTTATTTTCTGCAGGTGTGTAATGTCACACTTGTCGGTACTTCAGGATGAATAGTAGTAATCCTAGACGGTTATTATTTGGTAGGGGGAGGGAGGGAGGGTATATTGAATGTAGGCTCATCAGATAACCACTTCTCCAATGGTGATCTGTGTGCATATGATAATGTCATTTTAGATAGTGTGGTGCCAATCTTGTTCGCTGTTTGAATATCAATCAGTTACATTAGGTAATAGCTAGCTGATGTAATTACTGTTGATTCATTAGATGCCTGTGAAGAGAAGAAGTGATTCTTCCAGTTCTCAACAGCATCTGCAACAACAACAACAACAACAACAACAGCAACAGCAAGCTTATCAACAGCAACAAGCCTACCAGCAGCAGCAACAGGCCTATCAACAGCAGCAAAAAGCTTACCAACAGCAGCAGCAGGCTTACCAACAACAGCAACAAAACTTCATGCGCTCACAGCCGCAGCAGCAGGCCTCTTACCAGCAGAACCGCCCGCCATCACTAGTGGGCGTGGGGACTCCGCCCACAGAACCGTCCAAGCGCAACAGTGGCAACCCGTCTGACCTGGCCTCCATGATAGCTGCCAAGGCAGCCAGCAGGAAGCCTATGACGGGTTCTCCCACCAAGAAGGAGTTTCCTCAAGACCAGATGTTGGAGAGACTCACACGCAGCAGTACAAACACTCCCAACATGGAGTCTGCCAGGTAGAGGGACTCATCGTGTGTGTGTGTGTGTGTGTGTGTGTGTGTGTTAATGACTTAATTTAGGAAATGTTTCCTGTTCTGAAGGATCTAAATAGTAATCTGATATCTTGTAACAATGTATTAATATCAGTAGGATCAGGCCGGGAATAGTGGGCTAGTGAATTAAGCATGCATGTACCACATGTGTGGGTCTAACATTTCCCCAGACAATACCAATTCTTATTATTTTTAATATATTTTATTAATTTTTATTTATTATTATATTATTATAATTTTTTTTAGGCAAGCTTCTCTGAAGAGACGTAACAGTCTGACGGAACGAGATAGTCGTTCTGAAGTGCGAGAACATGATACCAATATTCCCACTCTCCCTAGACGCTCCAACCAAGGACCCCCTGCATTCAAGCCCCCTCCACCCAGTGAAGGGCCTCCTGCTGGAGGGATAGATTTGTCCTCCACGGCCGTCCCAAAGCTTCGAAAGATCACGCCACGCCCACCTCCCCAAGAGCCCAGTGTGGATGACGAATTATTGAAAAAGCTGCAACGCCGGCAAAATCGCATCCAAAAGGCAGCGGACGGAAGTGAAGAGTCTCCTCCCCAGCCAGACGGAGGAGAACAACACAGTGAGAATCCTGGGGGACCTCCCCCTCCACCTGAGAGAAAGACAGCAAGCTTGACAATGCCTCCCCCACCTCCTGCGTCTGCTCCCCCATCCTCTGCGGCTCCCCCACCCCCTTCTCCTTCAGTTAGCGAAACGCCGAGATCGGGGCCACCTGCTCCTGCTCCCAAGACCAAGCCCAAAGTGAAGCCTCCTCCTCCCAAGGCCAAACAAGAGAAGCCGCCAGATGATGACATTCCTCCAGGAATGCCGCAGTGGCAGGTTGAGATCCATCGCAGAAAACAGGAAGCCGAGAGACAGAAGAGGCTAGAAGAAGAAAGACTGGCCAAGGAGGAGAGAATCCGATTGGAAGAAGAGGAAATGGCCAAGGCTGAGGCCGAGCGTGTGCAGCTAGAGCAGGAGAAGCTAGAGGAAGAGAGGAGAGTCAAGGAAGAGGAAGAAAGGAGAAAGGCAGAACAGGAGAGAAAGGCTGAGGAGGAGAAGAGAAGAAGAGCAGAGGCGAGAAAGAAAGCTGCTGAAGAGAGAAAGCGGGCAGAACAGGAGAGGTTGAGACAAGAAGAAGAGGTAAAGAAAGCTGTGGAGAGGAGACGGAGAATTAATGCTGGAGAACCTGTGGACACTGAGGAAGAACGCAGGAAGAAAGAAGAAGAGCAGGCTAGGAAGCTAAAGGAGAAGGAAGAGAGGAAGCAAGAAGAGGAGAGGAAGAGGGAAGAAGAAGAAAGAGCAAAGAAGGAGGAGGAAGAAAGGCTGAAAAGGGTAGAGGAGGAGAGAGTTAGGAAAGAGGAGGAAGAAAGACTGAGGAAGGAGGAAGAGCAGAAGAAAGAGAAAAAAGAGGAGGAAGAGAGGCTAAAAGAGGAAGAAAGATTAATTGCTTTGGTAAAAGAGAGAGAAGAAGCCATGAGAAGAGCTGAAGAGGATATCAGAAAGCAGGAAGAGGAAGTTAAGAAAGCAGCAATAGCTGCTAGGGAAGCGATGGAGAGAGAGAGTGCTAGATTTGCTGCTGCCTCAGAACCCGTAATAGCCCCACCCGAGGCATTCTCTGGTCCCCCTGAGCCACTCCCTCCTCAGACAACCCCGCCTACTTCTGCACCTTCAAGAAAGCCAGATGACTTGCACCTGAAGGAGACTGCAGGATCTGCTGCACTAGGCCATGGAGGGTCCACTCCTAACAGTGAGAGTGAGTCTGTGTAGGAATGGAGTGGCTGGGTGGATAGATGGGATAAAATTGTGTTGTTGTTTTTTGTTTTGTTTTGTTTTTTGTTTTTTTGTTAATTGAGAAAAGAGTTTGAAACTTATGTGTTGTCTTGTAGTGTCTCGCAGCACCAGTCTTAGTTCCATTCCAACCACCACCACTGGATCGGTGAGCTAGGAATTGTTTTGTACATTGTTACTATTATTATTTGGCCAACAAGTGTGATGCTATTAGGAGTGTGATACTATTAGGAGCGTGATACTATTAGAAGTGTGATACTATTAGGAGTGTGATACTATTAGAAGTGTGATACTATTAGGAGTGTGATACTATTAGGAGCGTGATACTATTAGGAGTGTGATACTATTAGGAGCGTGATACTATTAGGAGTGTGATACTATTAGAAGTGTGATACTATTAGGAGTGTTCAATGGAAAACAATGTTGTGCATGATATTGTTAAACAATATATTTTTCTGTTACATGTACTTGGTCCCTAAGTAACACTGGCACAGGCTATGTCTTATTCTGAATACAGCTTTTAGATTTAGCCGGAAATTGATTTTTTTAAATTCTTGTCAGAAAAAGCTACAGTGATTGCAATAGCATTGATAATATTTTTGTTAGTTGATTAAGTGAACTATAAAAATTAAGTAAATGTTCCATAACAACGTTCATTTCAGATTAAAGGCTGTAATAAAAATTAGTAAGTTTATTTGTTAATTATGACATGCTGACTTGTTCACCATTTTATAAGTTCTTGCTGTAAGATGGTTCTGATTTCAAATATTACTTAACTTCCATTCTCACAGCCTATGCATGTTGCCGACCCCATTCCCATTCCGGACTGGCTGTCCAGCTACAAACTGGCAGAGTACGTTCCTAAATTTGAGGCAGCTGGCTACGACAGTACAGACTTCCTTCAAGGTGTCACTTCCGATGAGCTGGTTGAGATAGGCGTGACCAAGCCCGGCCACAAGAAGAAGATCCTGTCTGCACTGTCTGCTTTACACCACAAGGAGCATCTCCTCATGTCCAAGCCTGTGAGTTTGATTTTTGAAGACACTTTACCTTTTTTATTGATGCTTTCTTGTTCCAGCAAGTTATAAATGGAACATATTGTATGTAGTAGTTGAGATGTACTGTGGTTAGTATTTCCTACAGATGTTATGAGTGTAAGTCTAAGCACAATATCAAGAAAATTGTATTGTTGCTTGAATTAGTTTGGGTGATGTTTTGTGATAGATTGGTTGCATTAATAAGATTTTTTGTTATATTAGGCGAGTGTTCCAGCGTGGCTTGACCTCTTGAACCTGACTCAGTATGAGCAGGAGCTGATAGATGCGGGTTATGACGACATTGACTTCATCTCTGACATCACTTCAGATGAGCTGGAGGACATTGGCATCACCAAGAAAGGTGGGTGTGGCATCTCACAATTGGTGTGAATTTGCAGGTGCACTTTAGACTTGTTACTATAAGTAATTACAAAGGATTTTGGATTTTGAATGATTTGATTCTTTTAAATGTTTGTATTAAGTTTGCTGTGGTTTTGTTACATCACTTATTTATCTATCAACAATGCCATAGTTATTACCATTCACCAAGTTCAGTAAATTCTCAATTCACCTACAAGAGGTTGCAATGAAACTTGTGTAGTTGTTTCCAGTGTGTCCCGTTCCATTTAGAGCTCATTGTGTCTTATGGTTGAACTGGTGTATGCAAGGTTGTCTAAGGAGATGTGGTCAAAGCTGTCATTACATTTTTTTTTTTTTTTTTTTTTTTTTTTGTGCTAGGGCTATCTAGCTGCAGAGCAGTACAATGCAAATATTTGATCAAACTAGTCCTTTTGCTTGTTTGTTGTTGTTGTGTGTTGATCAGGTCATTTGAAGAGGTTCATGCGAGGCATCGGTGAGATTGTGGAGGTCATTAAGAGTGGTCCTCCAACTCCGTCCACAGTCTCCGTCCAGTCCTCCGTGGCTGCCAAGATCAACGGCATGGCTCCGCCCCTCACACTGCCACCTCCTCCACAGCCTGAGCAGCCACTGAGCACGGGCGATGCCAGCAACAGGGCGGCAAACAATAAATCTGACATTATTGCAGCTCCGCCCAGTTTCGATGATGTGGTCACACCCACTGAGAATCGTCTGTCCAGTAACGAGGATTATCAGCCGCCCGTAGAGAAGCCTCACGGAAGAGGCCATGGACACTTCACGAAGATGAGGAGTTTATTGGAAATACAGCTGGCGGGAGGAACTGTGGACTTACCCGACGGTGAAGGTGAAAGTGCTCCAAATGGTGTCCAGGGTATGTTAAAGCATGTATGTGTGTTTTTACATTCACATGCAGGTGTGAATGGAAGTGCTGATTATTGAGCGAAACAATAACTATCAGCGAATTATAATGTTAGCAAATTTTCTCAGTTCTAACAGCCAATATATGGTAAATTAAAACTTAAACCGACATTTCGAATCCTCCATGAATTATTTCAGCCGAGAATGACTGAATCATTTATTGTGGATGGATATACAGGTGTGATAGGGCAATGAATTGATGACCATTAGTTTGGTAAAGACTTGGGAGCTCTATATAGACTGACTAGCCTCGCACTTTTTTTTTTCTTTTCTTTTGTTTATTTATTTTTCTTTTATTATTATTATACTTTTATTCAAGTAACATCATTACTTCTATAAGTACTTTAGAACTTTAAAGAACTGCTAAAATACTACTCTACAGTACTTAGTAGGCAAATACACTTATACTTCTGTGTACTGCTATACATTTCACTTCAACCTCAAGATAATTGGAGAGGTGAGAAACTGGAATATTTGCTATCTTGTTAATCTGTTCTTTGTGTAGCTTGGGCATGATAAGAACCCTCTTCCTTAGTTTGTTAATAATATAATTAAAAAGTATTAAGACTGTAGTTAACTATGTATACGCTTATAATATATGAAACGTAGTTAGGCTAGCTTGCTTGTCATTTGTGCTGACCCGCACCACTTCATGTATATCTTGCAGCTCAGCAGCAGCTTGTGAACGGAGAAGGGGGCACTAGTAGTTTGGCCAAGAAGAGTTATTCAGTGGAGGACATTACTGCAGCACTGGACGATATGGTGGAAAATAACGAATACCTTAATGAGAAAGTGCCGGCAGCAAGAGCTCCTCCCACTAAGCCCAGGTCAGAGTCTGCAGCCAAAGATGAGCTGGATGCACTGTCTAAGGCTCTTCTAGGATTTCCTGGTGATGCAGATGAAGATGGGTGAGTGCTTACAAATTTTTGTCTTCGAAATAATGACTACCGTCATGTTGATGGAGATGGTAAAGAATTGTTCTCTAGTTGTTGCTGGCAAGACACAGTAGTTTGCTGCCAATCATGTTGTTGTTGTTTTTGTCTTTTTTTTTTGTTTATTTTATTTTTTTGTTGTTTTTGTTTTGTTTGTTGTTTTTCTTGCAGTAATGATGACCTAGCGGCACAGATAGACGACATTGACGACATGTTGGCCGGGTTGAACCAAGAGTTGGACTTCATGATACCTGGCTCAGATGTCTAATCGTTATTATTATTTTTATTTGTTTGTTAAATCACCTATAATTTGTACAAGATTCATATTCACACATGTATTCAGAACTGTGTTTGCCTCACTAGCTGCAGATGTGCTGGCAGGATACTATACTACGCTGTGTTATGTATGTAATCACAATCATTACTTTTCACATTTTTATGTTTTAGATGCTGACTGACTGTCTGTATGCATGTAGTTGCACCCAATTATTTTGAACCCCTGTTTGGTTTGGTATCGTGTATGATATGAAATTATAAAAATGGAGAGGATGGTATTCGGAGGGACAGAGGTGTGTTATTCATACCAGGGTTTATTTCAAGGGGGGGCGAGGTTTGTTTTGCCCCCCCTTGGAGTATGAGTGTATAGTTATGAAATCAAAATTGGAGAAATCATTGAATTGGTATTGATTTGTGAGAAAGACAAAATACAGGTCAATTAATTATACTGATCTTTTTCTATGTTTTCTGTTCCAAACATCAATCATTTGTTCTAATTCATTGTCAGACAATTGTTCAGGAGATTCTGAAGATATCCTCATTAAATGTGACAAGCTAAATTCTGACAGCCTGTTCCGTAGCCGGGACTTGATATTTTTCATATGTGAAAAGCTTCTCTTTACAGATGCTGTAGTAACAGGCAATGTTGGACAGATACTTGCAAGAGTCCGTCTGTAATTTTTCCATTCTGTGATGGCTTCATCAGACACAATGGCTTCTTTGTCACATTCTAAACCAGCTAAGGTGATAGCATTCTTTGCTAATTAGCACCTACACCAGAAGCAGTAGCACCTACACCACCAGAAGTAATAACACCTACACCATTAGATGTAATGCATCTTTACCAGCAGAGGACTTTAACGATACGTTCTGTTGCTGTGCACGCTTGCAGTATTCTAGACAGTGTGCACTTGATAATTTTTTTTCCAGGAATTAGTTTCCATTTTAGTACAAATTGATGTGTATTAAACAAATAACAATGGGACAGTAGTTAAAGAATGGGGAAAATGTTGTAGGCAAAAAAATAGACAATGTTAGGCATTGAAATAAGATTAACTTGGTATTGTTGCTGTGCTGTGAAAATCTGGGCACTCCTTAGTCAAAATACATCAAAGTTGACATTACAAATGAATATAATAATTAATAGTCAAAATACATCAAGTTGACATTACAAATGAATATAATAATTAATAATTGCCCCCCCCCCCCTTCAAGTCAAAGCCACGCCCATTTTACCCCCCTTGGGAAAAACTCTGAAATAAACCCTGCATACAGTGTCACAAGTTATGTGTGAGTGTATATTGGGAATTAGTATCACTTCCTGTATCAGATTTTTTTAATAAAGCTTGCGCACTACTTACTTTGAAATGCTCCGAGCTGTTTTATTGCACTCCAGCTAGTCCCGGATGTTGTCACCAGCATGCATGACTAATCTTCAAAGAGTGTCATCTCCACTGGAAGTTGTGTAGGCAACAAGAAGTGAAAATGACCTTAAATAGCAACCTTGCAGCTTGGCAGCTGGTAAATTGTGCTGTCTCAATTGAACCAAGTCTAATCTCATCTTACCGCTCATGACCACACCCACCTCCCACACTGCCCTTAAGGATCTCCTAGAACAGGCTTCCTTTCCAACAGGTTAACACTCAACTTCACTTGGGTTAACTTTTCATAGTAATAGCGGAAGCCGAAAATGATATCCAATTATTTATTCTATTAAAAGTTGTTTCTTGGTTGTTCTCAAGATTTGGATCTTGATCTTCTCCTTGCTGGTGGTGACCTGGACTTTCTCCTGACGGGAGATCGCACTCTGCCAAGTGGTGACCTCGACCGCCTCTTAATTGGTGACCTTGACCTCCGCCTGACTGGCGACCTTGACCTTCGTCTCACTGGTGACCTTGACCTCTGCCTACCAGGTGACCTTGACCTCTGCCTACCAGGTGACCTTGATTTCCTTCTGACTGGCGATCTCGATTTTCGTCTGATCGGCGATCTCGATTTCCGTCTGATCGGTGACCTTGACCTTCGCCGAACAGGAGATCTGGACTTTCGTCTCATGGGAGAAGACCTTGACCTCCGTCGTGGAGGAGGCGGTGACCGACGTCGACCTCCACCTCTCGGAGGAGAGCGACGAGGCGACATCTGGCGGAAAGGGGGCGATCGGCCACGAGGCGACCTGCCCCGAGGGCGTGCTAGAGGCTTTGGAGGGAGGACCATCTGCACCGACACTTCCTGGCCGTCTACCCAGCCTTTGTTCAAATACTTCAAGCTGTTCTTTGCATACTCCGGAGTTTCAAACTCCACGTAGGCGTAACCTCTCGGTAAAAAGTTCACACGGTCAATAGGAAAGTCAATTGATTTAATTTTCCCATAATTAGCGAATATTTCCTCGACGTGGTTCTTGTTTACATTTCGAGTAAGTTTGGATATGCAAACTTTAGCAGACTCTGGACTGGGGCTTCTTTTCTGTGGTTTCAGAGCAGTCGGTTTGGGAGACAGTGTCTTGGAACGTCTAGAGCGTCTGTACTTCTCCCTGGATCTGGACCGGGACGTACTGGTGCTTGAACTGCTAGTGGTGCTGCTACTGCTACTACTCCTGGAAGAGCTCCCAGATGAACTAGACCTGCTGGACCCAGAGGAGCTGGACCTTGACCCCGAGCTGGAGCGGCTGGCCGAGCTGCTTGAGGATGATATACTGCAAAGAGAGCACATTAGGAAGTCGATGCTGATATATCACAATTGGCAAGCAAACGAGTGAGACACTCTCAGGAGTAATACAATCGAGATTCCACAAAGATGTTATTTATTTTTGCTTATTTATATGGCACATGCGATCCCTTTTTTTCACATGCGCTACTAATTACGCTAATTGGCAAAACGTCTTGATTAAAAAATAAACCAACAGGAGTAACAAACTTGTTGATCATTAATTGGTAAATAAAAGCATGCTAGCCTTGGCACACCTCAGACAGCATAGGGGACTCTGAAAGACAGCACTTAGTTCAGTGCCATCCAACCTGTGAGTTCAGTGAACACTGCAACTTCAGTGTGATGCTAAATACTACACTCCACAGAGGAATACACTTCATCTTCAACTACAAGGAATATATTTTTCACCTCAGACTAAAAATTGAAATTATATTGAATTGCATGAATACTTGGGCCAGCTCCGCCGCTCACCATTTGTGCTGAAGCACATCACCAGTAGAAGTAAAAATGAAAACCTCGCGTTAAAAAAAAATACAATTCTAATTGATGTGCACCTAAAATGTATACCTTCTGGTTCGTCGTTTTCTTCCTCTTCCTTCTTTCTTATCCCTCCCAGTTCCTCTCCGCCTACCTCGTGAACTGGGTGAGCGGCTCCTTTTCGCATCACGCCTGCTCCTATCTCTACTTCGGCTTCGAGTTTTTACTACCCTAAAATCCAACAAACAGAACTAATGTAGATTACATGCACGTTGCTAGTCGTTACTTTTTTTACTTACATTATTTCTGAGCAAATTAACTAAAAGCAATTTCGTAGCAGTTAGGAAAAGCCCTCCATTTCAACAGTTTACTAAAGTTGGGGTGGAGTTAACTTTTGGACAAGCAGACCCTTTTCCATACCATGTGGCGGTCGTAAAGCTCAAAATTAAATTAATACTGTAGGGGCTTCTCATTTAGGAAAATTTTGTGGCAAATGTATACCTGAATAAAACCAATTTTAATTTGATATTGCAACTATTCCATTTTAGTTATTCATACTTAAAAATATATATCTTGCAGGCTTATTTTAGTTGTTGTTTTTCCTCCTAATTCTCCCTAAAGATTTAGTTGGTGTTTAACATTTTTCCACTATCATGTAAAGATACTATCAATTGACTTAGTTTGTGTTAATGAAGTACTATATATTTATATAGTTTAGAAAAGGTTTACTTGATGGCAATTTTTATCTTCACTTAATAATTGCATGTATCAATATGAATTGGTTACAACAAAAATAATTTTAGATTCCAGTTTTGACATCTGTGGGTCTGCAAGTCGGTCCCTTTCAATGCCCGGCCTCAGAAGCACACAATGTTGCCCAGGAAACTTCCCTCTATCGCAGAAGCTCCTGGACTTGGAAGGGTTTGGTACGCTGCCACCAGAGTTACTACTCCTGAGTGGCCACTGATCTGTTCCTAATACTCTAACTAGCCCCTCTACCTAATCCCCGAGTTAGGGTAGAAGGTTGCTTGAGGAATAACTAATTATATTCAAAGTAATAAAGGTGACAGAATAGTGCAGTGGAGCACAAACTGAGCAGTGACTAAAAATGGGTTTGCTCAAGGCCAGAATATATACAACCCAGGCAAGCCCGGTGGGAAACAAATAGAAAAACAGTGTGAGCATGCCCATTGGGTGAGCACATGGCACTCTAACATGATCACACGCACATTCCACACAATACAGACGGAAGACTGTAAGAACACAAAACAGATGAAAAACAATAAACAGATAAATGACGATGAACAGTCAATTAAAGTTCTAATGCATTCCTTAGGACGGCCCCACAACCCCCCATGCTCAGACTGGGAGCCGGGTGTCTCGGCTGTCAGTCACAGTACTGGGGTCGTCCACTTCGTCCAATGCTGACCATGCTTGACGGCTGAGACCATCTGCATTGGAATTCTCCAAACCTCTCCGATAGACAATAGATGGAGCATACGGCATAAGGCGCAAGGCCATACCCTGGAGTCTTCTGTTAAGTTTCTTTGACGAGAGAAGAGAGGTCAAAGGTTTGTGGTCAGTCAGAACCTCGAACTGGGCTCCATAGAGGAAATGATCAAAATGACGAATAGACTCCACCACGGCCAACGCTTCCAGCTCTGTGGCAGAGTATCGTAGTTCTGCTCCCTTGAGCTTGCGACTGTAGAAACCTACAGGTAGAACACTGCCACTGCGAATAACATGTAACACAGCACCCACTCCGACACCAGAGGCATCAGTGTGGAGCTGGAATGAGTCTGACACACTAGGAACATTTAATACAACATACTCACTTAATCCATGACGAAGACAGTGAAAGGCATTCAACATCTCCGGCGTCCACTGAACAGTGCCCGGTGCCTTGCCAGAGGTTGAAGGAGAGAGGATAGCATGAAACTTGGCAAAATCCCGAATAAATCGTCGATAGTACCCCACGGTTCCAATGAAAGCTCTCAGGTCTCTCCGGGTCACAGGTTGCCGATATGACTCAATTGCCTCCACTCGTGATTCAGGAACAGCTACCTGGCCACTACCCACTCTATGTCCCAGGTAGTCCAAATGCGACTTCCCCCACTCACACTTGGAAGGCTTTGCTGTCAGCCCCGCCTTCCTTAACGCCAACAACACCTCCTTCACATGGTGTAAGTGTTCAGTCCAAGAATTTGAAAAAACCAATACATCATCAATATAAACTGAACAGTATTCCACACAACCAGCCAACACCTTCTCCATTAACGCTTGAAAGATGGCTGGCGCATTACGCAACCCAAAAGGCATAGTTCTGTATCTGAATCTGCCAAATGGACACACAAATGTCGTGAAATCCTTAGCCGACTCCTCCATTTCCACCTGGTGGAAACCCTTACACAAATCCAGTTTTGACAGGACACAGCATTGTCCCACTCGTTCTAAAATATCATCTAACTGTGGGATATAGGTCTGGAGCTGTGGGGTGGCCTCATTCAACTTTCTAAAATCGACACAAAGTCGTACACTACCATTGGACTTAACCACTGGAACTAGAGGCGATGCCCACTGACTATCAGATGGCTCCACGATCTCTTTCTCCAACAACCCATCTAATTCTTTTTTAACTGGTTCCTTCAATCTATCGGGCAAACGATAGGGGCGTTGAGAAATTACAGGGGTATCTGGTCGCAATATTATATCTGCTTTCACCACATTGGTCCTCCCTGGTTCTTCTGACAAGATATCATTGAACTCCTCAAGCACAGCACCTAAATCTTTCTTTGAATATCCTTCACATTCCTCAATTTTCAAAACCGCACCACTTTCTACCACATCCTTCTCGTCCGCTACAACAGTCAAACTACACACCTCCAATTCTCTTTCCCGATAAGCCTTTAGGTTGTTGACATGTACTACCCGACCTTTACACTTGGAGTCCTTCTCAGCAATTCTATAATTAACTGAATTCAGCTTATCTAAGATTACATAAGGTCCTGCCCAGCTGTCCTGCAGCTTGGCAATCATGCCGGGAATCCTCGCCAAAACACTATCACCTACTCTGAATGATCTCTCACTACTCCCTCTATCATACCTTTCTTTTCTCTTCTCACTCTCCACTAAACCCTTCTCTACTGCTGCCTCTCGCATTACCTCTAACCTACTGCACAGACTTTCCACCCACTCATCCACATTCAATCCCCTCAATTTCCTGTTCCTCCAGCCTTCATACAGGATGTCAAGTGGTGTCCTCACATTGTTACCATAGATGAGCTGATAAGGACTGTAGCCAGTAGTCCTGCACGGAGCCTGCCTCAGCGCAAACAAAGCGAAAGGAACCTGCTTCACCCAGTCCAGTCCCATGGAGTGTGCCTTCCCCAACATCGCCTCCAAAGTGGCGTGAAGACGCTCCAATACTCCGTTAGACTGCGGGTGGTAAGCTGTGGTCTTGAAGTGGTCTATCTGCAACAAACTAGTAAGTTGAGCACATAAAGCAGATGTGAATTGAGCCCCCCTATCAGTAAGAATGCTTAAGGGCAAGCCCATTCTACTGAAAATGTCCATAGCGGCCTCAGCAACACTCTTGGATGTTATGGATCGCAGAGGAACGGCCTCAGGCCACCTGGTAGCCATGCACGCTGCAGTCAATAGATATCTGGCTCCTCCTCTGCCCTTGGGTAGTGGCCCTACTAAGTCCAGAGCTATCACCTCAAATGGTCGGCTCACAATGGGTCTCTGCACCATAGGGGCTTTAGGACTTCCTCTCTTGTTTCCCCTCTGGCAAGATATACATGATTCCACATATCTCTTAGTGTCACCATACATCCCAGGCCAAGTAAAGTTACTTTTAAGGGTGACTAGTACTTTCTTATAGCCTAAGTGCCCCAAATTGTCATGAGCATGCTTGAGTAAGAGAGTCCTCCTGCTAGTGGGCACAACTATTAGTTCCAATTGCCCTAGGGAATACTTGTGGATACATTGTATTAACACACCGTTATCCCACTTATATCCTCGTTCCCCCTTGTCTGCTAATGATCTGCACACTTTCAAACTCTCATCCTTCTCAACTTCTTTCACAAATTCTTCCCTACTATTTCCCTTAACCAAGCACGGCAAATCCAAGTCCAATACCTCATCCTGCACTACTACCTCTTCACATTCTGCATCTTCCTCACTACACCCACTCATGCTGTCTGATATCTCAAGTTCTTCATCACTATCTGAATCATCATCATGCTCAACATTTGACAACAAACATGCACTAGTTCCTGCTTTCTCTTCACTCATCACAAGTTCCTCATCCTTCTCAGATACTTCCCTTTCTCTTACCATGCTCCTCGTTTCTACCACACTAACTTGTTTAGGCAATTCATTCCTTCGAAACTCTGACACAATCTCCCAATCTGCATCATTCACATAATTCACTGCAAACAAGCCTTTGCCATCTAACTTAGTACCTTCCACTAAAGCTACTACTCCCGACCAATCCTTCCCTCCAATGTTTAAAGTGACCTGTGCTGTATCTACTTCCCTCACACACCCATCAAACCCACGTAACTGCACCTTGTTACCAGTGTATGCAGATGGGGGGACAAGCTCCATAGGGACCACAGTCATCATTGCACCTGAGTCCAGGAGACATGGAAGTTGCTGGCCGAACAGAGTGGCTTCTAGCATGTTGACAGTCTTGTCATCTATCAAAGACACTTCAGCTTGAGACTTGACATGCTTGTCCCTCTTCTGAGTAGGAACACTTTTCTCGCCATTCTTCTGTTGCTGGGATGGAGTACTCTTACTGGGGCAGTCTGGACTCTTGTGACCCAGAATCCCGCAAGTATAACATTTGGGCAGGAATGGTTCACGGTTATGCAAACCAACCTGGGGCTGTTGCTGGACAGGATCAGTTGCACCAGACCGACATTGGAAGGCTCTGTGCCCAACCTTGTGACACTTGTGGCATGTGAGTGGGACATATCTCCGATGCTTGTAACCATCTTCATGGTGGAGCTTGCCTCTGGCTATCTCCCATGCTTCCAAAGCACTACTAAGATCCTCCATTGTTCTGATCTTGCGATTGCTAAGATGTAGCTTGAAGTCATCCCCAACAATTGATCTAATCTTAGCAAGCATCAACATCGCCATTCTGTCTCTCTCATCTTCCGCACCATCAAAAATCCTGTTTAACAGTCGCTCCAAGTGTTGCAAGTACTCTCCCGATGACTTACCCCGCATGCCATCAATTGTAGAGTTGAATAACTGCTGACCTGCTTCTGCAGGTGTGATACCAGCCTTTATCAGAATTCGTGTTTTGATTTCCGTGTAGCCAGCTTTAGAATCCTTCTGTAGATCACCTACAAACTGCTTGACCTTAGGCGTTAGCCTAACAGTAACCAGAGACTTCCACTTCTCTTTAGCAACACCTGCCTGTTCCAATTCATTTTCAAATGACTGCAGGTACAATTCCACATTTTCACCCTCTTTCATATTAGGGAATTTTTCTATTCTCCTCTCGATTGCCTTCTCTCTATCTCGTTCCTCCTGTCTTTCTATCCTTTCTCGCTCTCGTTTCTCTTCATCATTCCGTCTCATCTGCTCTAACTCCTTCCATTCTCTCTCTCTTCTCTCAGCTTCCAACCTCTCCTGCTGTAACTTTTCTTGAGTATCTTTCCTCTCTCGTTCTTCTTCTTTAGTTTTGATAGACAGCACCTCCAGAAGTCTGCCATTCTGCTCTTGCATAGCCATCTGAGCCTGTCGAAACTGAGTGGCCTGGGCTTGCAGCAGATCAGCTAACCAGGTTGGAGGTTGATCGGACATGGCTTGTTCCGTCCCTAAACTATCGATTGAATGATTTACCGAGATTGTAGATTCACTATCTGAGTTACTCCCACAACTGTCTCTCCTACTTTCTATTCTCAGTGGGGATATTCCAGGTGCAGATGAGATCGAAGATCGTAGGTAGTAAGAATTACTTGATGTATGAGGTTCCTCGAGTTTCTTGCCTTTGTCCATGCGTTGTCACAACAGACACCAGGGCAGCTGTTCAGTGTTACCAGGTCCGCTGAATGCCTGCACAAGAAATAAATAAATAAAAATAATAATTTACAAAATTCAACGTGAGGAACAGAGAGATAATACACACTCAAAAAGACAGTTCAAAGTTCCAATGTTCTGTACGATACAACTGTTACCACACTCTAATTCCAATGTTCTCCCAAAACACTTGGCAGACGTGGCTGTCTCGTCACTTCAAAGACTTGGGTAGGATGGCTGGAACTGGTTAACAGTGAGCCACCACCGCTGCCGCCAATTTGTGGGTCTGCAAGTCGGTCCCTTTCAATGCCCGGCCTCAGAAGCACACAATGTTGCCCAGGAAACTTCCCTCTATCGCAGAAGCTCCTGGACTTGGAAGGGTTTGGTACGCTGCCACCAGAGTTACTACTCCTGAGTGGCCACTGATCTGTTCCTAATACTCTAACTAGCCCCTCTACCTAATCCCCGAGTTAGGGTAGAAGGTTGCTTGAGGAATAACTAATTATATTCAAAGTAATAAAGGTGACAGAATAGTGCAGTGGAGCACAAACTGAGCAGTGACTGAAAATGGGTTTGCTCAAGGCCAGAATATATACAACCCAGGCAAGCCCGGTGGGAAACAAATAGAAAAACAGTGTGAGCATGCCCATTGGGTGAGCAATGGCACTCTAACATGATCACACGCACATTCCACACAATACAGACGGAAGACTGTAAGAACACAAAACAGATGAAAAACAATAAACAGATAAATGACGATGAACAGTCAATTAAAGTTCTAATGCATTCCTTAGGACGGCCCCACAACATCCACCTCTTGTGGTAGTTTTAGTTACAATCGAATTTACCGTCTTCTAAAATATAGTATTTTTATGCTCTCTGTAGCTAAATACTAAGGGGTTTTGATTTACAGAATTGAAACAACACTGATTGCAATCAGTTTAATGAGCATAGCTAAATTGTGAATGTATTTATGACAATACACTCTCAACATGCCTCCCCCCCCCCAAATATTTTTCATCTCTGATATAATTACATTGCTTGTTATTCAATATTCTGCTACATAGCAGCTTACATGGTCAGAAATTAAAAAATATCATGCGACTCCTCTTAAGTTTGGTTCTAAAAAATACCTGTACAAGCATTATTAGTGAGAAAAATATTGAAAGTTGTTATAGCATAAATATACTAGCTAAGGCGATGTGGTGTCTGTCAACACTCACTAGTCTTTTTGCTTGATAAATTCAGGCAATAACTTTAGATTGTTTATTAATATGCAAATTAAATATACAATGACTACTAAGATGTCGCTACTGAAGTCAAAGTATAACTGTGTGTTTAGTTTGAAGTCACTGCTTTCTGACCAGAAGAAGATTACTGCCCAAAGTTTTCTTGTGGTCTCTAAGCCAAACTTTGTATAGGTTGCCAAATAAGATGGTGTATTTGAACTAGCACGTTGATATCTGATGTAGCAACTGCTATTCCCACACACCATAGGTATAAAGCATCTAATATAGTGTAATATTGGGGGCCAGGCTCCCCCCCCCCCCCCCGAGATTTATGGGAGGGGAATGCCCTGCCGCCCTCCACGCTGCATATAGTGCTACTACTGTTACAGTTTACCTGTAGTTTTATCACTTCCAATTCTACAGCACGCTTTAATAATACGTATAATTTTAATCAAGGACTTGTGTAAGTCATATTTTCTTGCACATTTTGAATTCAAATTCAGTAAACACATTGATAGCATCAAAAGAAATTCAAATTAGAGTTGGTAATGACAGTCAAAGAGAAGCTAAATATCCCAATACTACCAATAACACTGGTAGCGAAGGAGTTGCTGAACTGTGGCAAGAAGCTGGTGGGTAGCAGGTACAGCAGGAGCAACACTTTGTCAAAGGAAAATGTGGGGCCTGAGAGAGAAGGAAGGCGGTATTTCCCAGACCACAGCGAATGAATGAAAGCTCCCTGACCGGGGACAGAGAGGATTAGGAATACCAGCTCCATCACGTAGGCTACACAAATACACATCACATGGGATAACACACACTCACATGAAAAGAATGGCGGCAACAATGAAACCCCAAATATAGGACAAATTGCAGTACTTGTAAATTAATATACTGGTTGTATTTAGACTGAACAAAAGAGAACTAATTAATAGGGGTTTCCTGTATTCATTCATCCTCCCAATGCCTTCTTCAAGGAGGGAAGAGGAGCTGCAATTAAACATGATAGTGTGTGTGTGTGTGTGTGTGTGTGTGTGTGTGTGTGTGTGTGTGTGTGTGTGTGTGTACCTGTTGTCACTATGGTAGGTACCAGATGTGCTCTGTGCAGTATTAAAGTGACGATGTTGTAGAGTGCCATGATGTACAGGACAACAATGGAGGCCAGCAGAGAAGGAGCTAAGAACACGTACGACGTCTGAGGACGCAAGTACCCGTCTGGCTGACTCAGCAGAAACACCAAGGAAAAGAGCAATACCTAAGCACAAGTTAACAAATCTATAACAAATTTATCACAACAAATATACACAACAACTAATATATCACAACAACAAATATATATCACAACAAATATCACAACAAATATATATCACAACAACAAATATATATCACGACAACAAATATATCACAAACAAATATTTCACAACAAAATTTCACAACAACAAATATTTCACAACAACAAATATTTCACAACAACAAGTATTTCATAACAACAAATATTTCACAAAAACAAATCTTTCACAACAACAAACACAGATCTAAATACAAACTTTAACAGTATGTCATTAGGGCAATGAGAAACAACAAGTGATGGCAAAAAATGTGTAACAAAAAGGTCAGAATTCAAATACCCTGTTGAACTCACTGTGATCTCTGTATCTTGCTGGAACCTTTGGAAAGGAGCGACAATGTAGAATACCACACAAGCCAGGTTCCCAAGGACTGGCAGGTAGGGATGATCCTTACCAGACCAGTGCATAGCTACCCTGAATGAGATGCTCACACTTAGGAATGTAATGGCTACCACCAGAGAACAAGGAACACTATACTTCATCAGGAATGGCATACCTGACACACACACAAACCCATACATACTGAACAGAAGAACAGAACAAAGAAAAAGGGAAGAGCTTTGAGTTGTCATCACACCGTAGTAGACTCAGGTCGTTAAGCGCCCCTTTTTAGTAAGCACTGTTTTTTTGTTAAACTCCCGTTTTCTTTCCGACATTTAACAAGCACTCCACATCTTGTCAATTACTGATACATTCTCAGCCCTAGTTTTTAAGTTACCACTCACAGCACCCATTTTTTATTATGCGCCCATTTCATTACTGTTAGGAGTTCTAAGCAGGGACACTTAACAACTTGTCTACGTTTGTTGTTTTTGTTATGTGGTTTTTGTCGTTATTGATGATGTTGTCTTCAGTTGTTGTGACGGTTGTAGCTATCAAGTTGTTGTTGTTGTTGTTGTTGTTGTTATTACTGATTATGTAGAGTAGATACAGTATAATCAAAAGGTACTTGACATAAATTAGTACCACTGTACGTAGCATTATTACTTTCATGTGGCCAACATATGTATAAATAGCTAACATTTCAGAGGTGATAGGGGAAGTCTGGTATTGAATTATGGGAATGAACTGACCTGAAATGAAAGTTGGTTCCTTAGCTTTCCATTCCATGATAAATGCAGCTGCAGTTAACACGCACAAACATACAAACCTGCAAGCAAGCACAGAAAGAAGACTTCTGTCAGTACCTATTTAAATAGCATATAAATATTCACAACTTACAGGATATAATCAATCCACTTTCTCTTAGCTCCACCCATGACTGCACGCCCACACAGTGCCCCTCCCACTCCCATAATAGCAGCATAGACCAAACTCTCCACAGTACCAGGAAGAGACTCGGCAAGCTGCAGGAAGAAATGAAATCACACAAACACAACTCAATTAAACAGACAACGTCGTGCTTTAGTAAGTAATTGAATCCTTCATCAGGGTTTGATACAGGATTTTTGACTAGGGGGGGGGGGGGGGGGGGAAACATGAATATCACAGGTCAGTGAGTCTAATAGATGCGCATACATTCTGAACTTTTTTATATCTTGGAAAAGAAAAACACAGTGGTAGGGGAAAAAATACAAGAAAAAGGAACCCAAAGTAGTACATCATTGTGAGTCATGCTATGAGAATGTAAGTCAACTATCCAATGTATTTGAGGTAACACACACAGACATGCATATATATATATATATATATATACAAAAAGAATTGTAGAAGAGGATGAAGGGGGGGGGGGGTTTAAATAACATTACTAGATACATATTGTGTGTGTGTGAGTCTCCATTAAACAAGTTTTTCAAGTTTGTATGAGTAATAGCGCGGGTAACCGTTCAGTCTTATGAACATACTACTTGCTATTCCTGTGAGTACTGCTACCGTTGAGCGATCATTCAGCCAGATGAAATTAGTAAAGAACAGGCTGCGTAGTCGTCTTTCAGATGTTTCTCTAGCACAACTCATGAGGGTAGCTATTGAGGGTCCCGAACCGACTAAGGTTAACTTTGAAGAAATTTTGGCTATTTTTGGACAGCAAAACAGACGTATTTTATTGTAACTTTGGAACTATTTACCAGTCCATTGATTGAACATCAGTTACTATTATTTAATTAATGTATTAATGTACCCAATTTATATCAATTGAAGAAGGACAATAGGACTTTAGTTGTGGGGGAAAACAACTCCGTTTGGGAGAGGGAAAAACCTCTGTTGGGGGGGACAAAGCCTCTGCTTGGGGGGGGGGGGGAATTCCAGTGTTCCCCCTTTCTGTATCAAACCCTGTTCATTATAACTTTTATTATTATTATTATTATTACTATTATTCAGCGAGCGAGCGAAGCGAGCGAAGCTGACTCTCAGTCGTGTTCAATTGAGATTTCAGATATATATATATATATAGGTATGTATGCGTACGTCAAAAATGTTCGCCCGCGCTACTACTTACGTAAGTTAGGTAAAGCGTTCACAGTTCCAGTATTTTTCAATTAACGAGCACGGAGAATCCTGCTGCACTGCCTTACCAACTTTGTTTCAACCGAATAGTTTATAGCTACTCTCTTCTTGAAACATTTGTGAAGTCTTTGTCAAGCTGCGCTTCTTTGCCACTGCTTTTAAAGTTTATTCAGGTAATTCTGTTATTGTTAACTCTTCATGCCTAATCATTGCTATTATTTAGCGATTTCTTTCACAAATCATCTTTACCTATACTCATATATTTACTCGCTCGCCATGCATTTGCGCTATTCGAGCGCACCACTAGTTATTATTATTATCATCACAAAGCACAATAGACACCTGTTGTGTTTCATATGGTTCAATCAGCTTCTGAATGAAATTCATACATACGTCAGTATGCTAAAACCAGACTATGTACATTTACATGCACACACACATGTACATAAACTAGCTGTGGGTCACTTATATAGCCCCACCCACTTAGACACATACAGAGACGGAGAAATGGAAGCCAGCGAGCACTCCAAGGAAGGAGACAGACACGGGCGTCATGATGAACACTCTGGGGTTCACCAGCTGCACGAGGACAAACACCATGGAGAATAGGAGGAGCCAGGTCAACAGGTTAGTCCTGTGAAAACAAACACACACACGCACACACCACAGCACTTAGTGATGGAGGTAATCAAGCAGACGAGGTGATGCCTCCAGAATTGAGGTAGTGATTGCTGCAGACTCACCAGGCCACCATCAAGTAGGACTCCACAGGTTCAGGCAGCTCCTGTTTGTCTCCAACGATGGCTAAGAATGAATCCACTAACTGTATATAAAGACAACAAACGTGTTTAAATTGGCAATGAAATTAACACCTAAAAAAAAGCTTTGCTTAAGAAACACAGTCTAAGTAGTTTTTAAAGATGGTGCACTTTACCATACCACCTGGACAAAAATATATCAGAACAAATATAACATTGTGTGCAAACTTGTTAACATCATTACACAAAGCTAAAAGATAAAAAAAAAAAAAGATGAAAGGATTAGCCTACTTAATTGTTCTCGAGAGAGACAGAGAGAGACAGAAAGGTTTCCACACTTACCTCCATGATACTGAACTGAGGTTGCAACAGGGCAAGCAGTGCAGACATGACTGCTAGTCCAGGAGGAAGAGATGTCAGGAACTGAGGGGGCTTCTCCTGTGACCCTAGCAGGCCACACCCATAACTCACGTATGTAGCAACCGTACCCAATATGAAGGCTGCAATAATAATTAGATGAGAATACAATAAAGAACAAAACAGATGACGATGATGATGACTATGATAATGATGATGATAGAGGGTAAGGGGTTGTTACACCAGTTAGTAGCAAATAACAGTAAATAAGTGGTCTCCAATGGTAAAAAGTGATTGGTCAGTGAATGCTACATAGCAAGTGTTCTTTTAACATTCAGTGCACATGCATGCAAAGAACTCCAGTAACAAATAAATAAACAAACAAATAAATAATGAATAATTAAACAACAAACAAAAACAAAAACAAAAAAAACAACAAAAAAAAAAAAAAATAATAAAAAATTCCCAAACTATTAGAGATAATATAAATAAATAAATAAATAAAGAATAACTAAACAACAACAAAAAAACAAGAAAAATGTCCACACTATCAGTGAAACTGCTGTCACCTATCAGGCTGGCACTGGAGGGGAGTGTGTGTGTGAGCGACGCCCACAGAGGAGATACGAATGTGTCAACAGATAACAGCAATCCAACCAACAGTAGACCGGAGTACGATAATAATCGACTCCACGTCAGGGAGGGGGTGTGGTCAAATACGAGGAGGCGAAGCAGGACGAAAGATGTCAAGAATGTGGAACAGAGCGGAAGGATGGCTGAAGTGACAGTAGATGGGGAATGCTCGCACGGGTAGAGGAGACTTAGTTTGGTAAGGTGTAGACACATTACAGTCACGCTGACGTTGAGGTCCAACTTGTTTATAGAGTGGAGCCTGCATGGATAGGATGAATCACATGACTGTCACATGACATCACCCCAGCCCCTGTCTCCCTGTCTCACCTCCAGAATGTGGCAATGGCAACCACTCCAGTGATGAAGGAGAAGTAGTGAGGGTAGACTTGGTCAGAGGACAGGATGAACTCACACAAGATGAACGCTGCCCACGGGTGGATGCGGCAGAAAGGGAGAGAGAGAGAAGGAAGCACACATCGAGGAAGATATTAATAATAGCTAATGTTCTTGTTCTAAAAGCTAATATTATGTTAATTAAAAACGTAACCCGACGTTTCGACTTCTTGCCGAAGTCCTCTTCAGGGGGCAACTTGGCACGAGTTGAAACATTGGGTTAAGTTTTAATGAAACATATATTGGCTGTTAGAACAATAAAATTTGCTATTAATTATTTCAGCCGAGAATGACTGAATCATCATTAGAGGAATACATTGTTAACCAACTTTATATTTACCACTTCTGGTCCTCTGTCATTCAGGGAATAGTAACTTACTCATCAGCCCACACTGAACAATAATTTGTCTTTATTTTGATAGCCACAAAAACATTTGTCTTGAAATCTCACATAATTATGTCAAAAAACAAAAACAACAACAAAAAAACATTGAATAAACAAATAAGGAAATATAAAATGTAGCATTCAAAATTGTCTGTAAGTGTGTGTGTGTGTGTGTGTGTGTGTGTGTGTACCTGCATTATACACCACTAATAGAGTAGGTGTGGCCTTGGTCCAGAATGCCATAAATCCAGCTGCTGCCAGTGCCACACCCCACAATAACAACTGTACCATGGTCAGAGGCAGAGAAAGGAAGTTGGAGGAGTACCTATAAAAATTATGACAAAACTGTATCATAGAACACTCACTGAGAAAAGCTATGTCTGCTGTCAACTAGTGGAAAGAGAAGACAAGCAAAGGAAGGCCGGGCCATCCCTGACTGGATCACTGACACTACTTCAAAACATGCATGAAACATTTTTATTTTATTTTATGAAATTTAGGAGGGATGGATTTTATCTACATAGTTCAATGGGTCAATTAAGAAACAATCCACATTTTGTGAAGCAGTCACAAAATATTTGGCAATATTTTCTGCCACTAAATAATAATAAATAAATAAATAAATAAATAAAAAAGTAAAAAGAGAAAGAGAGAGGAAAACCAACAAACCAACATGCTGTTATATTTTATTTTGTAATGCAAATGCACATGAAATCAATTTAATGAGACATTAATTTAATTAATCTAGTGTAAAATGCCAATCTTAGCACCTTACCTGATGGCCCAGGGCAGTTGTGTGAAAGAGATTCCATAGCAAAGTGCCAGGAGACCTCCCGTGACCATCACCCACACACTGGAAGGGGCATGGTCAATAAAGAACGCCAGCGCGAGGGTGATGAAGAGAATGGGAAGGAGGAGGAAGGGCAACAAGGAAGACGGCTCCGATAGTAGGACGGAGCTGGACACAAGACACTACATGCAAATAATACACAGAATAAAAACATGATAAACAGTGTTAAAGTGTAAATGAAGGATAGTAATCAAATAGGTTCTTTTAAAATGATGATAGAGGAAGGGGGTGGAGCTTATTGGTTTTTAATGGGTTAATTACTCCCTTAATGCCTTGGCTAAATTTTAAGAGCTGTACAATGAGAATTCAGAGAGATAATCCTTTCAAGCCTAAGTTGTGTCTTTTCATCTCTACGTATGGAGTCCTACCAACATCTGTGGCCATAAAACAATCCCGTCTCACCCACTCCAAAACATCTTTCAAATCACACATAAGCCTCTGCACCAGGCAATCTACCATATTAATCAACTATCTGCCTTAGTCTGGCGTAGCCAGACCCTTTACCCAACCGCTACGCGGGGAAAGGGTCTGGGGACAATCGCGTACCTTGGCTGTTCTAGAGCTAGCCCCACTATTTTGGGGGGTGGTCAATTAACATTCTTTTGGCCGTCTCCTAGGCCAACATGAGTGGGCGTCTGACTACTCTATAAGAGGATCCTGCGCCGCTAACAATCTCTGGTCGCCATGTCCTTTTCTGAGACTGCTGTGCGTGCTGCTGCTGTACATTCCTCTGAGCGTTTAGGTTATAGGAATTTGAAGGAATTGCAGATGCAGGTGATCGTGGAATTCGTAATGGGTCAGGATGTGTTCGCAATTCTTCCCACAGGGTATGGCAAAAGTCTATGCTATGCCTGCCTTCCAATACTCTATGATAAGTTGCATGAAGATTCAAACAGGAGTATTGTAGTTGTTGTCACCCAATTGACAGCTATAATGGAAGACCAGGCAAGTTAGAACTGATGTAGGCATGCAAGTATTGTTAGCTTTCATACATTTTCTAGGTTTTGTAGCAGAATTATTGTTGGAGAGAAGATGGAGGGATGTGTTACATAGCAAGCCATATGAGCACAGAGTCCGAGCGTTCTTCAGTAGCAGCAGTTCATAGATGCCACTACACCTGAAGTGAAGGCGGGTGTACTTAAGGGAGCAAGTATGACTTAGTTTTTTTTTACACCAGAATTATTGTTGGAGAGAAGATGGAGGGATGTGTTACATAGCAAGCCATATGAGCACAGAGTCCGAGCGTTCATAATTGATGAAGCTCACACAGTAAAAAAAGTGGTGTGTTATAGTTTTTTTTAAATTTATACTACTCATATGGATAATAAGATGTCTTTATTGATTGATTTTAATTTCATATAAAATAGCTAGTGTTACAATTTTCATCCAAAAGTTTGATTACATTCTAAACAAAGAGTACCCATGAAATTTTATTAAGAAAACTTTGTTATAATTTATAGGGGTGAATCATTCTGTGAAGCGCTTCTTCACATTGGTGAAGTAAGAAGTTTGTTACCTAAGGGAGTAAATATAATGGCTTTGATTGCTACTGCAACTAAAACACTTCAGAGGCAAATCGCATATATTCTTGGAATGTACTTGCCCAAGGTGATTGCAGTGCCACCTTGTAAGAACAATATAATGTATTCCGTAACATCTCACACTTCATTGAAAAATACTTTTTAACCACTTTCGAAGAAGCTAAAAGAGGAAGGAACAAATATGTCTCACATGATAATCTACTGCCGAAGTATTGTTGACTGTGCTGATATATATGAGTTTTTTAAGGAGTGAGCTTGGGGACAGTTTCCTTGTACCACCTGATGCTCCTGATCAATCAAAGTTTCGCCTAGTGGATATGTATACTTCAATTACTGACGAAGAAGTAAAGAGTCAAATTGTGGTCTCATTTTCAGACGAAAGAGCACCTCTTCGATTGGTATGTGCAACGTCAGCATACGGCATGGGTGTGGACTGTCCTAATGTCAGAGAAATTATTCATTATGGTGTACCATCTGACACAGAGACTTATATACAAGAAACTGGGCGAGCTGGTAGAGATGGCAAGCCCTCATTAGCCATTCTTGTATCACTCAAGTCGGTGACAAGACATGCAGAAAAATCTATGAGAGACTACCAAGCAAATTATGACATTTGTCGGAGAGACTATTTATTTAATGATGTGGACAATTATGTACATGAAAATTCAGTGGTAGGCTGTATGTGTTGTGATATATGTTTTCAAGCATGTGAGTGCGGAACATGTGTCATAAAACAATCAGATTTTATTTTTATTTAACATTTATAAGAAATTATTTTTATTTATGCAGAAAATCATTAGTTTTTAATATGAGCCATGATCCATTTTTTTATAGCAACAGTTGAATGTGCATGCAGTGGATGCCTAGGATTAGGAAAAAATGTATGACAGCGATTGGGAAATACTTTGAAAACAGAAGTGAGCTCATTCAAGATAATTCTCATGTCCTTCATTTCACTTGCTTTTTGATGTCTTCCACTTTCATGTGCCACTTCGTTTTCTGTGTCAAAATTGTTTAGCACTGGAGACAGTACATGCAAAACCTTTGAAGCCTTCATAATGGAATTTACTGTCTTGTTGGCACCAAGTCCACTGATTGATGTCTTAATTAACGAGCCTGTTCAGGTGTTCCATATGGAGGTCATTTGGAATGTTGGTTCCTTTCAATCCCTTGGTGTTGACAAAGCGACTCCATGTTAATTCGGTGGCTTGCCTTGATGAAAGTGTGAAGTCATGCTGCACCAGGAGGTTTAAGCGTTCCAAGGCATAGTTCTTTCGCCCAGAACTACGAAACATAGGCAGCAAATATCTCCAACATCGAAGCACGCGGCCACCGTCACCTTCTCTGATTGCATCTGAATATTCCATGTAGAAACAGCCCAGACTCAAAATCCTTTTCGCATATATATGAACTTTGTCCGTGCAATTGTCATTTGTTGCTGGTTTGTGAAACAATATGTCAACAAACGAATCAACAATATTGGTTGAAATTGTCAGTAGAAGTGTTTTCCTCTCTTCTGTAGTTAACATCCAGACATTCTCAGGGTCTGTAATGTATTTACTTGGAACACTGTTGATATTCTCCATTCCAAGCATGTCCATAGCAGCTGTAAGAATGTGACACTTCACAATTAAAACAAAAAAATCGTCACTCGTCACATGCATTGAAATTGTGCAGTGGCTTCTTCACAACATTCGTTCTGCCAATGCAATTTCTAAGCTGGTACAAAGACCCGTGGTCACCAGCTGATTGAGTGGAATAATAATGCCTAAATATGAGCTGTAATAACACAACCAAGTGGTTAATATTACTAAAGCTAATAAAGTGAATAATGTTTACTTACACCCAAGAAATTTGCTTTGGCATGCCAATCTTCAGCAACTGGTACTATTCCTGAGAGTGCTTGAGGGTGAGTATGGCCATTCATTTTCCCCTTAATGGCAGATCTTGCCCTTGCTGCAGTTAGCTGAGCTCCACCAACAAGTATCGAGTAAAATGAAGCACTTTCTTCTTTGACCACTTCACCAGTGCCGATTGTGCGTTCTAGGCAAGTACTTAATGAGGGAGCATACTTGGTGTAAATGTGTCATAATTTCCACCATTTCACCACTCTTGTTCTCATTTTTTGGAATGACACCCAAGGGTACCTGCAAGTAATAAATGTGTTGTGAGCTATAATCTAATTGTTATTACATATAAAGTAAGCTACTTGGATTAATTTTATTACCATCATGGTAATAAAAGTGTAAACTATATTAGGAGCACACATTTTAGGCAAACTCATTAAGTGTATAAACAAACTGGAATCGGCAAATTACATATTGGCCGACATCATCACCTTTGTATGTGCATATCAACTTACCACTACAAATTTCTGGGACATCTCCTGAGAATACTGATGCCCAATGTGCCATTCAACAACTTTATCAAAAGAAAACCCCAAAAAAGAAAGATAAGATACAAAACTCTTGATATTAGTACGGCAATGTTTTGTCGTAGACATTTGTCATCATTTTTTGAAGGAAAAATTGCCTGTGCAATATTTTCAGGAGTCGAAGTGTTTGGCTTCATCAAATCAGAGAGTGAGGAGACATTAACGCGATTCTGTACTGCGTATGAATGGAAATAGTGTAGAGACTCATTCTTCCTGTCTGAACGCAAAAAGCGTGGCCTCGCTGTTTTGTCAATGTTATCTCCACATATCCTGAAACTTTTAGGTACTACAGTTGATGTCATCCTCTGGATCTTGGCAATATGGTGGGCAGGTTCTAATGTTGTCAGCGGTGATGCAGTAGAAGTACTGCAATCTCATCAGAACTTTCTGTTGTCTCACTATGGCTGTCAGATTCCAAGCATGTTTCACTACTATCAGACAGACTATCTTCAGCCTCACTACAGTATGAATCAGAAAGATGCGTGGTTACCCCCGACTCATGGTCCTCTACAAGGCTAAGATCCAAATCATCAAAATCATTGTCATCTTCATCACAGTCACTGTCATTTCCTTTGTCAGATATTTCATTCTCTTGTCCATGTTTTGTGACTTGGATCATCACAGGCCTTCGCTTCACAGTCGTAGGAACTTCCTGTGAAATGATACAAATGGTTATAATGAAGCATTTACATAATTAAAGTTAGCTACATACTTCCATTAGCAATGGAATGAAGCTATTCCTCCACTCAAGCACTTCGTTATCATGGTTTTCACCAATAGTACAGAGTAATCTGCTCAGAGATTTATGAGTTAAGGTGATATTAAGTCTTGCTAGTCTCTGATATGCCTAAAATAGAAACAGAGTGTATTTAATTAAACAATTAATTTTAACACATTAGATGCTTACTTGTTTCCCACAATGACTACCGTATAGAATTAACATAATGATTTTCTGTACTAAATTCATGTGATGGCATCGATATTGCAAGAGAATAGAAGCACAAATACCTATAGTAGCAATCCTATTTCTCTTATCACTCGTAATCAATGTGCAAGCATTCAACATCCCAAAGAGAATAGGTGCATACATCTTCAATTCTTCTATAACAGTAATCCACTTAATGTTCTTCATGTCATCCCATGATCCAAAAAAAAATTCAAAGAGAAGCTTTATTTGGTATAAAAAAATACACAATTTTTCTTTATCTCTCATATTCAAAATCTTCTAAACCCTGTTTTTGTTTGTGGGGGTGGGGTGTGGAAGGGGGGGGGGGGGGCAGCAGTAGTTTCTTCCTTACTAAGGATAGCCACAAAGCAGTTACCCTTTCACGAGGCTCCAAAGCACCAGCAGAATCAGGACCCAGATTTACTCTTTTTTCACATTTTCTATAAGAGAAACTCCACAGCCTATGCAAAACATCTTGCGAAGTACCTCTGTCAACTGCAATCAACTATAAACTTTGCGCAAAGAAAAGATATGTAACTGCGCAGAGTGCCTACACCCACGCAATAAAGTATCTGCGGTTTTTTGGGTAGCAACGTCCCGCAAATAGGGGGTGCGGTTAAAGTAATTAAGTAACCGCGACAACATTCCTCTAGAACAGCCAAGGTACGTGATTGTCCCCAGACCCTTTCCCCGCGTAGCGGTTGGGTAAAGGGTCTGGCTATGCCAGACTACTATCTGCCATATTAGTCACTATGATAATCTCCATTCATTTCAACACACTATTATACTGTACTCACTACTCCTTTCCATGGCCAGGCCAATTAATATAGGTAAGAGGTATGCAAGACTACATACCATTACTAGCTGCTTGATCTCTATAGGTTTTTTCATGTAACAACCCTTACCCAATGCAGGCTTTACAACACCATGCAGCTGGGACGTAAAATAACTGAAATAACTGGTTATGTTTATAATTTAGGAATGCCTGTAATTAGATTGCTACTACATGTCTCGTTAAGAGCACAATAAAATTAATCAATTGTATTACAAAGTGTCTCTTCCTTGTTTACAATCTCCTGCTGCCAAAAAAAAAAAAAAAAAAAAAAAAAAAAAAAAAAAAAAAAAAGAAAAGAAAAGAAAAAAGAAAAGAAAGACTGTATGAAGGTCTGGACTAGCCATTGCTAAGCCTGTAACTAGTCACATAGTGAAAACCCTAATTACCGCACCCTAGTTTAACAGTAACTATCCTCATTAAGCCCATTCATTAGAATACCTTACTGTGAGAAACTCCAGCATAACACACACCTCAGTGTTAGTGTTACACTGCAAGAATACGACTCAGTGTGGGATTAATCAATGCCGCATGCAAACATGGTCTTCTGGGTTACCACTGTCCGGCCTGGTAAGGATCGTCACCAACACAGGCTGCTTAGTGTTGCAGCACTTACTATGATGATGCTGGCAGTGATGAGGCGGACGTACTGGACCATCTTCAACCAGTTACCTGATGTTACAACATATACCAAATAACTAGGTCAGATGAAACCATCGCGATGAACAGATAGTGATGAGAGAGTAGTGCAATATACATATATATATTTATTACACATTGGATACTTTTCCTTGAGTATTTCTGCACCACGCAAGTATTTTTCCATATTGAACACATTACGGAATACTTTAGCATTTTTTTCCCCTTCCATATTGAACGCTTCAAGTGCCTGTAAGTAGTTCTGGACAACTGACAATTGTAAGTATAGCGGAGTTACCTTGAAGAGGAAGCGGGGAAGAATACAAACCTGGTAAGCTTATCTTCTCAAGCAAGAAGCTGGAATAGGCACGGACTACGTGATTAGGAAAAAAGTATACCTATTTTGTCCAAAAAAAGAATTTGAAGGTGTCACTGGACAATAGATGTAAAGAGGAGAAGGCAAGAAAAAGATGCAGTCTTGGAAAAATATCCAAATATCCAATGTACAATAAACAATTTATTACACTTGTCGTACAATACGGGGACGACGTTTCACTCGCACCATTATACCTTCACTCACCTTTGGCTCATGAAAAAAAAAATGTATGTATGCGTTCTTGTGAAATATCTCTTCATATTGCACATTGACTCGTGTAAAGTATTATTGTGTATATATATAGTTTAGTCTTCTCCATCACTAGTTTAAAATAGAACAACATCTACACAAATGTCATCATCTGTGAAATAGCAGTGAACATGTGTAGGGAAGTGTGTAATAAACATGTTTGTGCTAGAAGGTGAAGAGAGATGCAAATGCTATAGCTATACACGGTAGTTGCTCTCTTGTTGACATTGTTGTTGTTGTTGTTGTTGTATTATAAATGGTCTAGCATATGGACTTATGTGTGCTGGTAGTGACGAGGCCAGACACCGTGAGAGAAATGCATTAGACAGAATATAAGAACATCACAATGCATCGCTATGGATTGATTTCCAGTGAATGCCAGGTTTGCAGAATATGCAATGAAGACAGGACAAAACATTAATTGGAATAGAGTAAAAGTTTTGTCTGTATGCAAAAGAAAACAAAAAATAAAAACAAGGAAGGTGCATTGGAATCTTCATCCTAATTGCTAGATCCATAGATGACACAGACCAGAGTAGTCTAACTAGCCAAATCACAGTCCTTCCTTCCTCTTGCTACAATACAAACTAACCCAGCTATGTTAATGTAGTCCTCTGGGTACCAACCTTATTAAAGCTCAGTGTAGCCAGAAGCAAGTGCTGGGCTTTCATATACTCCTGGATGTGTTCATTGTATATGGAATTGTCACAGTGTGTTTGACATCTTGAGTTTCCATTTTTGTTTTTTGTTTTTTTTTGTTTTGTTTTTTGTAATTGATAATATGTTTACTATTTATCGTTTAAAGCCAAATGAATGTAAGAAACTTAGTTTTTCTTATTTTCCTTAGCAGCAGCACAAACGACATTGGCTCTACGGTCAGTGGTCTTACTACAGCAAGCTTGTTATCAATGGGATGGTGTGAATTGAAAGAACAGTATGTGTGGACATCCTCAGTATCTTTTAGTAAACAAAACAGTAGAAGTAGCTATAGAACGGAGCCGCGTGAAGATAACATTCATGATGAAAGAACAAACTTAACTACATAGGAAATGCTAAGAATATTTTTATGGGATCCCTTGTTTCATTTGGTGTGGTGAAGTTAGTGGTGGAACACAGTGGATGAGGCAATGGATAGAGCTATGTCCGGGTTCAATAGTCCAACTAAATGTGCATGACATTTCAACTCTTTAAAAACAACAACAAACATGACAACAGCAACAGCAACAACAAACACAAGAACAGCAACAACAACAACAAACACAAGAACAGCAACAACAACAACAAACACAACAGCAACAACAACAACAAACACAAGAACAGCAACAACAACAACAAACACAAGAACAGCAACAACAACAACAAACACAAGAACAGCAACAACAACAAAACACAAGAACAGCAACAACAACAACAAACACAAGAACGGCAACAACAACAACAAATACAACCATTCACCAATCAGTAGCGTCAATTAAACTCTCCTATATAAGATTCAGATTGGCAATACTTAATTCTATAATAGTCTGAAGCCCACGATAAAGACGTAAGCTCTTTCCACTGTCTTCCACTGCTAAGTTTGCTTTGTTTACTAAAAGATACTACATCAAAATAAAATAAAAACTCCATCAGTTTCAGTATCTACTTTTATGCTAGTTATAAATATGCTTTCCATGAATCTAATGTATTGTGAACAGTTACATGGCAGCTGTGTGAGCGAGACTAACTGTAGGCAGTACTCTCGGCAACCTGGCAACATGTACTTAACATGTTCATAAAAGAAATACAAAAAGTCTTTATGAAGTCTGTACACAGTTGAACTCCTTATTTATGTTCTACAGTCAAAGCTATAACTGATGTTTGATAACAGGATTCTGTCATAAGTAGCTTGTGGCACAGAATACGATCTGTATATAATTGGTTAGCCCCTTAATTAAAATGCTTTTTTTTCTTACACCAAGTCTTCAGAGCTTATCTGCTACAGAAAGTCTTCACGGGACTGTGCAGAAGAACGAGTCTAGCAGACAAGGGATTCAGTTAGCGCCATGTCCAACACAGTATACCATAATGTCAGGTATAGTATCCACCATTTGGAGCACTCTATTCTTTAAAGTATATCATCTTGACTTCCACCTGTCTTATGAAAAGTCAAGTGGCCTGGGGTTTACCTAACTGTTGGAATTTTAACACCGCCAGGTTTCCGTGAAATGCTGGAATGCAATTAATTTTTGCGACGTCATAGACCTGCGCGATATTTACTGAGCACAACATCATGAAATAAAGTGCAGTAAGTGTAGAGTTGAGTAACTGTGGTCACTTAATAGGTTGTTCCAACATTCCGGAACAATTTCACGAAAACCTGGCGAAAGTTAACAGATGTCCTCCTTCCCCTGTACCACGCCCCTTTACGTGCAGAGAACAGCTGGTTCACGAGACTAATCAGAGAGATTGTCTCTCTCTCTCTTAATTTGCTCAACAAATTCCCTGATATATAATACAAATAATGACCCAAGTACAAATAATTATAAATAACAAGTTATGTATAACACAAAAAGTGACATCACTGCTTTCTTCCTCCTTTTTAACTTACCAAACCACATGTCCAGCCCTTGGGCCTCCAAGAGAGAGAGCAGAAACACAGGACCACATATCAGGAGGGACATAATCTGTGTGCACATTATGTATGTGTGTGTGTGTGTGGATTACAGTGTGAGTTGGCGTCTTTTTGAGTGGGTATGTATGTGTGTATGTATATATAGTTGTACTATAATTTGTTCAAACCGTCCAATCAGATTGCTCAATTTGCGGTGAATATATTTCATACCCACCTCCTGGAAAATAAATAAGTATACCGTCCAATCAAAAATTAGTTCTTAAGCATTTCCTATAGCCCTAGAGCCATGGTACAAGTTGGTTGCACCACTTCCTTTATAGCGGCCCTCAGTTGTGTAAATCCTTGTACGTACCAACATCCACATTGTGGTGTAACATACATGTTTGTAGCTATACAAAGCTTCTGGTGAACCATGTATGTGTTGTGCAGTGAGCTGTAGGTACAATGGCAATAATATATACTATGTATAATCATGAGCCTATATATGTATAGTACTTATTACATGAGTCAGAGTGAGATACTGGTGAAATATTTCAAGAGCCAGAGGCAGTGAAAATAAAGCCTGAGAGTGAAATAAGTGGTTTATTCCACACTAGATATCTTCACCTAGTTTGTATAGTTTGGTAGTTAGTACTAGGACAGTAACCCACCACGTAAAGCAGGTTCAAAGGGCTCCCCACACCCCCAGCTGATCTGATATTTTTTTGCTGGGGGGAGGGGGAGGGGGTAAGTAGGCTACACAGGGGAAGGTAGCTGTTAAACCCTTTAACTCTAGTAGCTTCTTGGTTGGTTCCTTACCTCCTTGGATGGGGAGGGGGGGGAGGGACAACAGCTAATAGCTCAATTCTCCTGAAGCCTTCCTGAGTTGATTGCAATACAGCCAGACCACTGAGTTCATTGCAATACAGCCACTGATAGTGCACCACCCTGCCTAATGCCAGTGCAGCTTGCTGTAGCGGCCCATCCTGGGGCCAGGTGGGTTTGTCCAGCTCCTAAGTTACCTACACTAACTAGCATTGATAAGTAGCTAGTTTGGCCTGTTGCTATAACTACTAGGGTAATGAGCTTGTGGCAGTACAGCTGGGTCTTGTACCTGAAGGTATCATTGTGAAGATATCTAGAGTGGAATAAATAAACATATATATATAGTACTTATTACATGAGTCAGAGTGTGATATGGTGAAATATTTCAAGAGCAGGCTAATTTAGTGAAAATAAAGCCTGAGAGTGAAATATCTAGCCAATATCTAGCCATATCACTCTGAGGAGTGCAATAAGTGGTTTATTCCACACTAGATATCTTCACAGGAGTAGTTTTTTGGTCACTCACAGTGTAAAGTTGGCGAAAACTCACCAGGGGCTCTCCACAACCCCAGCAGATATTATAGCAGCTGCTCTAACTGGGTTGGGTAAGCTCCACTAGAGGTAGGTACACCCAGAAAACCTTTTACACCAGGCGTTGCTATAACTACTCTGGTAATGAGCTGCCAATACAGCCACGGATAACACTTTGTGATATCTTGGGATATCTCACCGGCATGTACCTAAAAATATCATTGTGAAGATATCTTGCTTGGAATAAATAAATAAATAAATAAATATATATATATATATATAATTATATCATGCTAACAGAAGTACCATGGTCAGGACAGGTTTACATAACTGAGGACAGATGGCCAGAGGATAGTGTAAACCACTTACTGAGGGAATGGAGTGGTGCAACTGACTTGTACCATACATAGCTCTAGGCTATAGGAAACACTTTAAACTAATTTTTGATAGGACAGTTCACTTATTCCCCTCCTAGAGGAGGCATGTATGAAATATATTCACCACAAATTGAACAATCTGATTGGACGGTTTGAACGAAATTTTCCTAATAAGCTGAATAAGTTACACTTAAAATGATAAAAAGTTATACATGACAATGAAGCACTATAAGTAGAGCACAACTTCAAGACAACATCATGCATTAGTCCTGGCAACCAGTGAGTCACTTCTACCACTAACAGCACATAACCGAATATATCACATGTAATTAGAGTTTGTCAAATTCCAGTAATCCTGTGTATTACTGTTTGTGTTTAATATATATTCTATCACTTCACAATTTCTTTCTCAGCCTTCTTTTACTCATTAGATGTAGTAAAAGAAGGCTGAGAAAGAAATTGTGAAGTGATAAATTAGTGAAGTAAAAAAATTCAACGGATAAAAAAGAATCTTTGAAAAAAGAGAATTTTTGTTGGTCTGCTGAGAGTGAGACTGTAGCCTAGCAGTTCCTCTTGACAGTATGAATACAGAATTGGAGTGTTTGTTTGCTGGCTGGTTATCGTAGCTCAGTGGCAGAGCGCTTGTGCGTTAAGCAAGTGGTCCTGGGTTCGATTCCCGGTGGCAACCAAATATTTTTTAATTCTGTATTTTTTTAAAATAAAAGCCTGTGAAAGAGAGAGAATACATTTAATAAATATTCTAATAAAACATAAGCAATGAGAAAATTATGAGCAGATTTTAGTGTGAATGGAAAGTGATCACCAGAAAATAATAATAATAACAAGTAATAGTATAACAATAATAATAATAATAATAATAATAATAATAATAATAATGAAAACAAATGGAACATCAAAGCTGAAACACAGTAAAGACTTTATAAAAAGACAGTGGCCAACAAATATCTAAAATACGTGTTTAGACAGTCCATATAGTTTCAAATTTAATTCACATCACACTAAAATCACAGAACTAACTATTCTCAGCCACATGACTGTCCCTTTACCCAAGGAACACATCCAAGTCAGAGATGATACTTGCTATACCGCGCTATAGAAACTGACACCAGCACAACAAACCTATGATATTGGCGAGACCTATACCCACCCACTCTATAGGTTTCCCATCTCTAGCACTAGCACTGCTGGAACTCAAGAATAATCTCCCACAGCTACTGAACTGAACTGAAGTGGTGGTGCACTCCTCCTATGGCATGTTGTGTTGAAGCAGCATCCATTTACAGCTTTCTGTTATGCTCTTAGACTACCAGATACTGAACTGCTGCATTTGGGAGATTAAAAAAGGTAGAACAAAAAAATAAAATAAAATATATCCCAAGAGTTGTCAGGAAACTTAGTTTGTGTCCACCACCAGAAGGCAAGCAGCTGCATAGCATGAATGATAGTCAAAATCATTACTCTATCACGCGTGCTACTAATATGTCACACGTACAGCCACATATATCCTTGTGAGTGTGTGCATGTGTGCGTGTGTGTGTGCATGTGTGTGTGTACATTGCCTTCACTTACTCGCCAATTATAACAAGCAACAGTGTAAATAAGCTGGTTAGACTAAATTAGCTTAAATGTCCGGCTAGACATCACAAATCCCCATCCACCTCTCACTTGCGGGCTAGCATGGACCGGCTATAAACTCCTGCGAGTGTGTACATGTGTGCGTGTGTAGCTGGTATCCCTTGTTTGATTAACACTCATAATGTACGAATCAGTAAAATTCACTCTACGGTTCATCTTTGTGTTAGTGGACTTGAGATGTTGCTAGAGCTACTATTCTTCACGCTCTGTGGGTGTGGCAATTTGAACGACCAGCCTCAGCTAGTTATAGAAGTTAGTGATAGGAAACTCATGGAATATCTCCACTGGACGTCCTTCCGTGTGGCAGCAAATACGTCAGCCGTGGGATGCTTCTGTCTCACTATTTATTTATTTGTGAGAGGGTAGGTGTGACCAGTGGATCAACTAACAGATGTATACGGGTGTGTGTATGCGTGTGCGTGTGCCTAAACTGAATTAGAACGAATGAATGCTGTCCATGCAAGGGCACACACACACACACACACACACACACTTACATACACACTCACACTAATTGACAACACAAATTTCAATTTGAACGTAAGATATTTGTCCACAAAGAGGCTGACAACAAACTACAAGAATGTGGATACTTCAACAGTACAAAACACACACACACATGTAACACGCACACATGCACTTTAGCCAAGTCTGTCTGTCACGGTCTGTAAGGCACTTCAAGCTGTAGAGAGTAAATTAGAATATTGGTACACTTGATGTCACTATGATGACTAGCAGCTGCAAACACTGGACTTTGCATTGTCAGCATAATTAGCTATTCCCTACTGCCTCTACCATACACATACATGCCACACCCCCAAATGGTAAAACACATTCACATGCACCCACAGGGCATTGTTTAGAACAAAGCTTGAGAGAGGTCAAATCAACTTTTTTTGGGAGGAGGTTTCTCATTTGCACGATATTGATAAAAATTATGGGTCAAATGTCACTATGAAGGTCAATAATTTTCAGGGAAAAAAAAACCATTCTAAGGAAAAACACACATGCAAGCCAAAAGACATTTTCACACAAATACATGTACATACCAAGTAGAACTGCGTGGTGTGCTGGAAGGTAATGGCAGCATACATGAGAGCAGGAACAGTGACCAGCAGTACCGAATACACAAACACCACCGCCCAGTGCTGGATCACACCTACAGTAGCACGGGCAATGAAATGAAATAGAGAGAGGGAGAGAGAGCATGAAAAAGGAAGTCGTCATAATGAAAGAATAAACACTGGGGGCAAAGCAAATCTTGTAGCCTCATACACCCAGGAAGAGGATAAAAAACAAACAACACAGATATATACACGCACAAATATATACACAGATACACATACACCAATACACATACATACACACACACACACACACACACACACACACATACATACACACACATACATACGTGGAAATTCTCTTGCAACCGTTAGCAGTTATGCGCACCTGGCATAGCCAGGATGCCTGATGCCTGTGCACTAAGCAGGTACTGTGAGCCATGCAAGCAAAGTTCCTGGAGCCGGGCTAGGAACTCGCAGGAGAACAGGCCTTTCCTCACAGCAAGTGGTGTGGGCACCCGAAGTCCCACCTGAACCATTGCTGTTTCATGAGGAAAGGCTTTGAATTTGCACCCCAGCAAATGCAAGGTCCCCAATCACAGCTGGGTGGACTGGTAGGAGGCAGATGGAAAATCAGATGGAAAATCAGATGGAAAATCAGATGGAAAATTGCCCAGGTTACATACACACACACACACACACACACACACACACACACACACTACATACATACTCAAAACATACACACACACATACATACTACATACATATACACAACAATCACATTTTCTCATGCACTTTATAAACTATTCATCCACGATGGACATTAGTCAGAGGTTCAAGGTTCATCATCTTAAACTCTGCAAGTCTGAAGTGTAAAAAGAAATCTTCGTCACTAGTTAACGGCAGGGCTAGCTGTCAATTGTGACTTTCAACGCCAACTATGAACTTCGCACCTTCTGCAAATAGTTTCTCACCTGAGATTATCAGTTGTTTGCCACTGTACAGTTCGACCAATCAGAATCATCTTCCTATCTGCCACTACATTTAGTTTCATTAGCTGGTTCAAAGGCCAAACTCGCCAAGTTCCGGTCTAATGTATAGATAAAGTTGTAGCTCTCATAAGCTATACTTTCATGTATTATAAAGATACAAAATCTTCACAGTATGACTTGGTGATTAGCTGCCAACCATAAACGGAAGCAAGCAATCACTGAGTGACCCAGGAAAAAAAAAATTTTTTTTAAATTTTTTTAATTTTTTAATATGTATGTACGTACTATGTACACACACACACACACACACACACATATGTACATACACTATACAGTGCTGTGTGTGTGTGTGTTACAATATATGTGCAAGTAGGTTAAAGGTCCTCAAACTGGCAACAAAAAGCAATCCTATGACTGGCAGCGAACAGAAAGTAAACTACTCACAAAATATTTACAACGAAATGAACCATACTATAACAAGTTACACCCACACACACACAGAGCCCCACTTCTCTTACCTATATGAGAGGGTGTGTTGGGTTTGGCAAAGCTGGACTGCAGTGGCACTAAGAAGAGAGAGAAGGCAAGGAAACTAAAACAGAAGAAACAAACAAACAAACAAACAACTTCAGTTATTTACATGCAGAAGGTGAAATACACCTGTAAAATTGACATGCCTGTAGCATGAATGGCACTTACATGTAACTAACATGTGTTATGCTATTACACACATGCTGTGCCCTAGTCTACAGGCATGCCAGTTCTAACACTAAAGTGTAAACTTGAACATAGTTTCACTTAGTCTCCCGTGGGCGGGGCTTGGCTGACCAGCACTTCATGCTATACAACTGACCCGCACTTCATGCTATACAACTGACCCAGCTGCCACTACGATGAAGGGAAGAAAAGTCTTTCCAAATAAAATCGCTGCTATCCACGTCGTCGTGACAATGAAAAGGGAAGGGTTCAGGAAAAACAGCACTTTTTCCAAGAGCTACAGAAACAAGAATGCACATGCAATCACCAACAGTAGATAAACACTTGCATGTCATTTTAATTGCATTACTGAAATATTGTGCTCATTTATAGTTCTGGTATCTCCCCACAGCAAAGAGTTTCTTTAGATAGCCACACCCACTCCCCCACCCACATGGCATGGACTCGGTCTTTCTTAGTAAATTTCACACCATTATTCTTCCAGACTGTAGTTAATGCAGTGTCATCCTCTATCCTGATGTACATGTACACACTCTTCCATGGACTTTGTTGGGCCTTTAGGGAAGCATTTTGCCCTGGGGGGGGGGGGGGGGAAATTATAATGATATTCATTGGAATTTTGCTGTGCATTAAATAGATAAGAGATTAAGACTCCATTCAAAATGACTTATTTCGAATATCCGAACATTTCAAATATCCAAACAACCCTCGGTCCTGAGGTGTTCGGATAATTGAGGGTCTACTAAAGATATAACTTTCATTAAGACAGTAATGCCTAAATTTGACCAGCCTAAAATTAAATACCCTGCACTTTAATAATGGTTTGAATATGTGGGGAGAAGCTCTATCTTGTGTGTCGATTATGGCAAGGGTTTCAGATTGGAATCAGAAACCCTCACTAAACCCTTCATTGGTTTACAATGAAACTTGAAACTCAGAAACCCTACCTGAAACTTTGTTCATTGTTCACAATGAAACTTGGAACTCAGAAACCCTCTCTTAAACCTTCATTGTTCACAACGAAAGAAACTTTCATTGTTCACAATGAAACTTGGAACTCAGAAACCCTCGCCGAAACTTTGTTCATTGTTTTCAATGAAACTTGAAACTCAGAAACCCTCCCTGAAACCTTCATTGTTCACAATAAAACTTGGAACTCAGAAACCCTCACTGAAACTTTCATCGAGTTCAGACTGAAGCTCAGTCACTTGAAACTCTCAAACTCTCATATATCTTTTATCTTCACTGTTCCAAGCAGCTCTAGTCCGGCCGGTCACAGCCACACCTTCACACTTGTGTGCCTTACCAACTGATACTATTTCTATGGTTCACTAACTATAGAGAATCTGGGGTCTTGTCTCAGCAATTCCTCATCCTGCAGTATCCAAAATATCCCTAGACAGAAAAACAACACAAGAAAAAATAAATCCAGGGTTTCATACAGATAAAGGGGGAGGAAACATTGGGATTTACTCTCCCCCCCCCCAAGAATTTTAGAAGTGATTGTTAAAAATAGTAAAATACTACTACTATTAATAGGACAATGATTAAATTACTAAAATTTATCCCAATTGTTTTACTGTTTGTAAAAGTAAGGAAGTTAATGAAAGTAAAATGATACTTCTTCTCTCTTAATAAGCCTAGAATTTCATGTTTCCGCTCCCTCTCTCCCAAGTGAAAAATCCTGTATGAATCCCTGAATCCAATTCTTACAGCACGAATTATCTTCACTAAGTAGAAAAGAAAAGTCAAAACCCTTTATTCGACGTCTTTAAGACCGCTTACAGTAGGAAACTCTGAAGGTTATTAACTTCACCTGAAACCTTTCCTAGTAGGTTTCCTGATTCGTCACCCAACCAGTAACTTGAACTGTCTGAAGTAATTACCTGTCAGAGCAATGAAGATGTGGAATATGCCAAATAAGGGGAGATTTAACACCGAGCGCCTGATAAAAGATACACACACACACACAGAGTCAAACACACACAGAGTAGTAATCATAGTAGTAATCATACAAAAACAACAACAACAAATAAACATTGTGTAAGGTGCCATGCAAGTATTTTTACACACAGTTTTAATTATAAAAGCAACAACAAAAAAGAGCAAATAAAACAACAACAACAGCAAACAATCCTCTACTCATTCCCTATTTTGAATTGCTGTTCCGTAAGTTTGCTAAAGCTAATAAAACACATGCATAAGGGAAGAGCTATTGTTGAAGTGAGCGGATATTCAAAAGAAACTTTCCAATGAGGTTACGATTATAAATTAAATTAGGGATCAGAGAGGTCCTAAAAAAACTGAAAGTGTTAACTAATCGTGCTTTCAATTTCAGTTGATAACTGGCTGACAGAAAAGACTCGGCATGGCTGACAGTTTGTCATGATTAAACAAAACAATTAAAGGAGCGCATCTCCAATTGTCACTCTTATTATTATGGTGTTGGCTTGCACTAAGTAATTAAGTTTGCAAGTATTTGAGGGGGGAGGGGGGGCACTAAGTAATTAAGTTTGCAAGTATTTGAGGGGGGAGGGGGGGGGGCAGATCTCAGGTTTCCCCCCCCCCCCCCCCCCCCCCCCCACCCTCTCTATGAAACCCTATAGCCCTATAGCCAGGAGTGTTACTTGTACCACTAATGATAAAGTAGATACACACTATGGCTCCTGTACTTCAAGTATGAATAAGTGATGCAATGAGTCTATATTTTATGAAAGAGGTACAATCCATTGACTACTTTAGCAAGTGCCTCTAATTAAATAGACATGTGCAGCAGTTGCCATTTAGTGACAGGTTTCAGAAAACCAACTAAACTAGTGCTAATATTTAAAGCAATACTGAGAAAAAATAAACCAGTAAAAAAAAAAAAAATTCTTTTTAATGATATGACAGGATATTATGAGCTTTAGTGACACACACACACACACACACACACACACACACACACACTCTCTCTCTCTCTCTCTCTTTCTGCTTTACAACTACTTACCAAATAAGGGGAACCATGCAGTAGACATTAACAATCTCCAGCAAAAACACGTGCCCTATTGACAGTGCCATGGATCTGAACCAAAAATAAATAAATAAATAAATAAACAAACAAAAATATATACCTGTAAATATAACAAAAATAAAATAAATTAAACAAACAAGTCAATAGAGTGAATGCATCAGTTTAAGACACAGACCAATAGTCAGTTCATTTATAGTTATAAAGTCTGCAATAACACTGTAATCATGCCAATCATAAAATTGGAATAATCTTTGGCCACTTGAGACTTAAGATAAAATACGTAAATAACCTAGAGTTACATAGATTAAACACTCCCCCTAGGGGACGTATCCATGACTACACCTTACATCCAAGAGTGCTGCAGGTAGTGGACAAAGTGAATGAGGAAAACACCAGCAACGATTGCAGCAAACATCCTGTGTGTAAACAACAACAACAATTGCAGCAAACATCCTGTGTGTAAACAACAACAACAATTGCAGCAAACATCCTGTGTGTAAACAACAACAACAACAAGAGGTGTGTAAATAACAAGTCAACACCAACTCCCTCCCTCCCTCCCTCCTGGGTGCCAGTGACGGGGTATACTAAATGACTGGAAGCAGTCTAAGCGAAGGTCATGGTTTAACTAGGTATTCAATTAAGTAGCTTACTTCATCGGTATGAATGAATGCATTTTAATTAAACACCTCAACAATCACAAACCTCAACTATCACAAACCAAAGCCGTCCCACCAGGTCTATTGAGAATCACACACCACCAACACATATGTACGTTGACAAGACTTTACCATTTGACAAACACATGGTGGTCTACCAGTTTATAAAATAATTATATGAAAATTTTCAGTTTCATGAGTCCAAGATAACAATTCTTTAAATACAAGAAATTGCCTCACAACAATGCACTCAGCACCATCCTTGCTGCCTACTTCACAAGCTCAGGTAAGTGGACACATCGCTTGCTCAGTCATTATAAACAAATCACTCGAATGTCAAGAGGTTTACCATTTCACTATGATGGAGTGTGTGTGATGGAGTGTGTGTGATGGAGTGTGTGTGTGTGTGTGTGTGTGTGTGCGTGTGTAGGGGGGTGGGAAAGAAGTCGTGCTTGGTCTCAAGATGAAAGGGGAAATTTCACGTCAAAGTTTACAGCTATGTTAAAGGTTCAATAGTGAGCATGCCTACATGAGATGTAACAGAATGCATTTGAACAAGCACGTGTCAATCTTTAACACATTATATTTGAGGAAGTAGTCATGTAAGCCAATCCATTACAATAATGCTCAAACAAAAAAATATACTAATAAGAAAAAGAAAAAAAACATTCACAGCAAAATCACTTGTGTGTAAACTATTAGATGATCTGCTACAACTCAATTCCATTGTCTATTACCACATCTGATAGTTCAACTGGGTGTCTTATCAAAATATTGAAAATCAAGTGTTACAAGATATTACAAATGGCACATGCTAATTCTAATATTTCATGCAAAATTAAGAACAGACTGGGCTCCAGGATTCTGTTTAGCAGGCACAGTGTGTTAATAACAACCTACTTCTCACTGGCAAGATAAACTGCTAAGAATTGCAATTAGTTTGCACTAGGGTGTTGAGTATGCTACTGCTACGTCACATGGCAAGCTCGAAAATGAAATCTAGTAAAAGAGGCAGAGGTCAGGGTCACTGAAGTGGACTGTTCCCATAGCTGCGGCACATAGCAGGAATAGAACAGACACAGGTTATTCGATAATATTAAATATTCAGATTTTAAGTTAGATTAGGATATCATGAATCTGCTGCATCTTGAGGCATTGAGCTGAGGTATCCTCAGTCGAGGCCAAGGATTTTTAAATGTTGCTGATTCACAGCAGCCAAATCGAATACATGGCTAAAACCTAAGAAAAAAATTTTTTTTTAATTTCTTGATGATAAAGCCTAGAACCTAAAACGCAGCAACAAACATCCAATGAACTTAATTTCTAAATGCTGAAGAGCTTGATTTTACTTGAATAGTCACCACATAGAACCAGTCAGATTGCTTATACCGGTATGTGATATTAGCTACAGAGAAAGAGAAGCCAGTGATGGTAGATGTAGACACTCTAAGCCCAACACAAGTACACTGGAGTGTAGTGTCAAGTAAATTTTATTATATTACCACTATGTACATGTGAACATCCAACGTAAAAAATGACAGGGAGGAGTTGGGTCTTTTCTTCATTCCACAGAACAAGTGGACATCTTTGAATGACTGGGGGGAAGGGTCTCAGAAACTTTAAGGCATTGTATCACTGTGGCCTGTTGCAGAAGCGTTTATGTTAAGGGATTCTGGTCTGGATCTACAGATCCTTCTATCACCCCCAGCATTCTTTGTCCTTTTTCGCTGATCATCTTTTATGCATCAAAAGATATCACTTGATCACAAGTTGCAAGCTTGAGATAAGTCAAGTAACCAATGTGAACTAGACTACTCCTCAAGTTCACAGAGGTTGTCTACCAGTCATGTTAGCTCTACACACACACAGTACCCTACAGTATAAAAAAAAAAAATAAAATAAATAAAAAAGCGGTTTGAGAATGGCTGTACAATTAAAGCAGCTGCTATGCTGGCAGCAGCCAGAATAAGCTAATAGAAAACCCAGGGTAGCCCCCCCCCCCCCCAGGTGGGTGTGGGTGGTAGCACTGGTAGCTCTGCGGTAGCCCCAGCACAGTACTTTCAGTGCACTCTGGTGGATAGCCAACAGCGCACAGTAGAAAGCACTCTGGTGGTGGTAGCACCGGCGGTGCACTGTAAGCATATAGAGCGCTCTGGCGGTAGCTAAAAAAATCTGAGGGTACTGAGCATGCGTGAAAATTATCCTCAAAATTATCCTCGGGCGGCCTGCACTTGGTTTGGCTTTTTTGGAAGCTCTGGTGAGTAGTGTCACAGGACTGAGCCTGGTAAACTCTAACCTCACTTGTGCAGGCCATGCAAAGTTCAGCATCTGAAGGTATTGTTATACAAGGCAACAACTGGACTTGTAACTGATTCAACTTCCAGAATAGCCAATACTTCAGTGGTCAAGCTTACAGATTCAACAAACACCATCCAAACACCATCGAGGATATCAAAAGTAAGTAATCAAAGCTATCACTATCAATACCTAGATTTAAAAAAAAACATTATTATCAGTAACCTAGAATTTTTAGCATTAATTTTCAATAAAATTAGAGTCTTCACTCTTGGGTTAAAAAAAAAAAGAAAAAAGAAAAAAAAAGCATTTTGTGGCTGGAGCAATGACCTTAACTATTGAATAACTCATGAGTATGCATGAGAGATGATAGACAAATGAAGATACATAAATAAATTAATAAAATAAATTAAAAAAACCAAAAAAAAACCCAACAAAACTAATAATGTTTAAAACAAAAGACAAAACAACAATAGCTACTGGTGAATCAAATACAATCTGTACAGTGAGATGATCCTTTAGAATGCCATCTTGTGTCCATTATCTGCATGTATACTCAAAAACCAAAAATAAATAACCATGCATTAGACAGAGCTTTTGCTAATAATTGCCATTAAAAAAGTGAAACTTTAAAAAAATATTGTACAAAAAACAATCATTTGCAAATATCATATCAAGAAATGAATGTGCTGTTACTTAATGTGTTTTTTTTTTTGTTTTTGTTTTTTGCATTCAATTACCTATACTGAAAGACTCTGCAACAAGTAACAAATTCCTCTGAATGCTTCTTCTGTTAGTTAGTTTCAGAGTGTCAAGCTGCATTGACACAGATGCACATATCCACAGCACTAATACTTGCTTCAGTACATTTTTGTTACTGATCCTGTCCTAATAAATTCAAGTCTCCACTCTTGGATCAAAGCAGTTTGTGGCTGGAGCAATGGCCTCAGTTACTGAATAGCTCATGAGTATACGTGAGTGCTGGTAGACTAAAGAAGATTCATAATAAATAAAAATGGCGGTTAAGAGTATTATACCAAATGCAAAACAAATACAAGACAAAGCAATGATAGATGCTGGCCCCATCAAATCCATTCTGTACATATGATCCTTAGAATGCCATATTATGTCATCATCTACATGTATATATCTCTAAATAAAAAATAAATCCGTGTACATTAGACAGAGCTTTCACTAGCAATAATCTAATCATCCAAGTGAAATTTTTCAAATAATATTACACAACAAAAGCCAAACATTTGCAAACGCCACATCAAGTAGTATATGTATGTGCTGTTGCTTAATGTGTCATTTTTTCCTTTATTTTTCTTTTGTTGTATCATGTGTTCCATGCCTTCGGAATCTTACATAAACATCTCACAAACAGAACTGGCTATCAAAAGGAGCTTGAAAACTTCTGTTGGTGCTTGTCGTTTCTTTGAGAATGCGTGATTTAACCATTGAATTATGCCATATGAAATTATAGCATTTGAACGAGCTTGCATGGCCGACCTTACATTGTTCATTTGACACTGGAGAGTATGAAAACGTGGTTACACCGTAGTCTGTTTAACCATGTAATGAGTTGTGTTTCAGATAACAAATTCATTTACTGAATATATCGAAGCTTTATATACCAACCAGTTTCCAATTCACAGTTGCTTATTTACTCTAAGCTTGATAAAACAAAATAAAACCTTTTCTTTCCTGATACCAACATTTTTGTGCTGTGACTAAATTAAAAAATCTTATAAGTGTCTCAAAAATGAACATGCTAATGCATCAGATGAATAAAAACAAACAAACAAACAAACAAACAGTCCACTACAGTTCTGGTGTAGTATGTCACAAACATCACAAACACGTGCCCACGGTAACTCAAGCCAACGTGTCATTCTAAGTTTATCTCGCTCAATAACTTGAACAAATAGCATCATATTTCCAGCATTTTTCCACACTTTTTTAATTCTAGATATTGAATATTCCTGTGATATTGGACACTGTAACAATATAAGACTATCGGTTGCTGCACATTATGTAATCTGAAATTTAAGCACAACTAAAAACAATATACTCTACATAGATGTAAGTACACATTTTTCTAAAATGTCTGCCTTGATTGAAAATTTCTATATTTATTATTATTATTGTAAGCTCTGCACTGTGGATAATGCCCCTATCTCGCATTATAATCACGTGATCAAATAATTTCTTGCTCCCTGCGGTAGTTTTGTTTTATGCCGTGAACTTCACTGAGTGCTAGAATCAGTGTTTCATGTCGGAACTACCAGTGAGAGTCAACTACATCTCGTATATTTCTAGCTATTCTTATGGAGACTACATTAAACTAGTCGACCTATTTGATTGAGACTTAACCAAGTAAAAGCCAAAGAAATGACATAGTACAAGTAATAGCTGGTTATATTAGTGTATAGTGGTACTGAGGGTTTGCATCTTTGGTGCTTCATTGAAATCTTGGTAGCTGACACAGTGACTATTACAATCCTTTGATAATAAAGTCTGGACTATTTATTAACCTGAACATAATAATGTTTATGACAGAGTTTTCATTGAATAATTGGGGAGCCCCTACAGTTAGCCCCCCTCCCTCTCCCCCAACACACACACACACACACACACACACAACAATAACAACCATATTCAGTGAACATGTGATGTGTATGTGGGTCTTGCTATCTGTTTTGCCAGTCTGTCAAAGGTACCCTGGCATCGAAAGTGATATCCAACAGTCATTCATTCACTAGATATTTTCAAGTACCTCAATATGTGCCAAGCATTTGCATCGCCATTTAAAAATGAACGGTTAAAGTTTTCTTTTAAAAAGTTAACTAAAGCAAACCAATTCTACTACATTTTCACACGGCTCAAGTTTTCCTTTTAACAAACAGTTACTCCCAGTAAACCAATTCTTCATTCTGTCTTGTGACTTACTGTTGTAATACACAACAGAAACGATAACTGCTACAGATAGACAACATTTTTTTTCTAACAGTCAACAATTGCATTTATAGCCGGCTCACAGCTTTCTTGTAAGGAGTTAATTGGCGAGTGAGCGAGACACTCTCAGGGGTAACACAATTGAAAATCAGGGATATTTGTTTGTTTATATATATGTGTGTGGACGTACGTATGTCTATTTGTACTTTGACCCTCGCATAATTTTGGTTTGCTCTGTGTTCGACCCCGTCCCAAATTTCACTAAACAGAATCTCTGGTTTATTGATCATTACCCATATCACCCTAGACATTGAATTGTTTACCGCTTTGAATTCTTTTGCGGGTGCAGTTAAAACTAAAAAACTAAGGGAGCTCCATTTCTATTCGAGTTAGTGGCGGTGGTAAGTTAATACACTATTTGTCATAGTTATAAGCCCTACGCAACAGTATTTACTTGAAATTCATTGTCCACTAGACTAACCGCGAAGTAAGTCTTGCGTAGGTATGTTCAGTTGGTGAAAGTATTGTGTGTTACAACTACTACTTAGAATATCACAAAGAAAAAATTTAAATAACGTGACTTGATTTGTTGCTTCTTTTTCAATTCAAATAGTTGCGGGGAGTGATTACTATGGCATTGAATGCCTTTACCGTACACACGTAATTTAAAAACTCGACTATATTTTAGTAGCTTGAGTGTTAGAAGTTAAAATCAATCTTTTAACAATAGTGTAGTTTTAGGCTCGCTCGCCATTTGTGCTCAAGCACACCACTAGTAATAATAATAATAATAATAAAAAGAATTGACAAACATTAAGACTATGATCTAAGTGGGTGGTAATCTGTAAAGAAGGAATAGGAAAGGGCAAAGCAGTGACTAGTCACAAACCTATGCAAGGTAAAGCATATTTAGCTAGTCATGAATAAAATTAATAAGACTTACGGCTTTCCAGTTACAGTAAGCAAAAGGAACAGCCCTGGAGCCACGCCCATCATGAGGCGTGCATTATATTGAAATTTACTGGGCTGGTACCACTCTGGTATCCTGCGCAGAGAATGGGGCATAGTATGCAGCTCCTGTTCACATTTAATACAATCAATCCGTGACATACATGTCTGCAGACGGTTAACAATATCAGCCTTTTAGCAAACCTGAGGTTGGCCCTGTGCACTGGTGTTAGCTGCAGCACTCCTCTGAGGGTCTGGAATCACCTCAGGTGCAGCAATTACCCGGTGAGTCATTGTACAGCCTTGGGAATAGTGTTGCTAGAATGGGCGACTATAAACGACCCCCAGTCTACGACTAGAAATTTCAATTTTACTTTCTAATTTAACGAATAGTAAGCTGCGTTGATACGAAAAGGGAGGCGCGATTGGGTGCTATGACACTTTTTACTACTACCCACGAGAAAACAAGCCCAGGACAAGACTGCTTTTTGTAAAAATATTACTTTTTGTAAAAATATTAATACACACATGTATTACATCTACAAGTGACCCACAAGAAGTTTTTACTGATATGAAGGGTTGTGGGTAGGGAAGGTAGTAGATGCATGAAGCTGGAGTTAATGAAATAAATAAAATGACAAAACTAACTATTATGCTGTGAAAAGCAAATGATTAGGTAGGAAACATGTGACTGTGGGAAATGGACTGTCCATCATACATTTACCACGGCAACGCCAGCCGCAGCCCTGCAAGTATCCATGGAGCCTATAAGCTCCCAAGTGTTACTGACGGGGTTGTACTTTTCAGCAGATTTCAGATATGAGGGACCGTTTATGCCTCCAACGGCTATAAGGTTTGTTCCAAGATTGCAGAGGCAGACGCCATCACGGCAAGATATCATGTTGGACGCTGCATGCCATTTTCCACTTCGCACGTCCAGGAATTCCACCGAGTCGAGCCTTGAGGTCCCATCATTGCCACCAGCCACAAAGATCTGCTGCCCCAAAACAGCCACGCCTATGCCAGCTCGGGGTTTGCCCAACGGTGGAAGAGTGGACCAACGGTTGATGTGAGGATCGTACGCCTCCACCACGTTGAGAAAGGACGTGCCATCATTGCCACCAAACACAAATAACTTATTGTCAAACACCGAAACACCTGGGAAACTCCTGCGCGTAGTCATCTGGGCAATTGGTGTCCAGAGGTTCTTGTCCAGGTCGTACCTCTCCACAGTGTTGAGGCAGGACCTGCCATCGTATCCGCCCACGGCATACATAGCACCACACAGCACTCCCACGCCCACCCCAGATCGACACGTGCCCATGGGGGCAACAAACGACCAGAAATTAGTGGCGGGGTCGTAGCACTCCACACTGCTCAGACGAAGAGAGCCATCAGAACCTCCCACAGAGTAGATCTTAGAGTCCAGAACGCAAACGCCCAACTGCTGCCTCCGTACGATCATTCCGGTTGCCTCTTTCCATTTGTTTTCCAGGAAGTTGTAAGTCTCCATCGAGCGGGTAATATTCTCAGACGATTCCTTGCCACCAACTGCAAACAGCGTCCCAACCGTGGACTTTCGTGGAAGGAACCGTGGGTTGGAGGAGCGCACGTCACGCTCTTCCGTCAGCAAGTGGTATCTTTTGGCCTCGTCCAAGAGGTCTCTGCAGCGAGTGTGCTTCTTCACAAGTGGTTGGGTGTCTACCTCTTTCATGAGAAACTCCACCCCCATCATGGGCAATCGAATGTGGTCCATCAGCTCCGGCAAACGCTGCGCCCTCTCGTCAGGGTCCTGCTTCACCCACTCCATCACGGAGATGTAGACGTCTTCTTCTCGCTTGACATTGAGGTCGATGCTAGAGATGAGCTTGGCAATGTTCTCCCAGCTGCTGGTCAGGAACTCGCCGCCGCTAGCCACATCCGGGAAGTTTCGCCGAGCAAAGTTGTCGATTATGTCGGAGAGTTGCTGGCAACCGTTGGCCTCAGCGAAGTTTTTAATACCAAGGCAGTTGTTGGCGTCAAGCTGCTGTTTGAGGAAACTACAGCAGACATCTTGGACCTGCCTGATTTGGAGGAGGGAGGCGGCAGAGAGAACTTCTTGCACGTTGTCCACATTAATCCCAATCTCACCCGTGTACGCAAACTCTACCAAACTGGCAAGGATTGTCGGGTTGATGTCCTTCATCTCTATGACGTTCTGTTCACTTTCTCGCATGTCATTGGTAAACATTGCTAAGAAGTAAGCGCTGCAAGAGGAGAGGACGGCTCGGTGGGTGTGGATATCCCGCCCACCTACTCGCAACACCACATCACACAGCTTGTGATGAGTTCTCAAGGAGTTCACTCTGCGAAGGGTAGACCTGGAAAAGTAGAGGCTCCTGGTGGCTGCTATATTAGGGTGCTCCGTCTTCTCAGCCTATAAAATAACCAAACAATGAAGGCAAGTTGAACATGAATTAGCTAGCTACGTTGCGTACTACTGAAGGCTTGCTGGTTAAAACGGTGAGATACTTACGTACCCTGGCTTCACTTAAGTTCAGGTACATCGTATTTCTGTTGAATTCAAACCTTCTTATAGGAGATAAGTGCGCAAAGCCCAGTGTTAGGCCACCACACAGAAAGTGTAATGGATGGATGCTGGTTAAAACCACACCCAAAACAAATGACGTAATAACATATTGACCAATAGGCCATGCGGAAATACGGATCCCAACCTCCGTAAATCCGGAACTGCTGGGTGTGTGTTGTCTCTTCAATATAGAGCCTTATATATATAAGCTAACAATAAAATCTTTTTTGTGCTGCAACTTCGTTGCTTCGGTTTTGAAACCTGAGGAGCTGTGCCGCTCAGTGTCGTTATATTCTACTACTTCTTACAGAACGCCGCCCAGATCGCTGTGAACAAATTGGAATTGAGACTCAGAAGTAACCCTTAAACCGCTACTACAACAGGTGCGAGGTAGAGATCCTGCACGGAGATAGTTTGTATTATAGTGAGTGAATTTAGCGAGTACAGAGTTCTAGCTGTTTCTGCACAAGCGTGTCTAGGATTTTACGTGACGTTCTAGAATATAACAAAAGTCTTAGCTATAAAGGTGCGGATATTTACACCTTGTATTTTCAATATCTTTTCCGTTCCTGTTGTGGATTGAAACTAGGTAACAGTCTGGGCAGAACTGCCTACTACAATAAAGAATACAGCCAAGTGGCAACAGCCTGCTGAGCTAAACTTTCGAAGATGGGAGCGTGTGTGAGTACTGGAACTCCAGAGGAGCTGGAGCAGCGGCAGAGGAGCAAGGCTATCGACTTGCAAATCCGAGCAGATTTAAAGCAGAGTGAAAATATTATCAAGATTCTCTTGTTGGGTGAGCTTTAAGAATCTTGTGATTCGAATGTGTATTTGCTTATTATTATTTTTCTAATGGGCAATACTATGGGTGGGATAATGATGAAAAAGGTTACCGACGTTTACACACCTTACCAATTGGGTGTGGCTTCCTATGTAAGTTCATGTCAATCTACAAGATAGTATGTAGTCACAAGGTGTCAAGTGGTGCTGTCATCACTGGCCAAACATCTCTTGCGTGTGTCAAAAAAAATAAAACGAGTGAGGTGACAGCTATGCATTGCTTTGAATAAGAGTCACAGTTTCTCCCAGGTGACACCTGAAAGGTGTTTGTGAGCAAGTGAGACTTCAAAGTAGTACATGTACATATTTATATGCATGCATAAGACATAATGGTGGGTATCGGAGCAAGAACAACCCGGTGAAGATAATTGTTCTAAATAAATAATACAGATGGAACTTGTTTTGTTTATTTTAACCCCTTTTAATGAAAGTGCCATAACAATACATTTTCATATTCATCATTAATGGGTGGTGAGGAACGCACGAGTTGGGTAATATAACGCAAGCACACACATGTGTTTCTCTCTATATGGTTAGGAAAAACACTTGTGTCTGTTGGTGTGTGCATATGTGCACATGTACCAAGTTACTTGCGGAGGATGTGTTCTTTATCGTGCAACCCGTACGAACAGCAGGCAGCTTACCCATTGAAGTCCAGTAAACAGCCGGGCATTAATTAAACTAGCCTTTACAAGAATTGCCTCTAGGAAGCTTCTCTGTTTATTGTCAGGAAATGGAAGATGTCAGACTGGCTTGAAGTGGCAGTGACGAGGACACTGGACTCTCTCAGTAGTTGGAGGTCTAATTTTTTTACTGCATTAGTCGTTCGTGATGTGTGTGGTTTACTTAGAGCATGCCTAATATTGGTGAAGAGTTTGTAAGTTTGGTTTGTGAGCACTCTTCGTAAGGGATCTACGCTGAGTCGCCTGGTCTATTGTCTATAAAACTCCCTGGGGGCTTTCTAATTCGGAATTTCTGGAGTGGCTGCTTTTAAACTGCCAGTTTTTGTTGTATGGAAGTACTTATTGTCCGCGCAGAAGCCCAGAAGTCCACGTGTACATTTGGACGGTGTGTGTTGTCATACATGCTGTCTTCATTATTTCCTCCCCTTCTTTTTATCTTTTTCTTCTAAGCTGGATTCTTGCATTGCTCTCAGTAGTGCAATTCAACTTAAAGGAATAGTAGAGGCATCTCATTTGTGTTTTTTGATTGGCTATAGTAAATGCAAAGTTTTACACAGCTGTTTCTCACAGTGTTTTTTTTTTGTGTGTGTGTCCTTTTCATTTTTTCCTCCTCATTTCACTTTTCAGACTGTAAGGAAACATATTCTCTCATAGTTCAAGTGTTAAAATTCCCTTCACACCCCCCCCCCCCCCTTCCCCACTAGTATTACCACGTGAGAGAAGCCTTCTAAACCTTTATCTGATCAGTTCTCTTTGCTTGATTCCATCATGTCTACCCTAGGTGCTGGCGAGTCTGGCAAAAGTACGGTCGTCAAGCAGATGAAGATCATTCTTGGTGATGGATTCAGCAAGGAAGAGCTGCAAAACAAGAAGGTATGTATTAGGGGGTGGATCGAATATAGTTAAGGTTAGTAGTCCTAATGATATACTGGTGAAATACAGTAGACCCAAGACTTTAAGGAGTGTATATAATTGAGGGAGGGTGTTTTAGGTTGACTGTCTATTTAAACTCTTGAGATATTTTAACGAGTGTCTAATACAGTCTTATAGCAGTATACAGTATGTGAACTATTCTTTTGTTTCTTGTTCTAACCCTTAATTTATGGTGTTTTCCCGATCGTGTGCATGCGCACACACTCATGCATACACATCCCACACTTGTGTGCACACACACACACACATACACTCTCACAAGTTTGACATTCAATATCTCTTTGTATAAAAGGTGGTGAGAAAGAAACATCTTTTCAATATGTAATAATATTACACATGTTACCACAAGAGCAATGTTTCCTGATTGAAGGGTTTGCAGATAGTAAATGATTTGCTATCTCTGAGTGTTGAAGTGAACATTGGAAGGTTATTTGTCAGAACATGTTGAGACTCGGGGGAGGAGGGGGGGGGGGTGTTCCAGTAACTGAAATGTTCACAATAATATGAGGGGTGTGGTCACATAGTTGCACATGCTACTATTGGATTTAGGAGGGTGTGGAAATGTTCAAATAGCTGATTCTTTGCTGTAATGTAACTTTGTGCAGTTTATCAAGCTCCAGTGGTGTGATAGCGTCAGTGAGTAGACGTAGCTATGAGTTTTAATAGTAGTAGTAACACAGTGTGAACTTTAGTGACAATCTTAGTGTATGCTAGGGCACTAATTACAGGAGCAAAGTCCCTGTATGATGATGATTGTGATGATGATAATTGTTGTTGTTGTCTGTAGCCTGTCATATTTGGCAATCTGGTGTCTTCTATGAAGGTGGTATTAAACAATATGGAGAGCTTGGGGATCCAGTATGAATCTTCTTCAACTGAGGTGAGATCTCTTCCCTCATGGATGGGTTGTTATTACTTTGTGCTTGTATTTGATAGTTGTTTTTGTTGTTATTGTTTTGTTTTGTTTCTATCTTTCTTTTTTTCCACCTATGGCTTTTTTGAAAGTGAAATTCTATTGAAGAGTATAGTGTGTGTGTGTGAGTGTTAAAAGAATGTATTTCAAACATTTTGAGGGACATGACTGAAATTGTAACTATTGTGTTTTACATTCCTTTCTCTTGGTCTACTTTTCATCTTCTCAATCATCTCTTTCTCTCTCTTTTCACCATTTCTTTCAGTCTTGGGCCATATGGCAGATGTTGTTATTTATGAAAACAGTCATGACATTATATCAATTATTATAGGGTTTGTTAAACAGTCTCACTATGTATGTGTTTGTGTGTGTGTCTGTCTGTCTGTCTGTCTGTCTGTGTATGTAGTAGTTGTAGTATTTGTGTTATGGTAGTGTGTGTGTGTGTGTGTGTGTGTGTGTGTGTGTGTGTGAGTTAGTGTATGTATCCTTCCTTTTTTTTTCTTTTTCTTTTTTATAATCTTTAATTTATTTATTTTTTTATTTATTGATACATAATGATTTAATGATAATTTAACATTACAGAAGCAAATAGCTTCTTTTCTGAATTGGTGTAGAAGATGCTTTTAGTTCTGAGTAGAGTGAAGAAATGTGAGATGGTGTAGTGTTGAGTTGTGTGAACTGGTATGACCTCTATACATCTAACACCATCAAGGAGAAGACTGGTTTGTTTTGATATGGTGTGATAAAAACAAGTCATGTATTGTTTAGATGAATGACATCATTGATGAGGTTGTGACAAAATATGTCATTGGTATTTATATTAGCCACTGATGAAGGAGAAAAGCAAAAGCGTGCTTCAAAGCTCCTTCCCCCCCCAATAACAAGTTTACACTCATTCCATTCTTGCTCCACATGTGTGCAGTTATTCGTAACAACAACAAGAGCAACAACAACCTTTTTTTGTCACTTTGCATTGTTGCCCTCAAAGGTTACAGCTGTGGCTTTCCTGAATTTTTGCGAGCCAGAGGAAAGAGAGAGAGAGGGGGAGCTCACTTATTCTTGTCGTTGATAGAATGCCTGACAGATGAGAAGCTATAGAGGTGGAGATGTCAAAGACTTGATACAATTGTAGGCCCTTCTTGATACTTGAGAGTTGTCATAACGATGCAATTTGATCCAGTGACAATATTTGACCTTGAGGATATTTTGACCTTGAGGATATTTTGACTTAGTACTATGGAAATAAAACATGTTTTAAAAGTCAGGCTTGGGTGGGCAATAATAGGAAACCGCATTCCTTTGAATCATAGTGTTTTTATTATCTGGTGTGCATCAATTAGGAGAGTGCCGCCGTGATCAACAACTACGATTGCAGTGACCTGATGTCGTCCGACGTCACCTTACCGGGTAGTATCAAAGAGGCGGTTCAGGTTGTATGGAATGATCAGGGTGTGCAGGCATGCTTCAAGCGTGCTCTGGAATACCAGCTCAACGACTCCGCCCCCTAGTGAGTTTTAAAACTTTCTTTATGTGTGATGTGCTTGAATCAAGGTCGGTCAGTGTGGTAATATTCTCTCTCCCCCCCTCCTTCCAAGTGTAATGTTTATTTTTTGGTTTCGTAACCTATACTCTGCTAGGTTAAGAAGTTGTTAGGAAGCCGTCCAAGTGGTTTACTTGGTTTCACTGTGTAATAATAATTCAATAATGCGGGGAGCCACAATGGGTGGTATTGCTTCTAAATAGTGACCGCCTGCAGTGACACGGTGTGGTATGGTGTCTATAGGTGGGCCTTCCTCGTGTATCTGACTGTGTGCGTGTCAGCACCTACGTCATTAAATATTCTCTTGTTGTAGACTATGTAGAGAGTGATTTAGAAACAGAAAATAATTTTTAAAGCTTATGATGAATTCCAGCAAAAATATTCAGATAAAGTTGTATTTTGTTTGTTTTTGTTTTTGTTTTTTGTTTTTAATGGAGAAAAGTAATTAATATATTACTGTGTATCTGCTTGTCAGTACATGTGTTAGTGAAGCAGGTTGCTAGTGTGTTTGTTTGTGTGTTTGTTTTTCAGTTATTTTGAGAACATGCCGAGGATTCTGTCTGATGACTACCTTCCCGACGAACAAGATGTGCTCAGGTCAAGAGTTCAAACCACAGGTATCATTGAGACCACCTTCAGAGTGAAACAGATGACCTACAGGTAAGTCCATGAGTACATGTGTGAGTACATGAGTACAACATGTCTGGTTATTGAAGAGGTGTATTGGAATAGTTTGAAGATACATAGGAAGATACACGTGTGTGTGTGTATGTGTGTGTGTGTGCATGTATTGGGATACACAATTCATCTTAAAGTACACTCCCAACTCTACTATCTCCTCCTCCCCCCATTTACACGTTGGCTCTACTGGTGAAGGTGACTAGAGTAGGTGGATGCTTGTGCTTGATTAGTGAAGCCTGAGGACTCATTTGTTTCTGTTAGGGTTTTGTTGGGAGCTCTTTGATAAGAGCAAGAATTAGTCATGGCGAGTTGGAGTTGTGGAATTTGGGATGATGTGTGTACGGTAGTAGATAGAGCCTTAAGTAACTGTTAATTTACGACAGGTGCAAGTTGACAACTTTCAAGTCACAGCAGGCTCTGTGACAGACTTATACAAGTATGTCAACCATAGTTGGGGAGATTGTTTTATCAGAGTGACCCATTTGTTGGTGCCTTACATTCACGGTGACGGCACTAGTTGACTATAAGTGCATTGCACACTGGGAGATTTATTACTAAGTGGCTAATGTCTGGATAGTAGGGCTTCTCCAAGAGGAGGTGGAGGGAGGGGGTGGGGAGGGAGGGGAGTAGGGAGGGTAAGGATCGTATGCATGTGTTGCAAGATGGTGGTGTGTCATATCTTACTTGCTTTCTCACATTAGGGGAGTGCATAGCTTGTGAATTCTAGTCTCTCTGGATATGGTCTCAAGCATGGAGGATGTTTGTTCTGGGTCACTGAGTTTGTCATTTGAAGGTAGCATTAGCTGAACTTGAACTAACTAAAGTCTGCCACATGGTAAACTTCTTGTTACTCAATAATGAACCTGTTAGAGGTGTGGCACATGTGAGAGTTTGTGTGTGACCCACTTTTGATTTTTTCCTCCTGCAATTTGCCTTAGATCCTGTTCGCTAGTTGGCCATGTACCGTAGCGTAAATGACCTGAAGTCAATCTTGTGTTGGTGAGCAGTGTGGCATGCATGTGTACACTAGTCTACTGGCTGATTTAGCCCCCCCCCCCCCCCCCCCCTCTCGCTCTCTCTCTCTCTCACTCACGCTTGCGGTTTATGGAAATCGTAAACTAACCCAGTTTTGAGGGGCACTGCCAAAAGATAGACCACATGGTTGTTATTAGCAACCACAGCAGGTTAAAAATAAAAATTAAAAAAAAGAGAGAGAGAGAGAAAAGGGAAAAAAAGAAAAAAGAAACCAAGTGTGTGTGTGTGTGTGTGTTTAGCTCTACTTAAAACTATTGATGTACACTAATAAACCAGTGTATGAAGCTATAGGCTTTGGCTGGTACAACGGTGGTGGTTAGATTCATTGGCTGTAAGAATGGTAGCTCTCACTTGGTATAATAGCTGGCAGGATTTCCACAGTTTTAGTTTAGTTTTTTGTTTGTTGAGTGTATTTACGTGTATATTATTGTTTGTTGTTGTTGTTTGTCCCAGGGTGGTGGATGTTGGTGGTCAGAGGTCAGAGAGAAGAAAGTGGATCTCTTGCTTTGACGATGTGCGGGCTGTTCTGTTTGTGAGTGCTCTCAGTGGCTATGACATGACTCTCTTCGAGGATGGAAAGGCCGTGAGTCTCTATAGCAATGTACAGTAGGGTGTGGCCTGGGGGTTGGGCTGGCAGAATGTTTCTACCTAGCAATGGAGTATGAAAGTATATGTGTCTACGATCCTGTTAAAAAAAAAAAGATTAAAAATGAATTGATCTTTGGGCAATAATAATGAAAATAATAATGTCAGTAATTCTCTCTTGGTGTCTCGTTATCACGACTTCCTGCTTACCGATCATTCTTGCCTGTGTATTGCCCTCTGATCTCATTTTTGTGACATATATTTATGTCAAACTGAAGGCTACATATAAAAGGGCAAGCTGTAGTGCTTATAGCATGTACTCTGGACTGCTCTGTGATTGTGTGTGTTGTTGTTATGTGTGGGTGGGTGGGTGCTCTGTTTGTTCAGCATAGTCCCTGACTGTGGATTTTAGCTGTTCATTTCCTTCTTGTTAAGTATGACGTGACAGTGTTGTTGAATTACACACACACACACACACACACACACACACACACACACACACACACACACACACACATACACATGCACACACACACACACACACATACACATGCACACACACACACACACTGTATGTAAGTGACATCTTACTCAAATCTTTGTTTCATTTATGTATTTTGTCCTCCCTCTTTCGTCTTTCTTTGTTCTAGAACCGTTTGGAGGAATCTCTGAACCTATTCCAAGCTATCTGCAACAACAAATTTTTCAAGAAGACTGCTATGGTGAGTAGTAGTAGTAGTAGTAGTAGTAGTAGTAGTAGTAGTAGTTGTAGTAGTAGTTGTTGTTGTTGTTAGTAGCAGTTGTTGTTGTTGTTGCTGCTGTTGTTATGTATCTGGTGTTTGTTACTTTCCTCTGTATGAGTGTGCACGTAAATGCGAATTTCTAGTAATATAGAAATTTGAACTTAAAAAAAATACATTAATCCTTATTTCTAATAATAAATTGTTAAATTAACGAATAATGGATGAATGGATGAATGAATTAATGAATTTTCATGTCTAATATTAGTGACTGACTAGTATTCATGTCAAATATATTGTAAATTAAGTTTATTTTTTAACCCTTCAATGAAGGACCAATAACGGTTAGCCTAACCAGCCATTGGTTGTAGTTCCCAAATGGGAGCAGATCTAATTAACGTACCTGACCGATAAGGTGTTAAAGCCGGCGAGATCTTGGACCGGAAAGGGTAATCATCAGCAGGAGAGCTGATAACTATGTAGGAGTGGGAAGTTCACGGGGGAAATTAGCACGTGTGTGCTTATAGCACGGGCAAGCACTCTCCTTCGCTTTCTGTGAGATTCGTTATCACTTTGTGAACCCTGTCATTAGCAGACCGACTTGTTGGTGACCTTTGGCAAATGAAATGGGAAAAGTTTAAAAAATAATAATAATAATTATAGCACTGTCTTCTATGACCATAGCTGTTTGTTGGGCACTTGGATCATTGCTTTTTTGTTGTTGTTTTGTTTTTTGTTTGTCAGTCTGTCATCCACTATTTTTTGAGTATGACTGACTGCACATGATCAGTGAGGTGGTGGATTGTCGTGGCGATGCACGTGTGCATGCATGCATTACTCCTTATCCAGCAAACACCATGCCACGCCCTCTCTTTATTGAGTGAGCTTGAAGTGTCCTATTATAAAATGTGCTGGCAATTCCTATAAATGCACACTGCCACAGTACAGATGTAGTGAATATTGGTACAAGCCAATATTCATTGATTCTAGAGTCTTGTAATTATCCACTGGGTGTGAATATATGTGGTGCATGCTATTGTTGGTGGGCCATGAAAATTATTAGGATATCTCTGATCTATGAATACGGAGATATTGGCGAGCTTATTCACACGTGGTGGGAAGCTGCTTTTGATGTATGGGATAGTAAAAATCATTTGAGGTATATAAATCTGACTGAAAGGAGAGTTGTATGGGAGTGCGTGGGCTAGTAATCAGGGGCAAGAGAGGAAGGAAGTTCATATGAGCATTTCGGGGAATCTATAAAGGACGGAGTATATAGCCATGTGTCCTTCTAGTCCTGCCCACACACATCCTGTCTGTTCCGCCGTCTGGCCATGTGTTAGTGAGGAAGGTATGGCAGACTTGCTTGCTTGCTACTCTCAAAGTTATTTGTTGTACATAAAGTGGATATACAAGGAATGGTGTGGTGATGTGGGTGGACTCAGTGGTGGAAGAGAAATTGGGAGCACGTGTAGTGCAGAAGTGTGTGTGTGTGTGTGTTTGTGTCATAAAAAGGCATTTAGTTTGATGGTCTTTCTTTTGGAGGGAGTCAAAACAACTGATTGCACTGAAGAACACCTTTTAAGAAATTGGCTCTGTTCTTTAAAGTAGGTGTTTCCCCCTTTCTAGATTACCATTAGTAGTAGGAATAAATGGATAAATGGATTTCTCTGGCCAGTTCTAAACAGGCTAAGGAGCCCGTGTGACCTCCTCCCAATGGTTTGCCCCTTAATCCTTCACTTTGTTCCATCTTTGACTTTACTAACTTACTGTAAGTGGACATTGTACTAACACACATACACACACACAACTTGTCAGTAGGCATTACATGTGTCCATCATGTGTGAGTGGATATGACCTTTTTGACCTCCAGTGCAATTGGTGACTAGTGTTCAGGTGTTGACATCAAGGTTACCGTGTTCTCTAAATATGTCCCCTTCTTACAAATCTTAGTACTCCTCTCTCATTAGCTGCATCTAGCACTCGCCAAAGTTAGTTTTTTCATGCAGCTTTTCCGTGAGCAGAGATGACTGTGTACTTTACTTGAACTCCAGACACACCACCTGCTGCTCCATAACTGTGTGTGTGGTTCTATTTTTAGACTTGGGCTCTGTTAACTGTTTGAGATGTCTAGATGTGTACTGGGATTTAGTGTGTGTATTTTTTTTTTTTTAAGGGGCTTCTTTGTTGCCCTGAACTCTATTCACATGATTCAATGCCCTCACTTCCTCTGTGTGTGTGTGTGTGTGTGTGTGTGTGTGTGTGTGTGTATGGGATACTAAACACAATTTTGGGGAGATACGAATTCACACTAGCTGCTCTTTCGTTCCTAAATAGAACCAAAAAAAAACTCTTCAGAGTTGCATGCGTATGTCTTAGGTTTGCTTGAAACATTTTTTTACTAGTATTTATAAACGTGTGGATTGAATACTTCCCTTTTAGAGTCTTGATCAGCCTCTGGCAGCAATGTTTGGCTAGGACACAGTTCAAGATGTTAGCCACAATGAAGGTTGTCTAATAGGAATGTCCGTGTGGTTGTTCTGGTACGGTCAATTGCGTTAACTCTCCTGCTAGTTATACATCGAGTGTGCCACAGTTGTTAGCGGTTGTCTTTGCTAATGAGATCTCATGGGGTGTGTTTCTTTCAATGTGTGCTTGTTTCAGTAAACCACCTCACACACGCACACACACACACACACACACACACACACACACACACACATGCTGAGTACACTTATTTTAACAAATCTAAACTTTACCTTCTGTCGGGTAATCCTCTGAACTTTGTTAACTTAGTAAGGAGAAAATGTCTTCCTTTCTGCTTGCAGTTCTTCATCCTGCTATTTTCTAGTGCAAGATTGCATTTGCTGCTGAAATTGAGACACAAAAACTAACTTTGTGTAGTGTGTGAACCACTACCAGATTTAAAAAGTAGAACTTTGCATCTCCCTCTCTCTCTCTCTCTCCCTTCTTCTTCCTCTTTCCTTGATATCAAACCCTTTCAACACTGGGTGGTGATGACCATTACCTAATACTTGAGTATTGTAACCAATCGTACATTCTTTATTTACTTTGTGCAGATTCTGTTCCTGAATAAAGTGGACTTGTTCAAGCACAAGATCATGAACTCTGACCGCCACCTCAGACTCTACTTCACAGACTACACCGGTAAGGGGTGGTCAACATGCCATTGGGGTAGAATGAATTTTTTTTTTTTTTTTTTTTTTTTGCGACTTTCTTGTGCACTTGCCACTAAAAGCATAGTACTCTCATGTGGGTGGGCATAAGCGGGTGGGTGTGGTGTGAGCATGGGTGCATGTGAATGTGGGCTTAAGTGTGTGTACTGGTGTGATCATGGGCGGAAGGTAGGTATGAAAGAGGTAGATGCAGTTGTCCGTGACTATGCTTCTGTTTGGTATTTTTGATGGTCAATGTCGCGAACCACTTAGAGCTGCTCCATTGGGCATGTGCGTGCATGATTCCTGCTGTTCAAGTTAGAGTATGAATATGGCGGAAATATTTGTGTGAAGGTGATCATTGAAATAAAGTTCTCACGTACATTACTTTGCAAGTATGGTATGGCAATCTTCATTATTTCAATACATTTGTAGCAGTCTGTAATTTGAACCTTGTTCAGGAAGTACGTATTTACTGCTCATCTGATGGCACATGACAAGTCTGTACGGATACAAGTGCATCACTGCTAATCTTCTCTAAGTGCTCCAGTTGCTATAGTAACATCATCCAATGCATGATAAGGACATTGGTGCTTATTCAATCTCACTCACTATGTTCGACCGTCTTCATTTCTTCAGCAACATTGACAACAACAATATGACAAGACACATCATGCCCTCAACTCTGGTACACACACATACCATCCAGAAAATTGTGTTTGTGGTGGAAGTTCAACCAAGGTCACTATCTCGTATAATGTCCTCCCAAGTTTAAAGAATATTTCTCTTTAAATCAGTGAGAGTAATAATTACAAGCTTGAAATTATTTTGAGCTAAATGCTGTCATTTTGGACTCAGGCAAGCTGTATGCCCTAACATACTTGTATATTTTTAGCAATAATTTTTTAGTCTTACATCCACAAGGCATGCCAATATTAGCGGGGGAGGAGCTGAGAATTTGGGGGGTGGGGCTAGGAAGTTTGGGAGAGAAGCTTCCTTCTGCCTCCCCCACTAGATAGAACCCTACATACACACTTGCAGCTGATTAGGCATAAATTCCACAGTGTTGGTGTTGGCTGTATGAACATGTTCATGTATGATTCAAACTTTCAGAGTATTTAGTGCAGGAGTTAGTTCAATAATAGCAAGCAACACAGCAGACACTGACACGCCTTACTCTATATAAATAATCTTTAGTTCAAAATTTAAATTTATGGGTTTTTATTTTTTATTTTTTACACAAAATAATCATAATGTTTTTTGTGACTTTAAATAATTGTTGGGCACTTCTTTTGACATCTGATCTGTCAGTGACAATATAATTCTCAACACTTTTAAGAATTTGCTTGTTGTACTAATTTATTATTGTTGTCATAGCTGTTTTCATTGTTGTTGTTGTTGTCATTATCATTATCAGGTCCTGACAGAGATGTGGATACTGCTGGTCGTTTCATCCAGACTCAGTTCATGGAGCGCTGTGTGAACCAGTACAAGATGATCTACCCTCACTTCACTACCGCCACGGATACCTCCAATATCAAGGTGAGAGGACGAGAGAGAGAGAGAGAGATGAATGTACCTGATCCAGTGGGCCTAAGATGGCTGCTGTGCCATTCACACCTCTTGTGCTGTCATGTTTAGCTATGATAAACAACAAGTCTTTTCTCTTTTGACCTTCAGTTTTTTATATCGATTGCATAAATGACATTATTACACTTTCAGTTGACTGCATTCCCAAATGTATAGCTAATGAAGTTTTAAATTGGGTAAGTGTTGTTTTTATTTGTTTGTTTGTTTGTTTATGGTGGATGAAAGCTTAATGTTAATGAAGACTTTCATTCCAGTCTAATTTATTTTCAAACTCACAGTTTATAATCCCTTCTTTATAGTCTAACTTAATTTTATATCACATCTCGTTCTCAGTGAAGTTATGCATTATTGAAGTGTCCGGAAGTTTCTATGACGTATACACTTGTTATTGTGACTGTTCTGTGTGTGTGTAGGTTGTGATGAAGGTAGTTCTGGACACAGTAATCAGGGAGAATCTCGAGGCAGCCAACCTCCTCTAACCACACCCTCAGGCCAAATTCCACCTCCATTATATATATTATATATATTTTATTGACAATAAAAATAGTAATTTCCTTTTTCTCACATTTTTTCTGAACATGAAAAAAAAAACATAACTTTTTCTTTCAGTGTTGAATAAATATATCTAATGTGACAGCCATTTTTTTTGTACATTTCTTCATTTCCTATTCAACATTTTTTCATTTTTTGTGGATGTGATAATTTGTGTGGCAGTTTGTGCCGGATCTGTTAGGCTATTTCACTTGTGTTTTATTGGATGTCGTGTATTTGTGGTGGGTGTGCATTATTTCATGTGATCATGCTGCATCTTGGTTGTCACTATTATAAACAATTGTTTTGTTTCATGTCTTGTCTTTAAACATACTTGAAATGTGGGTATTTGTAGTGGTATAGTGTTGCTAATTAGTATATAGTGGGATACACATATGCTTGAGTTAAGCTTATTAATTCAACCGTTTCATTCCAGAATTTAGTTATTTCATTCCAGTGTTTGATTATTTCATTCCAGTGTTTAGTTTAATGGGTATTAGGCATAGATAAATATTGCTTTTTTTTCTGCCTAAAATTCTTTCTCCAATGCTCCCAAACTTGCCCTATAATTCTTTCAAAATGTGCCTATATTTCTCATTTATTGCTTGGCCAAAATTCATGTGATACATTGTGAAGAATCAGAACAACCACTAGCAGGTTCAGAACATGAAGCCATGTTGTGTGAACTGAATGTTGTGATAATATAAGAATAATGAACTGATCCAGCTGCTGCTTGTATAATTACATCATGCATTAATAGATTTTCACACATTCCACATTAAGTAATCTGCTAATTCTAAAAAAAAGTTGCCTATATTTCTAGCATATTTCTCATTGCTTCCATGTGCCTATATTTCCCAAAAAAATTCCAGCAATATTTATCTATGCCTAATGGGTATTGGACAGTTGTACACTAATAAAGTTGTTTTTGTTTTTGTTTTTTTGTGTTTTTTTTGTACATGTAGTAGAAATTTACCCTTGTAGCTAAAAGCTCTGTGTATTTCACCGCAGGAAACAACTGTTGATTAATAATCTTTAGCATAGTGACTTCCTGAAGAAAGTTTCATGACGGGGCTTTTAAATGAAGAAAAGTAATGATCCGGTGTAGCTAATTTATCTAATAGATGGCATATATCTTATGAATACCATCAAACAATTTCCATTACATTACCTAATGTATATACTCAATAACCCAAACTTTTTACAATAATAATAATAATAATAAGTAGACCAGTGACTTTGGACCAATTGCTCCCAAACTTAATGGCTACTAGTGTGAAACAATGGCCTGGAGGAAGGCCCTGATACTGGGCACTCTTTCCCTCCTCTGCAGCTTCAGCCACCTTCCTCGACATGCTAGTGGCACGTGTTCTGTAAGAGGCCGCTAGAGTGTCCGGGCAAGTGACATTCCACACCAGCAGACATTCAGATTTCCACACTGATGGCATGAGTGGGGCCCCACAGACTGCAGAATTAAATTACTTTTAGGTACTTTGTGCTGGCCAGTTAGAATTGATAAGTTTGGTAAATAGGATTAAGCTAACAGTCACTAATAAAGGGTAAGGGACGACACAATGCACACACATGGTTGCAAAGTAAAAAGTGCAAATGACAAATACAAGTGTCCAGGGTATACCGTATCATGATCAATCACCATAATTAGGTCTGCATATATGATTGTAGTCATTATGGGCTGAGAAATTTTGCAGTAGCTACTTTGTGTATTTGAACAGAATGCAGTAGTCTAAATGTAAAGGTTGATTCATCATCCTCACTGCCTCAAAGATGCACTCTATTGGCTGCACGAAATACCACAAAGCATTAGAAAAATTCCACTTCGGATTTCATTGATATGAATGTTCACTTCATGAGCTCTGCATACTCCAGGTGGTCCACTGAATAAAGTTCAAGAAAATATCATTCACAGTATAACAAAAGAAGTAAATTCTGTGTAATTATTCATAGTGCACACCTGGAGACTCAGGTTGATATAAAGGTTAGAGTTACAGCTACCTTACGTCTGTGTGAGCAATATCCATTGTGGTGAGTAAAGATGTATTTGTTGTCTGCTCTATTCCTGCAAGGTCTGCTTCTCTCTGGCTTTAACCAAGCCGTTGGTAATACATTCCACATAGTGACCTCCCTGGAGACTCCATGTCCTGGTGAGTTCTCTGGAGTTCCCTGTCTCACTCTCCAACAATATGTCTCCAATCCAAGCATCAGTGGCAATGTAACTCTGCTGTTTGAGACAGGTAACCACACTCTTGGATCTGTTTTCTCTGCCTCTTCAGCCATGAAGTACTCTCTGTCAGGAGATAATGTCAATATAGAATGCGTCTCTTCTATTGCACAACTGAACTTTCAATCAATGCAGGAAGTATACATAAGTGGAATTAACTTCTGGAGATGTCATGGTGGAATTATTTTAGCTAACATTGTAACAGTGACTATCAATAACAGTGCAGTCCAGTATAGTGATGGATACTCAACCTACATGTCTCCTGTCACCTTATTACATGTAGGGAGCTGTTGCATTTTCAATTCAACATTTAGACATAATAGAGGAAGATATGGAGGATGGAGTAATGACAGCAACAAATTCTACTGTTAATGTTCACAACAGTGTATTTCAATATAATACTGCATATTGGTATGGTGGTGTCATATATTCTGATATCAGAAGTGTGATGCAATATCGTACCACATACACTAACATTACAATAGAGAACTCCATTTTCACGAACAATAGAGTAAGATATTACAATGGAGGAGTCATCTATATTTATGATTACCAATATTCCTCTCGTTCATTGGCTTCTACCCAACACACCCATTCAACGAATATGGAGTCTTTCAGTGAACACTTCAGCACTAGCACTCTCAAAGCATCTCTTATAACTACCACACACTATAATATGGAAGCGTCAACAACAATGCTGCCAACTCCATCGCTGATTGAAGCGATGCCAACCCAAATATCTCAACATTCTGAGCAATTGTCACTATTTAGTAGCACAGACTACCTGACTTCACTGGAACCTGAAACTTCATCTGATTTCTCATTGTCTTCTCTCACTCAGTCTCGTACAAGTATGTTGAATACTTATCTAGACCCAAGTCTTCCTCAGAGTGGTGCAGTGACATCTCTATCTACTACAAAGTACTGGCAATGTAACTCTGCTGTTCAAGACAGGTACAGGGCCGGAGGAAGCAAATTTTAAGTGGTCAGGCCAGGAAGTGGGTGTGGTATGGGTGTGGCCAGGGTTTATGTAAACCATGCAGCTGCGCAACTGATCGAAATTTTTTATTAGCTATATACAAAAGAAACTATATCATCCAAATATTTTTTATCAAAATATATACAAAAAGAAACTATAACACTTAAAATTGTCCAAATATTTTTTATCAATATAGCTATATACAAAAGAAACTATAACACTTAAAATTGTCCAAATATTTTTTCTCGGTGTTCATTACCGGATATAAAATTATTTAAACAAGACTCTAAAGAGAGTTGGTCAGTTTCCTTTCTGTGTATATGTAAAGTCATTAAGTTATTCAATCTTTTCTGGCTCATTGTGGTCCTCAAATAAGTTTTGACACGTCTCAAAGCTGAAGCACACCGCTCACTCACAGCATTTGTGGCTGGCAAAACAAATATTAATTTCACAAGTGTACATACTTCTGACATACTGGTCCTTGTTGCAGGTGACATGTCTCTAAAATACTTGGTTATGTCAGAAAAAGTAGGGTTCTTTAAACCAAGGTGTGCAATACATGTACCAAACAATGATAACTGTGTGTCCAATAAAACTGGATCAAAGTCACTACCATAAAAGTCAGCAACAAATTTGAACTCGTCAGAAAAATCTTCACATTCAGCAGCCTTTAAAAGTAAGTTTTCAAGATTACTGTAGGCAGTATATCCCGGCTGATTAAACCGATCACGTATATAGTTGACAATCAAGTCTAAAGCTAAAAAGTATTCACGCTTATACATCTCTTTGGCTGTGACTGGATGAACACCCTCACTTTCCCCCACTTCATACCTTCTTGGTGTCTTCCTCTTTCTAGGCCTGACTGGCTCATCTACATCAAATTCACTTTGATAAGAAAGCACTTTCGTCCAAAAAAATTCAAAGCTATCATCATTCCTAATTTTTTCCAGTGTCTGGCATGTCATTTCAGCAATATGTTGACCTTCTGAGGCATTAATTTTGGGTGACTGTAAAGTTTTACTCAAATTGTCACTATGTCTTAAAATAAAGGTTACTAAGAAAGGTCCCAAAAAGATACTCAAAGCGTCTCATTTGTGCTTGAACACGTGCTATCCTGCTTCGACTTTGTGAATCCGTACAAATATCCTTAGCCTCTTCCCACAGGTCTTGAAATACTTCATAATTATTAATGACACTCTCTAGTGAACTAGCTTTGACAGTCCACCGAGTAGGACAAAGGGTACGAAAGCCAGGTACAGAAGGAGCTGTTTGAGCCTTTATATTTTCAAAAAGAGCATCTCGACGAGGAGAATACTTAAGCAGGTTAGATATTTCAGCTGTAGTATCAAGTACATCCCTTAATACTTTGCTCTGTTTGATTGCATCTGAAGCTGCTAAGTTTAGAGCATGCCCGTAACAATGAAGAAATATAGCCCTGCTTTCTTCTTGAAGAATCTGCGTAGCAGCACCCCTTCTAGACCCGGCCATATTAGCTGCACCGTCATAGCATTGACCTCGACAGAGATTAATGCTTAAATTTAACCTCAATATTACATCTTTCAACACAGCAACAATTGCATCAGCTTTAATTGTGTCAACCTTGTACAGGCCAATAAAATCTTCATGGGGCTCAAAGTTATTGTCAACCCATCGAAAGCAGATAACGACTTGTTCTCTGTTTGAAGCATCAGTAACCTCATCAGCCATTATGGTGTAAAACTTGCTAGCCTTAATAGAACTGGCTATATCTTTTATTGTTGTGTTTGCCATAACTTCTAGCAGCTCATCTTGAATCTGATGACAACAGTATCTATCAGTTTTCTTCTTCAAAAAAGAAGCAAGAGCAGGATCATCACAGCTACGTAGGTAAAAGAGCTGCATAAAATTACTGTTTGCTTCTTCATTACCATCTCCACGCAGAGCCAAACCTTGCCGTGCAAGAAAACGAAGCGATTGAGCAACTTTCAACAGATGACTTCTATTAGCTTTCTTTTCTTGAACATATGAAGATGAAAGCAGTTCAGCAACATTTTGAGTGGATAGAGGCAATGTTATCATGACTTCAGTAGCTATTTTGTGGCAAGTACTGCGTTGATGACTATTGAAAGCACCCTTCTCCCCAGTAGCATCTTTCCAGTTACAGTAACCTCTCGATATAAAGGCTAGATCACTACAGCCAGATGATGGCATTTTATGCTTCTTAACAGCACTCATGCATAAATAGCAAAAAGCTGCATCATTAGCTTCATCATAATGGAGCCATTTCCATTTGTTAAACCACTGACTTTGAAATGCTCTGTACACAATTTTAGACTTACCAAACTGGCGTTTGGGAAAACTGAAATCATGAGGTTGGTTAATCTCAAAGTCCAACTTTTCTGCAGAGCTGCTGCTGGCCTCTTCAGCATCCATGGTCAAGAAACCCAACAAATTCACCACCATGTGGTTGCATGTGGTATTAAGTGATGACCTTTTACCTACTCAACAATTTAATGTAGTTCTTTGTCATGACGACCTTTACCTACCTTCCCCCCCCAAAAGTGGTCAGGCTATGGCCTGACTGGCCTGACCATGAACTCCGTCCCTGAGGTAACCACACTCTTGGATCTGTTTTCTCTGCCTCTTCAGCCATGAAGTACTCACTGTCAGGAGATAATGTCAACATAGAATGCGTCTCTTCTAGTGCACAACTAAACTTCCAATCAATACAGGAAGTACACATAAGTGGAATTAACTTCTGGAGATGTCATGGAGGAATTGCTTTAACTAACGTTGTAACAGTTACTGTCAGTAACAATGCAGTCCAATATAGTGATGCAACCCGCATATCTCCGATCACCTTATTACATGTTTAAAATTCAACATTTAGTCTTAATAGAGGAAGACATGGAGTAACGAGAGCAACAAATTCTACTGTTAATGTTCACAACAGTGTATTTCAATATAATATTGCACATTTTATGGTGGTGTCATATATGCTGCAGATATTAACAGTGTGAGGCCATATCGTACCACATACACTAACATTACAATAGAGAACTCAATTTTCACAAACAATAGAACAAGATTTACCGAGGGTGGAGTCATCCTTGTTAATGATTACCAATATTCCTTTCATCCATCAGTTATTGGTCTCACTATTCAGAATTGTACTTTTGTTGATAATAATGCTGATGATGATGGTGGAGTTGTCTACTATAATGGCAATCGTGAGGTATCTATTACAAATAGTACATTCATCAACAATATTATAGTCAACAACAGTTACTCACCAGGAAGAGGAGGAGCTATATACAGTAATGCCCCAATAGAAGTGCTACAATGCAATTTCTCTAATAATAGAACCCACCAGGAAGGAGGTGCTATATATACTACTTCAAAAGTTCATTGTCGTGAGTCTACTTTCATGAACAATTCTGCCCTAGATGGTGGTGCAGTATTTAGTGGGAACATATCCACTTTAGAAAATTCAAACTTCATTAATAACACTGCTACTAACTATGGAGGAGGAATTTATGTCACTGGAACTAGCAGTTCTCTCACTGTACACCAGAGTTCTTTTACTAATAATACGGCATCTACATTAGGAGGTGGAGCTATATATAGTAACAGTCGCTATTCTAATATCTCCACATCAGAGTCTATATTTAGCTACAATTCTGCCTCCTATTGCAGTGTATTAGATGTGGACGAGTTCTATCATTTCAATGTTAGTATAACTGACAGTGTCTTTACTTACAATATGGCTACCGGTCGACTTCTTGGAGGGGGTGTGGCCTGTATAAGAAATGCTTCTATTTATATTCTCAGAAGTACTTTCCAACTCAACCAAGCTGCTCTTCATGGCGGAGTAGTTCACATTGATGAGAGTGATGTGTTAGTAGATGAAAGTGTATTTGTGAATAATTCAGCTTCTGAAGATGAATGAGTGTTTTATACGTACGTCCTTCTCTCTAATTACGATATCAGGAGAAGTGAGTTTAGCTACAACTCAGCTGGAGATGATGGAGGAGTGATTTTCATTGATCGAATCAACAGTTGAGTCAACATTAGCAAGTGTGTCTTCAGTTTTAACAATGCATCTGGTCGAGGAGATGTGGCTGCTTTAATTAGTAGCACGCTGTATCTACAATTAAACAACTTCTGCCATTAGTGCTTTTAACAGTGTTGTCATGGTGATGGAAGATTCATTATTCACGAGCCCAGACCCAGTGTATTCATTCTGTACTCTGTACGATGGACACATAGTCCATTACCACATCTCACCTCCTGTGGATCCAGAACTAACACCTTCATGTCATCATTCTTTGAAATAGTAACAAGTGAAGGTAAATTTGACATTACCAACCAATTGGAGTCAGCTTCATTGGAGACTGAATTTCAAAAAGAAAGATTCACATTGACTACCGAAGCCTCACTCGAGTCAACAGTTACAATGTATGTAAATACTGATCCATCAAAAGTTCATCTTGAAGGAGCTACTGAAATCTGTCAATTCAGATATCCATTTAAAATTCAACATGATAATGGCCTTATCGATTGGATTCTTCTGTATAATATTAGTTGGAGATCGCCATCTTAATAAAGCTCAAGAACTTAAGTCCACAAAAGTCCAACATATCTTTGGCCCACAGAGAACAGAACAATCCAATGTGTGAATTAAAGAGTCAGGAAAATGCAGAACAAGAAATGAAAGATGATGCTTTCTACTATTAGCTTACATTTAGAAGGGAAAAAATGAGTTCTCATTGTTGGGTTTTTTTTTTTTTTAGTTGTGTGCTCACCCTTATGCTTTCATATGCCAGTTTAGTTTTAGTCCTTTTAAACGATTTTCTAGATATAAAAGGTTTATTTTTACTAATTTGTGTCATTTAGACAATATAACTTACTATACACTAGTAAGGGTCACATACAAAGAAAAACTAAAGATTTAAAATATTATTACTTTTACTAGTATACCAAAGTGCTTCACTTTTTAATATTTTTGTTACATAGTGCACAAATACCCCCCCCCCCCCCCCCCCCCCCCCTTTCCACTTCCTCCCCTCTCCTCCCCCTACCGACAAGAATAATTACATTTACACACCTGGCGGTGTCCATTACCTTATTTGAACATTTATATTTGTAGCCATTCGCTTGATGACCATTGCCAGATATTATGTTATTTGTGCAGATTCTGTTCCTGAATAAAGTTGACTTGTTCAAGCATGCCACATCAACTCTACCATGATGTGGAGTAGCCATAAATGTGGCAGCCATTGTTGCAGTTGTCTCAAATTCAATATTCCCTCACCTAAAAGGATACACTATTGGCTGCACAAAATGTACAAAGAATATTTTAAATTCCATTTCTGATGTCATTGATGTGAATATATGAATGTTCACTTCATGGGCTCTGCATACTCCAGGTGGTCTAGTGAATTGGAGTGAATAAAGTTCAAGAAAATGTCATTCACAGAATAACAAAAGAAGTTGAATTCTGTGTAATAATTCATAGTGCACACCTGGAGACTCAGGTTGATATAAAGGTTAGAGTTACAGCTACCTTACGTCGTGTGAGCAATATCCATTGTGGTGAATAAAGATGTATTTTCTATCTGCTCTATTCCCACAAGGTCTGCTTCTCTCTGGCTTTAGCCAGGCTGTTGATGACACATTTGACATAGTGACCTCCCTGGAGACTCCATGTCCTGGTGAGTTATCTGGAGTTCCCTGTCTCACTCTCCAACAATATGTCTCCAATCCAAGCATCAGTACTGGCAATGTAACTCTGCTGCTCAAGGCAGGTAACCACACTCTTGGATCTGCTTCATGTACTTCATGGCTGAAGAGGCAGAGAAAGCAGATCCAAGAGTGTGGTTACCTGTCTCGAACTGCAGAGTTACATTGCCAGTACTGATGCTTGGATTGGAGACATATTGTTGGAGAGTGAGACAGGGAACTCCAGAGAACTCACCAGGACATGGAGTCTCCAGGGAGTTCAATATATGAAATATGTCACCTGTCACTACGTCAATATTATAGGAGACAAGCAGACTTTGCAGAAATACAAAAAGACTGAGAAACATCTTGCACAGTTAAGTGGTGTGGAACGAAGTATCTATTATTGAATTAGTTGAATTTAGATATTCTCTACTCCAAACGAAAAGGAATCTAGCCTTTTACTGAGAATAAGGAAAAATAATAAGACCATGGAGTTGGCAAAATATAAAAAGGCTTTCAAGATATGAATAAAAAGCAGCAATCAATATTTGACTTGTTGAGTGTTTGAATCAACAATGAAGTACTGCTGTCACTCACCAGGGAAAGTTATAATTAAATACTTTCACGCCATTTTCTTCAAGTGTGAAGTTACATTATGATGTTTGCTGTGATCTTTGCTCATTTGAAAATGTACATGTTTACAATCATGTCACAAAATTGAAACCTTTACTTAATTGCTATGCTCTACATTGTCTGTCAATCTCTATTATATTAATTATTCCTTACAGCCACAACATGTTACGTCTGCCTCTTCAGCCATTAAGTACTCAACAGTCTGGAGATAATGTCAATATTCAAGAATGGGTGCTCTCTTCTCTATTTCACAGTTGAGTTCTACCTGATTAGCGTACAGATGTACTCATTTGCAGACAGAATAATTTAAAGTTAGCCTTTTGTAACCTTTCAGCAATTTTTGATTGTTTGAATAATAGCCTTGAATTTACTTACAACTACAAATCTCTTCTTAACTTTCACTGGCATAAGTTTAGTACACCCACTATGCTAAAAAAAGTTCACCAGGATGTTTCTAGGGTGTATTGAGGGGTTGGAAGGTTAGAAATCTGTGTACTTAGGCTAATTATCTTCTCCCCAGTGACTAGTTTTATTGCCATAAGCTGAATTCTTGGATGATTGCTGCATTGTGGATTAGTCGAGGCAAGCTTAAGTTATTCAGATACCAAAACTCTATACGACTGAAGTCTTTAGAAAAGAATTTTACTCTAAAAATGACCAAAATAAATGACTGTAAATCGTCTCTGCTCTGAAACAGCACCCAAGGTAGCATGTGAACGAGGTGATGGAAAAATAATTACATTAATGGAATGACGTAAATAGAATGATTCAGAGGCTTAGCTAGCTCACCTAAAGTGGGGGGGCTGATATCGCGCCAAAGCAATCACTACATTAAAGTTAATATAATGTAATGCACAATTATTTCACTATTGTAGTAAGTTAAACAAAAATTAAAAATTGCCAAAGTATCTTTTTCTTTCATCAAGTTTTTCAACAAATTCTTCAGCTATCAAAATTAAATCCAAGTTTTCTGTAAGCTCTTTGTGAGCATTTAAAAGTTGGTTAAAAAGTACTCAGTTAAAAAGTACTCAAATGGCAAGACGCACCAGCTACTTTCCAGTTGACCAATATTTGACTACTGTAATAATATTCTATAATATTTTGGGCTCAGTTTGCCCTTCAAAGTAGTGAAACTAAAAAGAATGATAGCTGAGAGCTGGTATAAGTAGAGCAAGTTATTGATAATGTTTACACCTAAAGCATGTGAATAACTAGCTAAATGGTTACACAATGCATGAAAAGAATCAATTATGGTGAATATGATGCAATTTTGCCTGTGGCACAAAGGCCTTAGTGACACAGGCAAAATTGGGGGGGGGGGGGGGCTTAGCCCCACTTATTATAAAAGGGGGGGGGGGGGCTCTAGCCCCCCCAGCCCCCCCTGTGGCTATGCCACTGTGATTCATATTGAGGTGCTCACCATGTCATGTTCACAATAATCTGTTGCAATAATTTAAGAAATCACTGATGTTATCTCTATTGCCTTGTCTACACTCAAAAAAGACCCTTTCTGGGACTTAAAGGTCTGGTTTCCTCATTACAGCTGCAATATATTACTATGGGGTAGCCCCTGCGAATAATGCAGGTAATAGCACCCAAAAACATAATAGCCAGAGCAGATTCAATTTGGTTGAACACTCAAAACACCAATTCAAATTGGATGCATTTTATTCCACACATGATGTTGCAAGTCTATGACGACCAATAACCATGTACCTACTCAGCTATGTTGAAATTTTACATTGTAGTATAATGATGGAATTTTGTAAGTTTAATTAGCATTTTAAGTGGGTATGTTTGTATATGTATAGATTGCACAAAGATGTGGAGGTTGCTGTGTGATTTAAACAATCAAGAACTGAATGCCCGAGGATAGAGTAAATTTTGTACATGTCGGCAGAGTTATTTTAGTTACGAAGCGAGTCAACTAGCTACACCTACTAGACTTGGCAGGATTGCTTTATTCTAATTAATAATCACTGAAAGAACTGAACTATACAGAGCATGACCATATATGGCAATCACAAAAGATCAGATATGACCTGTGGTTACAAAGATTGTGATAGTCTGTGTCACAAGAAGGTTGAATTGTTTATTATATTCAAAAGTAATCAACTTGTACCATGATACTAGGCTATAGGAAACATACTTTTGATTTGATAGTTCACTTATTCACTTCCTACGAGGTGGGTAGATATATATTCACCATGAAATGAGCAATCTGACTGGATGGTTGGAATGAATCATGGTACAAATATTATATACCTGTATATGATTTGATGTGTGTGATATCTATCACAGTTATGTGATAGTTTATGTAGATGTAGTGTTTGTCACATGTGTGCTATGCATTGTGACTTGTGTGTTATAGATGTGTATTGTCTGGCAAGAATGTCATATACATTATGTTAGTTGAGGAACAAAGCTGTGGACATTACATTTACTTAAATGCTGGCATGCTATTTTTCCCCCCTAAATATGTATGCCTCCAATTATTTATACATATTACAATTGTCAACTTTGGAAGGTTCATTGCTTCTGACTTTACATCCATTGTTGATTAGCATTGGGATGTTATTTCATTTCAATTTCACCATGCAACCATCAGCTTTTACTACATGAAAATGGCTTAAGTAGGAAAAAAAATCACTAAACAACTGATGAAAATCTACTCCCATAGATAATTAAGGTAGCTGTATGCAATGCCCTGCCATCACACTATCTTAAATGCAGCTGCTACTCTTCCTGCAGTCCATACCATATGACAGTGAATCCTCAACATAGAAAGTACGTGATAAGAGGAGCATGGTCAATGGTGTCATCAGCTGAAAGGAATACAATGGTACAAAAGAACCAACAACATATTGAGTTATTTTTTATCGACCTGAAACTGATAGCCGCTTATGCATATTTGCACAATAGGAAGCAAACTGTGCACAATTCTTTCACATGAGCAAACATCACAGTAAACATCCTAAATGACACAATCTTTATGAACAAACTTGTCATTAAACCGGATAGTGTCCATTTTTATGTGAGGGTGTTATACAGCCTTTCAGCTATAAACTGAAGTGGTCAAGTATTAGCTCCTAAACTAGGTCTGGGTTATGAGAAGCACTTCATCATATAGTTCAATTTGAATTTTTCTAAATTTCATATCAGCTATTACTATGGGTCTTGTCTCATTTTCACTGATTACTCAGTGTATATTCTCATCTTCTACCGTTTCAACCAGGGTCTTGGTGACGCATTCCATATAGTAACTTCCCCGGAGACTCCATGTCCTGGTGAGTTCTCTGGAGTTCCTTGTCTCACTCTCCAACAATATGTCTCCAATCCAAGCATCAGTACTGGCAATGTAACTCTGCTGTTCGAGAGATGTAACCACACTCTTGGATCTGTTTTCTCTGCCTCTTCAGCCATGAAGTACTCACCAGGGATTTTTTTAGAAAAATTGCTAAGGGGGGGCAAAATAGAGATTTTTGTTAGCAAGGGGGGGCATGCATGTGTCAGAGTGCATGCATTAATTGTGTGTGTGCCTGTATTAATTATTAATGTGTGTGTGCCTGCTTAAGTGTGTGTGTGCCTGCTTAAGTGTGTGTGTGACTCAAGAAGAATTCTCCTCGAGCTCTCTATGTTCACTGCCATTGCCACTTACTCCAACTTGCTTGTGTTCAAGCTGCAAACCACACTCCTGGAATTGAGCATGTTTACAAGACATTGCTCACTCTATGGAAATTTTTTCACTACTCTCCCAAAAGAGCAGAACACCTGAAGAGTGTACAGCGTGTGCTTGACCTACCTGAACTGAAGGTCACCAAACCGTCCGACACCCGTTGGTTAGCTCATGAACAATGTGTCAAGGCAGTGAAAAAGAGCTATGCTTCCATTGTGATTGCTCTTGAGACCTTCTATGAGCAAACACATGAGCCAGAAGCACTGGGGCTCAACAAAGCTCTATCAAAGAAGTCTACTGTGATGGCAATCTACCTCCTTGACTTCGTGCTGCCCCAAGTTGCTAAACTAAGCAGATGTCTTCAAGCAGAAAAGCTCGACTTGACCGCTATTTCTGGTTTGGTTGATTCTACTCTGCAAACTCTTCATGAATCTTTGTTACCTGCTGCAAATTGGGTGCTGGAGCTACTAGATGCCCAAGATGAGCTTCAAGCTATCGCAATAATTGACTCTGAATCTATCACTTCCTTTCAAGATAAAGTGGCTAAACCCTTCGTCACTGACTTGAAAGAAAATATTTCGAGGAGATTTTCTTCCCAAGATATTGTAGCATCATTTAGTATCTTTGACTCTTCAAAGCTACCACAAAAAGACTCTCCTGATCTGTCGTCATATGGGGATGAATTCCTTGGTGTTCTTGAGGACCACTACGGCAAGGAACTTGCAGCCAAGTCAGTAGAGGGAGAGGAATTTACCGTGCCAGCTTTAGTTTCCTCTGACATTCGCACAGAGTGGGTGACATTCAGGAGATACATCACTACTCGGCCTAAGGAAGACAATACGAAATTGCTGATGGAATTAGCTACCAACAGCATGCTTGTACAGATGTTTCCCCATCTCAGTGACCTTGCCAAGGTGTGCCTTTCGATTCCTGTTGGGACAGCATCTGTGGAACGAAGCTTCTCCCAAATGAAGATGATCAAAACAAGGCTAAGGAGTCGTCTTGGAGAACAAAATCTAGCTCACCTGATGAGAATAGCAATAGAAATGCCTGAAGAACTTCCAGATGACATTGTAGAAAGTGTAATCGATATTTGGAACAGAAAGACTAGACGTATTGCTGTATAAATGTATTGCTGTATAAACGTATTGCTGTATAAATACACTTATATTTTGCTTAAATAAAATTGTTTGTTGCCTAATAATTAGACTAATGGATATAATAATTTAAAAAAATGCAGTACATAGTCACACAGGTCTATTTAGAATAATGAAATTTCATTTCAAATGCTCAAGGGGGGGCACAAAATCCTCTAGGGGGGGCGAATGCCCCCCCCTGCCCCCCCCTAAAAAAAACCCTGCTCACTGTCAGGAGACAAGGTCAACATAGAATGCGTCTCTTCTGTAGCCTATTTAAACTTCAAATCAATACAAGAGATATCTGTGAACGGAGTTAGCTTCTATGGATGCAGAGGAATCAATTTCACTGATATTCCAGTGTTACACATTGATGGCATTACCTTCTGGGGATGCGGTGGCATAAATTTTAGAAATTCTGCAATGGTGACATTCACCAATACTACGGTTCAGTATTGCAGTGCCCCTGTTAGTCTATTGCACGTCAGAGTATACGCTACATTTACCACATCCTGTTCTACCACAATCAAGATAAAGGTGCATTGGCCATAACCAACTCATCCACTAATATAGTTGACAGTGTGTTTCAGAACAATCGTAATTCACTTTCAGGTGGTGTCATACAAGCTGGAGATGTCCAGGAGCAGTCTCTCCTTCCCAGATACACTAACATTACCATAGAAAACTCCATTTTTACGGAAAACAGGGTATCACAACGTAGTGGAGTCATAAGTGTTCATGATAATCAAAATCTTTATTCTTGGTATCCTTACATCATTGGTCTAACTATTCAGAATTGCACTTTCTTGAACAATGGAGCCAATTCTTTTGGTAGAGTTGTCTACTATTATGGCACTCAACCAGCTTCCATCATGGACAGTACTTTCACCCTCACTGCCTCACATGTAAATACCTATGGAGGAGCTATATATAGCCGCACAACACTGGTACTTGCCAATAATAGCTTCTCAGGTTTTAGAGGATTTAGAGAAGTTATTAATGTGGCATTGTCACGAGATTTTGTTTATCCACAAAATATTGAATTTAAAATTGAGGACTATTATTTCAAAGATAGTGTTGGTGGTGTTATCTTCTGTACGGGAAGTCAAGAGCTTATAAAGTGTATTCACTAACAATGTACCTATCGCTAACCCTCCTCATCGAGCAGGAGCTATACATAGCACTGGAACATTAATACTGACAAACGTTAGCTTCTTTGGCTACATGACAAGACAGTATGGAGGAGCTATACATAGCACTGCCCCAATTATAGCAACACAAACCACTTTCTATAATAATATAGCAAACCAACTTGGGGGAGCTATATATAGCACATCTTCAATTACAGTGGCGGCACGGTGTGATCTCACTGACAATATGGCTTCCCAACAGGGAGGAGCTATATACAGTACTGCCCATATAACTGTGATTGAGAGTCAATTCTCAAACAACATCACTGGTCAAGAAAGAGGAGGTTCTATTTATAGTTCATCAGGACTAACTTGTACACAGTCAACTTTTACTAACAATACAGCTGGAAATGGTGGAGGTGTGTCCGTCAATAGTATTTAAATTCGTACTTTGATAATTGTGACTTCATTAACAACACAGCTACTAACTATGGAGGAGGAATTTATGTCACTGGAACTAGCAGTTCTCTCACTGTACACCAAAATTACTTTACAGGAAACACAGCATTTGCATTAGGAGGTGGAGCTATATATAGTAACAGTCGCTATTCTAATGTCTCCATATCAGTCTATATTTAGCTACAATTCTGCCTCCTATTGCAGTGTATTAGATGTGGACGAGTTCTATCATTTCAATGTTAGTATAACTGACAGTGTCTTTACTTACAACATGGCTACCGGTCGACTTCTGGGAGGGGGTGTGGCTTGTATAAGAAATGCTTCTATTTATATTCTCAGAAGTAGTTTCCAACTCAACCAAGCTGCTCTTCATGGCGGAGTATTTCACATTGATGAGAGTGATGTGTTAGTAGATGAAAGTGTATTTGTGAAAAAATTCAGCTTCTGAAGATGGAGGAGTGTTTTATACGTACGTCCTTCTCTCTAATTACGATATCAGGAGAAGTGAGTTTAGCTACAACTCAGCTGGAGATGATGGAGGAGTGATGTTCATTGGTCGAGTCAACAGTCGAGTCAACATTAGCGAGTGTGTCTTCAGTTTTAACGATGCATCAGGTCGAGGAGGCGTGGCAGCTTTAATTGGTAGCTCTCTATTTCTTATCAAAACTAACATTTTTAACAACACTGCTGAGTATGGAGATACCATTAGTGCTTGCAACAGTGTTGTCATGGTGATGGAAGACGCATTATTCACGAGCCCAGACCCAGTGTATTCATTCTGTACTCTGTACGATGGACACATAGTCCATTACCACATCTCACCTCCTGTGGATCCAGAACTAACACCTTCACCTTCTACTACTCAACAGATGAACAGTCACTCGATTATAGATACTATATCAAGTATTCAGATTTCTACTAAATATTATTCAGCTTCTCTTGATCTATTATCCATTGAAGTATATCCTAGCACCTCTCCACTGGGACCCATGCCTACTGGTTCGACCCTCTCTACTCCCACGTTATCTACTCGTGTAATAAACTCACACCTAGAATCAAATCCTGTTTCATTTCCAACTGTAAAAAGTACCGAAGTTTCAACAATTGAGTCATATACTATCAACTCAGAACTCAAATCAGTGTCTTGGTGACGCATTCCATATAGTAACTTCCCCGGAGACTCCATGTCCTGGTGAGTTCTCTGGAGTTCCCTGTCTCACTCTCCAACAATATGTCTCCAATCCAAGCATCAGTACTGGCAATGTAACTCTGCTGTTCAAGAGAGGTAACCACACTCTTAGATCTGTTTTCTCTGCCTCTTCAGCCATGAAGTACTCACTGTCAGGAGACAATGTCAACATAGAATGCATCTCCTCTGTAGCCTATTTAAACTTCAAATCAATACAAGAGATATCTGTGAATGGAGTTAACTTCTATGGATGCAGAGGAGGAATTAATTTCACTGATATTCCAGTGTTACACATTGATGGCATTACCTTCTGGGGATGCGGTGGCATAAATTTTAGAAATTCTGCAATGGTGACCTTCACCAATACTACAGTTCAGTATTGCAGTGCCCCTGTCAGTCTATGGCATGTTGGAGTATGCTACATTTACCACACCCTGTTCTACCACAATCAAGATAAAGGCGCATTGACCATAACCAACTCATCCACTGATATAGTTGACAGTGTGTTTCAGAACAATCGTAATTCACTTGGTGGCGTCATACAAGCTTGAGATGTCCGGGAGCAGTCTCTCCTTCCCAGATACACTAACATTACCATAGAAAACTCCATTTTTATTGAAAACTGGGCATCACAATATCATGGAGTCATAAGTGTTCGTGATAACCAAAATTATCGTTCTATTTGGTGTCCTTACATCATTGGCCTAACTATTCAGAATTGCACTTTCTTGAACAATGGAGCCGGCTCTTATGGTAGAGTTGTCTACTATTCCAGCACTCATCCAGTTTCCATCATGGACAGTACTTTCACCCACACTGCCTCACATGTAGATACCTATGGAGGAGCTATATATAGCCGCACAACACTGGTACTTGCCAATAATAGCTTCTCAGGTTTTAGAGGATTTAGAGAAGGTTATTAATGTGGCATTGTCACGAGATTTTGTTTATCCACAAAATATTGAATTTAAAATTGAGGACTGTTATTTCAAAGATAGTGGTGGTGGTGTTATCTTCTATACGGGAAGTCAAGAGCTTATTATTACTAACAGTGTATTCACTAACAATGCACCTATCGCTAACCCTCCTTATCAAGCGGGAGCTATACATAGCAGTGGAACATTAATATTGACAAACGTTAGCTTCTTTGGCTACATGACAAGACAGTATGGAGGAGCTATACATAGCACTGCCCCAATTATAGCAACACAAACCACTTTCTATAATAATAAAGCAAACCAACTTGGGGGAGCTATATATAGCACATCTCCAATTACAGTGGCACGGTGTGATCTCACTGACAATATGGCTTCCCAACAGGGCGGAGCTATATATAATACTTGTGATTGAGAGTCAATTCTCAAACAACAAGAAAGAGGAGGATTCTATTTATAGTACATCCGGACTAACTTGTACACAGTCAACTTTCACTAACAATACAGCTGGAAATGGTGGAGGTGTGTCCGTCAATAGTATTTCGTACTTTGATAATTGTGACTTCATTAACAACACTGCTACTAATTATGGAGGAGGAATTTATGTCACTGGAACTAGCAGTTCTCTCGCTGTATACCAGAGCTCTTTTACAGGAAACACAGCATTTGCATTAGGAGGTGGAGCTATATATAGTAACAGTCGCTGTTGTAATGTCAACATATCAGAGTCTATATTTAGCTACAATTCTGCCTCCTGCTGCTCTTCATGGTGGAGTATTTCACATTGATGAGAGCGATGTGTTAGTAGATGAAAGTGTATTTGTGAATAATTCAGCTTCTGAAGATGGAGGAGTGTTTTATACGTACGTCCATCTCTCTCATTATGATATCAGGAGAAGTGAGTTTAGCTACAACTCAGCTGGAGATGATGGAGGAGTGATGTTCATTGGTCGAATCAACAGTCGAGTCAACATTAACAAGTGTGTCTTTAGTTTTAACGATGCATCAGGTCGAGGAGGCGTGGCAGCTTTAATTGGTAGCTCTCTATTTCTTACCAAAACCAACATTTTCAACAACACTGCTGAGTATGGAGATACCATTAGTGCTTGCAACAGTGTTGTCATGGAGATGGAAGACGAATTATTCATGAGCCCAGAACTTATGCCCTAACATACTTGTATGTTTTTAGCAATAATTTTTTAGTCTTACATCCACAAGGCATGCCAATATTAGCGGGGGGAGCTGAGAATTTGGGGGGTGGGGCTAGGAAGTTTGGGGGAGAAGCTTCCTTCTGCCCCTCCCCTCTCCCACTAGATAGAACCCTGCATACACACTTGCAGCTGATGAGGCATAAATTCCACAGTGTTGGTGTTGGTGTTGGCTGTATGAACATGTTCATGATTCAAACTTTCAGAGCATTTAGTGCAGGAGTTAGTTCAATAATAGCAAGCAACACAGCAGACACTGACACGCCTTACTCTATATAAAGAATCTTTAGTTCAAAATTTAAATTGATGGTTGTTTTTTTTTTACACCAAATAATCATAATTTGTTCCGTGATTTTAAATAATTGTTGGGCACTTCTTTTGACATCTGATCTGTCAGTGACAATATAATTCCCAACACTTTTAAGAATTAGCTTGTTGTAATTTATTATTGTTGTCATAGCTGTTTTCATTGTTGTAGTTGTTGTTGTTGTTGTCATTATCAGGTCCTGACAGAGATGTGGATACTGCTGGTCGTTTCATCCAGACTCAGTTCATGGAGCGCTGTGTGAACCAGTACAAGATGATCTACCCTCACTTCACTACCGCCACGGATACCTCCAATATCAAGGTGAGAGGACAAGAGAGAGAGAGAGATGAATGTACCTGATTCAGTGGACCTAAGATGGCCGCTGTGCCATTCACACCTCTGGTGCTGTCATTTTTAGCTATGATAAACAGCATGTATTTTCTCTTTTGACCTTCTTTTTTAAATCAATTGCATAAATGACATTATTACACTTTCAGTTGACTGCATTCCCAAATGTATAGCTAATGAAGTTTTAAATTGGGTAAGTGTTGTTTTTTATTTGTTTGTTTCTTTGTTTATGGTGGATGAAAGATTTATGTTCATGAAGACTTTCATTCCAGTCTAATTTATTTTCAAACTCACAGTTTATAATTCCTTCTTTATAGTCTAACTTAATTTTATATCACATCTCGTTCTCAGTGAAGTTATGCATTATTGAAGTGTCCGGAAGTTTCTATGACGTATACACTTGTTATTGTGACTGTTCTGTGTGTGTGTAGGTTGTGATGAAGGTAGTTCTGGACACAGTAATCAGGGAGAATCTCGAGGCAGCCAACCTCCTCTAACTACACCCTCAGGCCAAATTCCACCTCCATTATAATTATATATTATATATTTTATTGACATATAAAAAAGTAATTTCCTTTTTCTCACATTTTTTCTGAACATGAAAAAAAAACATAACTTTTTCTTTCAGTGTTGAATAAATATATCTAATGTGACAGCCATTTTTTTTGTACATTCCTTCATTTCCTATTCAACATTTTTTCATTTTTTGTGGATGTGATAATTTGTGTGGCAGTTTGTGCCAGATCTGTTAGGTTATTTCACTTGTGTTTTATTGGATGTCGCGTATTTGTGGTGGGTGTGCATTATTTCATGTGATCATGCTGCATCTTGGTTGTCACTATTACTAGTGGTGTGCTTGAGCACAAATGGCGAGCGAGCCTTAAACTACACTATTGTTAAATGATTGATTTTAACAAGTAACACTCAAGCTACTAAAATATAGTCAAGTTTTTAAATTACGTATGCGGTAAAGGGGATTCAAAGCCATAGTAACCGCTCCCAGCAACTGTTTGAATTGAAAAAGAAGCAACAAAATCAAGTCACTTTATTTAAAGTTTCCTTTGTGACATTCTTAATAGTAGTTGTAACGCACAATACTTTCACACAACTGAACATACCTACGCAAGACTTACCTTCGCGGTTCGTCTAGTGGACAATGAATTTACAAGTAAATGCTGTTGAGTAGGGCTTATAACTGTGACAAATAGCGACTAACTTGAATAGAAATGGAGCTCCCATAAGTTTTTGCGTTTAAACTGCACCCGCAAAAGAATTCAAAGCAGTAAACAATTCAATTTCTAAGGTGATACGGGTAATGGTCGCTAAACTAGAGGATTCTGTTTAGTGAAGTTTGGGACGGGGTCGAACGCGGAGCGAACACAAAAATACGGAGGGTCAAAGTACAAAATGACATACATACATCCAAACATAATATAAACTAGTGGTGTGCTTGAGCACAAATGGCAAGCGAGCCTGATAGTTAGGTAACATAAAATGTTACTATGTTTTAGCTTACTTCATGCAAACACTATAATAGCAGTTATGACATTTGATTTCAGCAAACAAATACAAAATCACTCTCTTACCTGATTAATGGTAACTTTTGTAGTATCAAACATCAACCATTCTGATAATCTCAATCACCAGTAACTCTTGAACAAGCTCTCAGCTACGATAAAAAATAAACCAGTGTTATTATTTGTAATTTTAGCCAACAAATATGGAATTACTACTTACATCATTCTTGAGTATTGATAACTTCTGTAGTATCAAATTGAAGTTACTTTGACCATCGGAATTACCTTGAATTCTTGACAACAAGCTCTCACCTACAAAAACAAAAGACAATCAATTTTAGCACACAAATACACAATTACTTTCTTACCTCATTTTCTTGAGCAGTGGTAACTTTTGTAGTACCAAATTTGAGCCAATCTGACCATTTGAATTTACCAGTCACTGTTAACTAGCTCTTAGCTACAAAAAAGAAAGGCCAGAGTTAATTTTGCATATTTAGCTAACAAATATGGAATTGCGTACTTATCTCAGCTTCCCTCGAGAAGTAGTAGCTTCCATAGCATTAATACTACGGCATTCTGACTACCAACGGCTCTTGACAACCAACAACCGGCACTCCGTATCCCCCCATAAAACGGCGAAGTTTTGAAATGAAGTCTGGAAAAGGGTCTTCAATGCCATAGTAACCTGTCGAATCAACTTTTTGTGTCTTGAAAACAAGCGTTTTAGCAGGCATTTTCTCATACTTTGGAGCTTAAGTATAAAGTAAGGTTTGCTTAATGCTGTAGTTTCAGAATAAACTGGAGTCAACCCTAAATAACCGTGTTTTTAGGAGAAAAAAGTTCCCCGCGCGCGCGTTTTAAGAGCATACGTACCATCCATCCATACATACATATATATATACTAGTGGTGTGCTTGAGCACAAATGGCGAGCGAGCCTGATGTTAGGTAACATAAAACTAAGTATTGTTACTATGTTTTAGCTTAGTTCATGCAAACACTATAATAGCAGTTATGACCTTTTATTTCAGCAAACAAATACAAAATCACTCTCTTACCTGATTAATGGTAACTTTTGTAGTATTAAACATCAACCATTCTGATAATCTCAATCACCAGTAACTCTTGAACAAGCTCTCAGCTACGATAAAAAAATAAACCGGTGTTATTATTTGTAATTTTAGCCAACAAATATGGAATTACTACTTACATCATTCTTGAGTATTGATAACTTCTGATTGAAGTTACTTTGACCATCTGAATTACCTTGAATTCTTGACAACAAGCTCTCACCTACAAAAACAAAAACAATCAATTTTAGCACACAAATACAAAATTATTTTCTTACCTCATTTTCTTGAGCAGTGGTAACTTTTGTAGTACCAAATTTGAGCCAATCTGACTATTTGAATTTACCAGTCACTGTTGACAAGCTCTTAGCTACAAAAAAGAAAGGCCAGAGTTAATTTTGCATATTTAGCTAACAAATATGGAATTACGTACTTACCTCAGCTTCCCTCGAGAAGTAGTAGCTTCCTTAGCATTAATACTACGGCATTCTGACTACCAACAGCTCTTGACAACCAACAACCGGCACTCCGTATCCCCCCCATAAAACGGCGAAGTTTTGAAATTAAGTCTGGAAAAGGGTCTTCAATGCCATAGTAACCGGTCGAATCAACTTTTTGTTTCTTGAAAAGCAAGCATTTTCGCAGGAATTTTCTCACACTTTGGAGGTTAAGTATAAAGTAAGGCTTGCTTAATCCTCTAGTTTCAGAATAAACTGGGGTCAAGCCTAAAAAGCCGTGTTTTTTGGAGAAAAACGTTCCCCGCGCGCGCGTTTAAGGGGCATACGTACCATCCCACATACATATATACATATAACATATACCCGATTTTGCATTATCCACCCCTAATACTGTCTCGCTCGCTAGGCTCGCTCGCCAATAAACTAGAAAATGCTCGTGTAGCATTGGTTGGGCGAGCGAGCGAAGTTCTGGGGAAATGTTGACACTTTCAATTGCATTGGGGTCGTTTGATTTGAATTTGCATTGGTTTTCTTCCTGCAGGTTGCCAAATCTGAATTCACATCTCATTATTAGTAGTAGAATATGTAATGACATGTAAAGGGGGAAATGATGATTGGTAAAGGGTAAAGAATGGTACTCCTCATGATAAAGTAACAATGATAACAAAATAATGTGTAAAGTACAGAAAAGGGGAAAAGGGGGGAAACGTGTAAAGGGGAAACATGTAAAGGGGGAACCGTGTAAAGGGGAAACATGTAAAGGGGGGAAACGTGTAAAGGGGGAAATGGGGATGGGGGATACTCTGAAGTGTCCACATGCTAAGCATGACAGTAATTCAAGTCTCAGTTTTACAGACGCATAATACTGGAAGCTGGCCATAGCTAATTGGCATAGAGATAGTACCCTAAAATTAGAGGACAGATTGCACGACCTGAAAATGAGATGGGATGTGCTTGATGTATAAAGCCATGTTGCTGTCTTCTCCTGGCATCATATTTATGGTGTCTTCAATCCTGAGAGTGGGAGAGTACCTCTGCCAGGTAGTGTTGAGTTGTGAATATGACTGAATGTCAATCTGCAGCAAGTGGGCAAATGTGAAGATCTCCACATCAGTACCCCACACTGTGGACTGCTCCATTGTCGTTGAGGCAATGTAGTCCTCTATCCCCCCACTGTACTCAGACTGTGCAAGGTGACCCTCCTGAAACAGAAGGTGGCCCATCGTTCTCATGTGAGTCACAATGCTTAGGCGCACATTCATATGCTGCGCTTCTGAGCCAGTGATGAATTGGGAAAGGGCACGGAATAGACAGTTGCCATCAGATTGCACATTCAGGATCCTGCAGGGTCTAGTCAGTGGGACATGTTGACCACCAGGCGTGACACCATTTGGCCCTACATACTCGAGTCCTAGTGCATCGCAAGTGAATCGTCGCCAAACTTCACTCACAGGGTTGTATCTGAAAGGGCTCACACCTGGCACAGTTGACATGCTCTCAATGATCTCCAAGTCAGGCGAGGATTCATCGTTTGCATCACAGCCCACAGGTGGGAGATTTGCACCATTTTCATTAGGGATATCAATCTTGGGTGTTAGCTGCTCATCAATAGTGAGTGGCAAATCCCCTGAGGTGGGAAGAGAGCTTTTTCCCATGCACTTTTCTTGTTGAGGAGCTGGATGATACCCCTCACTCATATTTAGCAGCCTAGTGTCTTCACTCAACCTCTCCTGGAGACGAAGGCTCTTGCCGAGGTTTGCCAAACGTTGATATGGGAAAGGGGGGCTAAATAGGAGATCTGTGAGTCTACGGACACGCGAACAGGCCACAAAAGTCAGGCCAGAAGAGAACTCTTTCCTTCCCACATCAATCACTACCTTGTCCAGTGTCATACCCTGGGCCTTGTGAATAGTGACAGCCCAGGAAAGCTTGAGGGGGAGTTGCAGGCGAGAACACGACACAGATGATGAGAACCAAGTCCTCCTCAGGGGAGCAATGGGGACCGTGCCGTCGGGAAGAGTGGGACCCTTATATGAATCGAATCTCACAGTAATGGCCACAGGCAGCTCGGGTGGGTGCTGACCACTCTTGTAGCAGATGGCTTCTACCCTTCCCATGGCACCATTGACGAGTCCCACATCCACCCACAGGTTCGCTGTGAGCATGACTCTGGCACCGTGTGCCAGACACACAACTGGCTCCAATCCTCCTGCGTCATCAGTGGAGGCCTTTGCAGCATTACGACCAGTGTGGACAGCATTAATGGTGGCAACGGGCTGTCCGTTTGCACAGAGTTTGCTGATGTTGTACTCTGCTGCTGCTTCCACGGTGGGGTATAGGTGCAGTGCCATATTGAATGCTGCAGAGTCTGCTACTTTTGCTGGAGTCCGTGTCATAAGGTGCTCCCAGTCCCCAACTGTTACGTTGCCATCTCTCAGGCGAAGCAGGATATTTCTGAATAGCTCTTGGCTGGCATCCTCACCGGCCTGTCTCATGACCTTGTCCAGAACCACGGCTTTGTCAAATAGCTGATAGTCAGCACTGCCAAGGTCAGACAGTTCAGAAGATCTCGACACTGTGGTGTACAACGGAAGGTCCATCACTGGAGGCAGCTGACCAAAGTCTCCACAGAGAATGAAAGAGCATCCTCCAAATACCTCGTCAGAGGAGTTAGGAAAAGCTTGACGTAGACGCCTGTCTACCTGACCAAACATTTTCCTTCCCACCATTGACATTTCGTCAATTATGATGTACCTCATGTTGGCAAGGTCTTGCTGGATGGTGCGTAGCGATTGCCCTTCCAGGTCCTTGAAGTCGCCCTTGATTGTCAAGGTGAGGAGGCTGTGGATTGTGTGACCAACCACATTGTATGAGGCTGACCCAGTCGGTGCACTTACACGGAGGTAGTCCTTCAAGAGGAGTCTCAGGCAGTGTATCAGGTAGGATTTCCCTGTGCCAGCAGTGCCACTGACAACCATCTTAAGGGATGGCTGCTTCTCCTTGGCTTCCAGGTGATGCTTGACAATGTTATAGGCCTCTAGTTGCTTTCCCTGCAGCCGTGTCGGGTCTGCTGTGGTTTCAAAGGCCCCTGGTGCAAACAACATTCTTTGCTCACTGATGAAAAAAGGCAATTCCATGAGTTCGGGATAGGCCTGTGCAGCAAGTGACCAGTCCACATCTAGTGAGTTGTCAGTGTTTGCACAGCTGAAATCTGAGGTTGCCTGGCAGATTAACATCCACTCTTGCTGATTCCGCGGTGGCGGCTGGTTTAACTCTTCATCTGGGTGTTCCTACAAAAATTATTCTATTATGACATTGTTGTCTAAAAAAAAAAACTTTATGATGATATACCTGATCACGGTCAGCATCTGACTGCTGCTGGAGCTTCTGAAGCCTGTAGATGTCATCTTCGAGTGAGGGGGGAACACTACCAGACTGCAGAAACACAGCAAATGCTTCAGCATAAGTGGTACAACTTCCAAGAAGGTCATCAAGGTGTCGAAATGGTACATGCTGCATCAGACTTTGTCTGCAGTACTGCTCATACTTGGGACCGCCAGGATCTGGTGAGCAGTAGGGGCGAACAATTGCCACAACCTGCTTGTTTCTGTGAACTGGAGCTGTACCCACTGCCTTTGGCATCTTGTATTGCCGTGCAAACTGCAACAGAGTCATCTCCTGAAACTGTAGAGTGGCAGGACGCTCCATGTAGTGGTCAAGCAGGCAGGGAGAGGTTGCAGGCTGATCCCCATTTAACCTCTCAAGCACTTCACGTGATCCATCCAAACTGAGGGGTACAAAGTCCCGAGATGCAGTGTACATGGGAAGCTGTAGGAGGAGGTGGCAGGTCTCCTGAGCAGAGTAGTCTCGCTCGGCCACAGAGCTAATCATTATCTTCTGTGCCACCTTTGTGATGTTGCAGTCATCACCCTTCTTCACAGTGCTGCTGTAGACCTCCCTCAGAGCCTTGGAGCGCGGCTCAGACTTGGTGGCATACTTGGCAACATAGTCAATCACCTTGCGACGTGACACACACACCTTCATGTCGACATTACCACGCCATGATGATATCTGAGTGGTGTTGTGGTCATTGACAAGGGGGTCGTTGCGCTTGGTGGTGAGTACAGGATCACCCTCCACCATTGTGATGGTTGTCTCTGCCTGCAGTGGCTTCGGGTAGCCAAATCTGCACTCTTGCTTGCCTCGGCGGCCTGTCTTCAGGCAGTAGGCAGCAGAACATCTGGTGTGGCGCTGGCAGGTGGCAATGAGGTCCTTCAGGTCCTGGTTATAATCTTCCACCTCAGTGTAGGACTTGTTGCAGATGTGCTGAGGCTTAGTCTTTGGCAGAGGAGCTTGATCGGCATCACTTCCGTCAGCAGCTATGGCTGGATTGATTGTGCTGACCAGCCTGTCCACATACTGTATGATGGTCTCCTTCGCTGCGTCAACAGTGGCCTCATTTTCGGAGGTGAGGTCCTTGACATTGGGTGCATCAGGAAGCCATGCAACACCATGCACGTGCGGACTTCCGCGATGCTGCCACTCAAATCGCACCCAATAGTCTGTGGCACCAAGAACACCCACATAAAATGTGTCGATGTACCTTGTTATTCTTTGGTGGAAGAACCAGTCAGCGATGGCAGGGTTGTTGAAGAGGGCAGTGTTTCGACATGCACTGCTGTAAGGGTTGTCCAGGCAGATGAGGCGTGCCAGTTCAGGCCACTGCGTGTCGGCTGCACTGTGCGTGAAAAAGATGGTAGGAAGGCCCAGTGTGTCCACCATGGATATCAGTCTTGATCTCTGATGGAACCAGTATTGCCTTGTGCCACGCAGGCTGGTGGCAAAGTGCACCACACGTTTAGAAAGGGCCTCACCCTCGTGGCCAACCATGTCACGGAGTTCTTCCACCGTGAGTCGAGCATCTCGTGGGTGTTGTTTTACGTAGATGCGACCCATCTGTAGAGCACGTCACCTCATTTCAGTATTGAGAGCGAAGTATCTGAACCGGGGATGGCGTGCAAACTGACCGTCACCGTACTTCATCAGGTGGGTAAAGTAATTTCCAATGGTCACAGTCCTCCTACGGGGCGACACAAAGTCAGCCCGTCCTGTGGGAAACAGTGTTGGAAATGCACAGGACATGTAGCCCTCGGTGGTGAATTCATTGAGTGGGACATCACTGCTACTGGGCCACGGGAGATGTCTGTTTTCCACTGACTTTCGTATTTTCTCCTTTTCAGTTCCCTTAAGCTTCTGGTTAGTGATGGGGATAAATGATGTTGTAAGGTTGGCAGCATGTGGGTCCTCCTGCTCTGTGGTGGTGTCCTCATTAATAGACATTTCCATCATCACTGTGGAGAGACCAGTCAGGTCTCCATCTTCTGGCAGCTGTCTAAGTTTGTCCATATCTATCTTCACATCCTTGTAGTAAATGTTATTTGTCTTCAACCACTGGAGTGCACGCAGGACAACAGAACGACGGACCCGGAAGTCACGATGGGATGCTGAAGATCCCTCTTTCCTCACCAACAGGACATCGAGTTCATTGGAGTGCCTTGGCAGGGAGGTGACAAAGGTGGTCATGTCTTGCGGCAAGTTGATTATGTGACCACTGTAGCCATACTGACCATGGGGTAACCGGTACACTGACAAGATGGGGAGAACAGTGGATATCAGCATCTCTTCCACCTGTGTCAAGCCCTGTGAATTTTTTTTTTAGGTTATGTTACATAGACATTGTCAATTAATTATACCTTCAACTGAGATGGTATTGCTCCAGGATGCATGTTATTTTCTTCTGAATATAGCTTTGGCGTGCCCCTGTCCCTGCTGCAGCGAGTACACTCACCATGCCTTGGTACCATTACCATTCCAGGAAAACTTTCCTGGCAGGTTGAGCATGTAGCTACTGTAATGGTAGACATTTCCATGTGGAATTTCTTCAGTGTGTCTTGGACCTTGCAATCCCCGAATGTAGGTAAGAATGATGCCAAGGTTAGCCTCGGTCTTTTTTCCTGTGGTTCATTCTGCTCCACTGTCCTCCTCTTCTCAGCTCTTCTCGCTCTATCTCTCGCATTTCTCTTACTCAACCTTTCCTCCCTCTCTTCTTTACTTTCTTGAGCAAGTTTTTCTCTTCTTCGTGCATTGTTCTGGTTAGTGATGGGGATAAATGATGTTGTAAGGTTGGCAGCATGTGGGTCCTCCTGCTCTGTGGTGGTGTCCTCATTAATAGACATTTCCATCATCACTGTGGAGAGACCAGTCAGGTCTCCATCTTCTGGCAGCTGTCTAAGTTTGTCCATATCTATCTTCACATCCTTGTAGTAAATGTTATTTGTCTTCAACCACTGGAGTGCACGCAGGACAACAGAACGACGGACCCGGAAGTCACGATGGGATGCTGAAGATCCCTCTTTCCTCACCAACAGGACATAGAGTTCATTGGAGTGCCTGTAGCCATACTGACCATGGGGTAACCGGTACACTGACAAGATGGGGAGAACAGTGGATAACAGCATCTCTTCCACCTGTGTCAAGCCCTGTGAATTTTTTTTTTAGGTTATGTTACATAGACATTGTCAATTAATTATACCTTCAACTGAGATGGTATTGCTCCAGGATGCATGTTATTTTCTTCTGAATATAGCTTTGGCGTGCCCCTGTCCCTGCTGCAGCGAGTACACTCACCATGCCTTGGTACCATTACCATTCCAGGAAAACTTTCCTGGCAGGTTGAGCATGCAGCTACTGTAATGGTAGACATTTCCATGTGGAATTTCTTCAGTGTGTCTTGGACCTTGCAATCCCCGCATGTAGGTAAGAATGATGCCAAGGTTAGCCTCGGTCTTTTTTCCTGTGGTTCATTCTGCTCCACTGTCCTCCTCTTCTCAGCTCTTCTCGCTCTATCTCTCGCATTTCTCTTACTCAACCTTTCCTCCCTCTCTTCTTTACTTTCTTGAGCAAGTTTTTCTCTTCTTCGTGCATTGTTTCTCAGTCTCTGTTCTTCCGTAAGTGCCATGGTGAGCTGAGCTGAGAGAACCAAACTTGTTGTTGCTTAGTTGCTTGGTGGGCATGCGCCATATGCGCAAATGGAATGCGCTCGCGTTTAAACGACCACGTATTCAGGATGCGCAAATGGAATGCGCTCGCGTTTAAACGACCACGTATTCAGTTTAAACGACCAAGTATGCGCGCGCGCGTTTAAACGACGACGTATGTGCGCGAGCGTTTAAACGACGACGTATTCAGGATTTCCATTGACTACATCTTAGAGTTGCTCGCTCGCTTCGCTCACTCGCCAATAAACAAACATCCCCGATTTTCGATTGTGTTACCCCTGTAAGTGTCTCGCTCGCTACGCTCGCTCGCCAATAAAACAATTGTTTTTTTTCATGTCTTGTCTTTAAACATACTTGAAACGTGGGGCATTTGTAGTGGTATAGTGATGCTAGTTAGTATATAGTGGGATACACATATGCTTGAGTTAAGCATATGTGTTCATTCCAGAGTTTAGTTATTCCATTCCAGTGTTTGGTTATTTCATTCCAGTGTTTAGTTTAGTGGGTATTTCACAGTTGTACACTAATATAGTCTTTTTTTTTTCTTTTTTTTAATTTTACACATGTAGTAGAAATTTACCCTTGTAGCTAAAAGCTCTGTGTAATTCACCATAGGAAACAACTGTTGATTAATAATCTTTAGCATAGTGACTTCCTGAAGAAAGTTTCATGACGGGACTTTTAAATGAAGAAAAGTTATGATTCGGTGTAGCTAATTTATCTAATAGATGGCATATACAATCTTATGAATACCATCAAACAATTTCCACTACATTACCTATTTTACAATAATAAGTAGACCAGTGACTTTGGACTAATTGCTCCCAAATACTAGTCTGGCACAGCCAGACCCTTTATTAGGTAAAGGGTCTGGCTGTGCCAGACGACCCAAATACTTGATGGCTACTAGTGTGAAACGATGACCTGGAGGAAGGCCCTGATACTTGGCACTCTTTCCCTCCTCTGCAGCTTCAGCCACTTTCCTGGACATGCTAGTGGCATGTGTTCTGTAAAAGGCCGCTAGAGTGTAATGCCAAGTGGCATTCCACACCAGCAGACTGTGGGAGATTAGAGTTCCCAGGAGCTTCTTGACCTTCTGGCTAAACTACATGCGCCAGTATTAACAAATATTTTGCTGTCTTGCACCAAGACTAAAGCTGTCCATAAGTGTTAGAGGTATCTATTATCCATGTTTCATAGTTCAAGACGAAATAACTATGCTTTAGAAAGCCTGGATCTGTGGCTTCAGCATGATTTTTCTCTTTCCCCTCGCTTAGCTGCGGAACTTATTTGGGGCCGTTTTGTTAATGTTCAAGGGTTACCTGGAAGAAATATTCCAAACGATCTTCATATGGAGCATCTAAACAGATTGTTAAAAACTTCACTACAAGGATTAGGGGCCAACAAGACAGAGAAAGCTATTATCAAGTCTTCAAAAGTTCTTGGTGTTATTGACCCAGTGTGGCAAATTTTGATAGTGATAATTTTGTTACGAATGTTTCAGGGGGTCATCAAGCAGCAAATGCAGAGAAAGACATGCAATTAATTTTGAGACAGTTACAGTGTTTAAAGAAATGCCTGGGCGCATGCATACAAGCTTAAAAAATCCTCGAGACCCTCTACATTTCAAGAGTGTCAATGAAATTAAAGATTTTATCAAAACACATTTAAAGTTGTAATCACAGTTTAGATTTTCTCTGAGTTTCTTTTTTATATTTAATATCCAAACAAACTATTAAAATTTTAATTTAATGATCACAAGAATGTAAAGGCAGAATGAGTAGTGCTACATGAACCACAAGTAGCTACAATTAGTTAAACAAATATCACAACATAAACACTGTGAACTGGTGCTGGTATGTGTATAGCTAACTGTCCATGTCTTGAAATAGTACGTCTTTACGGCATTTTTCAGTATTGTTCATGTACTGGAGTATGCATTTATTAGCATGTTGATTTCTTTTTTTCTTCAATAAAAGAGCAAGTGCAGGTGGTCCATCTCTCCCAGCACGGCCACTTTCTTGTACATAAGATTCAATGTCTTCTGGTACTCCTAGATGTATCACTTCTCTAACATCACTGCAATCAACTCCTAAACCAAAAGCCATAGTTGCACACACTATTCGTAATGGGGAGTTGGGTGAAGTGAATGAGGAAACAATATCTGACTTTACTTCAGAATCTGTGCAACTGGTGAACATATCTACCAAACGAAATTTAGAGTGATCAGGTGCATCAGTGGGTTCTGTGAATACATGTTCTAGTCCATCTCTGAAGAATAAGTACAAATCCGCAGCTTCTTCATGCCATCTGCAGTAGATAATAATGCGTGGCATATTCATTCGCTCTTCCCTCAATCTTGACAGCAGGGGTTGGAATGTATCCTGTATAGTTCAGAACATGGAAACTACATACATAATGTTTGTTTTACATGGAGACACTGCCACAGTAATGTGGTTTTGCATGCCTAAAATGACAGCAACTTCATGTTGCAGACATTTTGTGGCAGTAGCTGTTAGTGCCATTATATGGACATTGCTGGGAAGAATGCTTCTTATTTCCCCAATCCTGAGTAGAGTGTGCCGAAGCGCTTCACCCCTAAGAAAATATAGTAATCAATATAATATTAATTAAATTGACTCCAGTCTTTCTATCAGCTTACCATTTTTTATAGTGTGAGCCTCATCTATAACAAACCCCTTCAATCTCTTTAAATAAGTCTCTTTCTGCATCATATATCTTCACTTTTTCTTTCCATAACAGATTGTTTCACTACTACAGTACTACTACTATTTATAGCTGCAACTGAAAGTCCTCTCATCGAAAAAATGTTTACCTTAAAAATAAAGAAAAAGGAAATCAAAATTGAAATAGTAAACTTTTAACATGTTACTTGATCATCCATTATTGCTGTTAGTGGTGTAACAACAATGATGATAGAATGCTCTTCTAATTGAAGTAAGGAGTCAAAAACAAAAGGCAAGCAGCCATAGCATAAGCTTTTACCATAGCCTGTAGGTAAAACTCCAAATACATCATTACCTATTTTACTAAATAATCAAGTGGAAAAAAATCGATATCCAACACATAGCAAATTATTTTATATCTTAAATACCTTTGACAAATTCTTTCACAATTTTTATCTGCTTGTCCTTCATACTATCGTAACTCAACTGTCTGGCAGCTGAAGATGCTGCAAATTCTATCTCTAAGTCCATTTCCAAAGCGTACCGACACAAAAAAATCAACACGCCGTTTTATTGTAAGTCTATCAACCGGATGCTGGGGGTCACCATTGAATTTTTCACACACGACTATCCTTTACCAAATTTATTCCATAGAATTCTTATGTCACATTTTTATATATGTTCGTACTTAATTTCCTATAGGAATAGTCCTTGCAAATTAGCGTACAAAGTATAAAGGTAGTGGCAAAAAAAAAGTTTTTCTGTTCAACCTATGACCATACTTAGCTTCAATTAAATTGCCCATTACTATTCAATTGTTTCTGATTGAAGGTGGGGGGGAGGGGGGGGCAGTATATGAATTTTAGGGGACTGTATAGAAATATTGTTTATTGGAAGTGTTTACCTAAAAAGGACAAAGAAGAAGGCAAGCACCCCCCTCCCCCTTCTCAATCTGAAAAACAAACAAACAAAAAAACAAAAAACAAAAAAAACAACCTTGACCAGCATTACCACAATTAATGTGCTACTGCCATTGGAGTTTCTTCATTTTCATTGGAATGCCAACAAGAAAAAAAAAAATCATGACTTAGAAAAAATGAAAAGATCAAATGCTACGAATGAAAGTTCAGAGTTCAACATATGGGACAAAGTTTATTTTCACCATTGGAGTTTGGTACGACAGTCTTTATGAATCCACCTTGAACAGATGCACTGAAGCTATTCTCTGCCCGTTCCTTCGTCCTCTTCAAAAGAACTGAAGCAGACACAACATAAATCTGTGAATATGCTACTCTCCATTGTAACTTTTGATCTCTTGTGCAGAGTACATCTACTTGTAATCTTGCTCCCACCTTCAACTAAATTCAAATGTCCTTCATTTGTTGAAGTTTCAGTAGTGACCTCTCGAGAGCGTTTCTTGCCTGTCACAGCTTTGTGTTGTATACTTTTTTCTTAGCTTTCTCTTCTTCTGCCTGCTTCGCTTCTTTTCTTTCTCCTCCTCTGCCTGCTTTTGCTTCTTTTCCTTCTCCTCAGTTCATCGAATTCTTTCCTCAGCCTTTCTTCTTTGTTCTATTTCTTTTTCCTTTCTCTTTCCTGTTTTCGCTTTTCCTTCTCCTCAGCTTCACACTTCTTTTTCTCTTCCTTCACTTTATGAAGTGACCAACACTCATCGCTAGTGAGAACACGTGCTGAACCCGTTTGATGATATCGTAGTAACATCCCTTACCACAGGTAAATTCAATAGATTGGTGAATGGTGAACGTAAATTTGAGGAAGCAACAGGAGGTGTAACTTTGGTGAGTGATACAGTACTCGGATTTGCAACTGAAGGAGACCATGGAACCGGCATGGTAACCGAAACTCCAGTACATGTGGTGACTGCACCAGGAATCAATAATCCACGTTGTGCAGTGACTCTGACTGGAGGTGATCCAGTGGGTGTGGTACCTAGAAAGTTAAACAACACTGGTATGTAACATCACAAATACAAATTAGGCATGTAAAGTGAAATTCCCCCCCCCCC